>Ga0302314_10018854_pt1 | contig 11490 bp, 10 predicted proteins | sample III_Palsa_N2_3_FD_200533 | JGI IMG/M metagenome (GOLD analysis project Ga0302314, IMG submission 200533) | Peat permafrost microbial communities from Stordalen Mire near Abisko, Sweden - III_Palsa_N2_3 | ecosystem: Environmental > Terrestrial > Soil > Palsa > Peat permafrost | place: Sweden... | reverse complement strand
CCCGAAGCCGTGCTCGAGCTCGAAGGTGAGATTCCCGGTCCGGTATTGCCCGATCAAGGCCTCACCCATCTGGTGAGTGCGGCCGATCATGTACGTGTCGAACGGGCCGCCGTCGTACCGCCCGGCCATGCCGAACTTCTCCCAGAAAGCGCCGATCTTCCAGTTCAGGTTCGCCCCGGTGACAGGTACCCTCGGGGTGACGGTGACCCAGCCTTGGCCGATGCCGAACTGGGCGGGAGAGGCCTGATTGCCCATGAGGCTCGCGTCCGTGAAGTCGTAGCCTTGAATGCCCACCGTGCCTTTGACGATGTCGTTGCCGTAGCTAAGGAAGATCTCGGCCCAGGCTTGCTCCCACTGCCGGGTGTAGGTCCATGCCAGGTACTGGTCGTCGGGCACGTACGGCGAATGGAAGGTCGTCCCGCTCTGTCCCGGGGCCGCGCAGTAGCCGCCGTTGTACGGGCTGCTCGCGCCGCCGCCGTTGGCGGCCCCCAGCTTGGTCTGGTAGCTCGCGAGGTCTTTCGCGGCCTGCGCCGCGGGCGTGACGCCGCTCGGGCAGGCAGGCCGACTGCCCATGCCGATCCGGAGGGGGGCGCGGAAGTACCCGTTCCAGCTGAAGTGCCAGTCGCTGCCACCCGAAGGTCGCGCGCCCGGCTCGTCGGGCCGCTGCGGTCCGCTGGTGTCGAGCGGCGGCGGCGGCGGCGGCGGTGGTGGCGGCGGTGGCGGGGCGTCCGCCACTGCGGGGGCCGCGGGCGCGGCGTCTCCGGAACTGTCCGGCGCAGGCTGAGCGGCGGCCGTGGAGCTGACGAGCACCACACCGGCGATGGAGATCATCGTGATTCGTCGCATCGGACGTTCCTCACCCTTCCGCGGCGCCCGCGGCGCCGACGATTCGCGTCATCTGGTGGCCGTGAACCGGCACGGAGTCACGGCCGGACGATTACGTCTTCCTGTTGGGCTGGCCGGGGCCGTTCCGTCGCGAAATCGCCGTCGCGGGAGCGAGCGACGCTCTTGACGCGGTACGACGCGCCCCGCGGCGATTCAGGCGTCGCGTCTCCGCCATCGAATCCTCAAGGTTGAGGATTCATCACCAGAAACGCGCTGCCGTAGCCGTTCGGGAAGACGACGGGGATGCGCCCATCGCCCAGGGGCCGGTTCGCGGCGACGGGGCCCGTATCGGTGGGGGTCGCCGCATCGAGCGTCAGCGTCGACACGCTGGCAGCGCTCTGGCCGGACGCCAGGGCGCTGAGGTCGACGACGACGGTGAGCGGTTTGCCGGCCCCGCCGTCCCCCGCGTCCTGGACCGCCTTGTTGACCACCATGACCACGACCGAGCCCCCGTCCTGCCGCGCAGCCAGGACCTCGACGTCGCCGGGGTCGGTCACCGCCGATTGCAGGATGTCCTCGCCCGGGGGCGAGGGGAACATGCGGGCGAGCTCGTAATCGACCCAGTAGCTCAGGTACTTGTTCCCGCTGGCGTAGTCGACCTCGGCGTTCTGCGGGTCGGTGTCGGCCGCAAGGCTGGTGTCCAGGCAATAGGCGGTCGGCGACGCGCACTGCCCGGCCACGTACTGCCAGTGCACCAGGGCGCGGTTATTGGCCTTGCCGGCCGCCGAGAAGAGATACGGGCGCCACGCGGCGAAGAACGAGGTCGTGCCGCGGGTGTCGTTGCGGAACGGCCGGTTTCGATCGAAGGCGCTGTCTCCGTTGCTGTCGGGGACGTCGCCGTCGACGTTGTTCTGGGTGATCCAGACGGGGACGTTCGCGAGCGCGGGACTGCCCTTCAGCGCGCCATACGCAGCAGCCACGCCCTGGGCCAGCGTCGTGATCGTCGCGAAGACGTCGGCGTCCGACGTGGCCGGATCGTCGGTCGAATAGAAGTGGAGGGAGGCTGCGCCGACCGGGACCCCGGGAGCGAGGCCCTGAATGAACGCCGGGACCACCTGGGTCGGGTCGCCGCCGGTGCCGCTGAAGTCGTTGAACTCGAGCGCCGAGAATTCGATCTGGTCGTCGACCGCCAGCATGGCCGGGACGGCGGTGTTGTAGAGCTGGGTGTACTCCTCCGTCGTCAGCGGGTTGGCTCCGACGTTGAAGTCGCTCCAGATCCCCCACCACGGGATGGGGCGTGGGCCTCTCGGATTCACGATTGTCTGCGAGCTGTACGGATCCTGGAAGGAACCCTTGTTGTAATATCCGACGAGACAGGCGGCGTAGGTCGCGAAGGAGCCGTAGTCCACGACACCGCTGGAATCGGTCATGCCCGGAAGGTCCGGCGCGACGGCCAGTTGCATCTCGGGTCCGCTGTCGGCAGCGGGATTGAGGGCGCTGACGTCGAGCACGTTCTCCACGATGGCGTCGAGCTCGCTGAAGTCCCAGACCATGTTCCCCTGCGCCTGTCTGAGAGGAATGGCGCCGCCGTTCGTCACCTGGACGAGGATGTGGCGTGGAGAGAGCGCCTGGAGGGCGGACGTGTCCGGGTGCAGGTCGAAGAAACCGGACTGCCAGTCCGCTGGCTGAAAGGCGGTCGACATGAGCTCGTCGAGCCGGCCGCTCTCGCCCGAGGTCGTGTCCACCTGCGGCGAAACGACGACCCCGACGGCCACCGTGAAGGCGACGGCCTGGCGGATCGGCGGAGCGAGGCTCTGCGACGAGGGCGAGACGGCGGCCGTAACGACGACGGCGTAGTCGCCCGGCTGCGAGCTCGAGTCGGCGCGCAGCGTGAGCGTCCCGTCCGACGCGCTGCCGTCCTCCATGGCGCAGGAGACGGTCACTCCGGCTCCGGCGTCGTCGGCGCACGAGAGGAGGACCCCATCCAGGCTGGTGTAGCTGGTGAGGCGCAGCGCCACCGTGGTCGCCGGCCCCTGCTGGGTCACGACAACGGGCCCCTCGACCGGGGCGATCCCGCGCGGATCGTGCCCGAGGTCGAGATGGCTCTTGCACCCCACGAGGAGGAGCAGGCTGCCTGCTCCCGCGCGATCGATTCCCCTCATCCTCGCCGTTCCTTGTTACCGGGACTCGCCCGATCGAAGGTACGACGTGGAATCGCCCGGGTCATCACTCCCTCACGGGATCGACGCGATGGCCGATTCGACGGTCGGCAAGAACATACTGCGCGGGGTGCGGCCCCGGAATGCCTCCGCCGCGCTGCGCGCCGAGTCGTAACGCTTCAGGCCGACGAGAGCCTCGACCGACATCGCGTCACGCTCTTCGGCCAGCATCCCGGCCCTGTACCGCCTCCGGTGCTGCTCCAGCCGATCGAGGGCGCGCGCGGGCTCTCCTTGCACCAGCCCGGCGCGGGCTTCGTCGAGCAGCATCCGCTCGGCGGCGAGCTGCGACGTTCCCGGGGGCGGTGCAGGACGGCCCGACTCCGCGTGCGAGCGCGCGGGCGAAACGGGTCGCGCGCTCGTACTGCTGCTACCGGGCAGCGGCGGGGGGGCGCTGGACTGGACCTCCGCCGTCGCCTGCGCCACGGCGGCGCTGGTCACCGGCCGTGCGGCCTCCGGGCTCGCCGGCGCCGGCCGCTCGAGGGTGACCGTGCGCGCCCCAGGGCCCGGGCCGAGCGTGGCGTAGAGCGCGGCGCCGCTGACGCCGCCGAGGAGGAAAGCCGTCACGGCGATGGCGCGTGACCGGAGCGCGCTCGCGCCATGGGACGTCCCGCCGCCGCCGCCTCCGTTCCCCCCTCCGGGACCGCGCTTCATTTCAGGGATGACGGCTTCGAGCCGCGCGAGCACCCTCGCGCGCGATTCGGCCGGTGCAGGAGGCTGCGCGCGCAGGGCGTCGGGCCATCGCCGATCCGGGGGCGATTCGGGTTCAGTCACGGCACACCTCTTCTATCCTCCTGCTCCTGCTCAGGCTCAGGCGCTTCAAGGCCGCTGCGAGCTCCTCGCGTGCCACCCGCAGCCGCGAGTAGGCCGTATTGAGCGGAATCCCGAGCCCCCGGGCAATCTCCGGCACCGGGATCTCGTCGACGTCGTGCAGCACGAGGATCGCCCGCCGGTCGAAGTCCAGCGCGGCGAGGGCGGCTTCGACGAGGGCCCGCCGCTCGCCGGCGTGGATGCGCTCGTCCGCCGGTGGCACCGGATCGAGCGCCTCGACCGGGCTCCCGAAGACCTCGATGCGATGCCGTGCCAGCCGGCGATGATCGGCGGCGACGCGGAGGGCGAACCCGCACAGCCAGGGGCGGATGGGACGCGCTGCGTCGAAGTCGTCGAGGCGCGCGTGAACCCTGAGGAATACTTCGTGCGCCAGGTCCTCGAGATCCGCCTGGTGCACGCCGAGGCGGCGCAGGGTGTTCCACACGTGATCGAAATGCTCCTCGAAAATGACGCGCAGGTCGGGCCGGGTCGGGCTCGCGTCGGGCTCCACGTCATGGACTTGGAAGAACCCGGTCGATTCCGTCATGGAAAGCGGAACCCCGTTCCCGCCGCGAGAGCGCCGCTGAGGCGGCCCGTTTGCCAGAACGAGCGGTAGTCGACGTCCAGCTCGACCTCGTTGAGCACCACCACGCCGTCGGCGTGCACCCGCACGAAGAGCCCCACGCCGAGGGCCCACTCGGCGGCCAGACGGGCGCCGCAGGCCGCGATGAAGCTGCCTTCCGAGGCGCCGAGCAGGAGTCCCTCGCCGGAGGCGTGGAGCCACCCGAGCTCGAGCAGCCCGCACGTGCGAAAGGGGCCCCAGCGCAGGCACGGGACCAGATCGAGCGCGAGGCGCGACGTCTTCACGTTCGCGTTGGGGGTCGCGTCCGCGTCGAGGGACCGGTCTCCGTACACCTCGAGCCCCAGCGAGAGCGAGTCGGCTTCACGCAGCTCGGCGAAGGCCGCGCCGCCCAGGGCGGGGCGCGGCGACATCCCCGCGGATACCGACAGCCCGTCCAGGCCTACCGCCAGCCGGAGCGATCGGCGCTGCGCGGACGGGCGGTCCGGAGGCGCCGGAGAAGGCGATGGCGGAGGGGGCAGCGGCAGGGCCGGGGGATCGGGCGAAATGGGGGGAGGTGGCGGGGTCGCCTCGGTCATCGATGCGTCCAGAGCGATGCTGATGGCCAGCGCGGCGGCATCGAAGAGGTCCGAGCAGCTGTCATCGTCCGACGAGATCACGCGTGAGCCCTGAGCGACGCCATCGCCGTCGACGATCTCGACGCGCGCCGAGTAGACTCCGCTCTCGCGCGAGACCATGACGATGACCGTCCTTTTCGCCCAGGCGAAGAATGGATCGTACCCGAAGCGCGCGGCCACGGCTTTTCGGAGCGCTGCCTCGGAGGGACACGACATGGCGCTCGCGTCGCGGGCGTACACCAGGCGCGCAGACGGGTTCGCGCGTGCGCTCCGGGCCGTCGCCAGCGCCATCGCGGCGAAGAGCATGCCGCCCAGGGTGGCGATGAACCTCGCCGACGCAGGGCGGCGCGAGCAACACGCAGTCGCGGCCACCGCAGGGCTCACGGCAGCCGCTGGAGGAACGCGCTGACCGCCGCCGCGAAGGCGCCGAACGATGCGAGGCCCTCGGGCAACTCGCTCCACAGCCGCGCGGCGTCGAGCGATGCATATCCGTGAGCGATGCGGTTCCTCAGCTGAGCGGAGCCACCGAGGGACTTGGCGAGAGGCGCCGCGATGACGCCGTGCCGCGCGAGGACGGCGAACGCGTCGCGATAGGTCGCGGCGATCTCCCACCCTTCGTCGGCGGCGATGTGAAGGGCGACGTCCATCGCTTCTTGCACCACGACGAGGACACTCATCGCGACGGCATCTTGCAGCAGAGCGTCCGCCGCGAAGATCGTGACGTCCGCGGGCCGTCGCTCGCGCAGTCGTCGCAAGTGCTCCTCCAGCACCGCGAGCTTTCTCGCCACCAGGGGGGCGTTGGTCAACCTACCCTCGCGGCGAGCCTGCGCAGGAAGTGGGCCCGATGGGGGGCGATCGTTTCTTCGAAGTCGAGCCAGAGCGAGATCGCGTCCGCGCGGTAGGCGGCGAAGACGCCGGGTGCCGCTTCGAGGAGACATATCCCGGTGCGGGCCACTTCCGCGCCCAGCTGAGGGGCGTCGCCGTCGAGACGGACGACGTCGACTTCGGCGCCGACCGCCTCCGAGAGCGCGGACGCCAGGGTCAGCTCGTCGTGGAGCGACAGGTCCGGATCGACCGGGAGGATTCCGATGTCGAAGTCGCTCCCGTCGCGCGCTCGTCCCGTGGCCCGAGAGCCGAAGAGCACGGCCAGGCGTAGACGCGGCCCCGCGGCGAGCGCCGCGCGTAGACGGTCGCGCACGGGGTCGAGGAGCACGGGAGGAGGTTCCAAGGGTAGCGCAGTCGGCAGCCCTCGGCTCCCCAGGACAGCCTCGCGCGCTGACCTGTCGACTTCGGCGGGGCTATGATAAGGCCTACGCCCAGCGTTCGCTGCGCGCGTCGAGGGCATTCATGAACCGATCTCCAGTGGGTCTCGCCGTGGGCGTCGTGTGGATGGTGCAGGCGTGCGCGTCGAGCGCCCAGCACAGCCCGGACGGCGAGACCGGGGATGGGGGAAATGGCAGCACGTCGTCCTCGGGGGGCTCGTCGAGCGGCTCGTCGTCCGGCGGTTCGTCGTCGGGCGGAGCCACCGACGGGGGCACCTCCCAGGAAGCCGCCTCGACGCAGGACTCCGGCGGCGATTCGTCCTCCGCGCAAGGCTGCGCCAGTCTGCCGCTGTGCGACGACTTCGAGTCCGACACGGTGGGCAGTCCTCCCAGCAGCACCCTCTGGACTCTGCTCGGTACGGCGGGCTGCAGCGGCACGGGAAACCCCTCGGCCCCCATCCTTTATCCCATCGTGGTGGACAACTCGCAGCACCAGAGTGGGACCAAGTCCGTCAAGGTGACCGGCGGCGATTCGTGCGGGCCGCTGATGATCAACACCACCGCCTTCTCCCAGCTCGGCGGAGGCGAGGTGTACGGTCGATTCTACGTGCACCTCTCCGACACCACCGCCACGTTCGACCACACCGTGTTGATGGCCCTCGGCCTGCTGACCGACGGCGGCGTAGGTCTCGACATTGGCGACCAGTCGTCGTACCTGCAGCTGGCCTCGGAGGGGGCGGGCAACGCCACCAACGTCTTCATGTGGCAAACGAACGACGGCAACATTCTCCCGAACAAGAACGCGATGGGGGGTGCCGAGTCGACGTACCCGGCGGCCATCGGCTTCACCTGCGTCGAGTTTCACACTTCGGTCAGCGGGAAGGCCATCGAGACCTGGATCAACGGGAGCACGGTCGCGGTCCCGGGCCTGACCTCCCCGCCGACGTCGGCGAACGCCACGCAATGGGTTCCTCCCTCGCCGTTTGTTCTGACCAGCCTCGGGCTGGGCTGGATCGTCTTCAGCGGTCCCACCCCGAACCCGACCGTCTGGTACGACGACGTGGCGCTCTCCAAGACGCGCATCTTCTGCCAGTAGGCCGTGTGAATCACACGGCACAGCCTCCCGAAGGTCGGCTAGGCCGTGTGAATCACACGGCACAGCCTCCCGAAGGTCGGCTAGCGCCCTCCGGTGGCCGCTCAGGTGCGCCGCGGGCCGGTCCCGTAGGGGCGTCCATCCTTGTGCACGTACTCCGAGGCGACGGAGCGAAGGTCGATGTCCGGGTAGTCCACCTCGCCGCCCGGGGTGTTGGTGCCGACCTCGAGGACGACCGCGTCCCGGTCCGACCGGTTCTGCAGGTGATGACCATCGCCGTCGCCGGCCTTGAAGCCGGCGCAGTCCCCCGCCCGCAGGATCTCTTCGCCGGTGTTGGTGACGAGGACCACTTCGCCCTCCAGGACGTAGACGAACTCGTCGTCGTCGCTGTGCCAGTGGCGCTGGCTGGACCAGGTCCCGGGCGGAAGCCGACAGAGGTTGACTCCAAAGCCGGTGAGGTCGGCGGCCATACCCAGGCGCCAGCGTTTGCGCGCACGGCAAGGCACGTCGTAGGGCTCCGGGTAGTTGCTGCCGGAGCGGATCGGCGCTTTCTCGAGGTCCATCTTTTTCACGAGGGGGAGCCTAGCGGCGGCGAATGCCGTCCGCGTCCTGAATCGTCACGACGGAGTCTGTCGGGGCTTTGGCCGACAGTCTCCGAGCGTGGGGAGGCCAGGGGGTCACCGAGCAGGTCCGGCAGGTCTTCGGGCATGATACGCGTCACGCATGCGGCGCACCCGGATGACGCTGCTGCCGCTGGTCGGAGCCCTCTATTTCATGGTCTCCGGGGGGCCGTATGGCCTCGAAGAACTGGCGCACACCGTGGGCTTCGGATGGGGGATGGTCGTCCTGGTGGCGACGCCCGTGGTCTGGAGCTTGCCGACGGCGCTGATGGTCGGCGAGCTGGCCGCGGCGTTGCCAGAGGAGGGGGGATACTACGCGTGGGTGCGCCGCGCGCTGGGGCCTTTCTGGGGATACCAGGAAGCGTGGCTATCGCTGGCGGCGAGCGTCTTCGACATGGGGATCTACCCGACGCTCTTCGTGCTCTATCTGCGACGGCTCTCGCCCGCCCTGGTCGCGTCGCCGCTGACCATCGGCGTCCTCGTGGTCGCCGCAGGCGCGGCCTACAACCTCGCCGGGGCGCGCGCCGTCGGCGACGGCTCGGCGCGGATGACCGCCCTTTTGCTCGCGCCGTTCGTCGTCCTCACCGCGCTGGCCTTCTTCGTCCACGCGCCGACGGCTCCGGCGGCGCCGGCGCCGGGCGCTCGAGAGGCCCCCGATCTCGCTGGCGGCGTGCTGGTGGCGATGTGGAACTACATGGGGTGGGACAGCGCCTCGACCGTCGCCGCCGAGGTGGAGCATCCGCAGCGGACCTATCCGCGCGCCGTCCTTCTCGCGGTGGCGCTGGTCGCGCTCACCTACGTGGTGCCCTTTGCCGCGATGCGCGTGGCGGGCGTCGATCCCTCGGCGTGGGACACGGGAGCGTGGGTCGACGTGGCGCGCGCGTTCGGGGGTGCGCCGCTCGCCGTGGCGGTGGTCCTGGGCGGCCTGGTCAGCGCCTTCGGCATGTACAACGCGCTCTGCCTGTCCTACTCGCGCCTGCCGGTGGTTCTCGCGGCGGACGGGTACTTGCCGCACGTCTTCACGCGACGACTGCCGGACGGCGCGCCGTGGGTGGCCGTGCTGGCCTGCTCGGTGCTCTGGACGCTCTCCCTCGGTCTGTCGTTCGCGCGTCTGGTCTCGCTCGACATCCTCCTCTACGGAACGAGTCTCGTGCTGGAGCTGGTGGCCCTCGTCGTGCTCCGCGTGCGCGAGCCGGACTTGCCGCGTCCTTTTCGCATCCCGGGAGGGATCGCCGCCACCGTCGCCGTCGGCGTGGGCCCGGTGCTGCTGCTCGGTTTCGCCCTGATGAAGAACCTCCACGAGGAGATGGCCGGGATGAACGCGCTGGTCTTCGGCCTGGGCATCGCCTTGCTCGGGCCCGTCGCCTACCTCGTGTCGAGACGGCGGGCGTCGCGGCGTCCGGCGACGCCGGCACGCTGACCCCTCACGGGCACAAGGTCTGGCCACCCGAGGCGACGTAAGCCTTCGTCTTGGCGGCCAGGTTGCCGCCGTCGCCGTCCGGCATGGTCTGGTCGCCGGCTCCGGCGCCGAAGGCCACTCCGATGACGTGCGCCGCGGCGAGGTCGCTCCAGTGCGCGGGAACGGTCACCGGCGCGGCGCTCTCGGGCTGCGCGGCGCTCCCGCCGAAGAAGTAATCCACGCGATTGTCCTGGTAGTGATTCGCCGTATTGTTCTGCGCCGCGTTGCCGAGGGGCGTCTGCCAGTAGAGCGCGGGGGTTCCCAGGGCCTCGGTCAGCGCCTTGATCCAGGTGAGGTCCTGCTGGAAGTCGGGGAGGGTGGCGTTGGCGGGATTCCACCAGTTGTCCACGCTCTCGACGACCTGGTAGTAGCCGGCGTCGCGGTCACTGGTCTCCACCACCACGAAATCTGCGGTGGATTGGCCGCACGCCGCGAGAAAGGCGGCGGCGCTCTTGGCGTCGACGGTCACGTCGACCGTGCTGCTGGTGTTGGAGGCGACGTTCCAGGCCGATGCGCTGAGGCCCACCAGGGCGTTCGGGGCATATTTGCGGGTCATGGCGATCATGCATTGTCCCATGCCGGCGATGGTATTGGGCAGGGATGCGCAGTCGGTGGCATTGGCGCTGGCCACCGCCGCCGCCAGGGTGGTCGGCGAGCCCGCCTGGCGGGCGTATCCCCAGAAGTCCGGCTCGATGTGCAGGAGGGCCTTGCTCTGGCCGATCCGTTGAAGGAGAAAGCGCCAGTCCGCGTAATAGCGTGTCATCAGCGCGACGCTGGTGGCGGCCTGGGTGGCCTCCGCCGGGCCCTCCTGGAAGCCCGAGAAGGTGGCGTCGGCGGTCTGCAAGATCTCGTAATACGTGAACATGGGAATCTGCGCCGGCGATGCGCCGGTGCAGGAGGTCTCGAAGTCCGACGCGTACGTGCCTGGCGGGGTGTCGTAGCAGCCCCACCACGCGCAGCCGCTGGTGCACGCTTGCCCGGATGCCACGCAGGACGCGCCGCACGAAGTGCACGGCGCGGGGCTGTCGAAGAGGCCACCGGAGAGATAGATGTAGCGGAGGTCGAACGGGGCCGCGGCCGCAGCGGCGGCGGACCCGCTGACGCCGATGATGAGGCGGGTCTTGCCGAGTGCGGCCAGAACCGACGACCCGATGCAGCTGGTCGTCGAAGAGTCGCCCCCGCCGGAGCCCGAGCCCCCGCCGGAGCCCCCGCCGGAGCCCGAGCCCGAACTGCCGCCGGAGCCCGAACTGCCGCCGGAGCCCGAACTGCCGCCGGAGCCCGAGCTCCCGCCGGAGCCGGAGCCCGAACTGCCGCCGGAGCCCGAGCCGGACCCCGCAGCTCCCGTCCCGTCGGGCGTCGCGCCCGCGTCGGATGGGGAGGGGGCTCCTCCGCCGCCGCTGCTCGTCCCGCACGCAGCGAAGAGAGCCCCGGCGAAGAGGACGGGAGCCAGAGAACGGAGAGCCTGCCGCAACGAAGAGAGGGGACGCGAACGCATGATCTCGGCCTCGTAGCCTATCTTTTCGCCAACAGGGAAGGGATGGCAAGCAGCGGGGGGCCATCCCTCCGGGCACCGGACCACACCCACCGACAGCCGCTGCCACCCTGTCTCCTCCCTGGGAGAGAACGTGGCGGCTCGAACGAGCCTCAGCTCCGCTGGAGCAGCGACCGGCAATACTGGAACTGCCGGAGGTAGCGCTTGAAGAGCTCCTGATCGCCCGCCAGTCGCCGCTGCCAGTGCGTCTCCTCCTCCTCCCAGGTGACCGGGTCGAGACCGAAGCGCTGCATGACGTCGGGCTGCTCGGCGTCGGGCGCGTTGGCAATCTCGGCGCGCATGGCCGCGAGCTGCTCGAGCGTCAGCCGGGTGGCGTAGTAGCCGGACGGCGCGGACGGCGGGAGAGGGAGGGCGCTGACCGGCACCGCCGGAATCGCCAGCACGACCCCCTGTGGCTGGGGGCCGCGCGCGCGCTTTCTCGTCGACTTGGTGGCGCCGGACAGCCGCATCTGCGCG
>Ga0302314_10018853_pt1 | contig 11490 bp, 9 predicted proteins | sample III_Palsa_N2_3_FD_200533 | JGI IMG/M metagenome (GOLD analysis project Ga0302314, IMG submission 200533) | Peat permafrost microbial communities from Stordalen Mire near Abisko, Sweden - III_Palsa_N2_3 | ecosystem: Environmental > Terrestrial > Soil > Palsa > Peat permafrost | place: Sweden... | reverse complement strand
GAGCACCCCCAAACGTCTAGTAAGCTCTCCCACGGAGGATTCGCCTAGTGGCCTAGGGCGCACGCTTGGAAAGCGTGTTGGGGGCAACCCCTCACGAGTTCGAATCTCGTATCCTCCGCAGGTCAGATGGCCCGCACCGGTTCGCCGGTGCGGGCCCTCTGCGTTTCTGGTCTCAGTTTTGGTCTCAGTTGAGCCCGGCCGGACGTACGCGGACCTGGGCGAACAGCGTCACCACTCGTCCGTGTCGCCGTACTTTCCCGGGTTCCTCGCACGGTCGACGGCCTGGACTCGCGCCTGGGCGAATGCCTCGGCAACGGCATCGGCATCGATGCCGCGGACGTGGGCCGCGACCTCTTGGCCCGGCCCGCTCCGCCGTAGCGTGCGCCAGGCAGCCGTCCGAGCGGTGTAGGCGTCCGTCTCGAACTCCCACGCGTACTCGGCCCACTGCTCGGGCAGTTCTGCAGCGGACTCAGAGCCACCGGGGAGGAAGACGGCACTGGCGCGGTGGACAAGCCGTCGAGTCGGCACGGACTCGCGGACTTCCGCCTTTCCGAGAGGACTCTCCAGCTCCCACTTCTCCGCCTCCCACTCCTCGACGGCCGCCGTCGCCTCGGCGTGGTCGGCACCCCACTGGTCCACCACGGCGAGGGCGAGTTCACGGGACACGAAGGGAATCTGGTGCTGGCCGACCCTTGCGACGAAGACCAGGGGTACGGCCGCCTCAACGTCGAGACGGAGAGGGAGGATCTGAGCACTCGCGGGCTGGGCTTCGGCCGCACCCCACAGGAGCCCGTCGACCTTCTGCGCGGTCTCCGCGAGCAGGGGGTCGGTGACGTGCTGGTAGCGCTTGGCCATCGACGAGGAGGACCAGCCCATGATGGCCATCACGATCCGTTCGGGCACTCCGAGCAGCAGAAGCACCGTGGATGCCGTGTGGCGGGCGTCATGGAGGCGACCATCGCGGACCTCGGCCTCAGCCAGCAGTTCCTTCCAGTGGTGGTAGTCAGTGTTGGGAATGAGGGGTTCGCCGGTCGGCGAGGCGAAGACGTAGTCCTTGTCCGTCCACTCGTCGCCGGCCAAGCCGCGCTCGCGATCCTGCTCCACCCTGTGCGCGACCAGGAGCTGGACCAGCTGGTCGGGAAGACCGATCGTGCGCTTGCCCGCGCGGGACTTGGTGTCCTTGGTCTCGCGTCGGATCTGCTCGCGACGGGGGCAGTACCCCGGCTTGCGCCCGCAGGTGTCACCGCATCCGTGGGCGTAGCGAGGGCGCAGTCGGCCTCGCTTGACGCGCACCACTCCGGAGGCCAGATCGACGTCGCTCCACTGCAACCCGAGGACCTCTCCCTGTCGCAGGCCCAGGGCCAGGGCGAACACCCATCGGGTGGCGTTACGTCGCTTGGACGCCGCCGCGAGCAGCCGCTGGACCTCTTCGACCGTGTAGGGCTCCACCTCCTCCTCATCGAGTCGAGGAGCCTTGGCGATAACGGCCTGGTTGACTACGAGGTGGCCTCGGCGCACGGCTTCAGCCAGAGCGACGCGCAGCGTGCGGTGCGCCTGGTGGGCAGTGGCGGGCCTGCTGCCGTTGCGCTGCATCTTCGCGTAGAAGCGCTCCAGGTGCTCGGCTTCCAGCTTGACGAGCTTGTGGGCACCGAGGCCGGGAACGAGGTGGACGCGCACGGCGACCTCGTAGCCGTCGAGGGTGTTCTCGGTGGCGGTGAGCGGCGCGATCTGGGTAATCCAGTGGGTGAGCCACGCCCCGACGGTCCAGGCTTGGCTGCCAGCCTTACGGATGGTTCCGGCGTCGCGCAGCTTCTCCAGCTCACGGACCTTCTTGATCACCTCCGGCCGGGTCTTCGCGGTGACGTGGCGGCGGTCGGGCTTGCCGTCGTCCTTGACTCCGACGGTGACGCGGCCGTGCCAGCGCCCGTTCTTGTCCTGATAGACGGAGGAGGCGCCGTTGGGCTGGCGGGACTTCTTCGAGGTCATGCTGCCGCCCCCGCTCAGGCTGCGACGCGCAGGGCGGGCGCGTCACTGGCGCCAAGGCGCGCAGAGACGTACTGGTCAAGTGCCGCTGCTGGCACTCGGCGTACGGAGCCGACCAGGATGGTGGGGATCTCCCCGGCCGCGATCAGCCCGTACATACTCGTGCGGCCGATTCCGAGTCGTCGGCCGGCCTCGGCGACGGTGAGGGCGACCAAGGTGGAGTCGACCCTCTCCGTGTTGGCAGCGCTGAGCGCCTGGCGCAACTGGCTCTCGGTGACGCCGAGGGCCTCGGCTATGTCGGCGGCGGTCAGGCAGATTTGGAGCATGGCAGGTCCTCCCGGCGGCGCTGGCTGTGCGCGGCCGTGGTCGGTGGTCCAGGGATGGGCGGTGCGGTGAAGCTGCTGTGGTGCATCCGGAAGCTGGGCGTTCGTGCGCCCGTCGTCCGGCGTTGCTGGCTCTCAGGTCCCGTGGCTGACGGGAGGCTGGGTCAGTGTGGGAATTCCTCGTTGAGGCGTTCCCGGAGTTCGTCCAGCTCAAGGCTCTTCTCGACGTGCTCCCCGGCCTTGCGGGCGTCCTTCTCTCTCTGCTCCAGGTAGTACTCGTAGATTCCGAGCGCTTCCAGGAAAGGGCGCCCAAGGCTGCTGAGCCCGTAGAGCGAGTTGGGATCGTCGCTCAGAAGGATGCTGATGTCGCGGATCGCCGCCAGTTCCTTGGGGTGGGCTCTCGCGTAGCCGTCGAGGTCCTCGGCGACCCGGTACACGGCGTCGCTGGTCTCCTTACTGGCCCGCATGGCGTCCAGCAGGTTGCGGAAGTGGCTCCTGAGCTCGGGTGTGATCACGATCTGCGGCGGAGAGATGAGGTCGTCCAGGGAGATGCCGAAGACCTGCGCGAAGGCGACGGCCTCGTCCAGGTTGATCCGGCGCGGCGGATCGCCGTTCTCGATACGCCAGACCGCCGACTGGTTCATCGGACATCCGGCTTCCGTCATCTGCTTGGCCAGGGTCGCGGTGCTCCACTCCCGTTTCTCCCGCTCAGCTGCGATGCGCTGGGCCGCGTATTCCTCGCTGCCCAGGAGCGCCCGCCCTAGGCGGTTGTCCTCTTCCACGGCAATCCTCCACGGATCAGATCGCCATCGGCGACCCTGTTTGCATCGGCCTGATCATGAAGCTACCCTGATGCACCAGGAAACACAAACACCGTTCCGAGTCGATTCGGAACGGCGGGTGCAGGGCTAGCCACCTGGTGCCCCAATGAGCGAAGCCCCCGGTGCACGAACACCGAGGGCTGAAGCGAAACCTGAGAACCGCCCATCCCTGGAACAGTCGACGTCGCAGAAGCCGGGTAGCCACCCAGAAGCTGCGAGTTAGGACATCGCTGTGCACAAGCCTACGGTCCCCGACCCCGAGGCGTCGAACCGCGCTGGTCGGACCGAGATCGACGGGTTTGCCGTCGGCCAGCCGCCCCACGACCCAGGCGCAGAGCAGGCCGTCCTGGGCGCGTGCATGATCAACGACGGCGCGGTGGAGGCAGTCCGCAGCATCCTGGAGCCCCAGGACTTCTACCGGCCAGCGAACGAGACCATCTGGCGGGCCATCGTGGCTCTCCGGGCAGCCCGAGCGCCCACCGACCCCATCGCACTCGGCGACTACCTCGGCCGCCAGGACAACCTGTCGCGGGTCGGCGGCAAGGACTACCTGCACGCCCTGGTAGCTGCAGCGTCGCCCGCGACTGCCAACGCCGAGTACTACGCCGAGATCGTGCGACGAGCCGCCGAGCTGCGCACCCTGCACAGCTCCGGCATCCGGACGGTCCAGCGCGCCCTGGCCGCCGGGGCTGATCCGGACGAGATCCGCACCGCCATCACAGCAGAACTCCGCGCAGAGGGTGAGCGCGCCCTCTCCCACGGCTCCGGCCGCCTGTCGCGGCACATCGTCAACGGCTGGGACTTCGTCACCAAGACCGGCGCCGACAAGGAGCCGCTGTGGGGCACCCGCGAGCAGACCGCCTGGGCACCGGGCGAGAGCCTGATGATCGTCGGCCCGCCGGGCGTCGGGAAGACTTCCATCGCCCACCAAGTCGTGCTGGCCCGCATCGGCATCAACCAGACCGCGCTGGGCATGCCCGTCGCCCCCGCCGAACGCGTCCTGTACCTGGCCCTGGACCGGCCGATGCAGATCGCCCGCGCCATGGCCCGCACCATCACCCCCGCCCACGAAGCCCTGATGCGCGAACGCCTGGCCGTCTGGGAGGGGCCGCTGCCGGCCACCCTGGACCGCGAACCCGACCTCCTGGCCGAACTCGCCGCCACCCACCGTGCCGACACCATCATCATCGACAGCCTCAAGGACGCCATCAGCACGATGGTCGACGACGCCCTCGCGGTGGCCTACAACAACGCCCGTAGCCGCGCCCTGCGCGAGGGCGTCCAGATCATGGACCTGCACCACCAGCGCAAGTCCGGCCAGGAAGCCACCCGGGGCCAGCGCCCCAACCTCGACCGGGTCTACGGCTCGACCTGGCTCACCTCCGGAGTGGGCAGCGTCCTGTTCGTCAACGGCGAGGCCGGCGACCCCGCCGTCACCATCCACCACCTCAAGACCGTCACCGGCGAAGTCGGCCCCCTCGCCGTGATCCACGACCACGTGCGCGGCACCAGCCACGTCGAGAACACCCTCGAACCCATCACCATCCTGCGCAACGCCCCCACCAGCCTGACCGTCAAGGACCTCGCCAGCATCATGACCGGCGAGACCAACCCGTCCCGAGGCGCGGTCGAGAAGGCCCGACGGAACCTGAAGAACCTGGTGGACAGCGGCCTCGCCGTCGAGGAAGGCGGAGTCGCCGGGGGACGGGGAGGCGGACAGCAGACCCGCTACGCCCCCTCCACACGCCACATAGCCCCCAACGTCCACCAGCCCACCGCCGAGCCCGTGGTGGCGGCCGTGCAGGCCGTCATTCCCCTCGCCGTCGTGCCCGGCCCCCGCCCGGAGCCCGTCGAGCAGGACCCGCGCGTCGTCGCGGCCATGCACCGCAGCGCCGGAGCAGGCACAGCAGCGGGCGCGGAGCGTTCACGGGATCGTACACGCGGCCCCGATGCCCCGAACCGTGCCCAGAACGCACACACCGATCACGGTCCGAAGCAAACCCGCAGGTAGAGCGTTCACGCGACCGTACACGGCGTACACGCGGCCAGCGTTCACGCGCAAGCCCCCCCTTAAGAGGGGGGATTGCGTGTACGCCCGCCCGTACGCGCCCGCCAGTGCCTCGTGTTCGGGCGCATCCGCCTCCTCGACGACAGCCGGAGGCACCTGCGAAGCCTGTCGCAGAGACCGACGGCTCTTGGCCGTCGCACCCACCCCCCACATCCTTCTCCACTGGAGCGACATGACCGCCTCCCACTCGCCGGCCACCGCACATCACCAGGTCCAGCCCCCGACCCGATCGGCACACCGCGCCACGCTGGGCGACAGGCTCGCCATCATCTTGCTCGGCATGGCCGGATGCGTGCTCTCGTACGACTCGCTGCGCCAGATGGCCACCGCCGATCACATCCGCCCGACGCTGACCTACCTCTTCCCCGTGGTGATCGACGGCTTCGTCGCCTACAGCGTTCGCGCCCTGCTGTTCCTGCGCGAAGCCCCCCGCCGTGCCCGGCTGTACGCCTCGTGCCTGTTCATCACGGCGACCGGCGCGAGTATCTGGGCCAACTGCCTGCACGCCCGTGACCTGAACCAGCCGGGCACGGTGGACCTGCACCTGGACGACACCACCGTCATCGTCCTGTCAGCGATCGCACCGCTCGCCCTGGCCGGGGCGACGCACCTGCACATCCTGATCACCCGCTACGGCGGCACCGCCTCCCAGCCGCCTTTGTCCGCAACCCCCGTGGGGGCATCGGGCGGTACACAACCGCATCCCGCGCAGGCGGCCGAGGTTCCGTACACGGCTCCCGATGCCGCGCCCTCGCGTCCGCGGCCTGCCGAGCCCGACGCCGGTGCCACGGCGGTCGACGCCACCTCGGCGTCGGTCGACGGAACCCATCCCGGAGCCGAGTACCCCGACCAGCAGGATTCGGACGAAACCGAGGGGGAGCCCGCAGAGGAGCACGATCGCGCAGGCCAGGACCCGCAGGGGGATTCGGGTCAGTCTCCTACAACGAGCGCAGGCGGACGCCCCGCGCTGGCCTCCATCGCGGAGCTGGCCGACGTCATCGAGTCCGCCCATTCCTCGGGTTCCGGTCTGACCCGCGACAGTGCCCGCAAGGCCATCACCGACGCCGGGCTCGGGGCCGGTACCGAACGGCTCACCGAAGCGATGAGCCTGGTTCGCCAGCGCGCCGAGGCACGCCAGCACCCCGCCGACTGACCTCGCCCATAGGCGCTGCCCGGATCCCGACCGGTTCCGGGCAGCGCCCTCTTCCCGCCCCCTACTACATGGAAAGTCCGGCCGGGCAAAACCGGAGAGTGCCCCGCACACTCGCTCCACCGCCGTCCGGCCGAGCACCGACAGGAGCCACCCATACCCGTGAGCCGCAACCCGTTCTCCCGCAAGACCCGCCCCACCATGCCCCCACAGACCGGTACCCTGATCACAGGCCAACTGCCCACGCCCGACAGCGACATCGACGACGCCTGGCCCTCTACGGAGGAGCGAGCTGGGGCGTTGTGCACACCGCCTGGGGGCGGTGAGCACAACGCGCACGTGCCGGCCCCTGCGGGGGCGGGCTACGCCCCGGCCCACGGGGCCGGGAGCGAGGCGGGGGAGCAGGCCGAGCGCGGCCTCCACCAGGACCAGCCCTCCACCGCCGACGTCGTGCGCCGTGCGCCCACCGTCACCGCCGACGAGTTCGTCCACCGCGGCACCGCCGCCGAAGACGTCCCCGCCCCCGAGCACGACGACAGCACCCCCACCGCCGAGCACCGCCGACACCTGAGCAAGGTCCTCAACCGACCCCGCACCGACGCCAAGCTGTCCGAGCGGCTGAACTGCTCTGCCTCCCCGGCCGAGAAGGAGTTCATCGACGCCGTCGCCAAGCGGCTCGACGTCTCGCGCTCCTCGTTCCTGATGAACGCCGCCCTCGCCTACGCCCACGCCCTGTCCCCCGAGCTGCGGCCCGCCGGCGTGGCCCCGCTGCCCTCCCCACGCGCCGTCCAGGACCTGATGGTCCAGTACGGGAAGCTGCTGCGGCAGTTCGGCCGGATCGGACAGAACCTGAACCAGATCACCCGCGCCATCCACACCGGCGAGACACCCGAACAGGCCGCGCTCGTCCTCGACGAGCTGCACCAGGCCGCACGGTCGGTCCGCGCGGTGATGGACCAACTCCTGGCTCGGGGCGGTCGCCGTGGTGCCTGACGTCTCCACCGGCGGCTACACCCGCGGCCTGCTGTCCTACCTCTTCGGCCCCGGCCGCCACAACGAGCACACCGACCCGCACATCGTCGCCGCGTTCGCCATGCCCGGCATCACCGACCCCGGCCGCGTCCCCCTGGACCAGCACCACGCCGCGCTGTCGGACCTGGCCGCCTACCTCGACCAACCGGTCAAGCTGCGCGAGCAGCGCACCCGCAAGCCGGTCCCCGGGCACGTGTGGCACTGCCCCGTGCGCACCGCGCCGGGCGACCGCTACCTGACTGACGAGGAATGGGCCGAGGTCGCACGCCGCATCGTCCACGCCACCGGCATCGCCGAGCACGGCGACGACGCGGGCTGCCGCTGGATCGCGGTGCGCCACGCCGAGGACCACATCCACATCATGGCCACCAGCGTCCGCGAGGACGGCCGCCGACCCCGCAACAAGCGCGACGGCCAGCGCGCCCAGGACGAGTGCCGCGACATCGAGCGCGAGCTCGGCCTGCGCCAGCTCAACTCCGGCGACGGCACTGCCCCCAAGACACCCACCGGCGCCGAGATCGCCAAGACCAAGCGCACGGGACGCGAACTGACCGTGCGGCAGTGGCTACGCGAGACCGCCTACGCCGTCGCCGCCGCCAGCACCGACGAGGCCGAGTTCTTCGACGTCCTCGGCACCCTGGGCATCACCGTCCGCCCCCGCATCGGGCCCCAGACCGGAGAAATCACCGGCTACAGCCTCGCCGCCCCCGACGACACCGACCGCCAAGGCGAACCCGTCTTCTACAGCGGCTCCTCCCTGGCCCCCGACCTCTCCCTCACCCGACTCCGGGAACGCTTCACCCAGCCCCAGCCCCCGCCCGAGCCCCCGGCCAGCCGAGGTAACGGCACCTGTCAGGAGCGGAGTTGGCGGACGGCGGAGAAGCGCCTGCGCTCGACCCACACCCTCATCCTCCATGCCATCGACCACCCGGAGGACGAGGGAGCGGACGCCCAGGTCCAGGCCCAGGCGGCGGCGCTCGCCGAGCTGCTGCACAACACCGCCGCCACCGCACCGAAGGCAGCCAGGGCCGAGCTGCGGGCCGCCGCGACGGCGTTCAACCGGGCGGCCAGCTCGCGCATCCGCGCCGAGCACCAGGGCGCCTACGCCCTGCGGCAGGCCGGGAAGCAGCTGATCCGCGCCCTACCCGACGGCAAGGACGGCGACGCCGTCTCCGCCGTGCTGGGCGCCGCGATCTTCGTCCTGATCGCCCTGAGCCAATGGCAGAACGAGAGGGGTCTGCGCCAGCAGGAGGACGCCACCCGCCAGACCCTCACCCACCTGCAAGCCGCCTACACCACCACCGCGACCCCCGCCCTCGCCCGACTCACGCAACGCACCCCGAGCCAGGGCGAGACCGCCCGCTTGGCGGCGGCCGTGCGCTCCGCCCTGCCCGACCACGCCGACCAGGTCCTGACCGACCCCTCCTGGCCCGCCTTGGCAACCGCCCTCGCCCAGACCGAATCCGCCGGCACCCCACCTCACCGAGCCCTGGCCGACGTCGCCGCCAGACGCGAGCTCCACTCCGCCACCCACCCCGCCGAAGTCCTCCTCTGGCGATTGCGCACCACCATCACCGACCCCGCCACCCGCCGCGCCCAAGCAGCACACCTCCGCACCACCACCGCCACCCGAACCACCCCAGCACCCGTCCCCACAGACCCCGCCCACCAGGCCGCCACCGGGCACAACCGCCGAAGCCGCTGACTGCGAGGCGGCTCCCGCTGTCCCGAACCAGGTAACGCCCAGCCGCCGGCCTCCTGGCAGCTGGGCGTTGGCCGAGGAAGCAGCTGCGCCAGCCTGAGCACCGCCGAAGACCCCCTACTTCGGTCGAGCGGATGTCGTTTCGATGTCGTCTTCGCCCATGGGGAACTTTCGGCGACCGTCGGTCCTTGGTGTCGTTGCCCCAACGCCAAGCCCCCCGGAGGCCCGCTTGACCCAGCCGCAGCAGCCCGCCGACGACCCCACCCCGCGCATCCCCGACTACCCCGTCGAGATCCCCGACCTCCTGCCCGGACAGATCCTCACCCGCTCGGTCGTCCACGGCGGGGGGCTGCGGCCCCGAGGCTTCCTGATCACCTGCGCCTGCTGCGACGCCACCCGCGACTGGCTGATCGTCGAGGTCCACGGCAAGGTCTACGTCCGCTGCCGCTGCACCCACGAATGGCTTGAGCCCGACCTCGACCTCGTCGCCTTTGACGACCTCTTCGGCGAGGTCAACCGTGTCTGGGGCAGTTTCGCTGAGGTAGTCACCGGCCTCGGCTTCGACGGTCTTCTGGCCGGGACCTACCTGGACGATTAGAGCGCAGTTGCATCTGATGCAACGGCTCGGCATGGCTTGATCGGACCAGCATCGCTCCTTGGCTGGGGTAGGGGCCATGGTGCCCTACCCCAGCCCTCGCTCAGGCCCCCGTTCGGCGGCGAAGAGGATGTGGGTGCCGCCGTCACGAGCGCCCTCAGCAGCGCATGCCGTGGCTTCGCGATCGAGGAACTGTCGCCAGCGAGGCGGATCGGCCTCCAAGCTCGCGAGGAAGTCGAGGTCGTGCAAGCTGGCCCAGTTACTGGCCGAGCCGTCGATCATGGACGCGCCCGATCCTGCGACGAGGGAGACAGTCTCGGCCCAGGTGAACATCCGGCACACGTGCTCTATCCCAGGGACGTGCCGCAGATCCCCGGTGTGCAGGACCTGGTCTCCGACGGTGGCGCCGTGCTTGGCTTCGAGGTCGGTGACACCGGGCAGCCGGGCGCGCCAGGTCCCCCACAGGGACATGACCGAGGCGAGGACGACTCCTCGTGGTCGTACGACACGGATGAGCTCGGCCATGGCCTGCTGTTCCTGCTCGAAGGCGTAGGAGAGTGGGCCGCCGTATGCGACGACAGCATCGAAGGCACCGTCGGGGTAGGCCGAGAGGTCGCGGACGTCGGCGACCTCTCGCCGTTCAACCGCATGGTCGACGCCGGCGGCGGCAACGAACTCGGCGTTCAGGGCGAGCTGGACCGGTGAGAGGTCCGTAACCACGATCTGCGCTCCGACGCCGGCGAGGACCACCGTGAACCTGCCCGGCCCCGCACCGATCTCCAGGACCCGCCAGCCAGGCTTGATATGGCGTGCGAGGAAGCGCCGGTGGATGTCGAAGGAGACTCGGCCGGGGATGTCCTTGGTCAACCGGTCCTCCTCCTGTTCGGCGAATCGGTCGTAGTACTGGCGGACGGCCTCGGCCGACCCATCGCCTGGCAGGTCCTTCGGTTCAGTGGGTCGCATCCCGTCCGCCTCTCTGCGCTTTGGTCCGATAGCCGACAGCGTCGCAGGTCAGCCCGGAGGCGGTAGCCGTATGGGGCGGCGTGGCGCTTCCCGGTCTCACAAAAGGGGAGGATTCGGCACCCTCTCCGACGCTAGAATTCGGCTTTCGCCGTGCTGCGCTCCGCTGACGTCACGACAGCCCGCGCTGCCCACCCGAGACGTAAGGTCCCCGTCCCCATGCGCTGGTCCCAGCTGTACGTGCCCACCCTCCGCCAGGACCCCGCCGACGCGGACGCGGTCAGCCACCGGCTGCTGCTGCGTGCCGGCTATGTCCGTCAGCTGATGTCCGGTCACTACTCACTGCTGCCACTGGCGGTGAAGGTCCGCGCGAAGATCGTGGACGTCATCCGCGAGGAAATGAACGGGATCGGCGCGCAGGAGTTCCTGCTGCCCGCGATGCATCCGGCCGAGATCTGGCACAAGTCCGGCCGATGGGACGTGATGGGCGATGAGATGTTCCGCCTCAAGGACCGCAAGGGCGCGGACCTGGCGCTCGGCATGACCCACGAGGAGATCTTCACGACGCTGGCCTCGGAGCTGCGCTCCTACCGTCAGCTGCCGCAGGTCTGGTACCAGTTCCAGACGAAGTTCCGTGACGAGCCGCGGCCCAAGAGCGGACTGATCCGGGTACGGGAGTTCACGATGAAGGACTCCTACAGCTTCACGTTGGACCAGGTCGGGCTGGACACCGCGTTCGACCGCCATCATCAGGCTTACGTGCGGATCTTCGCTCGGCTGGGCATCCCGGCGATCCCGGTGCAGGCGTCCAGCGGCAGCATGGGCGGTAGCGCCTCGGTGGAGTTCATGTGCCCGT
>Ga0302314_10018852_pt1 | contig 11490 bp, 8 predicted proteins | sample III_Palsa_N2_3_FD_200533 | JGI IMG/M metagenome (GOLD analysis project Ga0302314, IMG submission 200533) | Peat permafrost microbial communities from Stordalen Mire near Abisko, Sweden - III_Palsa_N2_3 | ecosystem: Environmental > Terrestrial > Soil > Palsa > Peat permafrost | place: Sweden... | reverse complement strand
AGCGGTAGCAGCGAGTAGTGGCCCGCCATCAGCTGGCGGACGTACCCGGCCCGCAGCAGCAGCCGGTGGCTGGGCGCGCCCGCCTCCGCAGGGTCATCCCGCAACGTCGGGATGTGCATGGTCGACCAGCGCACGTTAGCTCCGCCTTGTCAAGTCTTGGCCCGTCATGTCTTGGCCGGATTCTATCGCCGGCCCAGCGTCACCGCGGACGGCATTGGCACTGGCCGGGCCGCCCGTCGCGATTTACAGTGCAATTAACAGCGACGAATGTCCGATTTAAACCCGCATACGCTGGGCACATCGATTAAAGAGCGCCGCATTAGAGGCGGCGAAATCGGTACGCTGAGATGGTGAGATGGATGGCTTGGCCCCGAATCAAGAACTCCAGGTCATCAGCGCAGCCAGGGACGCAGCCGCACGACGGCGTGCAGGCAACGGTAACTCCGGCCGCTGACGCTGAACCGCCCCCCCGCAGCAGTCAGAACACTGGCGTCATCGGCACCACATACGCCGTGGCCGAGAATCCGGTCCAGGACGCCCGGTCGCCTCGGCATGACCGGAGCGCCAGCCGGCGGCTGGGCCCGATCAGATCCGCGCACTCCGGCGTCGATGACCCGATCAGGTACGCGCACTCCGGCGGCGACGAGGCGCCGGCGCCCGAAGACGCGGAGGAGGCCGAGGAGGCTGAGGCGCCCGAGGCGGCCATGCCCGGGCAGAGCGCGGAGCCCGCTGACGACGGGATCTCCATCTTCGGCGACATGGCCACCACCGAGGTTCCCGACGAACCGGAACCGACCATGGACTTCCGCAGGCCGCACCGCTCCCCGGCCGTCGAACCGCCGGCCACCGGCAGCGAGCCGGCCGCGGCCGGGCCGACCGATCCGATCCCGGTCGGCGGATCGTGGAACCGGACCGTGACGTCATCCGTCCCGCCAGCCGAGCCTGCCACCGACAGCAAGCCGGGACCGTTCGGGATCAGGGGCGGCGGCCGGCGGCCCGCCGCTGCCGCCCGCGACGGCCAGCCTCGGGTCAGCGTTCGCGATCTTCCCCCGGATGTGCAGGTTCGGTTCTGGCGGACCCGCGCGATCATCATGATCGTCGTCGGACTGCTATTCGGAATTCTGACCAAGAACTGGGTGATCGGCCTTTCGCTGGCCATTCTGGCCGGGATTATCGACACCCTCTACCGGTCGCGGAACGCGGCCGATCACCAGAATGGCGCCAGCCAGGGGGGCGCCCAGAAGCGCACCCGGAGGCAGCTGAAGCGGCTGCGGCGCGACGGGTACTTCGCCCTCGACGCCCGGCCCATCCCCGACACCCGGGAGTTCATCGACCACCTCATCATCGGCCCGACCGGCGTGTACGCGATCGACTCGGAGAAGTGGAATTCCAAGGTGCCGGTCCGCACCTTGAACGGCAAGCGGCTCTATCGCGGCCCCGAGTCGCAGAAGGAGCGGCTCGAGCACGCCGCCTGGGAGGCGGGGCAGGCCAGCGAGATCCTCTCGGCCGCGCTCGGGACCGAGATCTCGGTCCGGCCCGCGCTCGCCATCTACGGGCCGAGGATCCCGTGGGACATCGCCACGATCAGGAACGTCGACGTGTTCAGCGGGCCGACGCTGCGCAAGTACCTCAGGCGACGCGCCCGGCAGCGTGAGGGCGCGCCGAAGCTCACCCGCGAGGAAGTCCGCACAATCTATGACACGGCGGCGAGGATGCTGCCGGACGTCGCGCCGACGAGGACGGTCGCGCCTGTAGGCTGAACTTCCCATGTCTTTATGGTGAGGGGAGTTCGGCATGCCGCCGTTGAGGTCACGCACGGTCACGCACGGTCGGAACATGGCGGGAGCGCGCGCGCTGCTGCGCGCCACCGGCGTAGCGTCCGAGGACTTCGGCAAGCCGATTATCGCGGTTGCCAACAGCTTCACCGAGTTCGTCCCCGGCCACGTCCACCTGGCCGACGTCGGCCGGGTCATCGCCGACGCGGTGCGCGCGGCCGGGGCGATCCCGCGCGAGTTCAACACGATCGCGGTCGACGACGGCATCGCGATGGGCCACGGCGGCATGCTCTACTCGCTGCCGTCCCGCGAGCTCATCGCCGACTCGGTCGAGTACATGGTCAACGCGCACTGCGCGGACGCGCTGATCTGCGTCTCCAACTGCGACAAGATCACGCCCGGGATGCTGATCGCCGCGATGCGGCTCAACATCCCGACGGTGTTCGTGTCGGGCGGCCCGATGGAGGCCGGGAAGGTCATCGCGACCGCCGACGGGTCCTCCGGCGTCCGCAAGCTGGACCTGATCGACTCGATGGTGGCGGCGGCCGATCCTTCGGTGTCGGAGTCGGACCTGCTGTCGCTCGAGGAGGCGGCCTGCCCGACCTGCGGCTCGTGCTCGGGGATGTTCACCGCCAACTCGATGAACTGCCTGACCGAGGCGATCGGGCTGGCGCTGCCAGGCAACGGGACGACGCTGGCGACCCACACCGCCCGGCGCGGCCTGTTCGTGCGCGCGGCCTCGGTCGCGGTGGAGATCACCAAGCGGTACTACGACGCCGACGACGAGTCGGTGCTGCCGCGGTCGATCGCCTCCCGCGAGGCGTTCGAGAACGCGATGGCGCTCGACGTGGCGATGGGCGGGTCCACCAACACGGTGCTGCACCTGCTCGCGGCCGCGCACGAGGCGGGGGTGGACTTCGGGCTCAAGGAGATCGACGAGCTCTCGCGGCGGGTGGCGTGCATCTGCAAGGTCGCGCCGAGCGGGTCCTACCACGTCGAGGACGTGCACCGGGCGGGCGGCATCTACACGATCCTGGGCGAGCTGGACCGGGCGGGGCTGCTGAATCGTTCCGTGACCACGGTCCACGGGGACCCGATCTCCGCCTGGGACCTGCGGTCGGAGTCGGTGCTGCCGGAGGCGGTGGAGCTTTACCACGCGGCGCCCGGCGGGGTCCGGACGGTCAAGGGGTACTCGCAGTCGGCGTCCTGGGAGTCTCTGGACCGCGACGCGGCCGGCGGCTGCATCCGCGACGTGGCGCACGCCTACACCGCTGACGGCGGGCTCTGCATGCTCTACGGGAACATCGCCCCGGAAGGGGCGGTCGTGAAGACGGCCGGCGTGCCCGAGGAGCTGTGGACGTTCTCCGGGCCCGCGAAGGTGTTCGAGTCGCAGGAGGATGCCGTCGCCGGGATCCTCGGCGGCGGGGTGGTCGCCGGGGACGTCGTGGTGATCCGCTACGAGGGTCCGCGGGGCGGGCCGGGCATGCAGGAGATGCTGTACCCGACTAGCTTCCTCAAGGGCAAGGGGCTCGGGCGGGCCTGCGCGCTCGTCACCGACGGGCGGTTCTCCGGCGGCACCTCCGGGCTGTCGATCGGGCACATCTCCCCCGAGGCGGCCAGCGGCGGGGCCCTCGCGCTGGTCAACGACGGGGACACCGTCGTGATCGACATCCCGCGCAGGGAACTGCGGCTCGACGTGCCCGACCTTGAGCTCGCGGAGCGGCGCCAGGCGCTGCTGGCCGCGCTCGGCGGTTACCGTCCGGTGGCCCGGGAGCGTTCGGTCAGCGCCGCCCTCCAGGTCTACGCGGCGCTGGCGACGTCGGCGTCGACCGGCGCCTCGCGCGACATCTCAGCCCTCGCGCGGCTGGCGCCGGAGACGTCGTGACCGGCGGGTTCGTCCGGGCCGCGCGCGCCTCGGACGCGGCCGCGCTGGCCCGGGTGCAGGCGGAGAGCTGGAGCGCGACGCTGACCGAGCTGGTGCCGGACGAGGTGCTGGTCGAGCTGACCAGCTACGCGGCGCTCGACCAGTACACCGAGCGCTGGCTCGAGGCAATTGTCAGCCCGCCCACGTCGCGGCACCGGGTGCACGTGGCGGTGGCCGAGCCGGGGTCGGCCGAGGTGGCCGGGTTCGCCGCCGCCGGGCCCGCGACCGACGAGGACCTGTGGGCCGGGACCGACGCGGAACTGTACGAGCTGCACGTGCGGCCGGAGGCCGCCCTGGCCGGGCAGGAGGCGGCCGGGCACGACGGCCGGCTGCTGCACGCGGTCGCGGACGCGTTCACCGAGGACGGCTTCCGGACGGCCTACACCTGGGCGCTGTCGCGGGACGAGGCGAGGATCTCGTTCCTGTCCTCGGCGGGCTGGGCGCCGGACGGCAGCCGTTCCAACCTGGACATGGGCGTCAAGGTGCCGGTGCTGCGGCTGCACACCCAGCTGGCTCCCCCCGCCTCTTCATCCCAGCCCTCCCTCCCTTCCGCGTAGGATCTGCCGGTGGCTAGTGCGCGTGAGTGGGTGGCGGGGACCAGGGTAAGGACGCTGCCGGCGGCCGTCGTCCCGGTGCTGATCGGGTCGGGCGTGGCGGCCGGGTACGGGAAGTTCTCGCTCTGGCGGGCGGTGCTCGCGCTGCTGGTCGCGCTCGCGCTCCAGATCGGGGTGAACTTCGCCAACGACTACAGCGACGGCGTCCGCGGCACCGACGCGGCCGGACGGCGGGCCGGCCCGATGCGGCTGGTCGGATCGGGCGTCGCGTCACCCCGTTCGGTGAAATACGCCGCTTTCTGTTGTTTCCTGGTCGCCTGCTGCCTGGGGCTGGTGCTGGCCGCGTTCACCTCGTGGTGGATCGTGGCCGGGGGCGCGCTCTGCGTCCTGGCGGCCTGGTTCTACACCGGCGGGCCGCGCCCGTATGGGTACCGGGGCCTGGGCGAGGTGTCGGTGTTTGTGTTCTTCGGCGTGGCCGCCGTCGCCGGCACCGCCTTTGTGGAAATGGGGCGGCTGTCGTGGCTCGGGCTGGCGGCGTCGGTCCCGGCCGGACTGCTGTCCTGCGCCCTGCTGATGATCAACAACCTGCGGGACATATCGTCCGACGCGTCGTCGGGTAAGCGAACGCTGGCCGTGCGGGTCGGGGACGCCAGGGCCCGGACGACGTACCTGGTCTTCCTGCTCGCGCCGTTCGCGCTGGCCGCGCTGATCGGCCTCTACCGGCCGTACGCGCTGCTCGCCCTCGTTGCCCTGCCGCTGGCGGTGCCGCCGGTTCGGGCGGTGCGGGGCGGGGTGTCCGGGCCGGGGCTGATCGCGACGCTGGGCCAGACCGGGCGACTGCAACTCGCCTTCGGTGTCGTATTCACTATAGGTCTCGCCATTCACGGTTGATTTGCTATTCATCGTTGTTATTCGGACGCTATCGGACAGACAGCTTCAACAACTAACTCCATTGAAAAGTCAAGACCTCCAAAAATTATGGCGTTGCCGGTTTCAGATCCGAGATACGCGATAACCTGCGATGGAATCCCGGGTTGGGGATACAGGGGCGGCCCGCGAGGGGGACGTGACAGCCGCGACCCAACAGGTCCAGCCGTTCTGATGGATTCAGGGGAGGGATGCCTGGGTGGAGCATCGTCAGGTAGAAGACCGGCCAGCAACGTCGCACCGAGGGTCAGGAGACGACCCGGCGCGCTTCCTACGGGAGTTGCGCCAGCTCAGAGACGGCGCCGGGCTCGGGCAGGCCGAGCTAGCGGCGCGCGCGCACTACCCCTATGACCGCATCGCGGCGGCCGAGGTCGGGCCGACGCTGCCCGACCTGCCGGTGCTCTCCGCCTACGTCAGGGGATGCGGCGGCACGACCGAGGAGTGGGAGGAGCGGTGGCGGTCGCTGACCAGCGCGCCCACCCTGCCGCTGCTCGGCGCAAGGCCCGCTGGATGCTCGACCGCCGCTTCGGCCGGGGCGCGGATCGGGTCGATCAGCCCTGCGGCGGATACCCCGGATCCTTCGATCATCATGGCGGCGCTCGACCGCGTCGCGGAGGAGATGGCAGTCGGCACGCCTTCCGCCGCCCCGCTGCCGTCCCGGGCCGGAGTATCGACGATCGAGCAGCGCCCGGCCATCCCGTCCCCGTCCCCGGCCGTGCCTGCGGCCGCGAAATCGGCGGGCGGCAAGGCGGGGACGCCCAAGGTGACGGCGTGGGAGACCACCACGATGCGGACGGCCTGGAGTTCCGCCGCCGGTCCGGCCCCGCGGGAGGCCGGCCAGCTGGCCGGCGCCGGCGGACCGACCACGGCGCCGGGCAGGGGCACGGCCACGCCTGCGGGCGCGGCCGCTGAGGGTGTTAGGTCGGCGGTGGCGCACCCCGGGGCGGCCGGTTACTCGGCTGCGACCGCGGGGAAGCCCGAGTCGGGCGGGTCCGTCGGCGGCCTTGAGTCCGGCCGGGCGGGTGGGTCCGTGAGCGGCGCCGGGCCCGGCGGGCCGGGCGTGACTGGTCAGTCGGGTGCGACCAGACCGGTCGCCAGTGCGGGCGCCGGGCCGACGATGGCAACGGCGGCTTCCGGTCCGACCACGGTCCGGGCGCGGTCACGGGGGCTGTCACGGACGACGGTCGCCGCGTTGATCGCGATCGTGGTCTGCGTGTTCGTCGCGCTACTGGCGATACTCGTCTGAGTGGGGCGATAGTCGGCTGAGTTAGGCCGGCTTCGGGCCGGTGCCGTTGGGCGTGCTGCCGTTGGCTGGCGTGACGTCGGACACGGCGACGTCGGACACGGCGACGGCAGGGGCGACGATGTCGGGGGCGACGTCGTGGGCAGGCTCTTGCTGGGCCGGGATCGCCATCGGGGCGAGCGCGGCCAGGGCCGCCGCGGCGGCCGACGGCATGGCCGCGAGGGCGGCCGCCGCCGCGTCGGAGCTGCCGCCGTCGACCGCGGCGGGAGTCGTCCGGTCGGCCGAGGGCTGGCCGACTCGGCTGGCAGAGCCGCCCAGGGCGCCCGCGCCGTCGCCCGGGCCGTCGGTGAAGGCTGAGGTCACCGCCTTGAGCGCGGTGGTCAGCTCGCCCGGGATGACCCAGAACGTATTGCCGGGGCCGGCCGCGATCTGCGGCAGCGTCTGCAGGTACTGATAGGCGAGCAGCTTGGGGTCGGGATCGTTGGTGTGGATCGCCTGGAAGACCTGCGAGATCGCCTCCGCCTGACCCTCGGCACGCAGGATGGCGCCCGTCTTGTCGCCCTCGGCGCGCAGGATCTCGCTCTGCTTGTCGCCCTCGGCGGTCAGGATCTTCGACTGGCGAACGCCCTCGGCGGTGAGAATCGCGGCCCGCTTCTCCCGCTCGGCCTTCATCTGCTTCTCCATCGCCTCCTTGACGGACTTGGGCGGGTCGATCGCCTTGATCTCCACCCGGGTGACCCGGATGCCCCACTTGCCGGATGCGTCGTCGAGCACGCCGCGCAGGGCCGTGTTGATCCTGTCCCGAGAGGTCAGGGTCTGCTCCAGGTCCATGGACCCGATGACGCTGCGGAGCATGGTCGCGGTCAGCTGCTCGATCGCCCCGATGTAGTCGACGATCTCGTAGTCCGCCGCCTTGGCGTCGGTTACCTGGAAGAACAGCACGGTGTCGATGAGCACCACCAGGTTGTCCTCGGTGATGACCGGCTGGCCGGTGAACGCGACGACCTGCTCGCGCAGGTCGATCTGGGCTTTCACCCGATCGACGAACGGGATGATGAAGTTCATCCCCGGCTCCAGGGTCTTGCGGTACCGGCCGAAACGCTCGACGTTCCTGGCCCGCGCCTGCGGGATGATCCGCACCGAGCGGACCACCGTCAGCAGGACGGCGATGACAATCACCACCGCGATAATGAGCTCCGCTATGACCATGGCTACTCCCGAGGGTAAACGAGGGCGGTGGCGCCCTCGATCTGCATGACGTCGACGGCGGAGCCGGCCGGGATGACCAGCGTCTCGTCGTAGGAGCGGGCCGACCACACCTCGCCGCCGATGCGGACCCGGCCGCCGTGCTCGGTGACCTCCTCGAGCACTTGGGCCCGCCGGCCGACCAGTGCGGCCATGCCGGTCCGCAGCACCGGCGGCTGCTTCAGGTGCCGCCGGGCGATCGGGAGCACGAAGCCGAGGCCCGCCCCCGAGGCGATGACGAACGCGAGGAGCTGGAAGGGCAGGCCCAGGTCGGTCGCGCCGACGGCGGCGGCGACGAGCGCGCCGACCGCGATGATGCCGAGCGCGAACGTGGTTGTGGCTAGCTCGGCGACGCCGAGTACCGCCGCCACGATCAGCCAGACGATCCATGCCACGATGGCCGCTCCGCACGCGTTGCGATCCGCTCGCTGCGCATCGACGCAGCAAGCCGTGGGCGCGGGCCGAAGTGCTCGTACCCTTCAAACCCAGAGTAACCCGTCAAACGCGCTCAGAACACCATCAGTCAGGGCGGCTGCCCGCCGAAATAAAAAAGTGTCGAATCAGGCCAATTGACCGTCGGCCATGCCCCGACGACCCGCCCGCCTTACACTCGACTGCAAGGCGAGTGCCGCAACGTCAGCCGGGGGCGGCGAGCTTGACACTGCGCGCGGCGAACACGCTCTGGGTCTGGAGGTAGCGGGTGAATCGTCAGGGCGGGTCTGGCCGTGGCGCGCGCGGCTGGGCCGCGGAGGCCGCCTACGGCGATGGCTACCCGCCGGACGACCAGCCGCTCGGCGCCACCCTGGACGCGGGCGCCTACCCGGTCGATCCCGGCTACCGAGGTCGCACCAGCGACCGGCCCCGCCCGGCCGACCTGCCGCCCGGACCGTCCCGCAGCCGTCCGGACCGCGGCATGCCGCCGCGACCCGGGTTCCCGGCTGGATCGCCGCGCCAGGGACCGCGCGACGCGGGCACCGCGAACCGCCCGTGGGCGAGGCCAGAAGACCCGACGGCGTTCCCCCCCGGGGGCCGCTCGCGCCCACGGCCCGGACGCGGCCAGCCAGACGGCCGCGGCCCGGCCAACGATCGTCCCCGACCGCAGGCGGCTAGCCGCGTCCGCCCGACGGTGGAGGAGACCATGATGTCGAACGCGCGGCGGGTTCCCCGCAATGGCGTCCCGACGGCCCCGCGCGGCCCCCGCCCGGAGGGATCGCGCGGCTACGGCGGCGAATACGACCAGATGGCGGGCGGCCCGCGGGCCGACGGCGTCGGCCCGCGGCAGCCCCGGCGGCCGGGCCCGGGAGGCCGGGCCGGGCAGGGCGGCCGGACCGGACAGGCGCCCGGCTACCCGCGACCCGGGCAGCAGTGGCCGGCCGGCGATGCGTCCGGACAGTATGGGTCCAGTCAGTACGCGTCTAGTCAGTACGCAACCGGACAGTCCGCAACCGGGGCGCACGCGTCCGGGCAGGCGTGGGCGGGCCAGCAGGGGTCGCAGCAGTCGGGTCAGGGACCGTCGGCCGGGCAGTCACAGCAGGGACCCGGCCAGGCGTGGTACGGACCCGGGCACCCTGGTGCCGGCCCGGACGCGTTCGGGGCGAACGGGTACGGCCCGAACGGCTACGGCGCGTCCGGCCAGCCGGGACAGGGCCAGCCGGGTCAAGGCCAGCCCGGCCAAGGCGCGCCGGGTCACGGCCAAGCGGGTCAAGCCCAGCCGGGTCAGGGTCAGCAGGGAATGGGCCAGCCCGGCCATTACGGATCGACCAGCCCGGGCCAGTACGGGGCCGGGCCGGACGGCCAGCCGGGGTTCGCATCCGGCCAGTCTGGTCAGTACCCCTCCGGAAACCCGGGCCAGCACGGGCAGGCCCAGCATGGGCAGGCCCAGTACGGACCCGGTCCGTATGCGCAGCACCCGCAGGCGCCAGGAGAGTTCGGCCAGGGAGTCGGGAGCACCGGCGGCTGGCAGGCGACCGGGCCCGCCTCGGGAGCGGGCTGGGCCGGCCACGGGCAGCCGGGCCACGGGCAGAGCGGCCACGGCCAGGGAGGACGGGGGGCGGGAGCTTCCCAGGCGGGACCTGAGTACGGCCAGGACCCGAGGAACACCGGCTCGTGGCAGGCCGCACCGGGAGCGCGCTGGACCGGAGGCCAGGGCTGGCCGGGCGAGCAAGGCCAGCCGAACCCGGGCGTCTACAGCACGGGGTCGTGGCAGGCGGCCGGAGGAGTCCCGCCCGGTCAGGGACAAGACTGGGCGGCGGGCCAAGGCTGGGCGGGTGCGTCCGGCAGCTGGCAGGGCAGCTCGGGCCAAGGCGCCTGGGGTGCGGGAGCCCCCCAGGCCGGAGCCCACTACGCTCAGGACCCCAGGAACACCGGGTCGTGGCAGGCCGCGGGCCCCGGTCAGGGACAGCACTGGGCGGCGGGCCAGGGCCACTACGGTCAAGACCCCAGGAACACCGGGTCGTGGCAGGCGGCGGCCCCCGGTCAGGGACAGCACTGGGCGGCGGGCTCCGGCCAGGGGGAATGGGGGGCGGGAGCCCCCCATGCGGGAGCACAGTTCCCGCCGGGCGCGCGCAACACCGGCTCGTGGCAGGCGGCCGGGCCCGACGCCGGCCAGGGCTGGCCGCCGGGCCAGGGCCAGGGCCCGGGGGCGTGGGGAGCAGGAGCCCCCCATTCCGGAGCGCACTATGAGCCCGGGAACACCGGGTCCTGGCAGGCCGCCGGGCAGGCGCCCGGCCAGGGTTGGGCGGGCCCGGGCCAGCCGCCTTTCCACGGACAGGGGCAAGCGGGCCAGCCCTACCCGGGCCAGCCGCATCCGGGCCAGCCCTATCCCGGCCAGCCTTACCCCGGGCAGTCCTATCCGGGGCAGCCGAACCACGGCCAGCCGCACGCTGGGCCGGGCGATCCGCGCTACGGCGCGCCCGGCGGAGCCGGGCCTGGCCCCGGTATGCGCGGCACCGGCTCGTTCGGCCGGGTGCGAGACCCGATGGCGGCCGATCCTCGATCCACCGGCTCGTTCGGCCGAGCGGGCGGCCCGGTCATCAGGCAGCGGGACAGCGCGCTGCCCGACCCGCCGCCCGGCAGCAAGGGCGGCGTGATCGCGGCGATCGAGACCGACAACGTCGCGGCGTTCGCGCGCGACCTGCGGGTGCTGCGGGCCAAGGTCGGACTCGACTACCCCGACATGGCGGAGAAGTCGCACTACACGATGCGCACGCTGGCGTCGGCCGCGGGCGGCCTCCGGCTGCCGACCCTGCCGGTGCTGATCGCCTACGTCAACGCCTGCGGCGGCGATGTCGGCGACTGGGAAGAGCGCTGGGATCGGCTGGTGAAGTCGGGCAAGAAGGGCGGCGCGGTCGTGCCCGCGGGCGAGGCCGGCAGCCGCGAGCCGGGCGCCGCCGCAGGCGCCGCTGGCGTCCCCGGTGGCGGCCCTGGGCAGGCGCCGCCGGAGGCCCGCCAGACCGGCGAGATCTACGTCATCACCTCGGCCAAGGACCGCGACGACCGCTGGTAGGCGGCACCCCGATAGAATTGCCAGCGTGCTTCCTGCCGACAATCACGTACATACCGAGTGGTCGTACGACACGCCGGCGGACGCGTCGATGGTGCGCAGCTGCGAGCAGGCGGTGGCGATCGGGCTGCCCGCGATCGCGTTCACCGAGCACCTCGAGTTCACCGCCAGCGCCCCCGGCGATGCGATCGTCGAGGTCGCGACCGATCACCGCTGGTGGAGCCGGATCCGTCCGCTCGACGTGACCGGCTATATGGCGTCGATCGAGGAGTGCAGGCAGCGGTTCCCCGGGCTGCGCATCCTGGCCGGCGTCGAGGCGG
>Ga0302314_10018849_pt1 | contig 11491 bp, 8 predicted proteins | sample III_Palsa_N2_3_FD_200533 | JGI IMG/M metagenome (GOLD analysis project Ga0302314, IMG submission 200533) | Peat permafrost microbial communities from Stordalen Mire near Abisko, Sweden - III_Palsa_N2_3 | ecosystem: Environmental > Terrestrial > Soil > Palsa > Peat permafrost | place: Sweden... | reverse complement strand
CCGGGTGCGCGGTAAATAGTGGAACGGTAGATTCTGACCTCGGGCTGCCCCGTTACGCCGAGCACTGACATCTCCGCCAGCCCCTCGGGATGCGCCTTCACCGCTGTATCCACAGCATCGCCGTCAATGGCAATCACATAGGCTGCGTGCTCGGCAGGTGCGGCCAGGGCGGCGTGGAAGCTGTCGTAGTCACTCTCATTCACGATCTGTTTCAGCGGGATGCCGGCGGTCTCGATCGCGCCGGGATGGTCGGAGACGTACATCAGGATCGGCACGCCGGGCGGCATCTCCGCGATCTCCCGCGCAATGCCGGCCTCCAACGGAATGCGGGTGGACGAGTTCTGGATCGCTTCGCGCAGCACCAGCGGCTTGGTGTAAAAGAGCACGCCGCAGTTCACCAGAACAGCCGCAAGCGCGACAATCCACAGCGCCATCGCACCGCGCAGACTCTGCTCCAGCCATCGCCGCTGCGCCCATGCCAGCGCCACGCAGACGCTTAGCGCCAACGCAGGCAGCATCTCCATCCCATAACGCGCGTTGTAGTAGGAGTGCGGCCAGAGTTGCGGGATAAAGATCGGCACCGAGCCGTATGCGACCGAGTAGACGTAGAACGGCAGCGGAAACCAGAGCAGCGCGAGAATGCCGCGGCCATCCAGCCTGGTGCGGAACGCCGCCCACAGCCCGGCGATGGCAAGCGCCATCACCAAAAAGCCGCTCTCGCCGACAGCGGCGTCAATCTGCGCGGTGCGGGTGTAAAAGAGCAGGGCCCATGCGGGATTGTGCCAACCGCGATAGTGCCGCGAGCCTGGCGGCGATGTCTTCTTCTCGATCGCCGCAGCCGAGTAGGGGCCGCGCAGAAAATCCAGCGGATCGTGAAAGAAGTGCGCATTGAACGCGAGCCAGCCGATGGGCGCGGCAGCCAGCAGTACGGTGAAGATTAGAAATGCATTGCGCACGCTGCGCGATTTTTTCGCATCGTGCCGCAGCAGCAAAACAAGCGCGATGCACCATACCGCGGCGGCGAATATCCAACCGTCGTACCGCGTATAGACCGCGGCAACGAGCAGCAGCGTGAGCCAGACGAGCCTCCACACGGCGCGTTTCGTTTGCTCAGCGCGCAGGGCCAGCCCGAGCTCCAGCAGTTGCAGCGCGCCCCATATCACCAGCGCGAGGAAGAGCGGCTCGGTCATCGCGGTTACGGAGAGATAGATAAGCGCGGGGTTGAGCGCGAAGAAGAGCATCGCCACCATCGCCCAACGCAGGCTGAGCATGTGCCGCGCCAGCCGGTAGAAGCCAACGACGGAAGCGACGTAGCAGATCATCGACGGCCACGCGCCGGCGAGTCCCGTCTGCCACCACTCCATCTTCTGCACGAAGGGCAGAAGCAGCAGATGCGGCAGCGGCAGCCACACGCCGCCGAGCTGCGCGATGCCGGGGTTGCGCGAGTCGAAGATGCGGCGCGCAATGTGCAGGTGGGCGACCGCGTCGCCATAGAGCAGAAGCATGCCGCGCTGCGCGAAGTAGTTGAGCGCGACGAGCACGATCATGCACGCGCCGACAGCGATGGGGAGAAGCTCGTCCAGCGTGGCGCGGCCCGGCTGCTCCCAATCAATTGCAGGCAGCGGCGCGGGCGGTGCTGTGGGGCGTTTACGCAAGATGCGATATCTCGCGAAAGAGGTTGAAGCGCGCGTCGATCTCCTGCTGCGAGACGTTCTGCAGCCGCTCGGTGCCGAAGCGTTCCACGGCGAACGAACCCATCACGCCGCCGTAGAACATCGCCTTGCGGAAGACCTCCGGCGTGAGCACAGGCTGCGACGCGATGTAGCCATAGAAGCCGCCGGCGAAGGAATCGCCCGCTCCGGTGGGGTCCACCACATCGGCCAGCGGCAGCGCCGGCGCGCGAAACGGCTTTGCATCTTTCGTGCCGGGGAAGATGCGGTCGCTGAAGAAGCCGGTAGCGCCGTACTCGCCATGCTTGATGATGAGCGCCTTCGGCCCAAGCTCTTTCATGATGGCCGCAGCGGCCCGCACGGTGTTGCGAATGCCACTGAGCATGGCCGCCTCGCCGTCGTTGATGAGCAGAACATCCAGCTCCTTCAGCACAGCGCGCAGGTTCTCGTTGTGGTCGGCGATCCAGTAGTTCATGGTGTCGCCGCAGACCATCTTCACCTTGGGCATCTGTTTGCGCACGCGCAACTGCAGCACTGGATCAATGTTCGCGAGAAAAAGGTACTCGCTGTCGCGATATGCCTCGGGAATCTTTGGATCGAAGGTGGCGAAGACGTTGAGGTCGGTGGCGCGGGTGTTGGCGGAGTTCAGGTCGTTGAGATAGTCGCCGGACCAGTGGAAGCTGTGGCCCTCCGCATGCTCAATGCCCTGCGTGTCGATGCCGCGGCGGGTCAGAATGGCCTCATGCTCGGCCGTAAAGTCTTCTCCGACGACGCCGATAACACGCACCTTCGTGAAGTAACTCGCAGCCAGAGCAAAGTGCGTTGCCGCGCCGCCCAGGCAGCGTTCCCGCTTGCCATGCGGCGTCTCAATCGTGTCAAACGCTACCGAACCAACAACCAGAATCGACAATTTTCAATCTCCCTTCGGGGTGGCCCACGCTATGCGTGAGAATTAAGTTGAGTTTAAAAGTATTTGCTCAGCAGGAGCGCGAGCTTCTGCTTCGTCGCGGCAGGAATCGCATCCGGCTGCGTAAGAATGGCGTACTTGAGTGCGTTTGCGAACGGCGACGGAGTCTTCGGCAGTAGTTTGACGGCTTCGCGCACCACCTTGCCGCCGTTGTCAGCGTTCTGGTGCAGCACGGCGACGATCTCTTCGATGGTCACGGAGTCGTGGCCTTCGCGCCAGCAGTCATAGTCAGTCACCATCGCCAGCGTGGCGTAGCTCATCTCGGCCTCACGGGCCAGCTTCGCCTCCTGCAGGTTGGTCATGCCGATCACGTCTGCGCCCCAGCTGCGGTAGAGATTAGACTCCGCGCGCGTGGAGAACTGCGGCCCCTCCATGCAGATGTATGTTCCACCCAGCTTGCCGACGACACCGACCGTCTTGCATGCATCGGCGAATGCCTTTGCCGTGACGGCGCAGACGGGATCGCCAAAGGAGACGTGGCCCACGATGCCTTCGCCGAAGAATGTGGCGTTGCGCGCAAAAGTGCGGTCGATAAATTGGTCAGGGATCACGAAGTCCGTCGGCTTGTGCTCTTCCTTCAGCGAGCCGACGGCAGAGACCGAAAGAATGTACTCCACGCCCAGCATCTTCATCGCGTAGATGTTCGCGCGAAACGGCAGCTCCGACGGCAGCAGCTTGTGGCCGCGGCCGTGGCGTGCGAGAAAGGCTACCTTGCGCCCTTCCAGCTCACCCAGCATCAGCGCGTCGGAAGGCGCTCCAAACGGCGTCTCCACGCGCTCTTCGCGCACATTTGTCAGGCCCGGCATACTGTACAGGCCGCTGCCGCCGATGATGCCAATCTCTGCTTTGATCTCTGCTTTCGGCAATGCTCTTCCCTCGTCCTTGATTTCTTTAAGTATACAAATTAGTGCGCTGCGGCAGTATGAACAGCTGCGTTCAGCACTGCTGCGCGCGGTATGCCGAAGCGCTCCAGATTTTGCGCAAAGCCAAGCGTCAGTTCTGCATTTGGGGCGTCTCCATCCGGCATGCGCGCCTGCTGCACCGGCCCGCTGGCCTGCGTGGCGATGATCGCGTCCGAGAGCTGGCGTGCCAGTGCAAGATCAAAGCCCTCCGCGACAAAGACGCCGTTGTCCACGATCTGCACCAGAACGTCGCCCTCCGGCGTGGTGTACACCTGCTCGTCCGGACTCTTCTCATCCGCCTCGCGCCGCACCAGCGATTTGTACTTCCGCGGCAGCTCGCCTGCATAGACGCGCGCAAAGCTGCGGGCGGAATCCTCATTCTTCCAGCGCGAGTAGTAGACCAGGCCGAGCGACGCCGTGGACGCCTTCTCCTCCGCCGTCTTCGCAGAGCGCCGCTGTGCCGCGTAGTAGATGCCGCCGTTCCAGGCCGGCGCAATCGCGGCTGCCTGCTCCTGCCCGGCAAATAATTCCGTGAGCATGCGCACGTCGAGTTCGCCCATCACGCCCACGTCGTACGGCACGTAATCCTTGTCCAGCAGCGGATGAATGTCCGGCATGCGCAGCACGGGCACGGGCAGATGTGCGAGATACGCATCGGGGTGCATGATCTCGAAGCTCGATGATGGCGGACGGTCCAGCACACCGGCGAAAGCGTCTTTCATGCTGAGGCTGGAAAGGACCGCGGTTTCAAATCCCAGCCCTTCGCGATACGGAAAGATGAGCGACTGCTGCAGCACCAGCGGCGCGCGCGCCATCACCGGCGAATCGCCGTTATCGTTCATGGCATCTTCCATCTTCTGGGCGAGATCGGGGTCGGAGAGCAGCGTCTTGTGCGCGTCCTGCAAACCGTAGTCGGCGAAGACCACCATTGCCTGGCCCTCCAGCACGGCCTCGCGCGCGGTGTCGGTCTCATCGGTCTGGATGTGCGCGTTGTCCTCGACGGCATTTTTGCTGATGTCGTAGTGCGTGACTTCGCTCCACTTTTCCAGGTCCACGTGCTGGTCCTGCAGAGCGTGCGTCAGCTCGTGCGCCAGAACCGGCTTCTGCAGGTCGGGCGCGAGCCAGTCCAGCATGTAAACGGTCTTGTTCTTCGGCTCGTAGTAGCCGCCCACCTGCTCGGTGAGCAGACTGAGCAGAAACGGCTGCAGGTGGAAGTCGTGATCGAGCAGGCCGAATTTTTTCAGCACGATCTCCGAGCGCTCCAACCGCTGCGCGCTCTTGTCGTCGTTCATCTTTTTGTTGAGCGATTTATTGAACGCCTCGCGCGAGATGATGACGCGCTTCACGGGATGCAGCAGCGGCAGCTTGGAGTCGTCGCTGGCGAAGCGCATGATCTCGTCGACGGAGCGAAAGAGCTCCTGCGCCTGCTCCTTGGTAATGTGGTCTTGCGTTTTTGCGGGAGCAGTATCGTCCGGAACGGCTTCGACGGTAGGCGGCGGTGCGATCTTTGTAGTCTGCGGGGTTGTCTGTTGGGCACTGGCCTGGTGTGCGGGGACCACGCATCCTGCGAACGCTAACCCAACCACACCGGCAAAAACGCGTACGTTGAATCTCTGCAATCGCCCCTCCGCAGCGCCCGGGGCGCAAACGTATAATGACAGTGTATCGACTTGCCGCCTTTGCGCACTATGGACCCCATTCAAAAGCCCGAAAGCCTGCAAAAACAGCTCGCAGCACTCACCGGCAGCGCCGGCGTCTACCTGCTCGAAGACACCGGCTGGCTGCGCGTGACCGGGGGCGATCGCCTGCGCTGGCTCGCCGGGATGCTGACCAACGGCATCCAGCAGCAGGAGCCGGGCACGGGCAGCTATAACTTCATCCTGAGCGCGCAGGGACGCATCCAGGGCGACTGCTACGCCTTCGTCCGCGCGGAGGATGTGCTGCTGGAAACCTCAGGCGAGCAAGTCCAGCCGCTAATGACCCTACTCGACCGCTTCATCATCATGGATGATGTGGAGTTGACGGATATTTCTGCGGAGTGGCATGGCGTTGGCATCGCCGGGCCGGAAGCAGCAGTGCTGCTGGTGAAAATTGGCGTCAGCTCCGATTTGCTTGCGCCACTCATACGGCGCCCGCTCGCACTGCACTCGTTCACGCTCAATGGATTTGAACACACGTTGATTGCAGCCTACGCGCCGACGATTCCGCGATTTGAGATCTGGTGCAACGACATTACCGAGGCTGCGGCGATTCGTTCCGCGCTGATTGCAGAAGGCGCGATGGATTGTGATGCTGAGGCCGCGGAAGCTTTTCGCATTCTCAACGGCATTCCGCGCTACGGCACCGACATCCGCGATAAGGACCTGCCGCAGGAGACCAGCCAGACGCGCGCGCTGAGCTTTAGCAAAGGCTGCTACATCGGGCAGGAGATCGTGGAGCGTATCCGCTCCCGCGGCGCTGTCCACCGTACCTTCGGTGGCTTTCTGCTGGAGGGCGAAGTGCCCGCCAGAGGAACGGTGCTGGAGCTCGACGGCAAAGCAGTGGGCGAGATCACCAGCGCGGCGGCGATTCCGTTGCAGAGTGGCGAGCGCAGGCTCGCTCTCGGCTACATTCGGCGCGAGGCGCTGCTGCAGAAGAAGCCGCTAAGCTATACAGGCGGAGTTGCCACGCCGGTCGACCTGCCTTTCGTGCTGGAGAGCGCCTGACGCATCGAAGAGCTACGCTGCCGCATCATAAGATTTGAGTAGAAAGAGGAAGAGAGCCATGCCGGATAAACCATTCGTCGTCACCGACCGCCGCAAGTTCACCGCCGAAGGCGAACTGCGCCCGGAGTCTGAACGCCCGCCGGAAGAACCGCGAGAGACTGTTCCCTCCGCCGAGAGCGTAGAAGCAGCGCGCGAAGCCGCGACCATCGACGATCCAGTTCCCTCTGAAGTGCCACCCGCCGGCCCGGTCGGCAGCGACGATGTGCCGCCCATGCCACCGCCGCCTACCGCGGAAGAGAAAGCGCAGTCCGCAGCGGCATACGCTACGCTCGTCGAGCATCTCGACACCATGGTGCGCGCCAGCGATCCAACGCGCGGCCCCATCCCTCCCGTCAACTTCGCGAACATCGTGCACTCCGTCTACATGAACGCGATCATGCAGCTCGGCCTGGCCGCGCCGGAGGGACAGAAGCCGCGGCCGGACATCCTGGGCGCGCGCCAGAGCATCGACATGCTCGCCATCCTCGCCGAGAAGACCGCCGGCAACGTGACCGAGGAGGAAGACCGCCTGCTACAGACGATCCTCTTCGAGCTGCGGCTCACCTTCATCGAGATGACGCAGGCGCTCGCGCGCTCGCAGCAACCGCAAGCGCCACCGGACGGCCCGAGCCTGATCCGCTAACGATGCACGCACTCCTCACTATTCTCGGCAGCGGGACATCGATGGGCGTGCCCACCATCGGCTGCGCCTGCGCGGTGTGCACATCGGCCGATCCGTACGACAAGCGCACGCGTCCCTCCGTGCGCATCGAGTACGACGGCCATACCGTACTCATCGACACCGGCACCGACTTCCGCCAGCAGGCTCTGCGCGAAAACATCACGCGCGTGGACGCCGTGCTCTACACCCACGCCCATGCTGATCACATCCTCGGGCTGGACGATCTGCGGCCGCTGAGCTTCGTGCTCGCGAAGGAGCATGGCCAGCCGATCCCGCTCTACGCCGATGCCGCCGCTGCCGATACCATCGAGCGCATCTTTGAGTACACCTTCGCCAAGGACAGCAAGTACCCCACCAGCGCCAAGGTGCATCTGCACCGCACCACCAGCGATCCTGCCGCGCATGTCACCATCGATCTCTTCGGCGCGAAGTTTGAGCGCGTGCCCGTGCAGCACGGCCCGCAGCTTATCGCAGGCTATCGCTTCGGTAATGCCGCGTACCTCACGGACATGAACGGCATTCCCGAGAGCAGTCTTCCGCTGCTCCAGAACCTTGACGTGCTGATCCTCGATGCTCTGCGCCGCGACCCGCATCCCAGCCACTCGACGCTCGATCAATCCGTCGGCCTCGTTCAAAAACTCAAGCCGCGCCAAGCGTACTTCACGCATATGTCGCACGACCTCGGCCACGCCGCCACCAACGCCTCCCTGCCCGCCGGAATGCAGCTCGCCTACGACGGCCTGCGCATTCCCTTCGAGATATAACGATGAAAATCTATCGCAATCTCAAAGAAGCAAGCGCAGCATTTGGGAGTCGCGGCATCGTGGCCACCATCGGTAATTTTGACGGCGTGCATCGCGGCCACCAGTGGGTCATCGCTGAACTCATCGAACGCAGCCGCGCGCTCGGTCTGCCCGCCGTTGCCATCACCTTCGATCCGCACCCAGCGCGCATTCTTCGCCCAGAAAGCAAAAGCACGCTGCTGACGCCGCTGACGCAGAAGCTCGCGCTGCTTGCGGCCACCGGACTGGATGCAGCCATCGTGCTTCCCTTCACCGCCGATCTGGCGCAGGTGAGCGCGCGCAGCTTTGCGCAGACCATTCTGCGGGACGCATTGCATGTGGCCGAGGTGCACGAAGGCGAAAACTTCCGCTTCGGCTACCAGGCTGAGGTCGGCGTGGATGGCCTGGCCGAGCTTGGCCGCGAACTCGGCTTCGACGTTAAAGTTTTTGCGCCGCAGCGTGTACGCGGCGAGATCGTCTCCAGCAGCCGCATCCGCCAATTGATCGGTGAAGGAAAGATGAGCAGCGCACGCGCATTGCTCGGCCGGCCGTTCAGCGTTGCGAGCACACCCGCTCCGGGACGCGGCTATGGCACGCGCTACACCGTGCCGACCATCAACCTTGCACCCTATGCGGAACTGCTGCCAGGCAACGGCGTCTACGTGACTTGTCTTGCGATTGGCGGCGGCGCGAACGCGCAGGTATTTGATGCGGTGACGAACATCGGCAACCGGCCTACCTTCGGCGAAGATTCTTTCACCGTTGAGACGCACATCCTGAACTTCACACCGGTTGCGCTCGATGAAGACACGCCACTGCGGCTCACATTTCTGCATCGCCTGCGTGACGAGAAGAAGTGGCCTAATGCGGAGGCGCTGAAGGCGCAGATTGATCTGGATGTGCGGCAGGCGCAGCGCTACCTTCGTCTGCATCATCGGACGGATGCGACACGCCCGTCCGCGCATCCGGCGCAGGTTTCGGCGCAGGCGTAGCGGCAGGCGGTTTCGCGGGCGCAGTGGCCGGGCCGGCAGAAGCGGTTGCACCCGTGGCGGGTACAGCAGGCTTTGGCACGGCAGGCTTTGCAGGAGTAGACGCCGGATTCACTGGCGCAGATGCTGCGCCGCCCGCCGGCAACGCCGCTGTCGTCAGGTCCTTCTTCGTCACATCGTCCGCGGGAAAGACCTCGTCCGGCTTGCCCACGATCGCCGCGCGCATAAAGTCCATCCAGATAGGCAGCGCCGCATGTGCTCCGGTCTCTTTATCACCGAGCGTGCGCGAGGGATCGTCAAAGCCCACCCAGGTGCCGCAGGTCACCGACGGCGAAAAGCCAATGAACCATGCGTCGGTGAAGTCATTCGTGGTGCCCGTCTTACCGCCGAGCGGATGTTTCAACTGCAAAGCCGCCGCACCGGTACCGTGCTGCACCACAGCCTGCAGAAGCTCCATCATCGTGCGCGCTGTCTTCACATCGATCACCACCTGCACGGAGGCGTTCGTGTCCTGCTCCTGCAGCGCCATGCCGTCCGTCGTCGTCACTTTGCGGATGTAGTGCGGCGCGAGGCGGATGCCGTCATTCGGAAAGACGCTGTACGACCCCACCTGCTCATAGAGCGTGAGGTCCGCCGCGCCGATGGCCACGGGCAGAAACAGCGGCACCGGGCTGGTCACGCCGAAGCGGTGCACCATGTCGACCACCTTCTGGATACCGACGCGGGCAGCCAGCTTCAGCGCAGGGATATTGCGCGACTCCGCAAACGCGTCGATGATGGTCATGTTGCCCTTGTAATCGCCCTCGTAGTTATGCGGCGTGTAGGGGCCGCCGGGAGTGGAGAAGGTCGTCGGCGCGTCGAGGATCATGTCCGTCGGCTTTACGCCGTCCTCAATCGCCGCCGTATACACATACGGCTTGAACGACGAGCCCACCTGCCGCTCCGCCTGCGTGGCGCGGTTGAACTGCGAGAGGTTGTAATCGCGGCCGCCGACCATCGCCAGCACTTCGCCGTTGCTGTTGTCTACAGCCAGCAGCGACCCCTGCGCGCCGGAGTCCTGCTCCAGCTCGGCGTGCAGCGGCGCATCGCCATGCTGCACAGGCAAACCGGCGGTTCCCGTCACCGCATCCGCGATGCGCACGTAGACGATGTCGCCAGTCTTCAGGAAGCTGTCGCCATCCTTCAGCCCGGTCCACTTCCAGTCCTCCGGCGTCATTGCGGCCGTCTGCGACCCTACGCGCACCAGCACGCGGTTCGCCGCCGCCTCCAGCACCACGGCATGCAGATACGTTCCGGGATCGGGCGCGGTGGACCAATCAGGATGCTTGTAGGTGTCGATGTCTATGCCCTGCAGCACTACATTCTGCAGATCGCCCTTCCAGCCGTGACGGCGCTCGTACGCAGCCAGGCCGTCCTGCACCGCCTTGTTCGCGGTCTGCTGCAGGTCGAGATCGAGCGTGGTGTAGACGCGCAGGCCGGCCTCATGCACCTCGTCCGGGCCGAACTCCTGCTCGAGCTGCTTGCGTACCTCTTCTACAAACCATGGCGCAACCGAATTCGGCGGCGGCGCAAGATGCAGGCCGAGCGGCGCATCTTTCGCCGCATTCGCCTGTTCCTCGGATATCTTGCCGTCCTGCAGCATCTCGCTGATGACGAGGTTGCGGCGCTTCAGCGCGCGGTCCGGAAACTTCAGCGGTGAATATCCCTCCGGTCCCTTCGGCAGCGCAGCCAGCAACGCAGCTTCCGGCAGCGTGAGGTCCTTCACATGCTTGCTGAAGTAAAACTCCGAGCCCGCCTCAAATCCGTAGACGCCGTGGCCCAGGTAGATCTGGTTGGCGTAGAGCGTGAATATCTGCGGCTTGGTAAAGCGGCGCTCGATCTGGATGGTGAGGAATATCTCCTGCATCTTGCGCCCGAAGCTGCGCTCGGACGAGAGAAACAGGTTGCGCGAGAGCTGCATCGTCAGCGTGGACGCACCCTGCTCTTTGCCATGCGAGCGCAGGTCGCGATACGCCGCGCCCACCACGCGCACGATGTTCACGCCCCAGTTGCTCTCAAAGCTCTTGTCTTCAATGGAGATGATGGCGTCGCGCAGCACCGGCGGAAAATCGCTGTACGGCACCACCACGCGGCGCTCCAGCGCGAACGAGCCGAAGACCTTCCCATGGATGTCCAGCAGCTCGGTTGTGGTGTCGGGCCGGTAGCGCGTGAGCTCATCGATCTGCGGAAGGTTCGTCCCGTAGATCAGCATCAGGCCGACCATCACGCCGAAGAGCGCGGAGAGAAACAGGCCGACGCCGAAGGTGATGCGCGCCAGCGTGTGGTGGCTCTTGAACTCCGGTACAGGCAGCTTGGGCGGGCGGTAGCTCCAACGGGAGCCTGCGGCGCGCGGAGGCGCAGCGTCCTCGTCCTCAAGCGGGTTCTTGTCGTCTTCGGGATCGCTATGGAAGAGAGTCTGCACCGCAACTCCAAAATAGCATGTGGACGGTGCGGTTAACTCGCGCTGCTTCCGGCGAGATTACGACTTCAGCTTGAGCAGGTCGAGCGCCTTGGAGAGCTGGTCGTCCATCTTCGGCTTGGCCGCCGGCGCGGGAGTTGCCGGTGCCGGCGTGGGCGCGGCATCCTCGTCCTCATCGTCCACACTCGCCGTTTCGTCGGCCGAAGCCACGGAGACCGTGGGCGTGATGCCCTCGTCTTCGATGACCTTGCCGTCCGGCGTCTCATACTTGGCCACCGTCAGGATCATCGCCGCACC
>Ga0302314_10018848_pt1 | contig 11491 bp, 9 predicted proteins | sample III_Palsa_N2_3_FD_200533 | JGI IMG/M metagenome (GOLD analysis project Ga0302314, IMG submission 200533) | Peat permafrost microbial communities from Stordalen Mire near Abisko, Sweden - III_Palsa_N2_3 | ecosystem: Environmental > Terrestrial > Soil > Palsa > Peat permafrost | place: Sweden... | reverse complement strand
GACCGTCATCCGGGGGCTTCAGACACTTCGTCACCTCCATGCCTGCCCCGGTTGCTTCCGGCTGGAGCATATTGCCGGGTGGGATTCTCACCCACTGGAAAGCGCCGCCTTGGCACGGCGCACGGACCTCGCTGTCATTGCGCTCGATCGCTGCGTTGTCCGCTACGGGCGCTATTGGGGTCCGGGCCAAGACCGCGCGGCGAAGCGCGCGAGCCGTGCAAACCGGACGCTCATGCGTCGGAGTGTCGGCGCACCCTTATGGCCCTTTTCGGGTCCTCGTGCGCCGCGCGCACCGCGCTCGACCCTTCGACGCGGCTTCCACCGGACGACAGGCTGGCTCCGATTCAAATATGGTCTCCATCGAACCGATTGGACCTTCTCGTGGACGCGCGCCGGCAATATCCTCGACACGCTCGACATGAGCGTGATCGCGAGCGAACCGCAGCTCGCCCGGCGCATGGACGCCTATCTCCGTCAGTCATTGGCGTGGTTGCACGACTATGCCGATCCTGGCGGCAAACGCGTTGACAGGACCTTCCCCTATGAGTGGAGTAAAAATCTTGCCAAAGCGATCGGGCGTTTCGCGCTCGAGAGCGGCGCCGCCGAACTCTGGCGTCCGCTCGGCACGTTCAGCAAGGACCGCAATGCCGAGCGGTGCGTCAGCCAGTATCTCGCGGCGCTGACCAGTGACTTGGTTGCGAGCGGCCGGGCACCGGATGCTCGCTTCTGGACCGCTCGGCGAGGCGCCTCCGAATGGATCTTCGAGCGTCTCGGTCGTGAGCGTAGCTCCGATGAATATCTTGCCGATTGGGGCACCTCGGCGGGTTTCATGGGCCCCTATGGCATCCCGCTGCCCGATAGCTGGCCGCATCTCGACACGGTCCTCCCGGAGATCAATCGCTGGGCCGATCTGAGTCTCGGGTCCGCCATCGCGGCGCGCCGGCTCGTCCAGCTCGCGATGCGCTTCAACCTCGCGCAACGCCAGCAATGGCTGCTCTCCTGGGCGGCAGCGATGATTGATCGCCGCCAAGGTGATCAACGCTTCTGGGAGTACGGCCATCTAGGCGACCAAGTCTCTCTGCTGATCGAGCCGCTGGCCTCGTCGGATATTACGGTCCGCAAAGAGGTCCGCGCGATCCTGTCGGTCATTGCCGACGCGGGCTCGCTTACCGCGCGCGAATGTCTCGCACGGCTGGCAGGCCAGCGGGACCGGGGCTGACGTCTCGAATGCGGCCCTCAAAAGCGGCCTGTCGGGTCTTGGGTGTGCCGTCTGGCCAGCGGAACGACAAAGTCTGGTTAGGAGCTGCTGCAGTCGTCAGGACCCAGAAGTGGACATCCGGATAATCCTTGCGGCTGGAGTTGCGGCGGGCCTGTGCTAGGCACGTCAGCGGCGAGCGGAGATCAGCGACATGGGTGAGAACGAGGCCAACTTCGTTTATTGCAGCGAGCTACGCCTCAGCAATGTCAAGGCGTTCTTGCCCGGAACGACGCTCGACCTGCGGCGCAATGGCCGGCCGGCGGCTTGGACGCTCGTCCTCGGCGAGAACGGCCTAGGCAAGACGACCCTCCTCCAGTGCCTCGCCCTGATGCGCCCCAGCCTCAACGTCAAACAGACCGACAAGACCAACGCCCGGGATCCCGACCGTGTCGAGCCCGCCCTTCCGCAATACGAGGACGATCTGCTGGTCGAGCTGGCGCGCGTCGGCGACGGACTCGAGGTCGGGATCGAAGCCGAGTTCTCGATCGGCCGCGGTCTGAGGTCGTCCGAGCAGGTGAAGGGACGGGGCAAGTGGCTCGCCACCAGCGCCACCTACGAGATCCGAAAGGGCGACCTCAGCGACTTCTCGTTCAGCAAGGTCCAGCGCAAGGGCTTCAAGCCGCCATTGCTCGTTGCTTACAGCGCCGCGCGGCATCCGCCCTACTCGCGCAGCGAGGTCATCTCGGACCAGGACGATCCGACCGCGTCCCTGTTCAACGCCGAGATCGAGCTCGCCGACGCCGTCCAGGTCCTCGAGGATCTCGACTACGTGTCACTCCGGGAGGAACGGGCATACTGGCAGAAGGTCGAGAAGGAGGGCGGGGATCCCGGCAAGCCGCGCGAGCCGAGCAAGGCCGAGACGCTGTACACGAGCATCAAGGGAGCGATCGCGCGCATTCTTCCTGACGTCGGTGATCCGGCGCTTATCCACGTGTACGGCCCCGCGCTGCCCGGAGAGACAGAGAAGAAGACGGGGGTCTGGATCGAGACCTACTCCGGAGAGATCCCGCTCCACGCGCTCAGCATCGGCTACCAGACAATGTTCGCCTGGACGGTCGACCTCGCGCGCCGGATGGCCGAGCACCACAAGGAGGCAATGGATCCCCTCCGCGAGCCGGCGATAGTGCTCATCGACGAGCTCGACCTCCACCTTCACCCAAAGTGGCAGAGACGGGTCCGCAGCGATCTGTCTGCCGTCTTCCCGCAGGTGCAGTTCGTCGTCACGACGCACAGTCCGGTGCTCGCGCAGACCTACCTCGACACCAACATCGCCGTGGTGATGCGGGAGGGGGACCATGCGACGATCGACAACGATCCGAAGGCCGTTCGGAGCTGGCGGCTGGACCAGGTGAGCGTCAGCCTGCTCCACGACCCCAACCCTTACGCGCCTGAGATCGTCGACGCGTTCGAGACCCGGCGCGAGCTGCTCGGCAAGAAGGGTCTCAGCGCGGACGAGACCTCCCGCCTGGACAAGGCGAACGCGCTCGTCGCGGAGATACCCGCCGAAGGCGACGAGGAGGACCGGAAGGCGGCTGACCTGATCCGCGAGGCCGCCCAGCTGCTCGCCACGAGACAGCGGTGATACGATACGACAAGTCCGCGGCCATCCCCTCCTCGCTCAGCCGCGGCATTCCGGCCAACGCAGCTAACTGCGCCGCCTACGACGCCGACCCGACCCGATACCGGCGCGGCGACGCCAAGTTCGACATTATCAGCGGCATCTACGGGACGCGGGTCGTCAAGCGTCAACTCAAGGCCGACCAGCACGACAAGTGCGGCTTCTGCGAGGCCGTCTTCGACGCCAACGTCGCGGGCGACGTCGAGCACTACCGCCCGAAGGGAGCGGTGATGACTGCGGCCGGCCGGATCCACCCCGGCTACTACTGGATCGGCTACGCCTGGGAGAACCTCTCCTACGCCTGCCCGGACTGCAACGAATACCGCAAGCGGGACCTCTTCCCCCTCTCGGACGAGAACGCCCGTGCGCGCGACCACCACGACGATCTGGACGCCGAGGAGCCCCTCCTCCTCGACCCCTACGGCGCGCGGGAGCCACGCCAGCACATCGTGTTCGTCGGCGAAGCAGCCACGGGCCGAACGCCGGAGGGGCGAACCACCATCGACGTGCTCGCGCTGAGCCGGACATCGCTCGCGCGGGACCGGCTCGACCATTTGCGAAACCTCAGCCGCCTGCACGAGAGCATTCTGCTCCTCGAGCACGACCCCCGACCGGCGGCGATCGCCTACGTCGCGCGCGTAAGGGCGCAGCTCGCAGAAGCGGTCCGTCCCGCGGCCAAGTTCAGCGCCGCCTCGGCTGACCACCTCACGGCGCTCGAGGCCGGTCACCACTACCTTCCGGACGAGGCTCCCGCCGCCTAGACGGTCGGCTAGAGAGAGGGCGCGGCACGGCAGCCGAACTCGGCGAGCAGGTATTCCACCAGGTCGCGGCCCAGCGCCGTCAAGGCCGGGGACGTCGCGAGGTTCGCGACCTCGCGGACCTCCGCGCCTATCTCTGCGAGACGACGCTCCACGTAGAGGCTCCCCTCCCGATCCGGCGACGTGTCCGCCCCGACGAGGCGGAGCCACTGGTCGATGGCCGTGAACACGTAGAGGCCGTGCAGCAGCCCCTGTACCGGTCGCTCTCGGCCCTGCCACGGCGAGTAGCCGGTGCCGGGAAGGACGCCCACCATCGACGCCTCGCGCTCGATCAAAGTGAGCTGGAGGTGCATCGCCTCGTGAAGCAGCGACTCCGCAAGCCGGAGATCGGCGTGGCGCTCGCCAGCCGGGTTCGAGAGCAGGACCGAGAAGGGTATCCCCGGCTCCGAGTGGCTGAAATCGTAGCCGGCGCCCGGCGCGCGCACGCGGTGGACCGAGCGGACGAGCTGCGAAACGGAGTCGCCAGGGCCTGCGCCTCCAAGCCGCGTCAAGGCGGCGGCGACGGCTTGCGCCATCGCGGGCACGTCCTCGGCGAACCCGCCAGCCGCGAAGCGGTCCCCCAGGGAGGGAGGCAACGACTCGACGGACATCGAAGCCTGACCGGGGACGCGCTTGGCCGAACCGTCGTCCGGCTCCCCGAGCCAGGCGGCGGTCCGGTATGTCCGGCTGTCGATGCGCGTCTCAGTGGTCCAGAAGCGTCGGACCAGAGCCTCTGCGAGGCCGGGAAACCAGGCAGGCTCGCCCGCGGCCATCCGCAACCGCAGCTGCTCCGCGAAGTCAGCCACCGTCCGCCGCGCGGAAGGAATACACCAGGGTGAAGCGCGTGCCGCCATGCAGCCGCGAGACGGCATGATGCGAGTCAGGTCCGATCGCGAAGCCGATCGCGCTGGCAGACACCGGCCGCAGGATGCGGTGGACGTCGCTGGGGTCGTCGCTGTTGAACAGCATGAAGAACCCGCCATCCTCGTCGCGCAGCCCACGGTTCAGCTGCACCGTCAACCTGTGTGTCTCGCCGCCGGGTCTCATGTCGTTGTGGATGGCGATGCGCTGGCCAGGATCCAGGCGGTGGGCCACCGCCTGCATGTCCGGCCCGAGCGGGTCCCCCAGCGCATCCTCCATCTTGCGGCGCAGGCCTTCGAGCATGTCGGGCGCCACGAGGGCGCCGAGGGGCTCCGGCAGACGCGCGTCGCGCAGGTCAAACTCGTACTGCTCGTAGAAGTCGGTCTCGACCAGCCGCCACGGAGCGTCCGCCTCGAACCAGTCAAGTAGCGGGCGCTCCACCTCCGGCAGCAGACAGCGCTCCGAGAGGAAGTAGCGGAACGGCTCGACGAAGGACTCCGCAGGCTCCAGCAGCGCGTAGGGATTGAGAAGCGCCCGGATGGCCATCGCGGTCAGCGGTTATGGCGGTGGTATGAGCGGTTGTAGAGGGTGGCGTCGAAGGGCCCCTGTCTCTCGGACTGGCGCACCTCCGCGACGAGACGCCGCAGGGCTACGCTGTCCACGGCAGACAGGTCGATTGCGAGGCTTTCCGCCTCTGGGGCTTGGGGGATCGTGTCGTTGCGCATGTCTCGCTCCTCAAGCGGCTCTGGACTGGACGGCGTCGGCGACGACGCGCATCCGGGCAATCACGTGGCGCTGGTCGGCGCAGAAGACGGTCGGGTTGTCGTAGCCACGGGCGGCGCTCCATCGGTGGGCCACCATCCCGCCGCCGCAGACGCCAAGATCCGGACAGCCGACGCAGGTCTGGGAGAGGGGGCGCTGCTGCCGGTAGTAGTCCATAAACTCGGCGCTGCCGAGGATTTCGTCGAAGCCGTGTTCGAACAGGGACCAGCGGCGCTCGAACCGGTCGGCGCCTGGCCCGGCCACCTTCAGCGTATCGTTTTTGTCGACGGTCCCGTCGGGCTCCACCACTAGTATGCCGTAGTCGGTCGTGCCAACCCCCTCCTTGACCGAACGCCCTCCGAGCAGCAGGCGGAGCATGTCGTCCAGCAGGCGCACGCTCGGTGGGTTCGGATCGGCCAGATAGGTCTCGAGCAGGCCTTCCAGCCATCTGCCATACTCGGTCGTCGCCGGGGCCTGCTTTCCGAACGGCAGCTGATCCCAGTTCCCGTCGCGCGGCAGCACGTCGAGGCTGGGCGAGCCGGTCTCCTTAAGGGCGGCGTAGACCTCGGCCGGATCGCTCGTCGGATCGATGACGGCCAGCACCCCGGCCAGCAGCGGCCTCGCGTCGTCACGCGCGACGAGCCGTGCGATCCCGGCCCGGACCCTGTCGAAGGATCCCCTACCGCGATGGTCAAGGCGTAAGCGGTCGTGCACGGCCCGCGGTCCGTCGATGCTGACGGAGACACCCACATCGTACCGCACCAGAACGTCGATGATCTCCTCACTGAGTAGCACGCCGTTCGTCTGCACGTGCACACCACACGGGTGCGGCATTACCTCGCGCAGGGTTCGGCAGAAGCGGTCGAGCCGCTCGGCGCCCAGCATCAGCGGCTCGCCGCCGTGCAGCACTACACTGAAGGGTCGGTCCTGCCGCGCCAGCTGCGCCGCCAGCCGTCCGGCAACCGTCGTCAAAACGGCATCCGGCATCTGCTTGGGCTGATCGCGCCAAGCGTCGTCCCCCATGTGGTAGACGTAGCAATAGCTGCAATCGAGGTTGCAGCGGCTGGCCACCTTAAGGAGAACCGTGTCGAGAAGTCGGGCGGACCCGCCCCCGACGCTCACCTGTTGTGCCGATTGTAAGTCCGGTTGTAGGCGCCCATCGTCGAACGCGCCTCGCCAGTGCGCACCTCTTCGATCACCCGCGCGAGCGCGGCGCTCCCGAGCGGCACGTCCGCACGCGTGGCAACTCCGACTCTCTCAACCTGCATATTCCATCCTCCAGTGATGGCTTATCATAGCACCCCGCTGATGGGGTGGCCAGCAATTCGTTAGGGGCGGCGGCCGGCTAAAAGGTTGCCTCATCTCAAGGTCTTCGGTCGATCAGCTGGCTGAGACAAAACAACAATCTCCATTTTGATAAGTTATCCATTATGAGTGATAGGATTATACTTGGAATACTCTGACTAGATCGTGCGCTGATTTCATGGATATGGCGCGACGATCGGGTTTTGTGACCGCATTGGTGACGATCAGCCGTCGATTACGCAACGTTGCACGCGACGTGATTGGCTGGCTTGAACATGCTCGACTTTAGCCTGCCAAAGGGCTGACATCGGCTTCACGTCCGCCCGAAGTCAGTTCTGGCGCGCCTCGTAGAACTGGCACCTCTTCACCAGCGCTTTGCGATTGGTGCAGCCGTAAGGCCGCGGCTCCGGGTCGGGCTCAAATTCAGTAGGAGATGTCCGATCGCACGGAGCGAGAATCGCCCATCCACGTCGTGTATCTGGCCCGAGACGGTCTCGATCAGGTACAAGGCGGTCCTAAAGGGCTGCCTCTCCGAGGTTCCGTCGCGAGGAGCCTCATAGTGAAGCGACCTCCGCACCGGGACGGCGGCCGCGACTAGGTTCTCGGTGTAGATGAAGCGCTTGCAGGCCTGACGTGAGCGCCCCGGCGTCTTCTGCTCGCCGAAGCCGGAGACATCAAAGCCCTGCTCGTGAATCCGGCTGCCAGCCGCGCGAAGTCGCTTTCTAGCGACGAGGCAGGAGCCATTGAACCGGCCCGTGTGCAGCAGGTCCATCGCGTCGATGACGAGGGTAATGTCGGAGCGGGTACAACAACATTGGGCATAGCGATCGACGGACGATCCTGAACGAAAGGCCGATCAACCCGACCTCCGCCCGAGAGCGGTCGGGCGGCTCTCCACTAGGCTCAACAATTTCGCGTCGCTCGAAGATCGGGAAGCCAAGCGAAAACCAGACGGACAGCAACTGGGAACGGCCGAAACGGCGAGCTATGACCGACAGTGGCGCGTAACCGATCGTCTGCTGCGGCCAACTCGAACGTTGGCTTTTCCCAGGACCAGACGTTCATCGCGGGTTTGTACGAGGCGGATTGGTGGGCCGTCTTCTGATGCTGAGCGCCCGGCACCCCTGTCTCCACTGTACCGCCGGACATGACCGGGCTCAGTATGGCGTAAGATTCTGCGCGGCGGCTTTCGATCTCGCTCGATCAAGCATTGGCTGCAGAACGAGGCAGATTCCCCTTCATTTCGCCTGCGAGCCACTCCCCCAGCTTCGTCCACCGTCGCAGGTCCGCCTTACCCTTGACGGCGATCCATAACGCCTTCTTCTGGCCTATAATGACCACGAGCCGTTTGCCGCGGGTGATGCCGGTGTAGATCGGGCGCCGCGCAAGCATCGCGTAATGCTTCGTCGTGAGCACGACGATCACCACCGGGTATTCTGATCCCTGGGCCTTGTGGATGGTGGTGGCATAGGCGAGGACAACGGCGTCCAGCTCACCGAAGTCATACACCACGGGCCGGCCATCATATTCGATCGTGAGCGTTCGGTCCTCGGCATCAAGGGCGACGATCGTCCCAATGTCGCCGTTGTAGACCTCCTTCTCGTAGTCGTTGATGATCTGCATGACCTTGTCGCCGGGGCCGTAGGTCCAGCCAAACCGCTCGACCCGATCTGCCCCCGGGGGATTGAGCGCAGCCTGCAGTTCGACGTTGAGGGTGCGGGCGCCAAGGCCGCCGCGGTTCAGCGGGCACAGGACCTGAATGTCGCGAATCGGATCGACGCCGTAACGCTTGGGCAGACGCCTTGCGACGACGTCGACGAGTTTGGCAATCACCGCTTCCGGTTCGTCCGCCTCGATGAAATGGAAATCACTTGCGGCATCCGGGGCGAGGTCCGGCATGTTCCCGCTGTTGATGCGATGCGCATTGGTGATGATCCGGCTCTGTGCAGCCTGCCGGAATACCTCGGTCAGCCGCACGACCGGCACGGCGCCGGATTCGATCATGTCGGACAGCACCTGCCCCGGACCCACGGATGGAAGCTGATCGACGTCGCCGACGAGCAGCAGCGCTGATCGGCGCGGGACAGCCTTGACCAACGCGTTCATCATCTGGACGTCGACCATCGAGGTCTCGTCGATGACCAACAGATCGCAATCGAGGGGATTGTCGCCATCGCGCTTGAAGCCACCATTTGCGGGATCGACCTCAAGGAGGCGGTGGATGGTCCGGGCCTCAAAGCCGGTCGTCTCGGTCATGCGCTTCGCGGCACGTCCGGTCGGCGCGCCCAGCAGGATACGCACGCCCTTCACGGCGAGCACCTTCAGGATGGAGTTGACCAGCGTCGTCTTGCCGACGCCCGGGCCGCCGGTGATGACGAGAAGCTTCGAGCGCAGTGCCAGAAGCAGCGCGCCACGTTGGCTTGGCGCGAGCGTCAGACCGGTTTTCCGCTCGACCCAAGGGATCGCCGCATTCGCATCGATGCGCGGCCACGGCGGAGGACCGTTGCCAATCGCCCTCAACCGAACGGCGATCGATCGTTCGGCCTGATAGAGACCAGCGAGGAAGATGCATGGCTCGCTCCTGACGCTGTCGAGGACAACGTCTCCGGTTGTGAGCTCCGCCTTCAGAGCGTCGCTGATCAGCGGCAAGGGTGCTTCGAGCAGTTCGACGGCGAGCGTCAACAGTTGCTCGGCCGGTAGCCCGCAATGGCCCTGATCCATTGCGCTTGCCAGCGCATAGCTGATCCCTGCCCGCAAACGGACGGATGCGGTCTTCTCTATGCCCAGCCGGGAGGCGATCTGGTCGGCGGTCTTGAACCCGACACCGTGGATGTCGCGGGCAAGCTGATAGGGATTCTCGCTGATCACCCGGACGGCGTCGGAACCGTAGGTCTTGTAGATTCGCACGGCACGCGCGCTGCCGACGCCATGCGAATGGAGGAAGAGCATGATCTCTCGGATGACCTTCTGCTCGGCCCAACCCGATACGATGCGACTGGCGCGCCCGGGACCGATGCCGGAGATCTCGCGAAGGCGCTCGGGGGTCTGCTCAATGATGTCGAACACGTCAGCACCAAACACCGCAACGAGCTTGCGCGCGTAAACCGGGCCGATCCCCCGGATCATGCCGGAGCCCAGATATTTCTCGATGCCCTCGGTCGTCGTCGGCGCGCTCACACGCAGGAACTCGGCGCGGAACTGAAGCCCGTGGTCGCGATCGTTCGTCCACGTCCCAGTCGCCTGAACCGCTTCCCCCGCCGACACCATCGGCGCCTGTCCGATCAGGGTCACCAGGTCCCGCTGGCCTCGCACCTTCACGCGGAGCACACAGAAACCGCTGTCGGCGTTGTGGAAGGTGACACGTTCGATCAGGCCGCCGAGCTGCTCACGCGGCGACGCTGCGCTGTCTCCACTCGACTGAGCTCTACGATATCCCACGACGGCACTATGGGATTGTCGGGGCGTCGCCGCTAGTTGTACCAGCCACGTCGTAGCCGTGCGACGAAGGAATCGATCGTGACGCCACGTGCCGCCATCCATCAGATCGGCCGAATGGTCCGGGGCGATATCCGCGCGGGGGAGCTGTCACCCGGTGCACACAGCGTCGGCGATATGCTGGTGGAGCAGCCCGAAGCGCTGATGCTCATCGTCGAGCTCACCGCTGCCGAGGGGCGCAAGAAGAGGCCCGACGAGTGGATGTATCAGGCCTATTCGTTCATGCTCGGGCAGACCCTCGAACAGCTGCGGCAGCGCAGCGAAGCCGGTCAGCGCCAGGCGACAGTGGCGCTTGAGCAGGTCCGGACTGCGATCGCCGGACAGATGCGCATGGGCAAGCTCCTGCCGACGGCAGCGGTGGCGCTTGTATCTGCCTTCACGCGTGCGGGCATAGAGGTTGGTGACGATGTGCGGGGTGCACTGGACGAGGCGATGATCCGGACAGGATCCGTCCATCCGGGTCTCGAAATGCCGGATCCGGCCGAGATGCTGAAAGACCTGGCAGATGCATGCGCAGGCGACCCGTTCATGATCCACAGCGAGTTCGCCGGCATGACGGCGGCCATGCCCGTCGAACTGCAGCTGACGCTGTTGGGAGGGCTCGTCCTTTCCGATGAGATCGGCCTGCGCGAAGCGGCGATCGGCTGGCTACTTGCCGAACCGGCCCTCGCTACGCCGTTGGCGGAACTGATCGAAGCGGCTGCCAAGCGGGGGCTGGTATCTGCGACATCGGTTACGCACCTCATGCTGATCCGTAACTGGGTGGCGGAGGATCGGCGCCGCGCCATCGACGCGATCATCAAGGCCGCACGATCGATCGGCAGCACGCCAGAGAAACGTCCCGCGATTCAGGTTCGCGAACTTCTGATGTCCGAACGGGACGGAGCCGGCGCCCAGACCATATTCGCTTCGATCAAGGAGGGCAGAAAGCACGCGCTGGTGTCGATCCTGATCAAGCAGGGACACGGCGTGCGCGACGCGTGGGTGGCGCGATCACTGAGCAGAAGCGAGGTGGAGGATATGCTCGGCCATATCGCGGATGAGATGCCGGTCCATGAAACGACTGCCGAGGACACAGCGGTCGTCCTGAGCAGCGCTTTGGCTGACGGCGATGCAGCCGGTTCGACGCCCCCATTCGGTCTCGTTCAGGCCGCCACGCTCATTGGACTTTCGGATGTGGCGCCTCATTCCATTTCGGTGACGGATCTCGTCGCGTCGATGCTTGCGGATGTCGACGCTGTGGCGACCGATGCCAAGGCAGTGAAGAAGGCGCTGCGTACCTCTGGTCAATGGCTCGCAACGAATCCCCAACTCGATTCGTGGTTCGAGAACGGCGACGACGTGTCCGCAGCGATCAAAGGCAAGCGCAAGATCGATGACCGGCTTACCGCTATT
>Ga0302314_10018846_pt1 | contig 11491 bp, 14 predicted proteins | sample III_Palsa_N2_3_FD_200533 | JGI IMG/M metagenome (GOLD analysis project Ga0302314, IMG submission 200533) | Peat permafrost microbial communities from Stordalen Mire near Abisko, Sweden - III_Palsa_N2_3 | ecosystem: Environmental > Terrestrial > Soil > Palsa > Peat permafrost | place: Sweden... | reverse complement strand
AGCATCTTGGGCTATAGCTTCGGCGCAGGAGAACGCGACGGCCATGAAAACCAAGCTTCACAAGAACGACCTTCCCGACGGACTCGATCTCGGCGAGATCGTGGCGATCGACACCGAGACGCTGGGGCTCAATCCGTTTCGCGACCGGTTGTGCCTGGCGCAATTGTCGGCCGGCGACGGCGTCTGCCACGCGGTGCAGTTCGAGGTTGGAAAATATGACGCGCCCAACCTCAAGAAGCTGCTCGCCGACCGCAACGTGACCAAGCTGTTCCATTACGCGCGCTTCGACGTCGCCATGCTGCGGCGCTATCTCGGCGTGATGACGGCGCCGGTCTATTGCACCAAGATCGCCTCCAAGCTGGTGCGCACCTATACCGACAAGCATGGGCTCAAGGATCTGGTGAAGGAGCTGCTCAATGTCGATCTGTCGAAGGAACAGCAGAGCTCAGATTGGGGCGCGCCGGAACTGACCGAGAAGCAACTCGCCTATGCCGCCAACGATGTCGCCTATCTGCACAGGCTGAAAGACGCGCTCGACGCCATGCTGGCGCGCGAGGGCCGCACGGAGATCGCCAGGGCCTGTTTCCAGTTCCTGCCGGCCCGCGCCCAGCTCGACCTCGCCGGCTGGGCCGATACCGACATCTTCGCGCATTGATTGCCACAGGGTCCGCAAAGGCTTAAAGGCTGTTAAGCCTTTGATACGGCTTGGCTTGCAGGTGCGGGCGCCTGCGGCCATATTTGGCATGATTTTCGCGTCTTCGCCGCGCTAAAATGGGCGGAAGGGTTGCCGGTCCCGCGGGCGGGGGCTGGCCAGCCGGTACAACAGGTGTCTTCGATGGGTTCCGCCGATCCGGCTTCCGCCGCGCGTCTTGCGCCCGAACTCGCGGGCGATCTCGCCGCCGCGCGCCGCGTGCTCGATTATGCCGGCGACGCCATCCGCGCGCTGGGCGCCACGCTGAACGGCGATTTCAGCCGCGCCATCGACACCATCATGGCCGTCAAGGGCCGCGTCGTCGTCAGCGGCATGGGCAAGTCGGGCCATATCGCGAGCAAGATCGCGGCGACCTTGGCTTCCACCGGAACGCCGGCGCAATTCGTTCACCCGGCCGAGGCCAGCCATGGCGATCTCGGCATGGTGACGCAGGGCGACGTGCTGCTGATGCTGTCCAATTCCGGCGAGACCCGCGAGCTTTCCGATCTCATCACCTTCGCCAAGCGCTTCTCGATCCCGATCATCGGCATCGCCAGCCGCGCCGATTCCGCGCTGCTGCAGGCCGCCGACGTGGCGCTGCTGCTGCCGAAATTCCAGGAAGCCTGTTCCATCGGCATGGCGCCGACGACGTCCACCACGTTGCAACTGGTCCTCGGCGACGCGCTGGCGGTGGCGCTGATGGAGCGGCGCGGCTTTTCGTCCGATCAATATCGCGAGCTGCATCCCGGCGGCTCCCTCGGCAAGGCGTTGATCAGGGTTTCCGACCTCATGCATGGCGGCGAGGAGATGCCGCTCGCGGCCGAGGACACACCGATGCAGCAGGTGGTGCTGGAGATGGCGAAAAAGCGCTTCGGCTGCGTCGGCGTCGTCGACGCCAAGGGCGGGCTGATCGGCATCATCACCAATGGCGATCTTGCGCGCCACATGGACCGCGGCCTGCTCGACCGCAAGGCGGCCGAGGTGATGACCCGCGCGCCCAAGACCTTCACCGCGGACCGCCTCGGCGTCGAGGCGCTCGCCTTCATGAACGAAAAGAAGATCACTCAGCTTTTCGTGCTGGATCCGAAAGCCAAATCGAAGAAGCCGGTCGGCATTCTGCATATGCATGACTGCCTGCACGCGGGGCTGCAATAGTGGCGCGGCGCAATCCCATGCCCGAAGCGGTGGCGCAGCCTTTGACCTCGCCGCGCGCCCGGCATGCACCCATGGATTGGGCGGCGCGCGCGCGCACCACGGCGGCCGATTCGCAGCGCTACACGCGTTTCGTCAACATCATGAAGCGGGCGCTTCTGCTCGCGGCGCTCGCCTTGCTGGGCGCAGTGGTCGCCTATTCGATGCAGCCGCGCCGGCAGGATCGCGTCACCATGACGTTTCAGAAGCTGGGGATCGTCAACAACGACCTCGCCATGATCAAGCCGCATCTTTCGGGCCGCGACACCAGCGGCAATCCCTATGTCGTGACGGCGGAGACGGCGATCCAGGACGAGAAGAACACGCGCCGCGCCCAACTGATCAATGTCGACGCCGATCTGACGCAGCTCAAGCAGGGAAGCTGGCTGAGCCTCAGCGCGCCGCGTGGCCTGCTCGACGACACCGCCCACACGCTGGTGCTCCAAGGCCCGATCTCGGTGTTTTCCGACGACGGCAACGAAATCCACACCATGGCCGCCAACATCGACCTCAAGAACGGCATCGTGCGCGGATCGCGCATGATCGTGGGCCAGGGGCCGATGGGCACGATGCGCGCCGACCGCTTCTGGCTCAACCGCGACAAGCATCTTGTGTTCCTCAACGGCAATGTGCACATGACGATCGTGCCGAACCACGCGAAGAAATCAAAAACCCAAGCGAAGAAAACACGCACGCCATGAGATCCGCCGTCGCCTTCGCGATTGTCCTTGCCTCGGCTTCGATCGCGCGGGCGCAGACGCCGCCGGCGGCGCAACCGGCGCAAACCCATGCGACGCAGCAGAGCCTGGGACTGGGCAAGCACGACTCGAGCGCGCCGATCAACATCTCCTCCGACAATTTCCTGGGCGACCTGACCACCAAGATCGGCACCTATTCGGGCAACGTGGTCGTGGTGCAGGGCGACATGAAGATGCGCGCCGACCGCGTCCGCGTCGATGTCGTGGACAGCAAGCCCAGCAAGATCTATTCGCACGGCAACGTCGTGGTCGAGGCGCCCAACGGAACGGCGACGGGCGACGACGGGCTCTACGATCTGACGCCCAATACGATCACGCTCACTGGCAAGGTGGTGCTCACCAAGGAAAAGGACGTGATGCGCGGCACGTCGGTGGTGATGGACATGAACACCAATCTCGCGCACCTGACCGCCAAGGGCATGCCCGGCGGTCGGGTGCAGGCGCTGTTCATTCCGAAAAAGAAGGACGATGCGGACACCCCCGCGAAAAAGCCCGCGGCGGGCGGGGGCAAATAGGCTTCATGTTTCCTTAAAGGCAGATAGGCACAGTTCTTGCCATGACAGGTTCCAATCCCCCGCGCCCGGATGGCGACAGACCGATGCCCCACGTCGTGGAGGGCAGCCAGGGTCTTGTCGTCACCCGCATCGGCAAGAGCTTCCGCAAGCGCCCCGTGGTGCGCGCGGTGAGCCTTTCGGTGCGGCGCGGCGAGGTCGTCGGCCTGCTCGGCCCCAACGGCGCCGGCAAGACCACCTGCTTCTACATGATCACCGGCCTGCTTCCGGTGGATTACGGCACGATCGAATTGGACGGCAACGACGTGACCGGCCTGCCGATGTATCGTCGGGCGCGGCTCGGCATCGGCTATCTGCCGCAGGAAGCCTCGATCTTCCGCGGCATGACCGCCGAACAGAACATCCGTTCCACCGCGGAGCTCGTCGAATCCGATCCCGCGCGGCTGGAGGCCATGGTCGAGGAATTGATGGCGGAGTTCGGCGTCGAACACGTGCGCGACACGCCCGCCATCGCGCTGTCGGGCGGCGAACGCCGCCGCGTGGAAATCGCCCGCGCGCTGGCGACGCATCCCTCCTACATCCTGCTCGACGAGCCGCTGGCCGGTATCGATCCGATCGCGGTCAACGACATCCGCGAGCTGGTGCGCCATCTCAAGGACCGCGGCATCGGCGTTTTGATCACCGATCACAACGTGCGCGACGCGCTCGGCATCATCGACCGCGCCTACATCATCCATGAAGGTCAGGTGCTGAAGGAAGGCACGCCCGACGACATCGTCGGCGACCGTGACGTCCGCCGGGTCTATCTCGGCGAACGGTTTTCGATGTGATGCCATGAGCGGGGCTTTGTCATGGCGGCGTTAGGTCAAAGGCTGGAGATGCGCCAGGGGCAATCCCTGGTCATGACTCCGCAACTGCAGCAGGCGATCAAGCTGCTGCAATTGTCCAATCTCGAACTCACCGACTATGTCGAGCAGGAGCTCGAGCGCAATCCGCTGCTCGAGCGCGACGAGCGCGAGCACGCGCCGGACGAGCGGCCCGAGAAAATCGAATCGACCGACGGCGAATCCCTCGACACCGCCCTCAAGCGCGAGGATTTCTCCAAAGCCGAAGACATGGACGCCGATCGCGCCGACGTCTATCCCGAAAGCGATTCCGCCTCGGGCGCGCCGGCGGATCACAAATTGTCGGACTGGACGAGCCTGCGCAGCGGCTCGCGCGCCGAGGGCGACGAGAACGCCCTGGAGCGCTCGCTCGCCTCGGAAGCCACGCTCAAGGACCATCTGACCGACCAGCTCACCATCGCGGCGCTCGACGGCGCCAGGCGCCTGATCGGCGCCAGCCTGATCGACGCCATCGACGAGGCCGGCTATTGCCGCGCCGATCTGGACGAAATGGCCACCCGCCTCGGCGTGGCGCGCCAGACGGTCGAAGAGGTGCTGACGGTCGTCCAGGGCTTCGAGCCCTCCGGCGTCGGCGCCCGCGACCTGGCGGAATGCCTCGCCATCCAGCTTCGCGAAAAAGACCGCCTGGATCCGGCGATGCAGACCTTCCTCGCGCATCTGGACCTTGTGGCCAAGCGCGATTTCGCAGGCCTCGCCGACCTGTGCAGCGTCGATTCCGAAGACGTCGCCGACATGCTCGCCGAAATCCGCGAGCTCACGCCCAAGCCGGGCCTCGCCTTCGGCAACGAGCCGGTCAGGCCGGTGGTGCCCGACGTGTTCGTGCGCGAAGGACCGGACGGCGGCTGGCACGTCGAGCTCAACGCCGACACGCTGCCGCGGCTGTTGGTCAATTCGCGCTATTATTCGAAAGTCTCGACCTCGGCGCGCGACAAGGAGGCGAAGACCTACATCACCGAATGCCTCAACAACGCCAATTGGCTGGTCAAGAGCCTGGACCAGCGCGCGCGCACCATCCTGAAAGTCTCCAGCGAAATCGTGCGCCAGCAGGACGGGTTCCTCACCCATGGCGTGCGCCATCTGCGGCCACTCAATTTGCGCACCATCGCTGACGCGATCGTGATGCATGAGTCGACGGTGAGCAGGGTCACCTCCAACAAATACATCTCCACGCCGCGCGGGCTGTTCGAGCTCAAATATTTTTTCACCGCCTCGATCCAGTCGGTCAACGGCTCGGAGGCGCATTCGGCGGAAGCCGTGCGCGACCGCATAAAGGAGATGATCGAGCGCGAAACCGGCGAGATTCTCTCCGATGATCGAATCGTTTCCATGCTCACCGCCGACGGAGTCAATATTGCGCGGCGCACGGTTGCGAAGTATCGGGAGGCCATGCGCATCCCCTCGTCGGTGGAGCGGCGCAGGCTGAAACAGGGTGAATTTTCCGGCGTCGCGGGACGCTGATTTGGTGCGTTGACAGGGGTTGCGGGCCGGACATATGGTCCGCCGCCTTTTGCGAACGGGTAGTGCTCGAACGGGGGCGAAAGCCTCGCGAACCAAGATCGAGATTGGCGCGTTATCAGGTCATGAAGGTTCGTGTGTCAGGCAAGCAGATCGAACTCGGCACCGCGCTGCGCGAGGACGCACGCAGCCGTCTCGAAGCGGCGATCGCCAAGCATTTCGACGGCGATGCGGACGCCCATATCGTGTTTTCGCATGACGGCCCGTTCTACCGGGCGGATTGCACGGCGCATCTGTATTCCGGCGTCGTGATGCAGGCCGAGGGCGAAGGCAAGGACGCGCACCGTGCTTTCGAGGCGGTGCTGCATCATCTGGAAAAGCAGGTCCGGCGCTACAAAAGGCGCCTCAAGAACCATCACGAGAAGGCGAAGGCGCGAACGCCCGCCCGATCGGCACTTTAGAGGCTGGCATGGAAATCTCCGATCTGCTCGCGCCCGAGGCCGTGCTGGCTTCGCTCAAGGCTCACGGCAAGAAACAGCTGCTGCAGGAATTGGCCGAGCGCGCCGCCAAGCTCACCGGCCTGTCCGACCGGCGCATCTTCGAGACGTTGATCGAGCGCGAGCGGCTGGGTTCCACCGGCATGGGGCAGGGCATCGCCATTCCGCATGGCCGCATCGCGGGCCTGCCCAAGATCGTGGGCCTGTTCGCGCGGCTGGAAACGCCGATCGCCTATGAGGCGGTCGACGACCAGCCCGTCGATCTGATTTTCCTGCTGCTCGCGCCCGAAGGCGCCGGCGCGGATCATCTCAAGGCCTTGGCGCGGGTCTCGCGCCTCCTGCGCAACAAGGCGACCTGCGAAAAATTGCGCGCCACCTCGAAGCCCGAAGTGCTCTACGCGCTGCTCACCGAGCCGACCAATGGCGGCGCGAGCTCGCAGGCGGCGTAGCCACCCCGATCAATGCACGCTGAGCGGTGTCAGTTCGTTCTGCACCGCGGCGCCATAGGCGCTGGCCCAGGCGTCGGTGAAGCCGAGCACGCTGCCATCCACGGCATGCAGCACATAGAGCTTGATGCCGTCCGGCAGCTTGATGCCTTCCGGGATGATGCCCTGCTTGCGCGCTTCGGCGACATCCGTCGGCTTGATATAGGCGAGACGGTTGGGGCCCATCGCGCGCGCCTGCTCGTCGGCCTCGAAGAATTCGTTTCTGTTGGTCATGACTGACCTCCTTGCTGCTCGCGCCCCTCTTTGGACGCGTCGTCTTTCGACGTGATCTCGATCGTGCGCACGATGCTTTCCGCTTTCGGGCGCGCCAGACCTATCGAGAGCAGGCCGTTCTCCAGCACGGCTCCCGTCACGTCGATTCCTTCGGCCAGTACGAAAGCGCGCTGGAACTGGCGCGCCGCGATACCCCTGTGAAGGAACGTCTTGTCCCCCGATTCGGTTTGCTTGCCGCGGATCACAAGCTGGTTTTCTTCCACCGTGATCGCGAGTTCCTCGCGCGAGAAACCCGCCACCGCGAGGATGATCCGGAGGCCGCCGGCCGCGGTTTCCTCGATATTGTAAGGCGGATAGCCGTCGCCGGCCGTCTTGGCGGTGCGCTCCAAGAGGCGTTCCAGATGCTCGAAACCGAGCAGGAATGGGCTGTCGAAGGCGGAATTGCGTGTCATTTCAAAGCCCTCCTCGAGCAGCTTTGCCTGGTCTGGCGGCCCCTCCTGGGCACCGCCTCTGGGATGAATGTGGGGAGTTTTTCGCGCCGATCAAGCCGTCCTCGCTTCGTTCCTTCCTGGGCAGCGACCATGCCTGCGCCCCGGTTGCCGGGCTGGTTCGCGCGCGGCAGAACTCGGTCATGGCCGGTCCCCTGGTGATCCTGGACGATTCACGCGCGCAAACCGTGCGCCGCTACGAACGGCCGCTGGCGATCGTAACGGCGGCCGAGCCGCATGAGGTGCCGGCGGCGCTCGAGGCCATCGCGGCGGCGCTGCGCGATGGGCACCACGCCGCCGGCTATTTCGCTTATGAGCTGGGCTACGCATTGGAGACGCGCCTGGCACCGCTGCTGCCGGATGCGCGCAAGACGCCGCTGTTGTGGCTCGGCATTTTCGAAGGCTTCTCGCATGATGAGCCGGCGCCGCAGGGCCGCGCCTATGCCGGGCCGCTCGCGCATGAATGGAGCGAGGCGGACTATCGCGGGCGTTTCGGCCGGGTTCATGGCGCGATCGGCGCGGGCGACATCTACCAGGCCAATCTGAGTTTCCGCTCGCGCTTCGCCTTTGCCGGCGATCCGCCGGCGCTCTATCGCGATCTGCGCGCGCGTTCCGGCGCCGCACATTGCGCTTTCGTCGACGACGGCACGCGGCAAATCCTCAGCCTCTCGCCCGAACTGTTCTTCGATCTGGCGGCCGACGGCACATTGACCGCACGGCCGATGAAGGGCACGGCGGCGCGTGGCGCGGATGCGGCCGCCGATGCGCTCGCCCGCGGGGCTTTGCGCGAAAGCAGCAAGGAGCGCGCCGAAAATCTCATGATCGTGGATCTGCTGCGCAACGACCTTGGCCGCATCGCGCGGCTGGGCAGCGTCGCGGTCGAGGAATTGTTCGCCATCGAGACCTATCCGACGCTGCATCAGATGACCTCCACCATCACCGCGCAGCTCGCGCCCGGCCAGGACGTCGGCGAGATCGTGCGCGCGCTGTTTCCCTGCGGCTCGGTCACCGGCACGCCGAAAATCCGCGCCATGGAGATCATCCGCGAGTTGGAGGAAAGCCCGCGCGGCGCCTATTGCGGCGCTATCGGCCATTTCGCGCCGGACGGTTCGGCTCGCTTCAACGTCGCGATCCGCACCATCACGCTGGACGGCGGCCGCGGCGAGCTCGGCATCGGCGGCGCCATCGTGCACGATTCGACGGCCGCGTCGGAATATACCGAATGCCTGCTGAAGGCGCGCTATTTCAGTGAAGCGCGCAAGCCTCTGAATTTGATCGAAACAATGCGCTGGGAAGCAGACGAGGGCTTTGTCCGTCGCGATCTGCATCTGGAACGCTTGTCGCGTTCGGCGTTGGAATTCGGAATTGCGTTTGATCGCGAAGACGCGTTGCGCGCGATGGATGAGGCCGTCGCCGGTCGCGCCACAGCGATGCGGGTGCGGCTCATGCTGGACGAGAGAGGCGCGTTCGCCTGCACGGCGACGGCCATGCCGGGCGAATTGCCGGCGTTCTGGACCTATGCGATATCGCCCGAACGCGTTTCGAGCGCCGATATTCTGCTGCGCCACAAGACGGACTGGCGCGCGCTTTACGAAAGCGAGCTGGCGCGGCTCGCGCAAGGATGCGACGAGGTGCTGTTCCGCAACGAACGCGGCGAGCTCGCGGAAGGCAGCCGGACCAATCTGTTCGTGCGGCGCGGCGGCACGCTGGTGACGCCGCCGCTATCCGCCGGCGTTCTCGATGGCTGCCTGCGGCGCGCGTTGATCCAAGCCGGAGACTGCGTCGAAGCCACGCTTATGCCTGAGGATCTGGAACGCGCCGAAGAGGTTTATCTGGGGAATTCGCTGCGCGGCCTGATCCGCGCGCATCCCGCCAATTAGCTCGCCGCCAGCCCGCACAGCCACACCAGCGTCTGCGGCAGGAGCCAGCCGGAAACCTCGGCAAATCGGCCTTGCGCCACGTCGGCGGCGAGGACGTCCGCGAGCGGCTTGCCGCCGATCCTTTGGCGCAATTCGCGCGCGACCTGGCGCACGTCGAATTCCGGGGCGCTCGCGAGCACCGCCGCGCCGACGCGCTCGGCGTCGTCGCGGTCGGAGAGCTGCGAGAGCAGGTCGTCGAACGCGGTGGGCGCGTAACGCCGGTTGACGGCATGCGCCGCCTCATAGGCCGTGCCGCCGATCAGGCCGAGACCGAGAAGGCCGAACAGCCCCGCGAGAAACGGCCGCCGCGCAATTTCGGATTTCCAGCCGCTCATGCGAACAGCCCCTTCAGCCGATCCGCGAGGCGCAAGGTCAGCGCCAGCATGTTCATGGTGGGGTTCGAGGCGCCATAGGTCGGGAACACCGAGGTTCCGGCGATGTGCAGATTGGCCACGCCGTGGACCTGCGAATTGGCGTCGACCACGCCGAGCTTGGGATCGGCGCTCATCCGCGTGGTGCCCATGTGGTGGTTGCCCCAGTCCATCACGCTGAGCCATTCGGCGCGCGTCTTGTGATGCAGCTTGATCATGCCGATGCGCTGGCTGAGAAGCTGGCGGCCGAGCTCGACGAGGGTTTCGCGATAACGCGCGAAATCGCCGTCGGAAATCCGCATATCGAGTTTCAGGCGCGGCATGCCCAGCGCGTCGCGTTCGGCGATGAGCGTCAGCCGCCGGTCGGGATCGGGCGCCAGTTCCATGCCGCAGCCCAGGGTGAACGCCTTGAAGGCGCTCGCGTCAGCGCCGAGTTCCGATGCCGTCGCGGCGATCGCGGCGCGGCCCAGCGAATCGAGCTGGAGTTCGCCCTCGATGGTGGTCAGCGAACCGAGCACGGAGCGTGCGCGCTTGAACGCGTCGGTCGGGGCCAGCGCGGCGCGGAACAGCGTCGCGTCCACCTCGCGCGGGATTTGGTAATAGACCGGCAGATTGCCGCCGAACAGCACCAGCGTCGCGACCTGGCCGGGGATCGGATGATCGGCGAAGAAGCGGCCGACCAGATCGTGGGTGTTGCCGATGCCGGCGCTCATCACGTCGTTAGAGGCGAGCAGCAGGCGCGGCGTTTCCATGCCGCCGACCGCGACCACGACGTGTCTGGCCTTCACGCTGAATTTGTTTCCCGTCAGCGTCGCCACGTCGAGATGGTCGACATGGCCTGCGTCGGAGGCCAGCCGGATGCCGGTGACGTTGGCGTGCAGCATCAGCTCGAGGTTTGGATTGCGCTTGAGGTCGTCGGCGTAGCGCGTGCCGAAGTTCGTCGGCAGCACGTCCTCGCTCTGCCGGCTGAATTGGAAATAGGTGGTGTAGACGCCGCCGTCGCCCAGCGGCAGCGACGCGCCCTGCGAGTCGGTCCAGACCTTGGTGTTGTCGTAGATGAACGGCCCGGCCTCGACGAGGGATTGGGCGCGCGCGAAATGGGGCTCCAGCGTCTCGCGGCCGAACGGCCAGCCGGAATGCGGCAGCCAGTCGCGCGCCTCGAAGTCGATCTCGTCCAGCGGCCGGCACCAGCCGCCCCAATGGTTGGTGCTGCCGCCGAGATAGCGCATGCGCGAGGCGCTGAGCTTGAGATAGGGAATGCCGGTCTCGGGACCGGAATAAAGCGCCTGCGTGGGCACCTCGAAATCCGTGCCGCCGCTTTCGAGCAGCAGGACGCGGATCGGCGTGTCCGCGAGCGCGAGCGCCAGCGTGATGCCGGCGGGGCCGCCGCCGACGATGACCAGGTCGGTGTCGAGGATGCTGCCCGCCGCAACGGCACGGGCATCGGTGAACGCGCGCAAGATCGGCCTTTCGTTTCCCTCTACCCATTCCCACGCGCGCCCCACGCGGGAGAGGCAGGTTAGCCATTGAAGACGCGGATGTCTAAAGCCGTTTCTTGGCGAATGCACGGCCTGAGTGACTTTTCAGATACTTCTCGAAAGCGAAGGCGCGCGCCGAATCGCTGAACGCGATGTAGGTGTTGAGGTGCCAGGGTTTGAACTTGGATGTGTGCGGAACCTTGCCGGAATTGTGAGCCTTGAGCCTTGCGCGAAGGTCGTCGGTGACGCCGGTGTAATATCGCTCAGGCTCTGCGATGCACTGAAGGATGTAGACATACATCATGGGCGGTCAGTGCTCGACACTTCGAATTGAATTTAAGCGAGAGGTGGCTTGCCAGGGCGTAGCTGCGCGAACCCGTTGACAGCCCGGCTTCGCGCTTACGCGCTTCGCCGTGGCAGGCTTCGCTGCTGCGCGGCGAAGCCTGGTGCCGGCTACAGGACTCGAACCTGTGACCCCGTGATTACAAATCACGTGCTCTACCAACT
>Ga0302314_10018842_pt1 | contig 11493 bp, 10 predicted proteins | sample III_Palsa_N2_3_FD_200533 | JGI IMG/M metagenome (GOLD analysis project Ga0302314, IMG submission 200533) | Peat permafrost microbial communities from Stordalen Mire near Abisko, Sweden - III_Palsa_N2_3 | ecosystem: Environmental > Terrestrial > Soil > Palsa > Peat permafrost | place: Sweden... | reverse complement strand
AGTTGTCGCACCGGGAAGACGTCCCGTTCCCGATCTTTGACGCCGATAACCATCTCTACGAGCCGCCCGAGGCGCTGACTAAATTCCTGCCCAAGGAGTACAAGGACTACGTCCAGTACCCGCAGATCAACGGGCGGACGAAGATCGCGATCCGCGGGCAGATCAGCAACTACATTCCCAACCCGACCTTCGAGGTCGTCGCCAAGCCGGGTGCCTGGGAGGAATACTTCAAGTACGGCAACCCCGACGGCAAGAGCAAGCGCGAGCTGTTCGGTGAGCCGATGCGCGCGATCCCGGCATTCTTCGAGCCCGGCCCACGCCTGGAGAAGATGAACGAGCTGGGACTCGACCGCACCCTGATGTTCCCGACGCTGGCCAGCCTTCTCGAGGAGCGGCTGTCCGACGACCCGGTCGCCATCCACGTTCTGGTCCACGCGCTGAACGAGTGGCTCGACGAGGTCTGGGGCTTCAACTACCAGAACCGCATCTTCACCACCCCAGTCATCACACTGCCGATCGTGGAGAAGGCGATCGAGGAGCTGGAGTGGGCGGTCAAACGTGGTGCCCGGTGCATCCTGGTCCGCCCGGCGCCGGTGCCCGGCTTCCGCGGCCCGCGGTCGTTCGCGCTGCCCGAGTTCGACCCGTTCTGGGAGCGGGTCGTCGAGCACGACGTGCTGGTCGGCATGCACTCCAGCGATAGTGGCTACTCCCGCTACACCTCCGAATGGGACGGTGCCAGCGCAGAGATGCTGCCGTTCCAGACCAACGCAATGGGCATCCTCAACGAGTGGCGGCCGATCCAGGACTCAGTGGGGTCGTGGGTCATCCACGGCGCGCTCTACCGCCATCCCAAGCTGAAGGTCGCGATCGTCGAGGCCGGCTCCAAGTGGATGACCCCGCTGCTCGACGGGCTGGCGGAGGTCTTCCGGAAGGCTCCGGAGGCTTTCCCGAGCGACCCCGTCGAGGTGGTCAAGAACCGGATCCACGTCAGCCCGTTCTTTGAGGACGGCATCGACGACCTGGTCAACCTGGTCGGTGTCGACCAGGTGCTGTACGGCTCGGACTGGCCGCACCCGGAAGGACTTGCTGAGCCGACCTTCTACGTCAACGCGCTGTCGCACCTGTCCGCCGACGACCAGGCAAAGATCATGGGCGGCAACCTGTCTCGCCTCGTCACGGTGTAGCGGCGCGCTGAAAAGTCAGATGTGGGAGACCATCCCCGAGATGGTCTTGAACGCGGCGGACCGCTTCGGCGACGCAGAAGCGATTGTCGACGGTCCGCTGCGCTACACCTTTCGTGAGGTTGTCGATCGAATCCGTTGTGCTGCGGGTGCATTCGCTGACCTCGGCGTCGAGAAGGGCGACCGCGTCGCGGTCTGGGCGCCGAATTCGGCGGAGTGGATCATCGCCGCCTTCGGGCTGCTCACTGCCGGCGGTGTACTGGTGCCGGTGAACACGCGGTTCAAGCCGGAGGAAGCCGGCGACATCATCACCCGCAGTGCGGCCAAGGCTGTCCTTGTCCACGAGGGGTTTCTCGGGCAGGACTTCACCGCCCCGGCGGGCATACCGGTCATCGACCTGAAGTCGGACTTCCTCTCTGGCGGTTGGCCGTTCGAGCGGGCGGTCAGCGGAGACGATGTCTCCGACGTCATCTTCACTTCGGGCACGACCGGGCGCCCAAAGGGCGCGATGATGGGCCACCGGCAGACGCTGCGAATGTACGACGAGTGGGCCACGCTCGCGGATCTGCGCGAGGGCGACCGCTACCTGCAGATCAACCCGTACTTCCATACCTTCGGTCTGAAAGCGGGCCTGATCGCCTCGTTCCTGCGTGGCGCGACCATGCTGCCGCTGGCGGTATTCGACATCGACGCCGTCGTGAGTCTGATTGAACGCGAACGTGTCACGATGCTGCCGGGACCGCCGACGATGTATCACTCGTTGCTGACGGTCGCCGACAAGACCAAGCTGTCGACCTTGCGGGCCGGTGTCACCGGTGCCGCCGACATCCCGGTCGAACTGGTCCGCCGCATCCACAGCGAGTTGCCCTTCACCAGCTTGATGACCGGTTACGGCCTGACCGAGGCCGGCAACGTGACGTTGTCGCGGCCAGGCGATTCGTTCGAGGACGTGGCCACCACCGCGGGCCTGCCGTGTGAGGACGTCGAGGTGCGCGTCGCCGACGACGGCGAGGTGCTGGTCCGCGGATACGGCGTCATGCAGGGCTACCTCGACGACCCGGCAGCGACTGCCAACGCGATCGACAACGGCGGCTGGCTACACACCGGAGACTTGGGGAATTTCGACAAGGCCGGTCGGCTGCGGATCAACGGGCGTAAAAAGGACATGTTCATCGTTGGCGGCTTCAACGCCTACCCCGCTGAGATCGAGGGCTTCATGCTGCAACACCCTGCAATTGCTCAGGTCGCGGTGATCGGTGTGCCCGACGAGCGACTCGGGCAGGTGGGCAAGGCATTCGTGGTCGCGCATCACGAGGCCAAAGGCGCAGTGTCCGAAGCAGACCTGGTGTCGTGGTGCCGTCAGCGGATGGCTGGGTTCAAGGCCCCGCGATATGTCGAATTCCTCGGTGAGTTGCCGCTGAACGCCACCGGGAAGGTGATGAAGGACCGACTCCGGTGAGCCCAACTGACCCGCATTCGCATTCGTTGGTGATCGCGTCGGACTATCGCGTGCCCGATCCGGCGCAGGTGTGGCCGCTCCTGCAACGCCGTCGGTCCGCGCTCGCCGATATCGGTGCGCACCACGTGCTCGTCTACACCTCGACACATGACTACGGCCGGGTGCTGGTCACGATCGGGGTGCGCAGCCGGGAACCGATCGTCGAGTTGCTGCGGTCTCGGGTGTTCTTCGAGTGGTTCGACGCTGTTGGTGTCGAGGACATTCCGGCGGTCTTCGCCGGCGAAATCGTCGAACGGTTCGGGTCCGTGGACCCGTCGGCCCGCAAGGTGCCTGGCATCATCGTCGCGGCGATCGCGTCGGTCGACGACGTAGATACGCTGACCGCCGAGATCCGAAGTGCATCATCGCGATTCGACGCTGCCGGCATCCGGGAAACCCGGCTGTTCCGAGCTTTCGACGACGGCCACGAAGTGATGATCATGCAAGAGCTCGACGACGAGAACCGCGCCCGCGACTGGGTCGAGCATCCCGACACCGCGGCCCCATGGATAGCCGGCGCCGGACGGGGCGCCTATCCGCCGGTATTCGTCGGCAAATTCTTCGACATGATGCGCATCGAGGATTGAGCAGCCCCGCGATGTTCGTCTGCCTGTGTAACGGAATCACCAGCCAGGTGGTGGCGGAGGTCATCGCCGATGGGGCGTCGACGACCAAAGAGATATCGAGAGCCTGCGGGGCCGGAGCCGAGTGCGGCCGCTGCCGGCGCACGCTACGCCTGCTGCTCGGGGGATCGGGCGCAAGCCGCGACGACGTGCGTGCGTAAGCCTTGTCGACGCGGGCTGCCTTCAGCCGAGGTCGGCGACCAAATTGGTCAACAGGCCCGGGATGTCCAAGCGCGGTACGACCGCCTCGATCAACACCATCCGGTCACGGTGATCGGCCGCCGCGACAAACGCGTCGTCGAGATCGCCGTAATTCTCAGCCCGGAAGAACAGATGGTTCGTCACGCCCAGCGCGATGGGGATGTCCGCCCAGTGCCACGCGACAATGTCGTTGTAGGGCGCGGTCTTTCCGTGAATCATCCGCTCGATGGTGTAGCCGTCATTGTTGACCACGACGATGACCGGCGACAGGCCCTCCCGCGAAAAGGTGCCCAGTTCCTGGACGGTCAGCTGCGCGGCGCCGTCCCCGATCAGCAGCACCGGCCTGCGATCGCGTTCCGCCAGACCCGCCCCGAGGGTGGCGGGCAGCGTGTATCCGATTGACCCCCACAGTGGTTGGCCGATGAAAGTCACTCCTTGGGGCAGCCGGTGGGTGGCCATGCCGTAAAACGATGTGCCCTGATCTGCGAGCACGATGTTGCCCGGGGTGAGCGCGTCGCAAAACCTGTCCCACAACACTTTTTGGCTGAGGGGCTCATCGCGGTCGGGCTTCGTCGCAGACACGGGGTCGGAGATCGACTTCACCGGGGATGACTTGATGCCGCGACGGGTGAGGATCGTGGTGAGCGCGTCCAGCGCCTCTGTCATCTCCAGTGGCGCGAACACCTGACTGCCGACCGTGCTCTGCTCTGGCGCAACGTCGATGGTTCTCGCCGGATCGATGCGCTGGCTGAAAAAGCCACTGACCATGTCGGTGAAGACAACTCCGGCAGTGACGATGACCGGCGCCTCTTCGATCGCCTGCCGTACCGGTTCGGCGCTGGCGGCGCCCGCGTAGATACCCAAGAAGTCCGGCGCGCTCTCGTCGACCAGGCTTTTGCCCCATGTCAGCGTCGCGTGCGGCACCACGTCGGCCGCCAGTAGCGCCTCGAGATTGTCGACGGCATTCAACCGATGAACCAGTAGATCGGCCAGCACGGTCAGCTGGTGGTCGGCGATGAGTTCGGCTGCGGCATCGGTGAATAGCGCCAAGGCCCGTGGACTGGTGCCGCCGGTGTAGCGCGGCAGGGGTGCGGTCGGGGGCTCGGTTTCGAAGCGGGCGACGTCGGTGGACAGCAGCAGGTACCCGGGCCGTCGCTGTTCGCGTACCTCGCTGAGCACCCGGTCGATCTCCCTAGTCGCCGTCGCGGGCATGAGATTTGCTTGTGCACAAGTGATTTCCCGGCTGACCCGTAGGAAGTGCTCGAAATCGCCGTCGCCCAGCGAGTGGTGCAGGGCGCGGCGGGTGCCTTGCGCGTCTTTCGACGGCCCGCCGACGATGTGCACGACCGGCACGTGCTCGGCGTAGCTGCCGGCGATCGCGTTCGCGGCCGACAGCTCGCCGACGCCGAATGTGGTTACCACGGCCGATAATCCGCGCAGCCGGCCATAACCGTCGGCGGCATATCCGGCGTTCAGCTCGTTGGCATTGCCGACCCAGCGCAGCTGCGGGTGGGCGACGATGTGATCTAGGAATTCCAGGTTGTAGTCGCCGGGCACCCCGAATACGTCGGTGACGCCGAGTTCGGCCAGGCGGTCCAGCAGGTAGTCACCGATGGTGTACGGCGAGTCGGCAGGATCAGTCACGAGGTCGACGCTACCGGTCTGCGCTCGAAAACGCCGTCGGCGCGGCATCGCCTCGCTATCGTCCGGACATGGCAATCAACGAAACCCGCGAAATCGTTATCGAGGCGAGCCCGGAGGAGATCCTCGACGTGATCGGCGATCTGGACTCCGTCACCGAGTGGTCGCCGCCGCATCAGAGCGCCGAAGTTCTCGAGAAGGACAAGAACGGTCGGCCGCTCAAAGTGAAGATGAAGGTGAAGGCTGCGGGCATCACCGACGAGCAAGTGGTGGCCTACACCTGGACCAAGAACAAGGTCAGCTGGACGCTGGTCAGTTCCGGCCAGCAGCGCTCGCAGGACGCGTCGTACACGTTGACTCCCGATGGCGACAAGACCAAGGTCCTCTTCGAAATCAGCGTCGACCCGGTGGTGCCGCTACCCGGCTTCGTCCTCAAGCGCGCGGTCAAAGGAACGATCGACACCGGCACCAAGGGCCTGCGCGACCGCGTGCTCGAAGTGAAGAAAGGGCTCGGGTCATAGAGGGAGAGGGAGCCGCGTTGACCGCCGGTGGACCCCTGGACGGGGTGCGGGTGATCGAGCTCGGCGGCATCGGACCGGGCCCGCATGCCGCGATGGTGCTCGCAGATCTGGGCGCCGACGTGGTGCGGGTGCGCCGGCCCGGCGGCATGACGATGCCCGCCGAAAACCTGGACCTGCTGCACCGCGGAAAGCGGACCGTCGACCTGGACGTCAAAGCCGACCCGCAGGCGCTGCTGAATCTGGCCGCGAAGGCTGACGTGCTGTTGGACTGCTTCCGTCCCGGCACCTGCGAGCGACTCGGGATCGGCCCGGACGACTGCACGGCCGTCAACCCGCGGCTGATCTTCGCGCGCATCACCGGGTGGGGACAGGACGGGCCGCGGGCCGGCACGGCGGGCCACGACATCAACTACCTGTCGCAGACCGGTGCATTGTCGGCCCTGGGTTACCGCGACCGGCCGCCGACGCCGCCGCTGAACCTGGTCGCCGACTTCGGTGGCGGTTCGATGTTCGTGCTGCTGGGCATCGTGGCCGCGCTCTACGAGCGAGAGCGGTCGGGGAGCGGTCAGGTCGTCGACGCCGCCATGGTCGACGGTGTCAGCGTGTTGGCCCAGATGATGTGGACAATGAAGTCGACCGGGGCGCTGCGCGACGAGCGCGAATCTTTTCTACTCGACGGCGGTGCGCCGTTCTATCGGTGCTACGAGACCGCGGACAGCAAGTACATGGCCGTGGGCGCCATCGAGCCGCAATTCTTCGCGCAATTGCTCGCCGGACTGGGCCTGGCCGCCGTCGAGGTGCCCAGCCAATTCGAAATCGGTTTGTATCCAAAGATGTTCGAGATTTTCACCGAGCGATTCGCCGGCAAGACCCGCGACGAGTGGGCGGAGATCTTCGCCGGCACCGACGCCTGTGTCACGCCGGTGTTGACGTGGACCGAAGCCGCGACCGATCCGCATCTGAGCGCGCGAGCCACGGTCATCAACGCCGGCGGTGTCGATCAGGCCGCGCCTGCGCCACGGTTCTCCCGGACACCGGCCGGCCCGGTGGGCTCGCCGCCGTCCGCCGCCACCCCGCTCGACGAAATCGGCTGGTAATCGGAGGAGTCGCCCCTCAAATATCGACCGCGGGGCTAGCTTGGATAACAGTGGCCGTTCGAGCATCGCGTGAGATTGTCATCGACGCGCCGCCGGGGGCGATCCTGGAGGCGTTGGCCGATGTCGGCGCGTTGACGTCATGGTCGCCGGTACACAAGCGGATTCAGGTGCTCGACTGGTATGCCGACGGTCGGCCGCATCACGTGAAGGCCACCATCAAAATCTTCGGGCTCGTCGACAACCATCTGTTGGAGTACCACTGGGGGCCCACCTGGGTGGTCTGGGACGCCACCGACACCTTCCAGCAGCGCGGACAGCACGTCGAGTACAACCTCCAGACGGTCGGGGTCGACAAGACCCGGGTGCGCTTCGACATCACCGTCGAACCGGCCGCGCCGGTGCCCGCGTTCGTCGTCAGGCGGGTCAGCGAGATCGTGCTCGACGCCGCAACGAAGGGCCTGCGTGATCAGGTGATGGCCGCGCTGGGGTGACAGCCGGCCGACGTATCGATCCTCTCGAGTAAAACCGTGGCCGGCGGCCGTCGGCGATGGCACGGTAGTTCCTCGTGCGGGTGTGGCTGAGCGGCTAGGCAGCGGCCTGCAAAGCCGTATACACGGGTTCGAATCCCGTCACTCGCTCCACGAAATCAGCCGGTGCTGGAGAGTAATTGCTGAAAGGCGTGTTCCATGCACTCGGCATATCTCGCCGGGTCCGGTAGTGCATCGCGGTCGGCGGTAGCGCCGATCGACAGGATGCCGTTGTAACTCGCGACGACGTGGATGAGGTTCAAGCCACCTATCAGCGGCCCGAGTCCCGCGGCTCGGAGGAGTCGGGCACCCCGGAAAAAGATCGGAACGGCTGGACCCGGCACGTTGGTCACGGTCGTATTGGCAACGGTCGGGCCGGACAGCGGTAGCACGCTTGCGGCCTTCGCGGCCACTCCGAGCAGTGAGGTCGGCACGGTTCCGATCACCTCGATCAGCTGGGTCCTCGTCGAGTGACCCGACTCCGAACGGCTTCCGGCCGTCGATGCGGCGATTGTGGTGAGCCGCTCGAGCGGGTCCGCGATGTCGGTACCGAGCGTTTGCAACCGACCGAAGAGCATGTTTCCCTTGCCGCCGCTGTCGCCCGCATCGCGCAGCGAGATCGGGCATGCAGCGACGAGCGACTCATCGGGAAGTTCTCCGTGGCCGTCCAGGTATTGGCGGAGGGCGCCGCCCACGTAGGCGAGCGCCACATCGTTGACCGTCGAACCCGGCACACGCGCCTTGATTCGCTTGAAATCGGCGAGATCGTGGAACCGGGCCTCGAAAACACGGTGTGGAGAGATTGTTTGGTTGAAACGGGTCTTCGGCGGAAACGACGGCGCACCAACGTCGGCAACCTTGGCTACACCGCGGAGCAACTGGCCGGGCAGACCCACCAACCCGCGCACGACCTTGGGGACGCTCGACGCCAGCACCGTGCTCGCCCGCAGCGGATAGAGCGCCGCCTTGATCGCCGAGCGCGACAGCAAGTCTGTGGTCGTCGGTATAGGCGCGGGGCGCCAAGGACTATCGGGCGCAGCGGGTCGCGGGCTATCCGCGGCCAGGTCGTGCATTGCCGCGATCATCTGCACGCTCGCCATGCCGTCGACCGCGCAGTGATGCAGTTTCAACGCCATCGCGAAGGAGCCTTTCGGCACTCCCGGAATGGAATTCAGCCCTTCGATGACGGTGATCTCCCACGGCGGACGTCGCAGGTCGATCTGCCGGGCGTGCAGCCGCGCGACCTGGATACACAGCTGGCGCCAGTCACCAGGCTGGGGCAGTCCGATGTGACGGACGTGGTACTCGAGATCGAAGCTGGGGTCGTCCACCCAGTACGGTCGGTCGAAACCGCCCGGCAGTTCGGTCAACCGCCGCCGAAAGACATCCGCGAGATGCAGCCGTGCGTCGAGCTCTTCGAGAATTCCCTTGAAGGTCACCTTCCCGCCGGGGGCGGTCGACGGGTCATAGATCAGCAGCATCTGAATTTGCAATGGCGTGGCCGGCGTCTCCGCCCGCAGCATCATGTCGTCGGTCCAACTCAGCTGCTGCACAAACGTCCTTTCATCGACAACCCGTTTCCGACACTAGGCTGACCGCCGACGCGCCGGGATCATTTCGGTGGCGCCGCGCAACCTGGTCCGCGAACGCGGTTGCGTTGCTAACTTTGACGTCAGTGGCTGTATAAGCATCGCGAGAGGTTGTCATCGATGCGCCGCCAGAGTTGATCCTGGAGGCGCTGGCCGATGTGGGCTCGGTACCGGCCTGGTCTTCGGTGCACCGGCGGGCCGAAGTCATCGACTGCTATCCCGACGGTCGCCCGCACCACGTGAAGGTGACGATCCGAGTCGCCGGCATCATCGACACCGAGGTGCTCGAATACCACTGGGGCCCGGACTGGCTGGTGTGGGACGCGGACAAGACGGTGCAGCAGCATGCCCAACACGTCGAGTACACGCTGCAGCGTGAGGCCGACGACAAGACGCGGGTCCGATTCGAGATCACCCTGGAGCCGTCGGTGCCGATACCCGAGTTCCTGATCAACCGGGCGCGCAAGAAGGTGCTCTACGCCGCGACCGAAGGACTCCGACGGCGGGTCATACAGGCTGTCGGCTCGGACCAGTCGACATAGCCGTTCCGTCGCGCAGCCGGCTGAGCCGCCGGATCGCTTCGTCGAGGGTGTCCTCGCGCTTGCAAAAGGTGAACCGCACCAGGTGGTTCCACCGATTCCAGTCCTCGGCGGCGGGATCGCAGAACGCCGTCAGCGGGATGGCGGCCACCCCGACGTGTTCGGGTAAGGCGGCGCAGAACGCGGTGCTGTCGTCGTATCCCAACGGACGTGGATCGGCGCACACGAAGTAGGTGCCGGCGCTGTCGTGCACCTCGAAGCCGATCTCGCTCAGCCCACTCACCAGTCGGTCGCGCCTGTGCTGCAGAGACATTCGCAGCTTGGCGACCCAGGCGTCCTCGGTGTCGAGGGCGTGCGCCACCGCCGGCTGAAATGGCGCACCCCCGACGTAGCTCAGATACTGCTTGGCGGCCCGCACGCCGTGCAGGAGTTCGGCCGGCCCGCATGCCCAGCCGATCTTCCAGCCGGTGCAGTTGAACATCTTGGCCGCACTCGAGATCGTGATGGTGCGCTCGGTCATCCCGTCGAAACCGGCCAGCGGGATGTGCCGGTGCTCGTCAAACACCAGGTGCTCGTAGACCTCGTCGGTGATGACCAGCAGGTCGGCGTCCACCGCGATCTCGGCGATGGCCGTCAACTCGGCTTCGCTGAGCACGGTGCCGGTGGGGTTGTGCGGGGAGTTCAGCATCAGCGCCCGGGTGCGGGGCGTCACCGCTCGCCGCAGCGCGTCGATGTCTAACGCGAAGCCGCGGCCATCCGGCACCAGCGGTGCGACGACCCGGTGCGCGCCGGCCATCGCCACCACCGGCGAATAGGAGTCGTAGAACGGCTGGACCAAGATCACCTCGGAGCCCGGCTCGACCAGACCGAACACGGCCGCCGCGATGGCCTCGGTGGCGCCGACCGTCACCAGCACCTCGGTCGCCGGGTCGTAGTCGATCCCGTACGTCCGCTTGCGCTGGGCGGCGACCGCCTCGCGCAGCGCGGGGATGCCGATTCCCGGCGGGTACTGGTTGACGCCCTCGGCGATCGCATCCTGGGCGAGCTTGAGCATCGCGGGCGGGCCGTCTTCGTCAGGAAACCCTTGCCCGAGGTTCACCGCGCCGACCCGGGCTGCCAGCGCCGACATCTCGGCGAACACCGTGGTTGCGTACGGTCGCAGTCGCGACACCGTCATGGGTGTTCAGGGTAAAGCGTGTTGCTGCGTGCAGGCCGTTCAGCACTCCCAACCAACAGGTTGGCCGGGCGTTTTGTTAGGCTGGCGGCCAGAGGACTAGCGTCGCAATAATCCGAAACTCAATTTCTGAAGAGGAATCAGCCATGTCTGAAGAAGCCTTCATCTACGAGGCCATCCGCACGCCGCGCGGCAAGCAGCGCAATGGCTCGCTGAACGAGGTCAAGCCGGTGAACTTGGTCGTCGGTCTGGTCGACGAACTGCGCAAGCGCAACCCCGATCTGGACGAGAACCTGATCAGCGACCTGATTCTGGGCGTGGTGTCGCCGGTCGGCGACCAGGGCGGCGACATCGCCCGCACCGCGGCGCTGGTCGCGGGTCTGCCCGAGACCACCGGTGGTGTGCAGCTCAACCGGTTCTGCGCCTCGGGCCTGGAGGCCGTCAACACCGCCGCGCAAAAGGTGCGCTCCGGCTGGGACGACCTGGTGCTGGCCGGCGGTGTCGAGTCGATGAGCCGCGTCCCGATGGGCTCCGACGGTGGTGCCTGGGCGACCGACCCCGAGACCAACTATCGGCTCGGCTTCGTCCCGCAGGGAATCGGCGCCGACCTGATCGCCACCATCGAGGGCTTCTCCCGCGAGGACGTCGACAACTACGCGCTGCGCAGCCAGCAGAAGGCGGCGGAGGCCTGGTCTGGCGGCTACTTCGCGAAATCGGTTGTGCCGGTTCGCGACCAGAACGGTCTGCTGATCCTCGACCATGACGAGCACATGCGGCCCGACACCACGCTGGAAGGCCTGGGCAAGCTCAAGACCGCGTTCGACGGCATCGGCGAGATGGGCGGCTTCGACGACGTCGCGCTGCAGAAGTACCACTTCGTCGAGAAGATCAACCTCGTCCAC
>Ga0302314_10018841_pt1 | contig 11493 bp, 11 predicted proteins | sample III_Palsa_N2_3_FD_200533 | JGI IMG/M metagenome (GOLD analysis project Ga0302314, IMG submission 200533) | Peat permafrost microbial communities from Stordalen Mire near Abisko, Sweden - III_Palsa_N2_3 | ecosystem: Environmental > Terrestrial > Soil > Palsa > Peat permafrost | place: Sweden... | reverse complement strand
GTCACCGGCGTGGACGGCCGGGTGCTGTCCAGCGAGGTGTTCGCATCGGGCCGGGATGGCCGTGCGGTGCCGCACGCGCCGGTGTCCTGCCTCGACGAGCTAGCTGACTATGGCTATGACCCGTCCCGGGGAGACTGGCGATGAACTCCTCTGACGCGCTCCCGATGCTGGCGATAATGGTCGGCGCGGTGACCGGCGGTGGCCTGTTCCTGCTCGCCGTCGCGCTGCGCGGCCTGCCGGCCCGGCCGAAGAACCAAGGTCCTGGCTGGCTTGAGCGACAGCTCAGGCAGCTGTTCAGTGTCCGCGGGGCCGTCGCGCTGATCGCCGGGGTGCTGGTTCTCGTCGCCACCGGCTGGGTGGTGGCCGGGGTCGGCGTGGCCCTGCTCGCCTACAGCTGGCGTTCGCTCGGCGGGGCGGCCTCCGAACGTAAGGCGATGGTCCGGCTGGAAAGCCTGGCGACGTGGACGGAGTCGCTGCGCGACACGATCGCCGGGGCGGTCGGGCTCGAGCAGGCCATCCCGTCCTCGATCCGGGTCGCGGACGTCTCGATCCGCGAGCCGCTGACCAAGCTGGTCGACCGGCTGCACACGCGGGTGCCCATGCACGTCGCGCTGCGCCGTTTCGCCGACGACCTCGACGACCCGAGCGCCGACATGATCATCGCGGCGCTGATCATCAACTCCCGGCTGCGCGGCCCGGGACTGCGCGTGCTGCTCGGCGCGCTCGCCGCCTCGGTCCGCGAGGAACTGGACATGCGCCGCAAGGTCAACGCCGGCCGCCGGTCCACCCGGCGCAGCGTGCAGATCGTCGTGGGCGTCTCGGTCGGCATGGCGATCGCGCTCGCGGTCCTCGACCACACCTTCCTCTCGCCCTACGACGGTGTCTACGGCCAGTTCATGCTGGTCATCATCGGGGCGATTTACGCGGCCGGGATCTTGTGGCTGCGTCGGCTGGCCACCTTCGAGATGCCGCAGCGCCTGCTCGGTACGGCCGGGGTCGCCGCCGTCCCCGCTTCCGTCCCCGTCGCCGAGCCCGAAGCCGTCGCCGCCTGGCGAGGCGGTGCCGCATGACCCCCGAGCCAAACGGGCGCTGCGCCGCGGGAGGCGCAACATGACTGCGGCGCTCATCGTCGGGGCCCTCACCGGGTTTGCCCTGTTCCTGCTGATCTTCGCGCTGATCCCGCGCCGGGTGGGGCTGGCCCGGCGGATCGCCGCCTTCGACGCGGGCCGCGCGCCCGCGCCGCGAACCGTGAGCCATCGCGGCGACGACAAGGAAAGCGCATTCAGCAGGCGGCTCGGTGCCGCCCTGGCCAGGTTCTGCGCCGAGCAGGGCTGGGAGTTCCGGTCGTTGCGCGCCAACCTCGCCCTGGTCGGCAAGTCCTTCGAGAACTATCTCGCGAGCAAGGTCATGCTCGGATTCCTCGGGCTGATCCTGCCGCCGATCTTCCTGCTGGCCCTCGGATTCGCCGGCATCCACCTGTCGGTCTTCATCCCGGTCTGGGTGGCCCTGGTCTTCGCGGGCGTGTTCTTCATGCTGCCCGACCTCGAGCTCAGGCAGCAGGTGGACAAGCGGCGGCGGGATTTCCGGCACGCTATCGGCGCTTTTCTCGACCTGGTCGCGATGAACCTGTCCGGCGGCCGGGGCGTGCCCGAGGCGCTGATGGCGGCCAGCGAGATCGGCGAAGGCTGGGCGTTCTGGCGAATCAGGGACGCGCTGGCCAACGCCAGGATCACCGGCCAGACACCGTGGCAGGCCCTCGGTGTACTGGGCGAAGAGGTGCAGGTCAGCGAGTTGAAGGACCTCTCCGCCGCGCTGAGCCTGGTGGCCGAGGACGGTGCCAAGGTCAGGGAATCGCTGACCGCCCGCGCGGCCAGCCTGCGCCGTCGCGAGCTCGCCGACCTCGAGGGCCAGGCCGGGGAGCGGTCGCAGTCGATGCTGGTGGCGCAGATGCTGCTGGCGGCCGCGTTCCTGATCTTCCTCATGTACCCGGCCATCCAGACGCTGCTGCACACCTGAAAGAGGAGTTGTCATGAACCTGTTCATGCTGGCCTACGCCGAGAGGGCGGACGCGGTGCGCGCCTTCCTCGGCGGGCACGCAGCCAGGCTGCGGTCCGCCATGAGGGAAAAGGACCGTGGCGCGTCGGCGATCGAGCTCGCCATCATCACCGCGGTCCTGGTCGGCCTGGCCGTCATCATCCTGGCCATCATCTACAAGTTCGCTGACAACCAGGCGAACACGATCACCACCCACACCATCCCCGGCAACGGCAACTAGTGCTGTGTCAAGTGACCTTCGCCCAGGCGGTGGTGGAGCCTGCGGCCGGGAGTACAGCAGCCGGGAAGCGCGACGGCAAGCCGCGGCACGGGTCAGCACGGGCCGGGCCGGCGAGCGGGCAACGCAGCTTGCTGCGGCACTAGCCACCACGAGCAGCAAGCCACCACGAGCAATGAGCCACCACGAGCAATGAGCCACCACGAGCAATGAGCCACCACGAGCAATGAGGTAGTGCGCCAGCGATGGGATCGCCAGCTGAGCTGAGACGGCACCGCGCCGTCCGCGGCTCGCGTCCGAGCCGGAGCCGCCGGGATACCGCGCGCCGCGGCGATGGCCGGCGCGGACTGCGGGCTGGGTTGGCCGCCTGCTGCGGCGACGGCCGGGACCGCGGCGCGAGCGCGGTCGAGCTGGCCATCCTGGCGCCCGCGCTGCTGCTCGCCAGCCTGCTCATCATCCAGTTCGCGCTATGGTTCGACGCGCGACACGCGGCGCTGGCCGCGGCCCAGCAGGGAGACCTGGTGGCCCGTGAAGACGCCTCCGCCAACCCGGGCTGGGCCAGCCTGGCGGACACCGCGACGAGCAGTTACTACCGGGGGCTTGACACCAGCGTGCTGTCCGCGGTCATCCCGGCGGCTTTCCTCGGCCAGCAGCCCGGCACGGTCTCTGTGCGGGTGACCGGGAAGATGACCGGCGTGCTCTCACTGCCAATCAGCGTCACGGTCACCGGTCCCATCGAGTGCTTCCGGACCGAGATCAGCCAGGGGACGGCCTGCGGATGAGACCCACACGACGCCCGGCCGGGCCCCGGCGGCTGGCCCCGCTGGCCCCGCGTGACCGCGGGACCCCGCGTGACCGCGGGACTCCCCGTGACCGCGGCTCGATGGCCGTCGAGATGGTCATCGCGGCGCCCGCGCTCGTGGTGCTGTTGCTCGTGCTGAGCGCGGGCGGCGAATGGCTCAACCTGAACGGAGACGTGAGCGCGGCGGCCCGCGACGCGGCTCGCGCGGCGTCGATCGCCCGCAGCTATGACGCTGCGCAAGCCGATGCGCGGCAAGCGGCCACCGCCGACCTGAGCGACATATGTTTCGGCACCGTCCCGCCCCCGGTGGTGAGCCTGTATTCAGGCGGAGAGCAGGCCCGCGGCCCTGATGCCTTCGCCATCGCGCAAGAGGTGCAGGTCACGGTGTCGTGCGCGGCCCGGCTGGGCGTTTTCCGCGACGTCGGCTACCGGGCGAACCACACCTTCACCAGCACGGCGGTGGCCCCGCTCGACCCGTTCGTGGACAGGAGCTGACCATGCGGGCAACGCCACGCGCGCCGGCCAGGTCCCTGCGCCGGGACCGCCGGGAGCGCCAGGAACGCCAGGAACGCCAGGAACGCCAAGAACGCCAAGAACGCGGCTCGGTGTCCCTGTGGGTAGTGATCTTCGCCTTCGTGACCATGGTGCTGCTCACCCTGCTCGTGGACGGCGGCCAGGTGATGATCGCCAAGTCGCAGGCCGCGGACATCGCCGAGCAGGCCGCCCGGGCCGCGGCCGACGACATCGCTCCGGCCGCGCTCAGGAACGGCCAGGTCGCGATCGCCGGCGGCGCGTGTGACCAGACGGGCCCGGCGGCGGGCGTCATATCTACCTACGCGAAGGGTGTCGGCACCGACGTGACCCAGTTCAAATGCCTCCCGGGTACCGATCCGGGCGGGGCGCCGGACGTGACCGTCACGGTCTGGGCGACCGTGGCCCCGGCTATCTCGGCCGGCGCGTTCGGCCAGTTCGACTTCCACGTGTCCGAGACGGCCTATCTGGCCTGCGGCACCGCTACCCAGGTGGTGGCCTGCTGATGGCGCCGCCGATTCCCGGGCTGAGGCCACCGGTCAGGATCAGGCACCGGACCACGGGGGACGTGCTGGCCGGGGTGGCCGCCGTCGTGGCGCTGACGGCGCTGACCATCGGGGTGCCGATCGCGCTTATCACCGTGGTCGGCCTGCCGCTGCCGCACACCATGCCGAGCGTGAGCGCCCTGACCAGCCAGCTCGGCATCACCACGATCCTGCGCATCTTGTCGGTGGTCATCTGGCTGGCCTGGGCGCAGCTGGTCTGGTGCGTGCTGGTAGAGATCAAGGCGGCCGTCAGCAACGTCGGGGTGCCGTCCCGGGTCCCGCTGGCGGGCGCCACCCAGTCGGCCGCGCACCGGTTGGTCACCGCGACGCTGCTGCTGTTCACCGCGGCCGCCGCGCTCGCCCCCGCGGTCGCCAGTCCCGGCCCGGCCCGCCCGGCGCCATCGGTCTCCGCGCAGGTCACCCCCGGCGTGGCGCAAAACACCGAGCTGACCACCCGCGAAGCCCCAGCTCAGGCTGCGCCGAACGCCGACAAGGCCTACCTGGTCAAGCCGCCGATCGGCCGCTTCCACGAGTCGCTGTGGGAAATCGCGCAGAACCATCTCGGTGACGGCCGCCGCTACCGGGAGATCTTCGAGCTGAACAAGGATCGGGTCCAGCCCGACGGCTCCAAACTCACGATCGCGAGCCTGATCCGGCCCGGCTGGGTGCTGCTGATGCCGAAGGACGCCCGCGGCCCCGGCATCCAGGCCGTTACGCCCAAGCTGGCCGGCGAGCTCGGCCTGGGCTCGCACGCTTCAACGGGTAACACCACGGACGGCGACGCCCCGGGCGTGGTCCTGCCTGGCCCGGGGGGATCAGCCGGGTCCGTTCCGGAGTATGGGATTTTCGCCGCGCCTGCCTCGGCCGCAAGCCATGCTCTGACCTGGCCCTTTGAGCTTTCGTCGGCCTCGCTGCTGGCCGCGGGGGTGCTGGTCGCCCTCGGCCGGCGGCGGCGGGAGCAGCTGTGGGGGCGGGCGTTCGGGCACCGGATCGCGGGTCCGGACCCGGACGCGGCGCTGGCCGAGAAGGCGCTGCGGCTGGGCGCGGACGACCCCGCGGTGCGCAGGCTCGACACCGGCCTGCGCTACCTGTCCCAGCAGCTCGCCGCCGCGGACAAGACCCCGCCGACCGTGTTCGCGGCCCATCTGGGCGCCGAAAACCTCGACCTGTGGATCGCCCCGCCCGACCCGGACCCGCCGCGGCCCTGGCAGGCCGCCGACGGCGGCCAGGTGTGGCGGCTTCCGTACGCCGCCACCGCCGGGCTTGATCTGCCCGATACGGCCGCGCTCGCGCCGTACCCGGGTCTGGTGTCGCTCGGTACCGACTCCTCGGGCCGGATCCTGGTGGACCTGGAGGTGGCGCACGGCCTGATCGCGGTGCGCGGCCCGCGTCCGGTGGTCCAAGCGGCGCTGGCCGCGCTCGCCGTCGAGCTGGTGACGAACCGCTGGTCAGACCGGATGAAGGTCACCCTGGTCGGCTTCGGCGACGGTTTGACCGATCTATCTCCCGAACGGACACGGGTGGCCAGCACTCTCGATGAGGTCCTGCCGGAACTGGAGAAACACGCGGCGCAGCTCAGGGACACGTTGGCCGCGGCCGGCCTGGAGTCGGTGCTGACCGGCCGGTCCCGCTCCTCCCACGCCGAACTGTGGGCGCCCCACTACCTGATCATGGGGGTGCCGCCGACCCAGGCCCAGGCGGAGCGGCTGCTCGCGCTGGCCCGGAGCCGGTACCGGATGGCGACGGGTTACGTGATCGCGGGCGACGTGCGCGGCGCCACCTGGACCTGGGATCTGTCCCCGGACGGGCGGCTGAAGGCCGGCCTGCTCGGCTTCGACCTGGAAGCGCAGCTGCTGCCGCCGGAACAGTACGCGGCGATGATCAAGCTGTTCCGCGCCGCATCGGCCGGGGCTGACGTCCCGCTCGCGGCCCTAGACCCAAAGACTCGCGGGTCCGCTCCGGCCGCGCAGCTGGTGCCGGGCTCGGTGATGCCGGTAGAGGTCAGCCTGCTCGGCCCGGTCGCGGTCACCGCGCCGGGGCCGATCGAGCCGGACCGGCTCGCCCTGGCCACCGAGCTCGTCGTCTACCTGGCCGTGCATCCGGACGGCGTGCACACCAACGTGCTGACCGGCGCGGTCTGGCCGCGCGGGGTCACCGGCGAGGTGCGCGACGCGGCGCTGTCCCGGGTGCACGCCTGGCTCGGCACCGACGAAACCGGGCAGCCGAACCTGCTCACCGACGCGTCCGGCCGGCTCCGCCTGGGCCCGGGCGCCCGCGTCGACTGGCAGGTGTTCCGGGCCTTGTTCGCCCGCGCCAGCCAGGCTGACCCGACGACCGCTGCGTCTGACCTGACGACCGCTGCGTCTGACCTGACGACCGCGGCGTCTGGCCCGGTGGCCGCGGCGTCTGGCCCGGTGGCCGCGGCGTCTGGCCCGGTGGCCGCGGCGTCTGGCCCGGTGGCCGCGGCGTCTGGCCCGGTGGCCGCGGCGTCTGGCCCGGTGGCCGCGGCGGAGTCCCTGCAGCGGGCGCTGGCCCTGGTCGCAGGGCAGTTCCTGGACGGGCGCGACCCGTCCAGGTACGCCTGGCTGGCCACCGACGACATCGAGTACGAGGTCACCGCGGCGGTCGCCGACGCCGCGCACCGGCTGGCCACGCTGCGGCTGGCGGCCGGCGAGCCGGACGAGGCGATGGAAGCGGCCCGGGCCGGGCTCCGGCTCGCCTTCAACGACGAAATGCTCTGGCGCGACCTGCTCACCGCCGCGCACGCGACCGGTCAGGAGCACGTGCTGCGCGGGGTGGTGAGCGAGATCTCCGCCCGGGTCGCGCTGGACGAGGTGATGCCGCGGATGGCACCGGAAACCGAGGCGCTCATCGACGAGCTCCTCCCGTCCTGGCGGACCTCAGCCGCATGAAACTCAGCCGCATGAAACCCAGCCAGCCCAAGCCCAGCCGGATGACCAGCCTCAGCCGCCCGGTCGCCCGCATTCCGCGGGCCGGGGCCGGTTACCTCGCGGCCGCGCTCGCGGCCGTGGCCGTGATCGCGCTGGCGGGCTGCAGCTCGAGCCAGCCGCCGCCCTTCAACCCGGGCGGCCCGGAGTCCGCGGCCGCGGCGACCCCGCTGGCCCAGCAGACCGGGCCCGCGGGGGTGACGATGCCGCCGTTCGGGACCAACGCGCACATCGTGATGACCGGCTGGCTGCCGAAAGGCACCAGCCTCGCGCAGGCCGTGCTGACCGACAAGGACTACGAGCTGGCCTACTTGTACTCCGAATACGCCAGCGGGCAGTCGGACGACTGGGTCGCCTACGTCAGCTCGGCGCTGGCCCCCACGCTCAGGGCCGCGCTGTCCGCGCAGGCGGTGACCACGCAGTCGTTCAAGGGCACGATCAGTTTCTTCGACCTGGCCGTGGCCCGCGACCCGACGGACGGGAAAGACGAAGACGTGTCCGGCTGCGTCGACACCGCGCAGGCCGAGAACACCAGCGTGGCCACGGGCAAGGTGCTGCCGGGCCAGTCGCCGTCCGACAGCGATTACTACCGGTACACCGACGTGCTGGCGCCGATCGCGGGCGGCCAGTGGCAGGTCGTCGCGGATTATCAGCCGATCTACTACCCGCAGGCCAAGGAGTGCAAGCCGTGAACCATGCCACGGGCGGGAAGCCCCGTATCTCCAAGCCTGGTATCTCCAAGCCCGATATCCGGAGGTCCGGCGTCCGGAAGCCCCGCAGCTGGAAGTCCCGCGTCCGGGAGTCCGGTATCTGGAAGTTCGGTATCGCCGTCGCTGGCCTGGCGGTCCTGCTGCCCATCCTGCTCGCCGGTCCGGCCCGAGCGGCCGACGGCCCTCCGCCGACCAGCTGCGTCGGCCGGAGTTGCTACATCTGGCTCTACAGCCACGTCCAGTACGGCGGGTCCGGCTACTCGCCGGGCGCGGACAACCCGATCCCCGTCCAGCCGCCGCCTTGCCGCTGGGTTCCCGAAGGCACCGTGCAGCCGGGCAGCCGGGCCCTGATCAGCTACTACAACAACACCGCTCCGGCGCAAACCGCCCCCAACGGCCAGTATGCCTCGTACACCCAGGCCCAGCAGATGATCGCCTCGCACTCCACCGAGAAGGGGGAGTGGTACTTCCGCCCGGACCAGCCGGGCCAGAGCCCGGCTCTGAAGGCGGAGTGCGCGAGCGAGCCGCTCTGGTTCTTCGCCGTGCCGGGTGAGCCCCTGCCGGGCGGCACCCTGGCCCCGGTGTCGCTCGCCGAGCTGGCCGCGGGCACCCTGCTGATCCCGGGCGCGGGCCAGATGGAGCTCAGCCCGAAGAACGGCCCGACGTACTCCAACCTGCCCACGTTCCTCCGGGTCACCTTCAACCAGGCGTACGACATCGGCCCGGGCGGCGAGCCTTACGTGACGGACAACGCCGCGGTCCAGGGCGAGGCCGCCACCGTCTGGGTCATCGCTGAGCCGCTGCAGCTCAGCACCGACGACACCACGGCCAAGCTGTACCTCAATTGCGGCTACCTGGGGTCCAATGAGCTGGAGCTGCATCCGGCGCAGGTGGCCGCCACCGGCGCGAACGGCACCGCCGACTGCGGGGTGACCTTTCATCAGCCCGGGACATGGCGCCTCACGGCCACGCTGCAGTGGCGGACCTGCTGGGTTCCCGAGCAGGAGTTCGGCCCGCCGCCGCCCCCGGCCGCCTGCCACCCGGTCCCCGGCGCCGACCTGAACCCGGTCACCTGGGTCCGCAACGTCCCCGTCCACGAGATCCAAGCCGCCAACGGCGACTAAAGGGGATCGTGTTCGGTCCGCCTTCTTCACGAGTAGATCTTGGTGGTGGATCCGGGCTTGATGGTGGATCCGGTGTACTGGGGAGGCCTGGAACCCCGCCCGGCCCGTCAAAATATGGCCAAGTTCGGAGATGTCCGAGGCCCGTCTGTCCTGATGGTTCGCCGCAGCCTCCGGCCGCGAACTAAAGGGACCGTCGCGGCCCGTGTGGCCCGTGTGGTGCGCACCAGCCGGCCCGATGTGACATAGGTGCGGTGATGACCGCACCGATGTGACATCGGTGCGGTTTTTGTTCGAGTCAGCGCCTGCCAGATCCGGGCGTGCCCGGTGATGACCGGCCTGCTGGCGGGTCCGCTGACGGACCCGGCCGCCCCCGGCGCGGTCCGTGCTGACCCGGCCAGTGTCGTGCAGCAGGTCCCGGGACCCGCCCGCGTTTCGCTGCGCATCAGCCACCGCGACCGGGACCGGCTGACCCCGGACCGCCGTCGGCGCGAGCGATCACACACTGATCGTGGCTTCGATCGTCGGCCGACGCAACGGCTGGATGTTTTCGCAGTTGACATGCGGCACCGGGCAGGTCCCGGACCACCACGAGGCGTTTGCGCACAGCCCGCGCGGGCGAATCTTATCGTGGCCGGTAGGCATCGCGCCGGTGCGCGACCGCCAAGACTGTGACGACCCGCGTCGGGTCATCGACGATATAAAGAGCACGGTACTCACCGCGCCGGGTTGACAGGACGTCCTGGAAAGGCACGTCTAACGGCTTGCCCAGCCGGTGCGGGTTTGCGGCCACGGGGCCGACCAGGTGCTCATACAGCGCGGTCGCGGCGGACAAGGGCAACTTGCCAAGCCGGCGCCGCGCCGCAGGGGTGAAGGTAACCGTGTACGGCTCAGGCCGGCTCATTCGTCAGCGATCCGGCGGGCGGCCAGGTCAGCCGCGATCTGCCCGGCGGAGGACACCCGTCCGGCACGCGCATCGGCCAGGCCCTCCTGCAGGTCACGCACCAGCTCGGTATCAGACAATACCTCGATCGTCTCGTGCAGCCGGTCCAGCTCACCCGAGGGGACAACGTCGGCTACGTGGTCGCCGTGCGCGATGACCGCGACCGACTCGCCGCGTTCGGCCCTGCGCACGATTTCTGCCCACGCCGGCTGATCCTCGGCGCGGACCGCAAACCCTGGCTCGCTCACGGATCCATGGTAGACGGCCAACCGGATCTGGCTGGCCCGACGGCCCGCCGCATCACCCACTGCCACCCAGGTCCGCCTCGCTTCACAACCTGGTGCTGATGCACGAGGTCTTCACCGGCGACATCCTGACCGACTTCCCGTTCATCGAAGCCAGCCTCGGCCTGCCCCGTGAGAGTGCCCCTACGGGTATACCGGGGATCAGAGCTGGTACGTTGCTTCGATCCTGACCTGTCCGCCTACGCGCCGTTGGTTTATCCCTGGCGAGTCCGCCGGGAGCAATGGCATCACAGTTGCACCGTGGCTTCGATGGTCAGCCGACGCGCGGGTCGGAGATTTTCGGACTGGCATGTGGCAGGGAGGACCGAGACGGAAAAACGCTGTTCGGACAGTGTGTGTCTGGTGTGCGGCTAATGCGCGGTGGTCTGGGCCGTAGGGTCCAGGGTCCCGCTCGCTTTTCCGCGCCTGCAGGGGCGTGGCGTAGGCGGCGTATGCAGTGGTCGGGCCGGGCCGTAACGTTTCCGGAACGGTTTGGGCGTACCGTGGCGTTCTGTGGGTGGGACGCAGCCCGTGGGTGGGCGGGCACCGTTGACCGCGGGCCCGGCTGGGCGCGGTTCCCGGATGACGGCGCCTGGGGTGGCCGCGTGGTCGCTGGGTGTGCTGATTGTCCTGTTCTTCGCTGCGCTGGTGCTGCTGGCTTTCGCGGCCCGGGAGGCGGAATCCGACATCGCGATCTTCGGCTTCGCGCCGGTGCTGGCGCCCGTCGGGTTCGTCGTGGCGCGGCGCCAGCCCGGTAATCCGCTGGGCTGGATGTTTCTCGCGCTGGCCGCGCTATCAGTCCTTGGCCCTGCGGCCGGGGCCTACGCGGTGCTTAGCTACCGGCTCGGTCATCACCTTCCGCTGGGCGTGGCGGCGGTGTTCCTTGCGCTGTGGTGGGTCCCGCTGATCGCCATGTTCCCGTTGGTGATCTTGCTCTTCCCGGACGGTCGGCTGCCCTCGCGCCGGTGGCGGCCGGTGCTGTGGGGCTACCTGGCGGTCGCCGCGTGCTGGCCGGTGAGCGTCTACGCGGTGGCGATCAGCACGGTCGCCGCGGGCGATATTCAGATCATTCCCGGCGGTGACCTGCGGGCCGTGGATTACCCGGCGGGCAGCTCGGCCTGGCTGGGCTCGGTCGAGGCGGTCATCTTGCCGGTGCTGGCGGTGTTCTGGCTGGTGTTCGTCGCCCGCCAGGTGCTGTCCTGGCGCCGCGCGGACGGCGAGCGCCGGCAGCAGCTGAAGTGGCTGATGAGCGGTGCGGCCGTGTGCATGGCCGCGACGGCGTTCGTCGCCGTCGCGGGGACCCTTGCCGCTTCGGCGTCACCCGCCTTCCAGGCGGT
>Ga0302314_10018838_pt1 | contig 11495 bp, 13 predicted proteins | sample III_Palsa_N2_3_FD_200533 | JGI IMG/M metagenome (GOLD analysis project Ga0302314, IMG submission 200533) | Peat permafrost microbial communities from Stordalen Mire near Abisko, Sweden - III_Palsa_N2_3 | ecosystem: Environmental > Terrestrial > Soil > Palsa > Peat permafrost | place: Sweden... | reverse complement strand
TGATGTAGCCGATGTCGAAACTGGCCTCCTCCAGGCAGAGGAAGTCGGTCAGCAGCTCCAGCCAGTACATGACCGGATAGATGTACCAGTGGACGTGATAGCCGGTGTTGTTGTCGCTCTCGGACGTGATCGCTCGCGCCTGGGTCGGCGCGCCAATCCCTACCGAGATGCTGATTCCGCCCAGGTTTGGGAAACAGAAGGGTCGGGCGGTGACGTCCTCAAGCCGCACCGGCTCCCAGAAGCCAACCTCCAGCCCGGGCCGGATGAACAGCGGCGGCGGCGCGGGGCAAAGGCAGATGGGCGAGGACGGATTGGGGGCGTCCGGCTCGTCGCCGGAGAAGAGCGGAATGCTGCCCAACGTCAGGGGGAACAGACAGTCCCAACAGACGTCGGTGATCGGATTGACGAAATGTCCCGTGCAAACGCCGGCGTCTGCACGGGGAGGCGCTACCGAGAGACCCAAAAGGAGCGCGATGGCGAGGGCCGTGAGGCTACGCGCGGCGCTCACGGCGTCACCTCCGAGATTCGGAGCTTGTCACCTTCCCGGACGATGATGGCCGGAACCTGCCGCAGCCGAAACTTGTCGGTGAGCAGGCCGAGTTGGTCGAAGAAGACCGGGATCTTCTCGCGGCGCATCAGCTCGACCGGCGATCCCTTGACCAGGATCAGCCGGGTGCGCTGACCGCCATAGCGGTGCAGGACGGCCAGGGCGTAGCCGACCTGGCGGGGGTCATCCCCGTCAAGGAAGACCATCACCCGGTCGAAGCCCGGCATGCGCAGCAGCGGATTGATGCGGTCGCCGGCGTGGGCGAACACGCGGCCGCTCTGGTCGGCATAGTCGCGGGGGACGGTGAAGGTCGGATCGTAGAGCCAGCTGCGTGGCTCCTGCGTCGACGCGAGACCCGGTACGGCGGCGGGCCGCTCCACCGAGGCCAGCGACCGCTTGGCGAAGGCCTGGTTCAGGGCGTCTATCTTGCCGCTGGCCTTGGCCGCCTTCAGCTTCGCGCCGATCAGATCGAGCAGGTCGACCTCGACGATCGGGAAGAGCTTGCCGCGAACCCCAAGATCAGCCGCGACGGCCCGGGGTGCGCAGCCCAGACAGACGGCTGCCACGAGGGTGATGGCGAGCGGGGATTTCATAGGACCGGCTCGGCGACGCCGACGATGCGCTCGGCGCTGATCCAGCCGATCTCGCCGTAGCGGCTGTCCAGCGAGTCCTTGCTCGCCGTTCCGACATAGTAGCGCCCCGGCGGAATGACCCCGGTCGGGCCAAGGCTGGTCGCCCTGCCCGTCTGGCTGAAGGGCTTGGCGAATCCGAGGTCGCGATCGCCAATGAAATACTCCCGCCCCCGGCGCTCGACGCGGTCGCCGGGCAGGCCCCAGACGTGTTTCACGAACGGTGAGCCGTGCGGATAGTAGGGATTGTCCGGCGCGATGAATTGCACCAGCTGGTCGCGCCTGGGTTGGTGATTGGCGCGGTCGACGATGAAGGCCCAGTTGGGCAGGCTGGCGGTCTCGTTGATCCCGAACCGGTAGCGCGCGGCCACCTCAGCCAGGTTCCGCGCGCCGACGAAGGCGAACGTCGCGGCCGCCATCAGCAGGATGCGGGAGCGCATCCTCATCGAACCGGCCCATCGCCGGGCGCGGCCGGGGGGTTAAGCAGGCTCGCCGCCGAGATCCGGCCGGTCTGGATTGGGTCCGCCGCGGACCCGGCCTGGCCGACCGGTCCGACGATGTTGGACAAGCCCGTGGTGTCCTGGGCCAGCTTGGCCTCGACCCGCTTCTGCAGCTGCGACGTGATGTCGTTCATGGTCCCGGAGAGGACGCACTCGCGGGCCAGCACCAGCCGATTGCTCGGCACGAGGCGCTGCAGCTCGTCCTGCGCCGCGGCGATGAAGAGGTTTGCCCGAACCACGCTCTCGGCTTCGGAAAGTTGGGGCGAGGTGATTTTGCGGACGTACTCCTGGGTCATCTGCCGGACTGCGACGACCGTCACCGGCCGGGTGTCGGGATTGCGCTGCAGCGTGATCCAGAGGGCGATGTTGGAGGCCGCGAGGAGGCCGATGATCAGACCCATGACCTGGGTCCTGTTCGGCGCCCAGTCGGCGAGCCGGCCTCGCCGGGCTATCGGCGGAGGTGTGGACGCCGCGGGAGTCGGCGCCCCTCCCGAGGCCCCTGGTTTGGGATCATCGACCACGGGCGCGCGCCCCCGCCGAGCTGGTGACGCGCCAGGCCAGCCGCGCGGCTGGCCACCGGCAGGTGGCGACAAAGGCGCTGAGCGCCAGGATCATGCCGACTATGGCCAGATCGACGGGCGTGCGCGCCGGTGCGGGCGCCGCTGCGTAGTGGGTGAGAAAAAGGCCCCACTCGTGGGCCGCCAGAAGCAGGTTTCCCTGCAGCATGGCGAAGGTGACCAGTTCGAAGAGACCGACCGCCACGGCGAGGGCCTCGAACAGGAAGGCCGCCCGCGGGAGGGCCCAGTGGGCCGCGCGCCGGGTTCGGTCCAAGGCGCCGTCGCGGCGGCGAGGGGTAACCATCAGGGCCCGGGTCATGCCGCGCGCCCGTCGGTTTCGGCAGGCGTGCGCACGGGCGTCTGGATGAACGCCACCAGCCGGACCGCCTCCTGCAGGCTGTGGCCCTGGCCGACCAGTTGTTCGATGGCGTTGTAGGTCGCGGGCGTCGTCGAATAGAGTGTCCCCGCGAAGGGATCGAGCACCAGCCGGCCGACGGCGCGGCCGTTGGGACCCTGGATCATCGCCTCGGAATATTCGCCGGTGGAGGTGCGCAGCGACTTCAGCAGCTGCATCCCCGCCTCGTCCAGGGAGAGCTTGGCGTCCTTGCGGGCCTGTTCGAGGGCCTCGGGCTTCAGCCGCAGGAAGACCTGCCAGTCGGAGTTCTGCAGGCAGGCGTTGGCGCCGCTGGTCTTGTAGTAGTCGTTGATGCCTTGGGTGCCGGTGATGATGGCCCCGCCCTCCTTGCGGCAGCGCCTGGCGAAGCCTTCGATGAAGGCGCCCATGGCCCCGTCCGCCAGCAGTGACCAGGCCTCGTCGATGATCAGGGCCTTGCGGACCTGGCGGCCACTCATCCGCATCCGCTGGCGGACCAGGAACATCACGGCCAGGACCACTACGGCTCTGAGGTCCGGCTTGGACTCCAGGTCGCCCATTTCGAAGACGGTGTAGGGGTTGGTGATCTCCAGGGTCGCCGGGCCGTTGAAGAAGGCGCCGTAGGTGCCTTCCGAGGTGTAGGGCGTTAGGGAGAGGGCGAGGTCACGGCCGCGCTGGCCGAAATCGATGGGCTTGGCCTCGAGGTCGGCCTGGGCGTCATCCTGTCGTCCTCCCCTCCCCTCATCCAGGGCCTCTTCCGCGGGGGTAAACCAGCGACCGAGCATGACATCGCGGATGTCGTCCATGTCGCCATCGCGGCCCTTGGTGTCCCAGACCAGGCTGACGCAGCGGTCGACGATGCCCTCTTCCTCCTTGGACGGCATCTGGCTCCCCCGGCACATGCAGAGGATCTCGAAGGCGATGTTCTTCTTGGTTTCGACCAGATACTCGGAATCGGTCGCCGCCAGCGCGTGGTCGGCCATCGAGAAGGGGTTGAGGCAGACATCGAGGTCCAGGCTGAAGCGTATGAAGGCGCCCCCCTGCAGCAGGCAGGAGCTCATGAAACTGCGGCCGTCGTCCACGACGAAGACCTCGCAGCCGGCGCCGCGCAGGGAGGTGGCCATCTCCTGCATGAAGACCGACTTGCCGGAGCCGGAGGAGCCGACGACGATTGCGTTGTAGTTGCCGCCGTCGTTGGAGAAGTTAGACCAGTAGAACGGCTGGCCCCGCCGGCCGACCAGCAGCATGTGCGGGGTCTCCGAGCCGAGATATTCGCCCTGCATTGGCGCGATCCGCGAGGCGACCGTGGTCGGCATCAGCCGCAGGCGGCCGAAATCACCGAGATCGTCGATCAACCCGCCGGCGAGGCTGAGGGGAAGGCAGGCAAGCACCGTCTGGATGTGGATGTCGTCGTCGCGCTGGATGGTGAAACGCGAGGCCCGGTAGACGGCGCGCAGCGCCCGCTCCGCCCGTTCGCCGTCTTCGACCGGGGCGATCGAGACCATGAACAAGGCAATCTTGCCCAGGAGGGCGCCGTCGGAGACGTCCTCGGCGACCATGGCCCAGTCCTCGGCCTTCTTGCGGATGGCGGGAAAGGCCTTGGTCAGCGGGTTCTGCGCCGACTGCTCACTGCGCATCCGGTTGAACTCGGTCAGCGACTTGCTCTTGGAGATCCCCTCCGGCCGGATCACCAGGCAGGACAGGGTCGCGCCCACCAGCCGCAGCTGGTCGTTGAACATGTCGCCCAGGGTCCGCGACATCAGCCCCTGCGACCAGGCATCGGGATACTGCAGGACCGAAAACCCCCGCATCTCGAAGACGTCGTCCCGGGCGGTCAGCTCGCGCTCATGGGGCTCGGCGCCCAAGGCGTCGCCCTCGCCGCGCGCCTGGGACACGATCCGTTCGCGGTAGCGGGTCCACCTTGTGTCGGCGGAGATGATCTGGTCGCTGATCAGCCGGCCAGGGTTGTAGAGGGCCTCCGCGGGCTTGATCTTGCGGGTGGGGTTGAGCAGGTCGATCAGAAAGCCGATCAGGCGGTCTGGATGGACCACGACGCTGGTGGTCCGAAGCGTGGTCAGGGACGAGACGAACTTCTCGCGGATCTCACATATCTCGGCGATCGCCACCGCGTCGCCGGCGCCAGCCTTCTCCACTGCTAGAAACACCCGGAAGTCACGGAAGTAGAAGGGCGCCGAGCGCGACCCCGAGCCGAACGCGGCTTTACGAAAATGTTCGCGCCGATGTCCGGCCATCTCCTCGTAGAAGGCCCCTCCCCTGGCCCGTTCCATCGCCCAGGTATCGACGATCGGTCCTATCTTCGGCGAGGCGTAGGAGATCACCTGGCAGACGGCGCCCTGGGGCAGGCCCTCGGTGAAGAGCTCCGCGAGCAGCCGCCCCGTGGTCTCATCACCGCCGATCAGCGGGGTGATCTCCAGGACGAATCCGAGGGAGCGGTCCTGCAGGAAGAGCTCGTGGTCCTCGTCCCAATAGCGGTAGGGCAGATATTGCGAGAGCCGCGCGCGATGGAAACGCCCGAGGGCCGCGCCGATCGGCGGGGTCTTGTCGTCGAGGGCGCGGCCGATCCCCGCAAGGCCGGACATTACCCAGTCCGGCATCTGGATCGAACGCTTCTGTTCCCTTGGCCTGGTCATCCGCGGTCAGCCTCACTTCATGTCGGGTTTGGCGGGGGGCGGCGGCGCGAGGCTCGCGGCCGCGGCCTTGGCGCTGTCTGGGGCAGGATCTGGACTGGCCAGGCGCGCCAGGTCGACGCGCCGCCCCATCTCCTTCGGGGCCACAAACCAGCTCCCGTGACGCATGACGGCATAGATCTCGGCGCCGGCGTGATAGTCGCCCTCCCCGTCGATCCAGGGCGCGAGCGCCACCTTGAGGATAGGATCGGGCTCGCGGACGGGCGCGCCGGCGATGGATCCGGCCGTCCAGCCACCCTCCCCCCAAAGCCTCGCCGGTATCGCGCCCTCGACAACGGGATCGGTCGATGTGGTGGCCTTCGCCGCCCTGGTCGGGCCGCCGCGATCGATGTCGGTGATCGATCCGCAGACCACGCCCGGTTCCATGGCGCAGGCCCAGGATCCCTTGACGTGGGAGGCGCAGCCGGTGAGGGCCGCAGCCAACAGGCCAAGGCCAAGGATCGGCGCTATGGGGAGACGGTTTTGCATCAGGCCTGGCCGCCCTTGATCCAGGCCCGCAGCTGGTCGATCGGCATGAAGCCGGCGTGTGCCGCGCCATCGCCGCGGATCAGCGCCGGCGTCCCCGATATCCCGTGGGCCCGGGCGAAGGCGGTGTTGGCCTGGACCGCGGCCTCGGCCTTGGAGCAGTCACCGGCCACCTTCAGGTCGCCCCCGAAATAGATGTTGTTGGCGGTGGCTTCCCGGTCCTTGGCGCAGAGCGCCAGCTTGGCCTTGTCGAGGCTGTCGGGGCGCAGGAGCTGGATGGGGTATTCGGTCAGCTCGATGTCCGGCGCGGTTTTCAGCGCCTCCATCAGCATGCGGCAGTAGCCACAGTTCAGGTCGGTCACCACGGAGACCTTCAAGGGCGCGCCTGGGTGGTGGACGATGGCGTTGTCGTGCGGCAGGTCGACCTTGATCGGCCCCATCGCCGGCGGCGCCTCGGGGTTCTGGGCGACATCGGCGGGCGACGGTTGGCGTGCTGTAGCGGGGGCCGCCCCGAGGCGGCTGGTGACCGCGTCAAGCTGGCCCAGCTCCTTGATCCGCCGATCGGTGACATCGATCCGCGCCTTCAGATCAAGCACCGATCCCACCAGGGCGTAGCGGGCGTCCGGCGTCACATAGAAGACTGTCTTGCCGGCCGTGACCTCGCAGAGCCCAGGGACGACGCCGCAATGGACAGAGGCGACCTTGGTGTTGGGAAAGGCCGCCTGGACCTTGCGAGCCAGGCCTGAGTCGCCGGCTTCGCCCGCCAGGACGGTCTTCGACAGCCCAAATCCGGCCACGCCGATCAGAACACCGCCGGCGCCGACCAGCAGGATACGAGGCAGTGCCGCGCGGGCCTGAGCATCTAATGGGTTCCGGAATTTCATCGCACGTCCTCCGTTGCGGGTCGCAAAGGTCTTGGTTGGGGCTTTGATGGGTTGAGGGGGTGCGGGTTCACTTGACTTGGAACCCGGAGAGAAAGACGAGCTCGACCTGGATCCCGGTCGGCATCTCGATCACCGGCTGATATTGCTCGGCGCGCTTGATGTAGTAGTCGGCCAGCATGGAGGCGGCCTGGGAGACCCCGGTGCCGAGGCTGCCGGTGGCGATCTGGCCCGGCGACAGTTCCTGAGCGCTGAGAGCGCCCGAACCGGTGATCGACGTGGTCACCCCAGACTGGGCGGTCTGGACGTTTTTCGAAATGCCCTGGCCCAGGCCATTGAGCGCGCCGGCCAGCATGGCCCGGCTGGTGAACTGGCCTTCGCGGCTGATCACCGGGCCGCGCACGCCGGCCTTGCCCTTGGAGGTGACATAGCCCTCCACGGTGGCGACAGAGAACCGGCCAGGCCCCGCCGGGCAGGTGATCTTCTGCAGCTTGACGTAGACCTTCTCGGAGGGAAGCTCGCCGTAGGCCGCCCCATTGATCAGGCAGCCCGTTAGGTCCGTGGTCTGGAACTTGCCGCCAGCGCCCACATGGACCGCCGGACCCAGGATGCGAAACAGCACCGGCTTGGGATCTTGGCTGTAGCTGGTGCCGGTTGCGGCGTCGACGCCGACCAGGACCTTGGCTTCGACATAGGCGTTGGGCGGCACATATTGGGCGCTGTCGAACACCTCCAGCTTGGACGTGAAGAAGGCCTTCGGACCGGCCGCCCCGCCCAGCGCCTTGGCGGTATCCGCCGGCGGGGCAGGCAAACCGGTGGGCTGTGGCGCGCCTACCGGGGCGCCGCCGGCGTGGATGACCTCGATCGCGCGATGAGGTGTGTCCGTCATCGACGGATCGGCGCTGGCTTGAGCCGCGGCGACCCCGCCAGGTCCCCTCGCGCCCGCGAAGAGGGGCTTCGGCAAACCCCCTCGGCCGCCCCGTCCCAGTGGCGGCGCCGACGCAAGGCCGGGAGCCGGTCCCGCGTCGGCGCCTAACGAGCCATCCCCGGGGGGTCCCGTAAGCGCGGGGGAGGATGGTCGTATTCCAACCTGCCGGCCCAGCGCGGTGATCGTGCGCGTGGCGTCCTGCCGGTCAGCCTGCTGCTGGTTCTGAGCGTCGGCCAGCTTCTGCTGCAGGTCAACGACGGTCGCCTGGGCCAGCGCCAGCTTGGCGTCCGCCGCTCGCTTGTCGGCCTCCGCCTGGTCGGCCGGGGTCTCGTTCAGCGCCGCGCCCGCCGTCTGGCCGGTCGCCGCCACATGGATCGCGGCGTCCTTGCCAAGGGCCTTCGGCGCGCTCCCGTTCAGCTGGCTCCAGGCGTAGACGCCGAGCGGAATGATCACCACGGCGCAGATCACGCTCCACTTCAGGAGCTGGTTGCGCTTGGTCCACTCGTTGAGATCCTCAACGCTGTGGCCGGCCAGTTCCGCGGGTGGGAGCTCGCTCACTGCGCCGCGCCCTCCACGATGTAGACCCGGGCCAGCTGGCCCGGCGCCACGGTCTCATGGCTGACGGCCGCCGCCAGGACGTGGGTCACCAGGAAGGTCTTGGCGTTGAGCGGCTGGCCGACCTTTGTGGTGTTGCGCAGCGACAGCACCGTCCCCTTGAGGTCCCCCACGGCGAAGGTCTCGATCGCCTGCATCTGGAAGGCGCCCGCGGGCTTTGGCGGTTCGCTCAGGCTCTGGCGTTCGACGCCAGGCGCCGCGGCGTCGTTGAACATCAGCCTGATCAGGGCGGTGAGAATCTCCGGGTAGCCTTCGTGCCGATCGCCCTGGCCCTGGACGGGAGGGGGCGCCGAGTCTGGATCGACGCTCTCGGCTTGACCGTGCCGGCGGCTTGCGGGGTCCGCGCCCAGCTGGACCAGGACGGTCTGGCCCTCCCCCTCCTCCCTGTTGGCTCGGGGGGACAGGACCGCCTCGACGGTCCTGCCGCTCTGGGTCGTGAGGAAGGCGGTGAAGGTGCGACCGACCACATCGCCGTCGAACTCCACGAAGACGTCGCCCGTGCCGGCGTCGACATCCACCGACATCTTCGGCCCTTGCGCATCGTCGGCCTTGCGCACGGTGGCCACCTTCTCGCCGGCGATGGCTATCCGGGTGATGTTCCTCGCCGAGACGTCGGCCTCGAACTGGCCATCGTGGACGAGGACTGGCTCGGCCATAGCGGGCTGGCCCGCGAGCGCGCAGGCGCTCAGCAACGCGCCAAGAATGATCGCGCGCATCTATCGAACCTCGCTGGAGATGGGGATGGTGCGCTCGAGCGGCGCCGGGGTGACGGGGACCTTGGTCCCCAGCGCCTGGGCCGGCTTGATCTCCTCGAACGACAGCAGCCGGATCCCCGAGCCGCGGCGCACGAAGCGCATCGCATAGACCTTTGAAGCGGCCTGGGGCTGTTCGGCGCCGTTGTTGGCGATCAGGTTGCCCGCCACCTCGACGTAGAGTTTGGCCGCGTCGACATACCAGTCGGTGGGGATGAAGGTCTGAGACACATGGGCGCTCGCCATGTGGTGTTCGGCGTCGATCAGGGCGTCGCGGACGCTCTGGTAGGTGGCCGCATCGGCGATCTTGAGGATCTGCTGGTCGAAGAAGGGCTCGTTGTCCGGCGTCCGGTTCAGGAACAGGTAGGCGCAGTCCCGGGCCACCGCTTCGAGGTAGTCGGCTGAGACCCCGCCGGTCTGCGACAGCACGACGGGGTTGGGCAGCATCGGCACGAGAACCGTCTGGCGCTCGGTGAAGGCCACCAGCCCGATGACCAGGTTGGCGGCGATCGATACGCCCAGCGCCACGCTGACCACGGTCAGCCTGAGGCTCGCGCGCTGAAAGCCTTCCGTGGTGTGCTCGACTTTCATGGTTGTGTCGGCATCGCTCAGCCGGCCATCAGGCGCAGGTGGCTGGGCGGAGTCGCGCGGGTCTTCAGGACGCCCGGCGGCAGAATCCAGTAGGCGCGCCACAGCAGCCGGTAGAGCGGCCCGCCCTCCTTGAACTTGCGCAGCACCAGGACCGCGACGAAGGCGGCGACAAGGCCGACTGCGAAATTGGTCAGGGCCGAGAGGCAGGCCAGCGGTACGATTGCGCAGATGGCCTCGTCTGGTGTGAAGAAGATGTAGCGCTCCGGCTCATCCAGATATTGCGGGATGTAGTCGTCTTTGCTCATGGTCCGCGCCCCCTCGCGCGTCCTGCGGTCCCACCGCGGCCCGCCCCGATCTGTTCGGGGCCCGCGGGACCTTGCGGCGGAAAGGAGTGCTTCCTTCTCCCTCCCGCCATTGGTCCCGGTTGTTAGAAGGTGGCCGTCATCAGGCCGCTGAGGATGGCCGGGCCGGTGGAGGCCGCCAGGCCGATGCCGACGCCGCCGGCGATCAGCTTCCAATCGAAGCGCAGGATCGCGCCGACCACGCCGACGCCCAGGGAGGCGACGGCCGCCAGCTTGCCCAGGGAGCCCGTGGTCCAGCTGGTCAGGTTGGTGACCGAGGTGGTGAAGGTGGTGTCGGTGCCGGCGTGGGCCATGCTGACGCCCAGGGCGCCCATCAAGCCCACCGCGATGGCGAGTTCGCCGATCTTCTTGGCCCGGGCCGACTGGGCCATCGCCATGACTCTGTATTGAACGTTTCGCATTTCAGCCTTCCCCAATGATTGGCCGCCCTGGGCCGACCGCCAATGGAGAGGGGAAACAACGGGAGGTCGTCAACGAAGAAGTAAGACTATTAGTCGGAAATATTTCTTTGATTTCAGCTATTTGTGATCTTGTGAAGGTCAACAATGTCCCATGTTGGGGGTTTATATTCGCCGATACACTGAGCTTCGCCCAGTTCTCGGTTTGGGGATGGGGTTTTCGACCAACGACGACCGAGTTGGGCCGTATTCACGCCCAAATGCACCGAGCTCGGAAGAGTCGAGTCCAACCCGCGCCGTCCATCGGGCAGGCCCCGACGAGGCTCTTCACCGCCGCGTGGGTCTGGCCGATATCTCAGCTGCCTTTGCAAGCTACGCCGACAGGACCAGGTCCAAGCGTGGCGCGCGGTCCAATTGGCGAACTAGATCAACGCTGACGCGAGAGGAGGCGACGCTCCTTCCTGGGTATAGCGATCCCGCGATGGGGCGTACCGATCCGAACAGCTATACGGTGCATCGGCCCGTCATCATAGTGAACAAAGGTTGAGTCACTGGGGGGTGTCGTGGCGTTAAGTGCAGTCGATCGTTCGCGTGTCTTCGCGGACAACCTCGCCCTTTTCATTCAGCATCACCTGTCTCGCCACGGGGCCCTCGCGGCGGTGGCGCGAACCCTCGACGTCGAGCCCGCCAAGCTGCGGCGCTACGCCAGCCGCAGGGGTTCGAGACGAGAACTGCGTGACATCGAGTTCGTCTACCAACTGGTCGGCGCGCTGGATTTCGACCCGATCACCGTCTTTTCCGCCGCCCAGCGATCCGAAAGCCTGCCCATGTTGCTGGCGCTCGCCGAAGGCTCCATCGATCACAGCCTGTCGCCCGAGTTTCACGGCCTGACGTCCGCCCGCGAGGAGCCCTCGCGCCGGCGCGAGGTCGGCGGCCTTACAGCGATGCATCTCCGTGACGTGGACGCCGACTTCGCCTAGCCCGCGAGGGCTGAAGATGCTGGGCGTTGGCCTCCTCTGCGTTCCTCTTCTGGGCTCCGCCGCGGCGCCCCGCGGCTCGTCCGGCGCTGGGCTGATCGCCGCCAGCTGCGAACCAGACTGGGGCGCGCCGGACTGGACGCTCGCGGTGCTGGCCACGCCGGCGACCGAACGGGTCATGGACGCGCAGGGCGCCGCCCAGGCGGCCCTTG
>Ga0302314_10018837_pt1 | contig 11496 bp, 12 predicted proteins | sample III_Palsa_N2_3_FD_200533 | JGI IMG/M metagenome (GOLD analysis project Ga0302314, IMG submission 200533) | Peat permafrost microbial communities from Stordalen Mire near Abisko, Sweden - III_Palsa_N2_3 | ecosystem: Environmental > Terrestrial > Soil > Palsa > Peat permafrost | place: Sweden... | reverse complement strand
GCATCGCCGTGCCTTCGGCCCGCTGCGGTCTGCCTGAAGTGAACCTCGGCCTCCTGCCCGGCGCCGGCGGGACCCAGCGCCTGCCGCGCATCGTCGGCGCCCAGCGCGCGCTCGAGATGATGACCTCCGGCCAGCACGTGCCGGCCGAGGAATGCCACCGGATGGGCCTGGTCGACGAGATGGCCAAGGAGGGAAACCTCAAGGCCGACGCCATCGCCTTCGCCGAGAAGATCGTCGGCGAGCACCGCCCACTGAAGAAGGTGCGCGACCTCAACGACAAGGTCGAGGCCGACCGTAAGCATCCGGAGATCTTCGCCGACTTCCGCAAGGCCAACGCGCGCAAGTTCCGCGGCTTCAAGGCGCCGGAGTACAACATCCAGTGCATCGAGGCGGCGGTGAACCTGCCCTTCGAGGAAGGCATGCAGGTCGAGCGCAAGCTGTTCGTGGAGCTGCTCACCGGACCGCAGTCGGCGGCCCAGCGCTACGCCTTCTTCGCCGAGCGCCTGGCCAACAAGATCCCCGACGTGCCGGACGACACGCCCACGCGAAAGATCGAAAAGGTCGGCATCATCGGCGCCGGCACCATGGGCGGCGGCATCGCCATGAACTTCCTCAACGCCGGCATCCCGGTGACTATCGTCGAGGTCAAGCAGGAGGCGCTCGACCGCGGCCTCAAGGTGGTGCGCGGCAACTACGAGCGCTCGGCCAAGAATGGCCGCTTCACCATGGACGAGGTGGACAAGCGCATGGGCCTGCTGTCGCCGGCCCTGTCGCAGGACGCGCTGGCCGACTGCGACCTGGTGATCGAGGCGGTGTTCGAGCGGATGGACATCAAGAAGGAGATCTTCACCAACCTCGACCGCATCTGCAAACCCGGCGCGATCCTGGCCACCAACACCTCGGCGCTCAACATCGATGAGATCGGCGACGTGACCGGGAGGCCGCAGGACGTGATCGGCCTGCACTTCTTCTCGCCGGCCAACGTCATGCGCCTGCTCGAGATCGTCCGCACCGATAAGACCGCCCCCGACGTGATCGCCACCTCGATGAAGCTGGCCAAGACCATCGGCAAGGTCGCCGTGCTGGTCGGTGTCGCTCCGGGCTTCGTCGGCAACCGCATGCTGTTCCAGCGCGGACGCGAGTCGCAGAAGCTGTTGATGGAAGGGGCCATGCCCTGGGACATCGACCGGGTGCTCTACGACTTCGGTTTCCCGATGGGTCCGTTCGCCATGAGCGACCTGGCCGGCCTCGACATCGGCTGGGTGAAGGAGACCTCCAAGGGCGAGACCATCCGCGACCAGCTGTGCGAACTCGATCGCCGCGGCCAGAAGACGGGCGCGGGCTACTACGACTACGACGAGAACCGTAACGCCAAGCCGAGCCCCGTCACCGAGAAGATCGTCCGCGACTTCGTGGCCAAATCGGGGGCCAATCCGCGCACCATCTCCGACGACGAGATTCTGGAGCGCACCCTCTACGCCATGGTCAACGAGGGGGCGAAGATCCTGGAAGAGAAGAAGGCGATCCGCGCCTCCGACATCGATGTGGTCTGGCTGAACGGCTACGGCTGGCCGGTCTACCGCGGCGGTCCGATGCACTGGGCCGACAGCATCGGCCTCGACAAGGTGCTGGCCAGGCTCAAGGAATTCGAGGCCACCATGGGCGACGTGTGGAAGCCTTCGCCCCTGCTGGAAAAGCTGGCCGCCGAAGGCAAGGGCTTCAAGGACCTGAAATAAGGCTTGAGGCGAGCGGCGGTTTCGCGGCTCATTGACCGCCGCTCGATGGATAGCATGACGCCGACGATCGCCGACTGCACGACCTGGGACGCCGAGGATCCGCTCGCCTTCACCCGGTCGCGCTTCCGCCTGCCCGAAGGGTTGATCTACCTCGACGGCAATTCCCTCGGCGCCCTGCCGATCTCGACGCCGGCGCGGCTGGCCGCGGTGGTCGAGCGCGAGTGGGGCCATGGCCTGATCAACAGCTGGAACGACGCCGAATGGATGGCGCTGCCGGCACGGGTGGGCGCGCGGATCGCCGGCCTGATCGGGGCCGACGCCGACGAGGTCGTCGCCGCCGACGGCACCTCGGTGAACCTCTACAAGCTTGCCGCCGCGGCCGTGGGCCTCCGGCCGGAGCGCCGCGTGGTGGTGTCCGAACCCGGCAACTTCCCGACCGACCTCTATGTGCTGCAGGGCCTGTGCGCGGCGATGGACCTGGACCTGCGGGTGCTGCCGCCCGAAGCCATCCCGGCGGCCCTCACCGAGGAGGTCGCCCTCCTGGTGCTGACCCACGTCCACTACAAGTCCGGCCGCATCCACGACATGGCGGCCCTCACCGCCGCGGCGCAGGCCGTGGGCGCGCTGACCCTGTGGGACCTCTGCCATTCGGCCGGGGCCATGCCGGTGGACCTCAACGGCTGCAACGCCGATTTCGCCATCGGCTGCGGCTACAAATACCTCAACGGCGGCCCCGGCGCGCCCGGCTATATGATGGCCGCCCGCCGCCACCATGCAGCGATGAGCCAGCCGCTCACCGGCTGGATCGGCCACGCCGCGCCCTTCGCCTTCGGCGACGACTACGTCCCGGCCGACGGCGTCTCGCGCCTGCTCACCGGCACGCCGGCGGTGCTCGGCCTGACCGCACTGGAAGAAGGGCTGAAGACCTTCGAGGGTGTGTCGATGGCGGCGGTGCGCGAAAAGACGATCCGCCTCGGCGAGCTGTTCGAAACCCTGGCGCGAGAGGCGATGGGCGCGGCCTTCGACCTCGCGTCGCCGGCCGACGCCCGCGCCCGCGGCAGCCAGATCTCACTGCGCCATCCGCACGGCTACGCCATCGTCCAGGCCCTGATCGAGGCAGGCGTGGTCGGCGATTTCCGTGCGCCCGACGTGGCCCGCTTCGGCTTCACCCCGCTCTACCTGTCCTACGCCGACGTGTTCGAGGCCGGTCGGCGGCTGAAGGCGGTGATGAATGAGGAGCATTGGCGGGCGCCGCGCTTCTCCGAGCGGAGGGCGGTCACGTGAGCGATGACGAGGTCCTCGGCGGCGCCCACCTCCGCCCTGATATCTCCTATGGCGACTACCTGGGCCTGGATCGGCTGCTGGCGGCGCAGACCCCGCGTTCACCGCACCACGACGAGCTGCTGTTCATCGTCATCCACCAGGCGTCGGAGCTGTGGATCAAGCTCTGCCTGCATGAGCTGATCGCCGCGCGCGGCCATATCGCCACCGGCGAGCTCGGCCTGGCGCTGAAGATGATCTCGCGCGTCAGCCGCATCCAGACCCAGCTGATCCAGTCCTGGGACGTCCTGGCCACCATGACGCCGGCCGACTACGCCGCCTTCCGCCCCCACCTCGGGCAGAGCTCGGGTTTCCAGTCCTACCAGTACCGGGCGATGGAGTTCGTCATGGGCGCCAAGAGCGCCGGCGCGCTGCAGGTGCACGAGCCCGATCCTTCGGCCCACGCGCTCCTGGCGCGCCTGCTGACCGAGCCCAGCCTCTACGACGAAGCGATCCGGCTCCTGGCGCGCGAGGGGTTCGACCTGCCGCCGGCGACGCTGCAGCGCGACGTGACCAGGCCCTATGCGGCCGATCCGGCGGTGCAGGCGGCCTGGCTCGAGGTCTATCGCGACACCACGCGCTGGTGGGCCCTCTACGACCTGGCCGAAAAGCTGGTCGATCTCGAGTTCCGCTTCCAGCAGTGGCGCTTCGCCCACTTCAAGACCGTCGAGCGGATCATCGGCATGAAGCCCGGCACCGGCGGCACCTCGGGCGCGCCCTACCTCAAGCGCGTGCTGGACACGCAGTTCTTCCCAGAGCTGCTGGCGGTGCGGACGACGCTCTGAGGTGCAAGGTGTGCGACCGCCTCGCCCTCGCCAAAGGTCAGCCCAGCGCGGCCATCAGCTCGGGCACGACCACCTTGTAGTCGCCGACGATGCCGTAGTCCGCGACCTGGAAGATCGGGGCGTCGGCGTCCTTGTTGATGGCGACGATGACCTTGGAGTCCTTCATGCCGGCCAGGTGCTGGATGGCGCCCGAGATGCCGATGGCGATGTAGAGGTCGGGGGCGACCACCTTGCCGGTCTGGCCGACCTGGTAGTCGTTGGGAGCGTAACCCGCGTCCACCGCCGCGCGGCTGGCGCCGACCGCGGCGCCCAGCTTGTCGGCCAGGGGCTCGATCACCCGGTGGAATTCTTCGGCCGAGCCCATGGCCCGCCCGCCCGAGACCACGATCTTGGCCCCGGCCAGTTCCGGCCGGTTGGACTTGACCACTTCCTCGCTGACGAAGCTCGCCTCGCGGCCGGCGGGCGCCGCCGCGGCCACGGTCTCCACCGGCGCCGAGCCGCCGTCGGCCACCGGCTTGAAGGCGGTCGGGCGGACGGTCAGCACCTTCTTGGCGTCGGACGACTGCAGGGTCTCCAGCGCGTTGCCGGCGTAGATCGGGCGGACGAAGGTGTCGGGCGACACCACTTCGATCACATCGGTGATCTGGTTGACGTCGAGCTTGGCGGCGATGCGCGGGGCGTAGTTCTTACCCGCCGAGGTCGCCGGGATCAGGATGGCGTCATAGCCGCCCGCCAGCGAGACCACCGTATCGGTGACCGCCTCGGCCAGCTGGTGGCCCAGGGCGTCGCTCTCGGCGAGCAGCACCTTGCGCACGCCGGCGAGCTTGGCGGCGGCGTCGGCGGCGGGCTTGGCGCCCTGGCCGGCGACCAGGATGTCGATGTCCCCGCCGAACTTCTGGGCGGCGGCGACGGTCTTGGCGGTGGCTTCGCCGAGGGCGGCGTTGGTATGGTCGGCGACGACGAGGACGGCCATCAGAGCACTCCCGCTTCGTTCTTCAGCTTGGCGACCAGTTCGGCCGCGTTCTCAACCTTGACGCCGGCGGAGCGTTTCGGCGGTTCGGTGATCTTCAGCACCTTGAGCCTGGAGGCTACGTCGACGCCGTAGTCGGCCGGCGTCTTCAGGGCGATTTCCTTCTTCTTCGCCTTCATGATGTTGGGCAGGGAGGCGTAGCGCGGTTCGTTCAGGCGCAGGTCGGCGGTGATCACCGCCGGCAGCGAGACCTCCAGGGTCTGCAGCCCGCCGTCGATTTCGCGGGTCACGCTGGCCTTGCCGCCCGAAACCTCGATCTTGGAGGCGAAGGTCGCCTGCGGCCAGTCGAGCAGGGCCGCCAGCATCTGGCCGACCGCGTTGTTGTCGCCGTCGATGGCCTGCTTGCCCATGACGACCAGGTCGGGGTTCTCCTCGGCGATCACCGCCTTCAGGAGCTTGGCCACCGCGAGCGGCTCCACGTCCACGTCGGTCTGGATCAGGATGCCGCGGTCCGCGCCCATGGCCAGGGCCGTGCGTATGGTCTCCTGCGCCTGCACCGGGCCGATCGAGACGGCGATCACCTCGGTGGCGACGCCCTTCTCCTTCATGCGCACCGCTTCTTCGGTGGCGATCTCGTCGAAGGGGTTCATCGACATCTTGACGTTGGCGAGATCGACGCCGGTCTGGTCGGGCTTCACCCGCACCTTGACGTTGGAGTCGATCACCCGCTTGACCGGGACCAGGACCTTCATGCGCGTTCGTTCGTCCTTGAGCTGAGGGCGACCGGCCGCTCACGGCCGGCGAAGGTTGCGGCATGCATGCCGCGTCGGGGGGCTTTCAAAGCCAAGGGGGAGCCCCCGTCAAGAGGCGAGGGCCGATCCCGGCTCGCCCGGAGTGCTTGCCGAGGCGGCGGCGGGCCTGCATAGAGCCGCCATGGGTACTATCCTCAACCGCGTGATGTGGGGCTTCCTCGGCGCCTTCTTCGTCGCCGTCATCGCGATCGGCGTCTACCAGGTGGTCTGGGCCTGGCCAGCCGAACGCTGCCTCAAGGCGCACAAATGGTGGGATTCGGGCCAGCGCGTCTGCGCTACGCCCGTCGACCTGCGCCTGTTCACCCGCCGCCCCAATGTCGCGCCCCCGGCCATCGGCCCGGGCGCGAAGCCGTCGTAGGCTGGGTCTCCCTGAGGCCTTATTCGCCGCTTGGCGCCGACGCGCATCGGCCTCGAGCACGCGCTGACGGCTATGGCGCGCTACCTGAACAACCGCGCCGCATCGATCTATGGCGGCTCGAACGAAATCCAGCGGGACGTCATCGCCAAGCCGGTGCTCGGCCTCTGACGCACGGACGACCCGGCCGAACGCGTGAACCGTTCTCCGCCCCGAAATCCAGGCTAAGATCGGCGTAAAGCCAAACGAGGAAGCCCATGCCGGATACCGCGGAGTTTGCGTCCGCCGTCGATCTCGACCAGATGCCGACGGTCGGCGATATCGCCCGCTATCACGCGAGGGAGCGCGGCCAGGACGTCGCCTTCGCGTTCGAGGGGCGCGAGACCACCTTCGCGGACTTCGACGCCAAGACCAACCGGGTCGCCAACGCCCTGCTGGCCGAAGGGCTGAAGACCGGCGACCACATCGCCTATCTCGGCAAGAACAGCGACCACTACTTCGAACTGTTCGTCGGCGCGGCCAAGATGGGCGCCGTCACCACCCCGATCGGCTGGCGCCTGGCCCCGCCCGAGATCGGCTACATCGTCGAGGATTGCGCGGCGCCCCTGCTGTTCGTCGGGGCCGAGGTCATGGACCAGGCGCGCGCGGCTGTCGCCGGGCTGGAGCGCAAACCCAAGCTGATCGCCATGGAGGCCGGCGGCGCCGAGGGTGCGCCGCTGTTCGAGGATTGGCGGGTCGCCGCCTCCGACCGGGATCCCGAGATCGCCATCACGACCGCCGATATCGCGGTCCAGCTCTACACCTCGGGCACCACCGGGCGGCCCAAGGGGGTGATGCTGACGCACGACAACCTGCTGTCCGGCCGCCGGGACGCCGCCCAGGCGCGGATGGACTGGAACACCTGGGGTCCGCAGGACGTCAGCCTGGTCGCCATGCCCGTCGCCCACATCGGTGGCACCGGCTGGGGACTGGTCGGCCTCCTGAACGGCGCAAAGGGCGTGGTGGCGCGGGAGTTCGATCCGTTCAAGGTGCTGGGCTTCATCGAGAACGATCGCATCTCGAAGATGTTCATGGTGCCGGCGGCGCTGCAGATCGTGGTGCGTCAGCCCCGCGCCCGCGAGGTCGACTACAGCCGGCTGAAGTACATCATGTACGGCGCCTCGCCGATCCCGCTCGACCTGCTGCGCGAGTGCATCGAGGTGTTCGGCTGCGGCTTCTGCCAGCAGTACGGCATGACCGAGACCACCGGCACGGTGGTCTACCTGCCGCCTGAGGACCACGATCCCGCCGGAACGCCGCGCATGCGGGCGGCAGGCATCCCGCTGCCGGGTGTCGAAATCCGGGTGGTCGACGAGGAAGGTCGGCCCCTGCCGCCGAACGCCGTCGGCGAAGTCGCCGTCCGCGCGAAGATGAACATGGCCGGCTACTGGCGCCAGCCCGACGCCACCCGCAAAACCATAGACGCGGACGGCTGGCTGCGCACCGGCGACGCCGGCTACCTCGACGAGGACGGCTACCTCTACATCCATGACCGGGTGAAGGACATGATCATCACCGGGGCCGAGAACGTCTATCCGGCCGAGGTGGAGAGCGCCATTTACGGCCATCCGGCCGTCGCCGAGGTGGCGGTGATCGGCGTGCCCGACGACAAATGGGGCGAGGCGGTGAAGGCCATGGTGGTGCTGAAACCCGGCGCCGAGGGCGACGCGGCCGACATCATCGCCTTCGCCCGCAGCCGCATCGCCGCGTTCAAAACCCCGAAGTCGGTCGACTTCATCCCCGCCCTGCCCCGCAACGCCTCGGGCAAGATCCTGCGGCGGGAACTGCGCGACCCCTATTGGGCGGGGCGCGAGCGTAAGGTGAATTGACCGCTTATCGAGTCCCGCCCGGCGTCCACAGCACGTCGCCGTCGGCGCGGTTGGCGTGGCGGGCCATGACGAACAACAGGTCCGACAGCCGGTTCAAATAGCGGATGGCGGCGGGGCTGACCGCCTCGCCGGGCTGGTCGTGCAGGCGCACGGCGATCCGTTCGGCCCGGCGGCAGACCGTACGCGCCAGATGCAAATGGGTGGCCAGTGCCGTGCCCGCCGGCAGGATGAAGCTGGTCAGCGGCCCCAGTCGCTCGTTCAGCCCGTCGATCTCCTGCTCCAGCCGGTCGACCTGGCCGTCGACGATCCGCAGCGGCTCCCAGCCGAGCGCCTTGCCGGGCCGGTCGGGCGTGGCGAGGTCGGCGCCGAGGTCGAACAGCTCGTTCTGGATCCGGCCCAGCATGGCGTCGAGGTCAGAATCGAGTTCGGTGTGCAGCCGGCACAGGCCGACACAGGCGTTGGTCTCGTCCACCGCGCCATAGGCCTCGACGCGCAGGTCGTGCTTGCGCACCTCCTCGCCCGTGGCCAGCCTCGTGCCGCCGCGGTCGCCGGTCCTGGTGTAGATGCGGTTCAGCGTGACCACGCCCGGACCCCCAAAGCCGCCGTCAGTGGTGCATCTTGTAGATGAAGCCGATGGTCAGGGCGACGACCGCGACGGCCTGGGTCGCCACGCGATAGCGCATGAACTTGTTGGAGTTGGCGCGGGCGAACTCGCCGCCGCGCATCACCGTGTAGAAGCCGGCGAACAGGCTGGCGAGCACCGCCAGCATGGCCAGCCCGATGATGATGTTGATGATCAGTTCCATGGCCCGGATTTAAGCCCGATCGGCGCCTGACGCCAGTACCGGCCCCCTACCAGTACCGGCCCCCTAGGTGTGATCGAGCACCGGCTTGGACTGGTAGGGCTCTTCCAGCGCCTTGATCTCGTCCTCGGTCAGCCTGATCTCCAGCGCCGCGATCGCATCGTCGAGGTGATGCAGCTTGGAGGCGCCCACGATCGGCGCCGTCACCGCCGGCTTGGACAGCACCCAGGCCAGGGCGATCCGCATCGGCGACAGGCCCTTGGCCTTGGCCAGCTGGTTCAGCGCCTCCTTCACCGCGAAATCGGCGTCGGTGTAGTAGAGGTGGTCGGCGAATGGGTCGGTCTGCGAGCGGGTGGTCTCGCCGCGCACGTTCTCTCCGCCCGTGGGTCGCCGGCGGTCCGAGGCCAGGAAGCCCCGCGCCAGCGGCGACCAGGGGATCACGCCGACGCCTTCGGCCAGGCATAGGGGCAGCATCTCCCGCTCTTCCTCGCGGTAGACCAGATTGTACTGCGGCTGCATGGAGACGAACTTCGCCCAGCCATTGCGCTCCGACACACTGAGCATCTTCATGAACTGCCAGGCGTACATGGACGAGGCGCCGAGGTAGCGGACCTTGCCGGCCTTCACCACGTCGTGCAGCGCCTCCAGAGTCTCCTCGATCGGCGTGTGCGGGTCGAACCGGTGGATCTGGTAGAGATCGATATAGTCCGTGCCCAGCCGGCGCAGGCTGTCGTCGACCGCCGCCATCACGTGCTTGCGCGACAGGCCGCGGTCGTTCGGCCGCTCGGTCATCGGGTGGTAGAGCTTGGTGGCGATCACCACCCCGTCGCGCCAGCCGGAGCCGGCCAGATCCTTCAGCGCCTTGCCGGTGACCACCTCGCTGTCGCCGATCGAATACATGTCGGCGGTGTCGAAGAAGTTGATCCCCGCCTCCAGCGCCCGCGCATAGAACGGCCGGCTCTCGGCCTCGTCCAGCACCCACGGCCGCCACTTCGACGAACCATAGGTCATGCACCCCAGGCACAGCCGCGACACCTTCAGTCCGGTCCGGCCGAGATTGACGTAGTCCATTGGGCGCTCCTCCGCTTTCGGCTAATATCTAGGGCATGGACGACGCCAAGCCAGACGTGACCGCACCGGGCGTGATGGACGAGCAGGCCCTGTTCGATCCGGAAGAGCCGGGGATATTCGACGCGCTCGACGAAGAAGCCGAGCGTGTGGCCGACGCTGAAGCCGAGGCGGACGTCGCCGCGGGCCGGGTGATCAGTCATGGGGCGATGAAGCGGTGGCTGTCGTCCTGGGGAACCGACAAACCGCTGCCGCCGCCTGAATGCGGCGAGTAGTCTGGACGGCGCGGGCGCGGGACGATCTTCGCCGCATCGAAGCCTACATCGCTCTGTTCAAGCCTATCGCAGCCGCGCGCCTCGCCAGCCGCCTGATCGCCCTTGCTGATAGTCTTGCCGAGCAGCCGGAACGCGGACGCGATGTCGGTGCAGGCGTTCGCATGATTGCAGCGGTGAGGCCCCATCTGGTTCGCTATCGCGTCGTAGAGGGCACGGTGATCATTCTCCGCGTCCGCCATGCGGCGCGGAGGGCCCGTTAGCCTATTTAGCCAACCGTCCATCCGCGATCGCCTCGGGTTCGAAGCGGAACAGCACGTCATGGTCCGGCTGGTCCGCGGCGCTATCCGACGACAGATGCCGCACCAGGTGGCGCATCAGGTTGATGCGGGCGTCCTTCTTGTGGTCGGTGGCCACGCACCACCACGGGGCGACATCGGTGTGGGTGCGGGTCAGCATCTCGTTGCGGGCGGCCGAATAGGCCTTCCACTTCTTTTGCGCCAGGCCGTCGAGGTCGGAGACCTTGAGCGCCTTCAACGGATCGCTCCGCCGGGCGTCGAGCCGTCTGGCCTGCTCGTCCTTGGAGATGTCGAGCCAGTATTTCAGCAGCACGATGCCGGCCTCGGTCAGCATCTGCTCGAACCCCGGCGCGTCGCGCAGGAAGTCCTGGTGTTCCTGCTCGGTGCAGAAGCCCATCACGGGCTCGACGCCCGCCCGGTTGTACCAGGAGCGGTTGAAGATCACGAGTTCGCCGCAGGCCGGCAGATGCTCGACATAGCGTTGGAAGAACCACAGGCTCCGCTCGCGGTCCGAGGGTTTGGGCAGGGCCACCACCCGGGTGGCGCGGCTCGACAGGTGTTCGGTGATCCGCTTGATCGAGCCGTCCTTGCCGGCGCCGTCGCGGCCCTCCAGCACGACCACCACCTTCTGGCCGTCGGCGATGGCCTTGGCCTGCCAGCGGACCAGGGCCAGCTGCAGGTCGCGGAGGTGATGTTTGTAGGCGTGATGATCCATCTCTCCACCCTAAGTCTGAGGCACGCTAAAGAGAAAGCATGATCCGCCTGTTCGTGCCCGATCCCCTGTCCGCCGGCTTCGCCGTGGTCCCGGCCTCCGAGCAGAGCCGCTACCTCGTCAGCGTCATGCGCGTGCAGCCGGGCGCGGCCCTGCTCCTGTTCAACGGCCGCGACGGTGAATGGCGGGCGGTGGTCGAACACGCCGGCAAGCGCGACTGCGCGCTGCGGGTCGAGGCGCTGACCCGGCCGCAAGCCTCGCCGCCCGACCTCGAGCTGATCGTCGCCCTGGTCAAGCGCGGGCCGCTGGAGACCATCGTCGAAAAGGCGACCGAGCTCGGCGTCCGCCGCATTCGCCTGGTCCTCACCCGCCGCACCAACGCCGACCGCGCGCGGGTCGAGCGGCTGCAGGCCATCGCCGCTGAGGCGGCGGAGCAGACCGGCCGGCTCGATGTTCCCGAGATATCGGAGCCGGTGAAACTGCAGACCCTGCTCGG
>Ga0302314_10018835_pt1 | contig 11497 bp, 9 predicted proteins | sample III_Palsa_N2_3_FD_200533 | JGI IMG/M metagenome (GOLD analysis project Ga0302314, IMG submission 200533) | Peat permafrost microbial communities from Stordalen Mire near Abisko, Sweden - III_Palsa_N2_3 | ecosystem: Environmental > Terrestrial > Soil > Palsa > Peat permafrost | place: Sweden... | reverse complement strand
GCTGCGATCAGTGGATCTGCTGCGCCGCTTGCTCGCCTGGCGCCTCCAGGTCGATGTCCACGGCGATCTCGACGCCGATGTGCGCCGCAAGCTGCGATCGAGAGCGATCCCGCGATCAACCGATCGACGTGTGCGGCCCGGCGCGCGCATCGCCCGCGAATGGCAGGGCCAGCGCTATGAGGTAGAGGTGGTCGAGGGCGGCTTCGTCTATGTCGGCGCCCGTTACAAGAGCCTGTCGCAGATCGCCCGAGCCATCACCGGGACACGCTGGAACGGGCCGAGGTTCTTCGGCCTTCGAGGTGAGGCTGAGCAATGAGCCCGCCGATTCTGCGCTGCGCAATATATACCCGCAAGAGTTCCGAGGAGGGGCTGGAGCAAAGCTTCAACTCCCTCGACGCCCAGCGCGAGGCCTGCGAGGCCTATATCAAGAGCCAGGCCCATGAGGGCTGGCGGTCGATCCCGACGCGTTATGACGATGGAGGCTTCTCGGGCGGGACCCTGGAGCGGCCGGCCCTGCGTCGGTTGCTGGCCGACATCGACGCGAGCAAGATCGACACGGTGGTGGTCTATAAGGTCGATCGACTGACACGGGCCTTGGCCGACTTCGCCAAGATCGTCGATCGTATGGACGCCAAGGGCGCATCATTCGTTTCGGTCACCCAGGCCTTCAACACCACGACCTCGATGGGGCGGCTGACGCTCAATGTGCTGCTCTCCTTCGCTCAGTTCGAGCGCGAGGTCACCGGCGAGCGCATCCGCGACAAGATCGCCGCCTCTAAGGCCAAGGGCATGTGGATGGGCGGAAGGCCGCCGCTGGGCTATGAAGCCAAGGATCGAACCTTGGTGATCAACACCGCCGAGGCGCAGACCGTGAGCTATCTATTCCAGCGCTACCTCGATATCGGCTCGGTCCACCGGCTGAAGGAAGAATTGGAACAGCAAGGCGTGCACTCCAAGGGCGGTGCGGCGCTCAGCCGCGGGGCGCTGTTCCATCTGCTGCGCAACCGCCTCTATCGGGGTCAGATCGTGCACAAGGGCCAGGTCCACAAAGGTCTGCACCCCGCCATCGTCGACGAGCATCTATTCAACGCCGTCCAGGCCAAGCTGGACGACCATGTCGTCGCCCGCGTCAAACCGACTAAGGCCGCTTTGGCGTCGCCGCTGACAGGCCTGATTTTTGATCAAGCGGGTACTGCGATGAGCCCGTCCTTCTCCTTGGGCAAGAGCGGGGCCGCCTATCGATACTATGTCTCCAGCGCCGTGCTTACGGGAAGGTCCGCCTGCGCCGCGCCCGACGCCATCTGCCGCGTTCCGGCCGAAGCGATTGAGGCCTTTGTCCTGGCGCGTCTGAAACGGCTCGATCCGGCCGTATCCGCGACCAGTGAACTGGCCCGGCGATTCCAGCGGGTGTCGCTGCGCGCCGATTCGGTTCGCTTCGAGATCAAGTTCACCCTCGACCAGATCCGCGACCGCCATGACCGCAACGCCATCCTCGCCCGCGCCCTGCCTGGCGACGAGGTCAGGTTCGAAGGCCAGGTGCTTCACCTGACTGCGCCGGTGCGCATGCAGTTTCGCGGCGGGCGCACGTGGCTTGATCTGGATGAGGCGAGCGCGGGCACGCCGCGCATCGATCCGGTCTTGATCTCCGGCCTCAAACGAGCCCATGCAACCTTGGCCGAGCTGTCCGCCTCACCGCAATCGCCGCCTGGCGATCTAGTGAACGCGCGCGGGCCTAGCAGTTCGTACCTGACCAAGCTCTATCGCCTGGCCCTGCTGGCACCGGATATCCAGCGCGCGATCCTGGCCGGCCAGCAGCCGCGCGGCCTTACCCTGCAGCGTTTGCTGGATACCGAAATCCCGGTCGCCTGGTGCGACCAGAGTGCGCTCCTGGGCTTCACCGAGGCCTGATCCAAGGCCCCTTTTATGGGGTCGTAACAGGACCTGATGCGCCCGTTTTTAGCCAGTTATTTTGCCTCTGTTAGCGCCAAGTGTCTTTCGAAAATCGCATATTTTCCTGATGCATAGAGGAAACATGCGCCCGCGGAAACGGTCGTGTAGACCGCGATATCTCCGATGACAGGAATAACAGGCCAAACCCCACCGCCGGCCGAAGGGCCAGAGACTGACCATCGCCGTTGGCCGCTAACAAGCCGAATTTGAGCCGGAGATAGGGCCGCTCACACAGGAAGTGAGGCGAAAAACACCCAAATTACAGGGGGTTGTGGCCGGCCGTTCGCCGGGAGCAGGTTGCCCCAGACTGAATGGCGGTGAGAGAGGGATTCGAACCCTCGTTAGGGTTTCCCCTAAACACGCTTTCCAAGCGTGCGCCTTCAACCACTCGGCCACCTCACCTCACGCCTCATCCGCAAGCCCGGCCGGGCGATCGGGTCGCCTTTCTGGGGTCCTGCGGATGCGGGAAGGCGCTCAATATACTAAGGCCGGGGGGCTCGACAACGGTTTCCGGCGGCGGTGGCGTTTTTGGCGCGCTGGCCTATGTTTGAGCGGTCACGCCCGCCAGGAGGATCCGCCATGCTGTTCGCCCGAAAAACGCCGGAACTGCCGACCGCCGAGACCGCGCTCAAGGGTCGGCCAGACGCTATCCCCACGGCGCGGACCCATTTCGTCAACGGGCGGGCGCTGAAGGGTCCGTACCCGGACGGCCTGGAGCTGGCTCAGTTCGGCATGGGCTGTTTCTGGGGCGTCGAGCGTATCTTCTGGAAGCTGCCGGGCGTTTGGGTGACCGCCGTGGGTTACGCCGGCGGCGTCACGCCCAACCCGACCTATGAGGAGACCTGCTCGGGGCGCACCGGCCATACCGAGGCGGTGCTGGTAGTGTTCGATCCCAAGGTCATCAGCTACGAAGCCCTGCTTAAGACCTTCTGGGAGGGTCACGACCCGACCCAGGGCATGCGCCAGGGCAACGATATGGGCACCCAGTACCGCTCGGCCATCTACACCTATTCCGACGACCAGGCCGCCGCCGCGCTGGCCAGCAAGGCGGCTTATGAGACGGTGCTGAAGGCCCAGGGTTTCGATCCGATCTCCACCGAGATCCGTCCCGCCGGACCGTTCTATTTCGCCGAGGACTATCACCAGCAATACCTGGCCAAGAACCCCGCCGGCTATTGCGGCATCGGCGGCACCGGCGTGGTCTGCCCGATCGGCCTGGGTGTCGGGGCGGCGTGAGTCCTGAGACGTTCGAGACGCGCTGCCTTGCGCTGAAGGCCGCGACATTCACGATCCAGTGGGGCGGCACGCACGTCTTCAAGGTGGGCGGCAAGATTTTCGCCCTGGCCGGCGGCCTCGTCGATCGCCGGGCGAGCGGCTACATGTTCAAGGTTTCGGACATGGCCTACGAGTTGCTGATCGAACAGGGGCTGGCTCGCCCCGCGCCCTATCTGGCTCGCGCCAAATGGGTGCAGCTGGTGGATAACGATGTTCTGCCCGATGAGGAGCTGTCAGCCTATCTGGGACAGGCCCACGCGCTGGTCGCCGCGCGGCTTACGAGGGCGGCGCGGCGGGAACTGGGGTTGGCCTGATGCGATGGAACCCTTCCCCCTCGATGGGGGAAGGGCAGGGTTGGGGGTGAGCGCACGCGGTTGGGGTGAAGAACGCGGGAGGCGTCTAACGCGAGCTCTTCGTCATCGATTGCGGGCTCACCCCCACTCCAACCTCTCCCCCATCGAGGGGGAGAGGCTTAAGCCCGCCAAAATCTGGCTTTGAGGCGGTCTGGCGTGTAAGGCCATCTGCCTGACTCCCGAGAGGTCCCATGCTGAACGCCACCCGCGCCGCCAATTTCGCCGAATGGTACCAGGCCGTCGTCCGCGACGCCGACATGGCGGAGAACAGCCCGGTGCGTGGCTGCATGGTGATCAAGCCGTGGGGCTATGGGGTGTGGGAGCAGATCCAGGCGCAGCTGGACGCCCGCATCAAGGCCACCGGCCATGAGAACTGCTACTTCCCGCTGTTCATCCCCTTGAGCTTCGTCGCCAAGGAAGCCGAGCATGTCGAGGGCTTCGCCAAGGAGATGGCCGTGGTCACCCACCACCGGCTGAAGTCCATCGACGGCAAGCTGCAGCCCGATCCCGACGCCGAGCTGGAGGAGCCGCTGATCGTGCGGCCGACCTCGGAAACCATCATCGGGGATGCGTTCCAGCGCTGGATCAAGAGCTATCGCGACCTGCCGCTGCTGATCAACCAGTGGGCCAATGTGGTGCGCTGGGAGATGCGCACCCGGCTGTTCCTGCGCACCAGCGAATTCCTCTGGCAGGAGGGCCACACCGCCCACGCCACCGAGACCGAGGCGCGCGAGGAGACGCTGAAAATGCTGGAGGTCTATCGCGAGTTCTCCGAAACCGTGCTGGCCGTGCCGGTGATCGCCGGAGAAAAGCCGGAGAACGAGCGATTTCCCGGCGCCGACAACACCTATTCCATCGAAGCCATGATGCAGGACGGCAAGGCGCTGCAGGCGGGAACCTCGCACTATCTGGGCCTGCATTTCGCCCAGGCGCAGAACATCCGCTTCCAGAGTCAGACCGGTGAACTGACCTTTTGCCACACCACCAGCTGGGGCACGTCGACCCGGATGATCGGCGGGGTGATCATGACCCATGGCGACGACGAGGGCCTGCGCCTGCCGCCGGCCATCGCGCCCAAGCAGATCGTCATCGTGCCGATCCTGCGCGACAAGCCCGAGGACGCCGAGGTGCTCGCCTATTGCGACGCGCTGGCCAAGGAGCTTAGCGCCGGCGTGACGTTGGGCGCCCCGGTGCGGGTGTCGGTGGACAAGAAGCCCGGGCGTTCGGCCGACAAGCGCTGGGACTGGGTGCGGCGGGGCGCGCCGATCATCGTCGAGATCGGGCCCCGCGACGCCGCCGGCGGCCAGGTCACCTACATGCGCCGCGACGCGCTCCGGACCCCCGATGAGAAACTGGCCTCCAAGGCTCTGGGGCGGGCCGAATTCGTCGCCGCCGCGCCCGCGCTCCTGGCCGAGATCCAGGCGGGCCTTTTCGCCGAGGCCAAGGCGCGGCTGGACGCCAGCATCCGTTCCGACATCAAGTCCTTCGACGAACTGGCCGCCTATTACGGGCCGGCGGCGGAGGACGATGACGCCGCGACGGCCTTCAAGGGCTGGGTGCGCGCGCCCTGGTGCAAGCCTTCCGGCGAGGCGCTGGAGGCGGTGGAACAGCGGCTGAAGAGCCTGAAACTGACCATCCGCAACGCACCCATGGACCAGCCGGCCAGCTTCGGCCCGTGCCTGTTCACCGGCGCGCCGGGGGTGGAGGAGATCCTGATCGGACGCTCGTACTGACGTCCAAAGCGGGGCGCTGGCGCGGTTCTTGAGGCCCTGAGGGCGGCGCGTCCCAGTCCGGGACGGCCGCGTTGCGAGGCGCCGCGTCATGGTTTCGTTCCCCGTCTTCGACTGGCGCCGTTCAGTCGCCGTGATCCTGGGCGCGCTGGCCCTTTGTTGGGCGGCCGCGGTCAATGGCGGGCCCTTCCTGCATCCCGACAGCATCGGCTATGTGCGCGGCCCGGACGTGGCGGTGATGAAGCTGGCAGGGGAGAGATACGCCACCGCCTGGGCCAGGTTCGATTCGGGTTCGGTTGACCAGAGGCATGCGGCGAGCGCCCCGGCGGCCCGCACGGCGTCCTACAACGACAACGAAGTTCTGGCCGGCCGGTCGATCTATTACGGCGTCCTGGCCTATCTCGGGGCCCTGACCGGCGGCTTTTGGCTGACGGTCTTCGTCCAGGGCCTGGCCGTGGCGTGGTTGACCGAGATCATCCTGCGCGCGCTTTCGATCACCAGCCTGGCGGCCTATGCGGGGGTGATGGCGGTTGTGGCCGTGGCCACGCCGGCGCCCTTCTTCGTAGCCTTCCTGATGCCGGACATCTGGGCCGGCGCAGCCATCGGCGCCGTCGCGACCCTGTTCGCCGCGTCGGGGCGACTGCGGCCGCTGGATATCGCGGCCTTGGGCGCCATGACCGTGTTCGCCGCGCTGGCGCACAATTCGATTCCTCCGGTCCTGATCCTGATGGCGGCGGCGGGCGGCGGTTGGGCGCTGCTGCGACGCGGCGCGGCGAAGCCCGGTCTCGGCCTGGCCGTCTGCGCGCTTGCCGTGATCGGGGCGCTGGCCGGCAATCTGGCGTTCGCCCAGATGGTCAAGCACACGGCTGGCCAGCCGCCGCTGATGCCGCCCTTCCTGAGCGCGCGCGTGATCGCCGACGGGACCGGGACCCGGTTCGTCCGCGAGCGCTGCGCCGGCGCCTTCGTGGTCTGTCGATACGGCGATCACTTCCCCATGAGCGTCGACGACTTCCTGTGGGCGTCGGGCAAGGACGGGGTGTTCGAGACCGCCTCGTCGGCCGACCGCCGGGCGTTGGGCGCCGAGCAGACCCGGTTCGCGCTGGCGGTCGTGCGCGCCTATCCGTTGGAACAGGCCCTGGCCTCGGCCCGCAATGTCGCGGCGCAGGCGCTTGTCACCGACCTGTCCGACTTCAACTACAAGCCCTCCGTGGCCGCGTCGCTCACGGCGCGGACGCCGCCAGCCGTCGCGCGCGTGCTGCGCGGGAGCCTGGCCTACAGGCAAGGCTGGCCGCTGGGCGCGTTCTGGGCGCTGCAGTCGGTTCTGGTGCTCGTTTCCGCGGGCGCCGCGATGGGCGCGGGTCTTTATGCGGGGCGCGCTGGCGCAAGCCCGGCGGCGGCTTCGGCGGTCCTGCTGGTCGGCATGGTCGTTGTCGGCGTCCTGGCCAATGCGGCGGTCTGCGGCGCGCTCTCGACCCTTTATGGCCGTTACGAAGCGCGGGTGATCTGGACCTTGCCCCTGGCCGCGGGCGCCCTGATCCTGGCGGCATGGCCGCGCCGCGCCGGTGCATCGTGGCGGGCGGAGCGCGCCGTCGGGGTCCGCCCCATGGCCGCGGCGGAGTCCTGAGGCTCGCTACCCACTCAGGGGTGATACTGGATCGCGGTGCCGGCCACCATGTACCAGGTGACGAACAGGCCGCAGATCAGGGCGCCCGGCGCATAGCTGTTGGTCCGTCGCCAGGTGAAGGTGCTGATCGCTCCGATGATCGCCATCAGGGGCAGAAACTGGATCGAGACGATGGCGTTCAGCGCCTCCAGCGGGATGAGCAGGCGGCCGGCCATGAACAGCGGGACGTATTCGGCGGCGATGAACAGGACGAAGCCCAGCGCCATCGCGCCCACGCCGGTCAGGTACTGCCGAACCGCGCCGTCGCCGCGCACCATGAGATTGCCGTGCAGGGCGCGCAGGGCGACCAGGAAGAAGGCGGTGAACGCCGGCAGATAGGCCAAAAAGGCCAGAAACTGAGCCGGGCTCATCAGCTTCAAGGCCACGACCCAGAAGCGGAAATCGACCTTGAACAGCCGGTCGGCCAGTTCCAGGGACCCATAGCCGATCGCGACGACGGCCAGGGCGATCAGAACCGACGGCGCCCAGCGCGTGTCGAAACGCGGCGAGCCTGCGCGGAACACTTGGCTTACGGCTAATGTGATCGCGCCGTTGAGCACCGCCCAGACCATGATCTGGTTGGTGATGGACTGCGGCCAGAACGGATTCGGAGGCAGCCCCACCATCCCCAGGAGCAGGAACGGGTAGAAGGTGATGACGGGGATCAATACCGTCAGGACGAAGGTGGTCCACCAACCACCGTCGCGGCTCTCCCTCAAGGCCGCGCCGCGATGGATCAGGCCGGCGAACCAGGGCAGGCCGAGCAGCAGGTCGAAGGCGCCCAGCAGCAGGGCCACGAAGCCGGCAAAAGCGATCAGCGTGCCGATCTCCTTCCACATCCAGATCTGATCGCCTAGCGGCCGGGGCGTTCCTCCGCGCAGGGTCTTGCCGAACCAGTCCAGGGCGTCGCCGATCGCTTCGGTCGAGAGGTGATCGCCGGGATGGGTGGTGACGGGCGTATAGAGCACCCGCGCCGCGCCCGCCGCCGGGTCGCCATAGATCTTGCCGGGCGTAACCGGTCCGGACGCGCCGAACAGCTGGATCAGCTTGGGGCTGGCCGCGACATCGCGGGCCCGGTCAACGCCCCACATAAGCTGACTGAACTCGTCATAGCGGCTGTAGACCACGGCCAGGTTGCGCGGAAAATCGGGCGTGCCCGGCGCGGCAAAGGGCTTGCCGGTGCTGGACCCCTCCAACACCATGGCCCTATAGGCGTTCGGGTAGGCCGAAGCCGCCGCCAGGACCGCCCAGCCGCCCATGCTGTGGCCTTCGAGGCCGATACTGTCTGGGTCGACGAAGGGCAGGCCGCGCAGATAGGCCAGGCCGTCCGGACCGCCAAAGCCGTGGGTCGTCGCCGCGCCGCCGCTATAGCCGTGGCCGGTCTGGTCGATGGCCAGCACCACATATCCGCGGCGGGCGAACTCGATGGCGAAACCGTCCTGGGTCTCGCGCGAATTGATGTAGCCGTGGACCGCCAGGACCCCGGGCGCGGGCGTTCGCGGCGTGGCGGTGGTCGGGACATAGAGCAGGGCGCTGATCGTCACCCCGTCCGCACCCTTGAAGCGCAGATCCTGGACGCGAATCCCGCCGGCGGTCTGGGTCAGCGACGCGATCAGGCCGCCGGCCAGGATGGCGCACAGGCCCAACAGGAAAAGCCACGCTCCAGGCCGCATCACGCCCCCCGACGACTATTATCCGGGGACTATGCCCTAGCTTGGCCGCGAGCGCGATGCAGCGAATTTCGCCCGCGGCCGGAGCCGACGCTCAGCTTCAGCCGACCTTTTGCAGTTCGGCGTCGCCGTTCGCCGCCTCAATGCCTGGGATCACGCGCTTGCGCTGGTCCCGGGCGATTTCCGACACCAGCTTCAGGATCACCCGGCGCAGGGACGGCGGCGCGGCGGAATAGGCCGCCAACAACTCCGGCGCACCCGATTCGCGCAGATGGGCCGTGTCCTGGCGAAACAGCGGGCTGGCGATATTGGAGTCATCAAGATCGCCGATCAGGTCCACGACCCGGCAGTCCAACGCGTGGGCGATATCGACCAGCCGCGAGAAGCTGACGCGATTGAAGCCGCGTTCGTACTTCTGAATCTGCTGGAAGGTGAGACCGACCCCTTCGGCGAGGGCTGTCTGGGATACACCCAGCGATTTGCGGCGTTGGCGGATTCTAAGTCCAAGGGCGACGTCAAGTTTGTTCGGGGTGTGGGCTGGCAGCTGGTCTATCATCGGTTGATCCTCCGAAGGAAGTTGTGACCCCCGGCATTCCCCATGTCCATATCGAATCATGGACTTAAGGCAAGGCTCGCAGGGCAAAGTGACGCGGGGTCCGTAAGGGGTTTGCAGCCTCTGGTGGCTCGGTTCGTGCGTTTCAACACCTTTTATGTCAATCAGATGTCCGCCGACGCGAAGTCCTCCCGCAGAGGGTGAATTCAACGATACGGCGAGAGCAAACGGCGATCGGCCATGTCCTTGCCCCGGTTGGATGGCTATATGGCGCGTTGGTTCGGGTCTTGAGGTGCTTGATGGCGATCGATCGAAACAGTGTGCTCGACATCATCGCCGAGGAGGCCCTTGTGGACCGGGCCAAACTGATCCCGGAAGCCACGTTGGAATCGCTGGGCATCGCGTCTTTGGACATTATCAGTATCGTCTTCGCCCTGGAGGAGAAGTTCGGCTTGGCGCTGGAACAGTCCGACCTGGAGGGCGTGCAGAGTCTCGGCCAGTTGGTCGATCTGATCCTTGAGCGCGCCAGCGTGGAACAACCCCACGCTCCAAGCTCATGACCGCGCGCGTCGCGGTCACCGGGATGGGCTGTGTCTCCGGCCTCGGCCAGGGCATGGCGGCGACCTGGGCTGGGCTGGCCGATGGGCGAGGGGGCGTGCGCTTGCTGTCGCGGCGGTTCGGCGACGACCCGCGCTTCGCCATGGACGGGCCGGCGGCCTGCGTCGAGGCCGTCGATGGGTCCGCGCTGGAGGCGCACCTTGGCCGGCGCGTGATGGCCCAGCTCGATCCCGTCTGCGCCTATGCCGTGGCGGCCACTCACGAGGCGCTGGGCGACGCCGGCCTGCTGGACCAGCCGGCCCTGCTGGGCGACGCCGCGATCCTCTATGGCGGCGCCAGCGGCGGCAATGTCACGATTGAGGAATCCTACGCGCGGCTGTTCCTGAAGGGTCAGTCCAACGTACATCCGCTGACCATTCCGAAATATATGTCCAGCGCTGCAGTGGGGCAGATTTCGATGCTGTTCGGGGTCAAGGGCATGGCCTTCGCCATCGCCAGCGCCTGCGCCTCCTCCGCCCACGCGATCGCGGAGGCCATGCACCTGGTGCGCGCCGGCCGATCGAAGATCGTCCTCGCTGGCGGCGCCGACGCCAGCCTGACCTACGGCTCTTGGACGGCCTGGAAGGCGCTCAGGGCGATGGCGCCGGACGCCTGCCGGCCCTTCTCCAGCGAACGCAAGGGCATGGTCCTGGGCGAGGGCGCAGCCACGCTGGTTCTGGAAGACCTGGACCATGCCCGTGCGCGAGGCGCGACGATCCATGCCGAGGTGATCGGCGCGGGCGCCTCGTCCGACGCCTTCGACCTGACCCAGCCGGACGGCGTCGGCGCCGCCAAGGCGATTGTGCGGGCTCGCGCGGACGCCGGGATCAGTTCGGACGAGCCATGCCTGATCAGCGCGCACGGCACCGGCACGCCACTGAACGACAAGATGGAGGCCCAGGCGCTGCGTGAGGTGTTCGGGCGCGACCTTGAACGACATTGCGTGATCGCCACCAAGTCGGCCCACGGGCACCTTCTAGGCGCGGGCGGCGCGATCGAGTTCGTCGCCGGCCTTCGCGCGCTGGAGGAGGGCCTGGCGCCGCCCATCCTGAACTACCTCGGCCCCGATCCCGAGTGCGACTTGCCGCTGGCGCTGGGCGAGGCGCGGCCGATCGGCCATGAGGTGCTGGTGTCCAACTCCTTCGCCTTCGGGGGCATGAACTCGGTGCTGATCGCGCGGCGGTTCAGATAGGCTTTCCTGCAACCTTTGCCGCCGGCGGCGGGTCAGCTAAACTGCGTTCAGTCAATCAAGAAGCAGAATCGTAGTGGGGGCCCTTATGTTCAATTCACCGCGCTTGTCGTGCGCCGCGCTTGCGCTGGGCGCCGCGATCCTCGCCATCCCAGTTTTGCCATCCTGGGCCCAGACGACGCAGGCCCCGGCCGCCGCAGCGCCCGCCGCGTTCAGTGAACTCTTCATCGAGATGCGCGACGGGACCCGGTTGGCGGCCAACGTCTATCTGCCCAAGGGGCAGGGGCCCTGGCCCGTCATCGTCACCCGCACCCCGTATCTGAAGGACGGGTCGTTCATGAGCCGGGGCGTGGAGCGCTACACCGACGCCGGCTACGCCTATGTGCTGCAGGACGTGCGCGGCAAGGGCCACTCGCAGGGACACTACGAGGCCTTCGCCAACGACACCGAGGACGGCTACGACACCATCGAAGGCGTCGCCAGGCAACCGTGGAGCAACGGCAAGATCGGCATGACG
>Ga0302314_10018834_pt1 | contig 11497 bp, 5 predicted proteins | sample III_Palsa_N2_3_FD_200533 | JGI IMG/M metagenome (GOLD analysis project Ga0302314, IMG submission 200533) | Peat permafrost microbial communities from Stordalen Mire near Abisko, Sweden - III_Palsa_N2_3 | ecosystem: Environmental > Terrestrial > Soil > Palsa > Peat permafrost | place: Sweden... | reverse complement strand
GCGGCGTGGCCGTCGCGCTCGCGGCACAGTCGCTCCTCAAGGACGTGTTCGGATATGTCGCGATCGTGCTCGACCGGCCGTTCGAGATCGGCGACGTGATCCAGACCGATACGTTCATCGGCAGCGTTGAGGTCATCGGTCTCAAGACGACGCACATCCGCAGCCTCGGCGGCGAGCAGATCGTGTTCTCGAACTCCGACCTCACCGCGGCGCGCATCCGCAACTGGAAACGGATGACGGAGCGGCGCGTGGTCTTCGACTTCGCCGTGGCCGCCAAGACGCCGGCAGATCAGGTCTCAGAGATTCCGGCATTCGTGCAAGCGACGATCGAGGCGCTCCCCGATACGCGATTCGATCGCGCGCACTTCGCGTCGTTCGCCGATACCGGCCTGACGTTCGAGGTTGTGTACTACGTGCGCTCGCCGGACTACAACGTGTACATGGACCGCCAGCAGTCGATCAACCTCGCGCTGAAGGCCGAACTCGACCGCCGCGCGATCAGCTTCGCCACACCCACGCAGACGCTCGTCGTTCACACGCCGGATGGCGAGGTCGGGGCGGGATCCAGCGGCGGCACGGCCGACGCCGTGGGCGCAATCACGGGCGCGGCAATCGCCACGCGAGGCGCAGCCGGCACAGGCCGGGCGCCCGCGGCCCGCGAGTAGCCAGGGAGCCGCACGGCGAGGGCTAATTCACGGGGCCCATGCTGGCACGGATAAAGCCGCTCGCGACTATCCTCGCCGAGGGCGCGGACGCGCAGCACGGGTTGAAACGGTCCCTCGGCCCATGGGCCCTGTGTGCGATGGGGATCGGGGCGATCATCGGGACGGGAATCTTCGTCCTGACCGGCGTCGCCTCCGCGACTCGTGCCGGTCCGTCGATAACGCTCTCGTTCGTCGTCGCCGGCATCGCGAGTGCGCTGGCCGCTCTGTGCTACGCCGAGGTTTCGAGCAAGATACCGATCTCCGGCAGCGCGTATACCTATACGTATGCGACGTTCGGCGAGATCTTAGCCTGGATCATCGGCTGGGATCTCGTGCTCGAGTATGCGCTCGGCGCGTCGACCGTCAGCGTGGGTTGGTCCGGCTACTTCGTGAACATCCTCTCGCAATTCGGTCTGGTCATCCCAGACGTGTGGACGCACAGCCATTGGGACGCGACGCCGGGCATCGCGAACCTGCCGGCAGCGGCGATCATCTTCGTCATCACGGCCCTGCTGGTGCGCGGAACGCGCGAGTCCGGCACGGTGAACGCGATCATCGTGAGCATCAAGCTGCTCATCGTCCTGTTCTTCATCGTCGTCGGCATCGGGCACATCGACGGCGCCAACTACCACCTTCCCGCCGGCCCGCTGACCGGTCTTGGCGGGTTCTTCCCGTTCGGTTACAGCGGCATGCTCGGGGGTGCCGCGTTCATCTTCTTTGCGTACATCGGATTCGACGCGGTCTCGACCACCGCTGAGGAAGCGAAGAATCCGGCGCGGGATCTCCCCTTCGGTATCATCTCGAGCCTGATCGTCTGCACGATCCTGTACATCATCGTCGTCGCGATCCTCAACGGAATGGTCCCGTTCTACAAGCTGAACGTCGCGTTCCCGGTCGCCTTCGCGATGAGTTACGCCGGCTTACCGTGGGCGAGCGTCATCATCTCGCTCGGCGCGATCGCCGGTTTGACGACGGTGCTGCTGGTGATGATGTTCGGTCAGAGCCGCGTGTTCTTCGCGATGTCGCGCGACGGACTGATCCCGAGGGCATTCACCACCGTCCATCCCGTGTGGCGCACGCCGTGGATCTCGCAGATCGTCTTCGGCATCCTGATCGCTGCGGCCGGCGCGATCTTTCCGATCAACATTCTCGGATCGCTGACCAATATGGGGACGCTCTCGGCGTTCGTGCTGACCTCGCTGGCGGTGCCGCTCCTGCGCAGGCGCCATCCCGAGTTGCAGTCCGCGTTTACCGTCCCGCTCGGCCCGTACGTGATTCCGGTGCTCTCGGCGCTCGCCGCCCTCGGGTTGATGTACTTTCTCAAAGTGGGTAACCCGCTGGTATGGGGATTCTTCCCGCTCGTTTGGCTGTGGTTCCTCATCTGGCTCGCTGCCGGACTGGTCTTCTACTTCGCGTACGGCAGGAACAAGAGCACGGTCGCCCTGCAAGAGGCCGAACGCCTCGCGCCCGTGCAGCCGCGCGTCAACTGACGGCCCTCGACCACCAGATCTGCACGCATGGCTCGCATCGCTGACGTGCGCGCCGACCCCTTCTCCGTGCTCGGCATGCACCGCACGCCGGATGGCCTGGTGGTCCGCGCGTTCCTCCCGTATGCCTCGTCGGTCAGCGTCGTCAAGTCCTCGAAGGACGCGGTCGTGGCGGAGCTGCAGCGCGTCGACGCGAGCGGGTTCTTCTCGGGCTCCGTCCCCGGCCGCAAGCGGTTTCCGTACCGGCTACGGGTGAGCGCGGGCGACGACACCTTCGAGGTCGAGGACCCGTACCGGTTCGGCCCGTTGCTCGGCGCTATCGACACCTACCTGTTCGCGGAGGGAACGCACCGCAGGCTGCACGACAAGCTCGGCGCGCACCCGACGACGATCGACGGCGTGGCCGGCGTCGCGTTCGCCGTTTGGGCGCCCAACGCACGGCGCGTTGCGGTCGTCGGCGAATTCAACGAGTGGGACGGCCGCCGCCATCCGATGCGCTTTCGCGTCGAGTCCGGCGTGTGGGAGATCTTCCTGCCGCACGTCGCGCTCGGCGCGCGCTACAAGTACGAAATCCACGGTCCGAGCGGCGATATCTTGCCGCTCAAGGCAGACCCCCTGGCGTTTGCAATGGAACTGCGGCCCGCGACCGCGTCGATCGTCGCGACGCCCGGCGCGGCGACGTGGAGCGACGCCGCGTGGCGCGAGGAGCGCGCCCGCACAATCGCCCGCGACGCACCGGTCTCCATCTACGAGGTGCACCTGGGCTCCTGGAAGCGTGCGGACGGCGACCGGTACCTGACGTACGGCGAGTTGGCCGACGACCTCGTGCCGTACGCGAAGGCGATGGGTTTCACGCACATCGAACTGCTACCCGTCTCCGAGCATCCATTCGACGGGTCGTGGGGCTATCAGACGCTCGGCCTGTTCGCGCCGACGAGCCGGTTTGGCTCGCCGCAAGAGTTCGCAGCGTTCGTCGACCGCGCCCACGCAGCCGGGCTAGGGGTCATCGTCGACTGGGTACCGGGGCACTTTCCGACCGACGCGCACGGCCTCGCATCGTTCGACGGCACGCGGCTCTACGAGCACGACGATCCGCGCCAAGGGTGGCAGCCCGATTGGAAGACGCTCGTCTACAACTTCGGGCGCCGCGAGGTCGCCAACTTCCTCAGCGACAACGCGCTCTTTTGGTTCGAGGCATATCACGTGGACGGCCTCCGCGCCGATGCGGTCGCCTCGATGCTCTACCTCGACTTCGGCCGTGCCGAGGGGGAGTGGATCCCGAACGAGCACGGCGGCAACGAGAACCTTGCTGCTGCGGCGTTCCTCCAGCGAACCAACGAGTTGGCGTATGCGGCGCACCCCGGTATCGCAACGTTCGCCGAGGAGTCGTCGACGTGGCCGAAGGTGTCGCACCCCACGTCCGAGGGCGGCCTCGGGTTCGGGTACAAGTGGAACATGGGGTGGATGCACGATACGCTCGAGTACATGCGCGAGGATCCAATCTTCCGCAAGCACCACCATGGGAAGATCACGTTTGGCCTCACGTACGCATGGCAGGAGAACTTTGTCCTCCCGCTCTCGCACGACGAGGTCGTGCACCTCAAGCACTCGCTGATCGGGAAGATGCCGGGTGACGATTGGCAGCGCTTCGCAAACCTGCGCGCGTACTACGGCCTGATGTGGACGCAGCCCGGGAAAAAGCTCCTGTTCATGGGCGGCGAATTCGCGCAGGAGCGAGAGTGGAGCCACGAGCGGAGCCTCGACTGGCACCTACTCGATGGCCCACGTCACCGCGGAGTAGTCGAACTCGTGCGCGATCTCAACGAGCTCTACGCGCACACGCCGGCACTCCACGAACTCGACTGCGAGCCGGCGGGATTCGAATGGATCGACGCCGACAACGCGGAGCTCTCGCTGTTCTCGTACATCCGCCGCGCGCGCGACGGGTCGTTCGTCGTCGTCATCGTCAACTTCACGCCGGTCGTGCATCACGGGTTCCGCGTCGGAGTGCCCGCTGCCGCGCGCTATCGCGAGATCCTCAACACCGATGCCGCGCGCTACGGCGGTAGCGGCGTCGGGAGCGACGACCCGGTCGAGGTCGACGAGCATCCCGCGAACGGACGGGCGCAATCGATCGCGCTCACGATCCCGCCGCTCGCCGCGGTCGTCCTCTCGCCGCAGTGAGCGTCGACGCGCGAGCGCCGGTGTGGCCGGGCCGTCCCTTCCCGCTGGGCGCGACCTGGGACGGCAAGGGCGTCAACTTCGCGCTGTTCTCCGCCAATGCGGAGCGCGTCGAGCTCTGCATCTTCGACGCGAGGGGGCGCCGCGAGTTGCGCCGCGTCGTGCTGCCCGAGTACACCGACCAGGTGTGGCACGGCTATCTGCCCGACGCCAGGCCGGGTTTGCTATACGGATACCGCGTATATGGCCCGTACGACCCCGCACGCGGCCACCGGTTCAATCATCACAAGCTGCTGCTGGATCCGTATGCGAAGCTGCTCGCGGGTTCGCTGCGCTGGAACGATGCGCACTTCGGCTACCGCGTTGGCTCCACGCGCGGCGACCTGACGTTCGACCGGCGCGACAGTGCCGCCGGTATGCCGAAATGCGTGGTGATCGATACTGCGTTCACGTGGGGAAACGATCGTTTGCTCCACACCCGCTGGCATGAGTCGATCCTCTACGAACTCCACGTGCGCGGCTACACGATGTTGCACCCCGGCGTCTCGCCGGGCGTGCGCGGCACGTTCGCGGGGCTGGCATCGCCCGCCGCCATCGAGCATCTGCAACGCCTCGGCATCACGGCCGTCGAACTCCTGCCCGTGCACGCGTTCATCGACGACCGGACGCTCATCGAGAAACGTTTGCGCAACTACTGGGGCTACAACACGATCGGGTTCTTCGCGCCGGAGCCGCGCTATCTCGCGACTGGTTCGCTCGGCGAGATGAAGACGACGGTCAAGCATCTGCACTCAGCCGGGATCGAAGTCATCCTCGACGTCGTCTACAACCATACGGCCGAAGGCAACGAACTCGGCCCGACGCTGTCGCTGCGCGGCATCGACAATGCATCGTACTACCGCCTCGTGCGCGGCGACGAGCGCCACTACTTCGACACGACGGGCTGCGGAAACACGCTCGACCTGCGCCACCCGCGCGTGTTGCAGATGGTCATGGACTCGCTGCGCTATTGGAGCGACGAGGTGCACATCGACGGGTTCCGCTTCGACCTCGCGACGACGCTCGCGCGCGGCGACGGCGGGGGCTTCGAATGGCATAGCGGCTTCATCGAGGCGATTCAGCAAGATCCAGTGCTCTCGCGGCTCAAGCTGATCGCCGAGCCGTGGGACCTCGGCGAGGGTGGGCACCAGCTCGGGAACTTCCCGCCCGGCTGGTCGGAATGGAACGATCGCTTTCGCAACACGGTGCGGCGATACTGGCAGGGGAACGAGGGCATCCTCCCCGACCTTGCGTTCCGGATTACGGGTTCGAGCGACCTGTTCGAGCGCTACGGCCGCCGTCCGCGCGCCAGCGTCAACTTCATCACCGCCCACGACGGGTTCACGCTGCACGACCTCGTCAGCTACGACGGCAAGCACAACGATGCAAACCTCGAAGGCAACCGCGACGGTGCGAGCGAGAACTTCTCGTGGAATTGTGGCGCCGAGGGGCCGACCGACGACCAGGAAGTGCGGCGCCTCCGGATGCAGCAGAAACGCAATTTTCTCGCGACGCTGCTGCTCGCCCAGGGCCTGCCGATGCTGCTGGCCGGGGACGAATTCGGCCAGACGCAGGGCGGCAACAACAACGCGTACGCTCAGGACAACGAGCTGACGTGGCTGCAGTGGCAGCAATTGGCGGAGGACCGCAGCCTGTTCGAGTTCGCGCGCGATCTCGTTCGACTCCGGCTGCACCACCCGGCGCTGCGACGGACGCTGTTCTTCCACGGCAGCCACTTCGCCGATGGTGCGCCGCTCAAAGACATCACCTGGCTCACCCCCGAGGGTCAGGAGATGACGCCGGAGGCGTGGAGCGAACCGCACACGCGCGCGCTCGCTCTCCTGCTCGGCGGCGACCCTGGCGACAAGTTCGTCAGCCTTCTCGGCTACCCGGAAATCGACGACAGTTTCCTCCTGCTGCTCAACGCGCACTTCGAACCGGTGGAGTTCGTCCTGCCCCGCATCCTTGGGCTCACGGCGTGGGAGGTGGCCGTCGACTCGACGTGGCCCAGCCCGGTGCCCGCCGGCACGCCGTGCGAGCCCGGCTCGCGCTTCGCCGCGAACGCCCGCAGCCTCGTTTTGTTCCTCGGACCGACGCCGAGGGTGACCGCGCCGTGAGGGACGGATTTCGCGCATCCCGTGCTGAACGTGAGCGCACGCTCGTGGAGGTTGAACGATGAAGGCCGTCGTCATGGCTGGCGGCGAGGGATCACGGCTGCGACCGCTCACGTCGGCACGACCGAAGCCGCTGGCGCCCGTCGCGAACAAGCCCGTGATGCACCACATCGTGGACCTGCTTCGGCGGCACCAGTTCAGCGATGTGGTCGCGACCCTCCACTACATGGCCGACGAGATCGAGACGTACTTCGGCAACGGCAGCGATTTCGGCGTCACGATGCACTACGTCGTCGAGGATTCCCCGCTTGGAACGGCCGGCGCCGTCAAGCTCGCGCAGCACCTGCTCGGCGACGAGCGCTTCGTCGTGATCTCCGGCGACGCCCTGACCGACCTCGACCTGACCGCACTGCTGGCCCACCATCGAGAGAGCGGCGCGGCCGTGACGATCGCGCTGCAGCGCGTCGCCAACCCGCTCGAGTTCGGCGTGGTCGTCACCGACGACGGCGGCCGCATCACTCGCTTCCTCGAGAAGCCGTCGTGGGGCGAGGTATTCTCCGATACGATCAACACCGGCATCTACGTGCTCGAGCCCGAGATCCTCGACTACATGGAGGCCGGCAAGTCGTACGACTTCTCGCGCGACCTCTTCCCACAGATGCTCCGGGACGGCAAGCTGCTCTCGGGCTACGTCACCTCCGACTACTGGACCGACATCGGTAACCTGCAGCAGTATCAGCAGGCCAACTACGACGTGCTCCGAGGACACGTTCGCCTCGAGATTCCGGGGAGAGAGGTCGCGCCGGGCATCTGGCAAGGCGAAGACTGCAACATCAGCCCCGATGCGCGGCTCTTCGGTCCCCTCGTCATCGGGAAGAACGTCTCGATCGAGGCGGGCGCGACGATCGCAGAGCTGACCACCATCGGCGACTCGACGATCGTAGCGGCCAACGCGAACCTGCACCGCTCGGTCGTTTGGGAAGACGTCTACGTTGGGGAGCATGCGTCGCTGACCGGGTGCACGCTGGCCGACCGCAACATCGTCAAGGATCGGGTCACGATTCACGAGGGCGCCGTCATCGGGCGCGGGTGTACGATCGGCAGCGGCTCGGTCGTGAACGGAAACATCAAGATCTGGCCCGACAAGACGGTGTCCGCCGGGTCGATCGTCTCGATGTCGCTCATCTACGGCATCAAATGGCCGGGCTCGCTCTTCGGCGCCGACGGCGTGAGCGGGCTCGCCAACATCGAGATCACGCCGGAGTTCGCCCTCAAGCTCGGGCAAGCGTACGGCTCGGCGCTGCGCCCCGGCCAGACGGTCTTCACGAGCCGCGACACGCACCCCGCATCGCGCATCATGAACCGCTGCATTATCTCGGGGCTCCTGAGCGTCGGCGTGAACGTCGGCGACCTGCGCTCCTACCCGGTGCCGCCCTCGCGGTACGCGATTCGCAACGCCGGCGACGGTGGCATCCACACGCGAATCTCACCGCGAGACCCGAACCTCTTTCTCATCGAGTTCCTCGACAGCACGGGCATCGATGTCGCCAAGACGGTCGAACGCAAGATCGAGAACATCTTCTTCCGCGAAGACTTCCGGCGTACGCCCATGGAGAGCGTCGGCGTCCTCGACTTTCCGACCCGCCTGCTCGAAGGCTATCAGGCGGGGTTCCTCGCGGCGCTCGAGCCACGCGTGATGTCGGAGGCGGGGTTCCGCGTCGTTATCGACTACGCGTTCGGGAACACGTCGCTCATCCTCCCGCGGATCATGAGCAACCTGGGCGTCGAGATGATCGCCCTCAACGCCTACTTCGACGACAAGCAGGCGCGCATGTTCGCGGGCGGCCGCGCCCGCCACCTCGAGCAGCTCAGCAACGTCACGCTCTCGCTGCAGGCAAACCTCGGAATTCTCCTCGAGCACGACGGTGAGACGCTCGCCCTCGTCGACGACCGCGGCCGCATCGTGCAGGAGAGCATGCTGTTCGCGCTGCTGACGCTGCTCGTGGCGCGCCGGACGCCCGGGGCGCGGATCGCCGTTCCGGTGACGATGCCGCGCGCGATCGAAGCCATCGCGGCGAGCAACGGCGCGACCGTGATCCGGACGCGCAGCGACCGGCGTGCCACGATGGCGCTTGCGGAGCACGAGGGAACGTCGCTGCAGTTCGCTGGCGGCAGCAGCTACGAGGTGATCTTCCCCGAATTTCAGCCCGCGTTCGACGGCTTGTACGCGGCCGCGAAGGTGATGGAGCTGCTCGCGGGCGAGCGGCGCAAGCTGAGCGAGCTCGTCGACCTGCTGCCGGAGTGGCACCTCGCGAACCGCGTCGTCTCGTGCCCGTGGGACCGCAAGGGCACGATCATGCGCCGGCTTCTCGACGAGACGAACGGCGCGAACGTAGAGCTCACCGACGGGATCCGCGTCGACCGCGACGGTGGATGGGTCCTCGTCCTCCCCGACGCGTCCGACCCGACGTTCAACGTCTTCGGTGAGGGCCCGACGGAGGCGATCGCCAAGGACTACGTGGATGAGACGGCCACCCGCATCGAGCAGCTCGCCCGCGCGTAGGCCGTGAGCGCACTCGACGCGTTCTCTGCCACCCGCGTCGCTACCCCGGAGGCCGACATCGCCGTGTACGTCGGCGGGTCCGGGCCGCCGCTCGTCTGCCTGCATGGATATCCGCAGACGCATCTGACGTGGCGGAAGGTCGCCCCCACTCTCGCGGAGCGGTTCACCGTCGTGCTGACGGACCTGCGCGGCTACGGCGCGAGCTCGATCGTGCCGTCGGATGCGACGCACGAGCCGTACAGCAAGCGGGCCATGGCGCGCGACGTTCTCGCCGTCATGACCTCGCTCGGCTTCGACCGCTTCTTCGTCGCGGGCCACGACCGCGGCGGCCGGGTCGCGTACCGCATGGCGCTCGACTCACCCGAGCGCGTCGCGGCGCTTGCCGTGCTCGACATCGTGCCCACCCTCGATACCTATGGGCCCATGACCTATCGCGGGGCGCATCGCTCCTACCATTGGTACTTTCTCACGCAGCCCGAGCCCATGCCCGAGCGCCTGATCGGAAGCGACCCCGATTTTTACTGCGAGTGGACGATTCGAAGATGGCTCGCGCGCCAAGACGCGATCGAGCCGGAAGCGATGGAGGCGTACAAGTCCTGGTATCGGTCGGAGGGCGCGATCCATGCGGCGTGCGAGGACTACCGGGCCGGCTACACGCGCGACATGGAGAACGACCAGCGCGACCGCGACGCGGGGCGGCTGATCGCGTGCCCGGTGCTGGCGCTCTGGGGCGACGGACCGACGGTCGTGAAGCCGATCGACTTCCTCGACGTCTGGCGAACGTGGGCGCACGACGTCCAAGGCGGTCCGATGCCGTGCGGGCACTTCCTGATGGAGGAGGCCCCCGAGGAAGTCACCGCGGCCCTGCTCGCATTCTTCGCATCGCACGATCGGAGCACCGCCGGTCACTAGCGGACCGTAACGGTCCGCGTATCGCCGCCGATGTGGCTACAGCGACAGCGGCAGTGTGCCGTTCGTGCAGCTCGTGCAGCTGACGCTCTGATCGGAGTCGCCCTGCGGCACGTCGAACGCGGCGACGGCCCCAGCTCGGCCGCTGATGCTCACGTTCGGCCCCGAGATGCCGAGGAACGCCGGGTCGGCCCAAATCGCGACGCCGAAGTGGAGTGCCGTTGATGCATGAAAGTGGAAGTAGAGCCGGCCGTGCGCGACGGCGACCATCGTCAGCTCGGGAAACTGCGCGGGCGGGAACTGCGCGAGTGGGACGTTGTACTGCGAGGTCGGGTCCTGTGCGTACAGGAACAGGCGCGACGGCGTGGAGTGTCCGCCGATGAACGTCATCCCCGCGACGTTGTCGTGATAGTCGATGGTCGAGGGCTCCACCGGCGAACCGTCGCGCAGGAACGTCGTGCCGCCGGAAATGTACGGAAATGCGATCGCCCGCGGACGGTTGGAGAACGTCTGCGCCACCGGAAGGGCCGCCGCAAGCGTCATCGGCGTCATACCGTCTGCGAGGGCTTGCGAATAGAGCGCGCCCATCAGGGTCGAATCCGCGGGCGCGCCGTCGATCATTTCGGGCGCTTCTTGCTGCGACATCATGACGAGGGGCTGCAGCTCGCCGGCGGCCGCATAGGCGTCCACGACCGAGCGCAGATACGCCGATCCGGTCGTCCCGTTGAAGCCGCCCCGCTCCTGCACGTCGTCGGGATCCGTCGAGAAGTAGTCGTCACGCCCGGTGAAGTACGAGCGCGTGAGGTCGCGCGCCGTCCATTCGAACGAGACGAGGTCGCACGAGCCAGTGGGGCTGGGCCGCTTGTACGACGACGGATCGGCGCAATACGTGCCCCATGGCGCGCCGCGGTCCGACGTGTGGTCGATGTCGAGCGAATCCCACGTAATGCCCCAGAAGCCGTGCTCTCCCCACGCGAGGGCTTGCCCGACCAGCCGTTCGTGACCCGCTCCCTCCACGGACACCGTCGGTACGTACCACGGAAAGCGCTCCTTTCCGACCTGCAGATACTCGATGTCGTGCTCCATTTCGACATCGTCTCCGTCGCTCGCATGGTACTGATTGAAGATCTCGTAGTTGCCGGCTTCGAGGTACTCGACGTTTCCGAGCATCCACGTGACCGGCACGTGCGCCGCTGCCGCGACGCCGTGGAGCGCGGCGACGCCCGCCGGCGAGAAGGGGTGCTCCATCAGCGACGTCGCGATGAAGATCGCCTGCGTGGCACCGACCGGCCGCGCCCATGCCGGGATCGGCGGTGCCGCGCTGACGTGGAGTGACGCCGCCGCGCCGCACTTGGCGTAGTGCACGTCGATGGGTGGGAACGGCCCCGGCTGCACCTTGTACCAAATCACGCCGTCGTACGAGAGGGCGCACGGTCCGCCGCTCAGGACGTCGTAGGCTCGCGGCGTCACCGGCGTCTTCACGCCGGTGCCCGGCAATTG
>Ga0302314_10018832_pt1 | contig 11497 bp, 11 predicted proteins | sample III_Palsa_N2_3_FD_200533 | JGI IMG/M metagenome (GOLD analysis project Ga0302314, IMG submission 200533) | Peat permafrost microbial communities from Stordalen Mire near Abisko, Sweden - III_Palsa_N2_3 | ecosystem: Environmental > Terrestrial > Soil > Palsa > Peat permafrost | place: Sweden... | reverse complement strand
GCAGCGGCCTCTGCTCGATCACCTTCCCCTGGCACAGCACCTCCCAGAAGAACACCCAGACCCGCCGCCCCAGTGGTCGCAGTGAAAAATCCCGATCCTTCTTGGAGTTCAAAATGGTTCGCAGAATCGGCCCAAACCGCCAGAAGAACAGCCCCGCCGAAGCCGCCACGCACACTAGCAGCAGCCCAATCTCCAGCGCAGAAAACCCCACCGGCTCTCTGAACTCAGCGAACCCAGACAACATCACGAAGGCCGCCATACGCGGCACAGGGAAGGGAATTGCAAACCCAATGGGAGTAGCTCCACCACCAGACCAACCAAACGCAGAAGCGAGCATTCGAACCTATCCGCCGCGCGACCTACATCGCGCGGACCGCATGAGTCTGGCGACCAGCCCGAAGGCCGGTGCGGGGCGAGTCTCCGCGAATCGTCCGAAATCCCTCAGCGACCGCTAGTAGCTGATGAACTCGTTCGACCCACGGCGCAGACGAATGCCGCTGACGCCAAAGTACAGCGCCAGTACCAGCGTGGTCGCATTCCAGTACGCCATCGGGTGCGCCCAGCCGGGCGAGTAGGTCAGGTCCTGACCACTCCACAACGACAGCAGCACCGACACGATCACGCACTGAAAGCAGATCACCAGATACAACTGGCCACGACGCCGGCGCTTGTCCAGAGTTTCCACTTCATCCGGCGTTAGGACCTGTTCTTCTGGGCTTAGCAGCATGTTGGCCATCGCGTCTTGTGTCTCCTTCAGCGGCTTATGGTTCGAAGCGGCCCACAGGGTCGTTCTTTGGGCACAGCCATTAAACCACAGCACTTCGTCTACGCGGCGAAGCATAACTGAACGACCATTCATTCGTAAAGGCACTTCGTGCCGTATACCGCTTCGCGTGGTCCTCCCGTTGGTCGGCACAAATGTTAATCTTGTGACCAACGGGAGCACCACCGCGAAGCGGATCACATGTCACGAAGTGACCGCCCCGCGCGCAGCGGGCCCGTCCGGCAGGACTAAATAAACGCCACCGACTGAATGCTGGTCACGTCGAACCGCTTCCGGCACCGTATGTTCTTACACCCCAGCATGTCGTCCCGGCGAACCATGTAGCTTTGCGCCTTGGCAAAGCGCGCGCGATCCCGGTCATCCGCCCCGCGCGGCAGCTGAGCCTTCTTCCGCCGCACCAGCCAGCCCACCTCGTACTCCCCCGGCTGGCCGCAGTGCGGGCAGGTTATCGTATGGGTGCGTTGTTCTGGCCGCTCATCAAAAAAGTCCCGTTCTTCCATCCGTCACCTCATCGGGGCTTTGGCAAGCCACGGTTGAGTCCCCTTGGCCCACCATCCCACGCACCATGTTAAGCCATACTGCCCCTACCGTGCGTAGTGCATAATCTCCAAGGCGTCCCGTAATTTTGACCGAATTCGGGAAAACTCCAGACCCACGAAGATCCAGAGCGAGAGCAGGCACCCGCCGTGAGCAAGCCCAAGAAACGCGTCTTTTCCATCGTCAAGGCGATCAAGTCGAACGCCCGCGACCGCATCGGCTCGCCGCCGCCCGAGCGCGTCCTCCCCGACCCCAAGCAGAAGCTCGCCGCCAAACCGAAGCACAAAGAGACCCTCGCCGATCTGCTCGAAAAACGAGAGAACGACGTCTAAGAACCAAGAGCGCCCTGCGCGAGCGGCGGTCACTTCGTGACGTGTATACCGCTTCGCGCAGCCCTCCCGCTGGTCGGCACGAGCATTATTGGCCAACCACCGCGAAGCGGATCACACGGCACGAAGTGCCCGCCCCGCGCGCAGCGGGCCCGTCCGGCAGGACAAGCATTTAGAGAAAGGAATCAAACCGTATGATCCGCAATAGAGCCCTCTCCGCCACGATCCTTCTTCTACTGGCAATCCCCGCCTCTGCCCAGACCATCCAGATCAGCAAAGACAACCGCACCATCGCCATCACCACCACCGACGAAGCCGAGGCTCTCGCGGACCGCGCCAGAGTCTCGATCGGCTTCATTACCTACGGCCCCGATCAGGACGCCACCTACGCCGACGCGTCGAAGATCTCGAACGCCATCATGGCCGCGCTCCACGACGCCGGCATCAAGCCCGAGGCCATCGAAAGCACCGAGCAAAATCTCTCCGCCATCGACGACAACGACAAGGCTCGCTACGTAAAGGGAATCCGCTTCCAGGCCTCCCAGGGCTGGACCGTCGCCACCTCAGCCGACTCCGCCGCAAACGTCCTGCACATCGCCATCACCGCAGGCGCAAACAACAGCGGCAACATCGCCTGGGACCTCGCCGACGACAGCGCTCTCGAAGCCGACGCCGCCAGCAAGGCCCTCAACCACGCTCGCGCCATCGCCGACCGCATGGCCAAGGGCCTCAACGCCCACCTCGGCCCACTCGTCTACGCCAGCAACCAGACTCCGCAGCGCACCACCCCCTTTGCGTTCGATTCCGTCGCAGCCCGTGGCATGCAGAAACAAAACCTCAAACCCCTAGCCCTCCGCCCCGACAAGATCTCCCGTTCCGCAACCGTCTACGCCGTCTTCTCCATCGAATAGCCCATATCCAGCCCACCGCAAAACGCCCAGCCACCGCATCCGATAAGCTGGTCCTATGAGTCTGGAAGTTGCCCTCGCGATCTTTGAGTACGTCGTCCTCCTGCTGGCTATCTCGCTGCACGACTCCGCCCAGGCCTGGACCGCCGCCCGTCTCGGCGACCCCACCGCCCGCATGCTCGGCCGCATCAGCCTCAATCCCCTCAAGCACTACGACCTTCTCGGCACGATCATCTTTCCTGTCATCTACATGGTGCAGAGCTCGCTCATCTTCGGCTGGGGCAAGCCCATCCCGGTCACGCCGCGCAACTTCCGCCGCGAACGCGACGAGATGCTCGTCTACCTTTCCGGCCCCATCGCCCACCTGCTCGCCGCCGCCCTCTGCCTCATCGTGCTGGTCCTGATGAAGCACCTCGTCCCCGGCGCCGCCCAGGGCCTTCCCCTCGCCGTCGCCGTGGCCGAGCGCATCCCCGGCCTGTCCACCCTCGACCTGCCCGCCGTCTTCCCCATCCTGCTCTTTCTCTACTACGGCATTCTGGTCAACCTGCTGCTCTTCGCCTTCAACGTCATCCCGCTCCCGTCGCTGGACGGCGGCAAGGTCCTCCGCCACTTCCTGCCCTACAACGCGCAGAAGACCTACGACAGCCTCGGCCTCTACATGATGATCGCCTTCTTCTTCCTGGGCTTCCGCCTGATCTTCCTGATCCTTGGCCCGGTCCTGGGCGTCTACAACACCCTGCTTCTAAGCCTCTAGCAGACACAGCAAAAATCGCCCTGCGCGGGCAGCGGTCACTTCGTGACATGTATTGGGCTTCGCGTCACCCTCCGGTTGGTCGGCATAGAATCCTGTGCCAACCAGCGGGAGGACCACGCGAAGCGATCACACGTCACGAAGTGACCGCTGCCCGCGCAGGGCGCTTTTCGAATCATTTATCATCATCTTTTGGAGCAATGACCATTCCCACCCCCAGCTCAGACCAGATTTTCGCGCCTCGCGCCCGCGTTCTCAGCGGCATGCGCCCCACCGGCCGCCTCCATCTCGGCAACTACATGGGCGCCCTCTACAACTGGGTCCAGCTCCAGCACCAGTACGAGTGCTTCTTCTTCATCGCCGACTACCACGCCCTCACCACCGACTACGCCGACCCCAGCCGCCTCAAGCAAAACGTCTACGACATCGCGCTCGACTTCCTCGCCGCCGGCCTCGACCCCGACCAGTGCACCCTCTTCATCCAGTCCCACGTCCTCCAGCACGCCGAACTCAACCTCATCTTCAGCATGATCACCCCCTTGAGCTGGCTCGAGCGTGTCCCCACCTACAAAGACCAGCAGGAGCAGCTCCGCGAGAAAGACCTCGCCACCTACGGCTTCCTCGGCTACCCCTTGCTCCAGTCCGCCGACATCCTCCTCTACAAGCCCGACTTCGTCCCCGTCGGCCAGGATCAGGTCGCCCACGTCGAGATCACCCGCGAGATCGCCCGCCGCTTCAACTTCCTCTACGACAAGAGCGGCATCGAAGGCGATCCCATCCTGCCCGACCCGCAGGCCCTGCTCACCCCTTCGCCCAAGCTCCCCGGCATCGACGGCCGCAAGATGTCCAAGAGCTACGGCAACACCATCCTGATGACGGACCCCGAGTCAGTCGTCCTCGAGAAGACGCAAAGCATGAGCAACGGCGGCCAGCGTCCCACCCAGCACGATCCCGGCGACCCCGAGATCTGCCCGGTCGGCGACCTCCACCGTGTCTTCTCCACCCCCGAAATCGACGCCCACATCCGCGTCGGCTGCACTACGGCCGCCATCCGTTGCGACGAGTGCAAAGCGCTCCTCGGCACCTCCATCGCGGGCCACACCGTCCCCATGCTCAACCGCCGCGCCCAGTTCGCGTCCGATCCCGACGAAGTCTGGCGCATCCTCGACAACGGAGCCGCCCGCGCCGCCGCCCGCGCCGAGCGCACCATGCGCGACATCCGCGCCGTCACCGGCCTCTCCCGCGACCGCTCCGGCGTCCGGGCCGCCGCATCCGCCGACTCCCAGCCAAATCTCCACGACCTCACCGCTCACAAGGACTGGTGGTTCCTCGATCCAACCTTCCTGCTCAAAGAGCTGCGCGACCACTGGCTCAAAGCGATCGTCCCCTCAGACGTGGCCCTCAAGCACGGCGACGACGGCGTCATGCTCACGCAAAACCAGCGCCGCGTCTTCCTCGCCGCTTCCACCCAGCAGCCCGGCGAAGCCTGCTGGAGTTTCTCCGTCAAGCCGAAGTCCTACGAGATCATCGTCCTCCTTTGTTGGAATGCGACCTTCCACCTCCACGACTTCGTCATCCCGCAGAAGCTCTACGTCGCCCCCTGGACAACCGCCAAGAAGGCCGCAGGCAAGGGCTCTCTCGACTTCAAAGTAGCCCTTGAAGACGGCCGCTACACCCTCCACCTTCCACTCGCCGATCCATCCGGCATCGACATCACCGAGACCGAAGCGGGGTACAAGATCCTTGGCCTCTGAAACTCCCAACACCCCCGAAAGCACCATGCCCGAAGACCAACCCACCCCCGAAGAAACCACCTCGATCGAAGTCCCGGCCGAAGCCCCGGTAGAAGCAAGCGCTCAGCCCCTCGAAGTAGTGGAAGCTGAAGCCGCAGCCACACCCGCTGCTCCTGAATCCGAAGCTGCTCCTGAACCCGCGACCGCCGAAGGCGAAGCCCTAGAGCCTCAAGCTCCCTTCGTCCTCGAGCCCAAGCCGCTCCCGCTCCCCCTCGCCGAGCCCAGGCGCCCCTCCGCCGCCAAGGAAGAGGCCTCGCAGTCGCCCTTCTCCGTCACCGTCGGCCAGGTCTACGACGGCCCCTTCGATCTCCTGCTTGACCTCATCCGTAAGCAGAATATCGACATCTACGACATCCCCATCGCCCGCATCACCGCGCAGTTCCTCGAGTACACCCACCACCTCAAGCAGGTCGATGTCGACTCCGCCGGTGAGTTCATCTACATGGCCTCGCTCCTCATCCACATCAAGAGCAAGACCATGCTCCCCCGCGACCCCAGCGGCCAGGGCATCGAAGGTGACTCCGAAGACCCACGCCGCGAGCTCGTCGAGCGTCTCCTCGAGCACGAGCGCTTCAAAGCCGCCGCGCAGATGCTCATGCAGAAGCAGCAGATTGAAGACGCCACCTGGTCGAACCCCGGTATCAAGGAGTTCCGCGACGACGCCGGAGCTGAGCGCGAGATCGCTGCCGACACCGTCGACCTCGTTCGCGTCTTCCAGGACATCCTCAGCCGTCTCCGCACCCGCCCCGTCCTCAACGTCGATGAGGAATCCGTCACCGTCGCCCAGATGATCGAGTACGTCAAACGCCGCCTCGTCATGGAAGACAAGCCCGTCAGCCTTCGCCGCCTGCTGCACCAGACCCACACCGAGCGCGCCCTCATCTGCATGTTCCTCGCGATGCTCGAGCTGGTCCGCCTCCAGGCCGTGGTCTTGAACCAGCCGACACAACAGGGCGACATCCTCATCAAGAAGACAGAAAACTTCGACGCCGTCTTCTCCGAGCAAGCCCAACTCCGCGACGACTGGCGCTAAGAGACAAAAAGCGCCCTGCGCGGGCGGCGACCACTTCGTGGTGTGTGATCGCTTCGCGCAGTCCTCCCATTGGTCGGCACAATCTTCTCTTGCGACCAACGGGAGCACCATCCCGAAGGGGATCGCGTGTCACGATGGGACCGCCGCCCGCGCAGGGCGTTTTTTCTTGTTTGTAACCCACGCGAAAAAACCTACCGTCCACTCCTGTATGCAACTTGCCATTAGCCAGAGCGCACTTCACCTCGCCACCGAGCAGGAGTCAGCAGCCTCTCTCGACGAGATCGACGCCATCGTTCGGACCTACCGTCCACGCCTGCTGCGCTTCGTCTCCTTCTCGATCGGCGACGCGGACCTGGCTGAGTCCATCGTGCAGGACTGCTTCCTCAAGGCCTACAACGCCCGCGAAAGCTTCCGCGGCGACTGCTCCGTCAGCACCTGGCTCTTCGGCATCGCCAACAACCTCATCCGCGACCACCTCCGCACCAAGAAGTTCCACTTCTGGCGCAAGGTCCGCGCCACCGCCGTCGACGTCTCCGAGATGGCCCACTCCCTCGCAGGCCAGGAGCGCTCACCCGAAACCATGCTCCTCCAGCGCGAGATGGCCCGCCAGGTCACCGAGTCGCTCGAGAACCTCTCCGTCAACCAACGCCGCATCTTCCTCCTTCGCTTCTCCGAAGACATGAGCCCGCAGGAGATCGCCACACTCATCGACATGCCGTTAAACACAGTCAAAACGCATCTCCGCCGCGCTCTCACCAGCGTCCGCGCACAAATGGGGCAGACAAAATGACAACCCAGACCAGCAACAATCGGAACAAACTTTCCATGAGCCAGCAGACCCAGCAGAAGAAAATTCAGCACCTCACCGAAGACGATCTCACCAACTACCTCATCGACCCGGCCAGCGAGACCGCAACCGAACTACACCTCGCCGCCTGCACCGACTGCCACGCCAAGCTCGACGAGTTTCGTCTCTCCATGTCCAGCTTCAGCGCCCTCTCACTCGAGTGGTGCGAGCAGCGTTCGATCACCACGCCGCTGCGCCCTGCCGTCAAGCTCGCTGCACGCTCGATCCCGACGGGCATGCCCGGTTGGAGCGCGGCTCTCGCCGCTGCCTTGCTCCTCGCCATCGCCGTTCCGATGGATCTCCACGTCAAGTCCCATCAGGCTTCGACTCAAGCCGATGCAGGCATCGATCAGGACTCCGACGCCCAGATCCAGCAGGACAACCAGCTCATGCGCGCCGTCAGCCTTGAGATCAACCGCCGCGAGCCCTCGCCCTTGGTCGCCACCAATGAGCCTGCACAATCCAGCTCCCCCGCCGCCAAGCGGCGACTGGACGTGAGCAGCGAATGAACTTCGTCCCGCGTTCCGTAGCCCGAGCGCTGCTGGCGCTAGGCTGCGGCCTGCTTCTCTCCGCCGCGCTCCCTGCCGTGCTCTTGGCACAGTCGCATGGCGGCGGCCAGATGTCTCAAGGAGCACCCGGCGGAGGAGGCCAGCAAGGCTCCTTCCCCGGCTCCTCCAACCCCGGCGCCTCGAACTCCCCCTTCGGCTCCGCTGGCTCTGCCAACGCCTCTAACCGCGCAGCCGACCCCAACGCCGTCGTCATGGGCATGGACACCGGCGGCGCGCCCTCCACTGTGCAAAGCGGCCTGCAACTCGGCCCGCCCGAGCGCTGGTGGGACGAGAAGAAGTTCCGCAAGATGCTCGACCTCTCCTCCGATCAGCAGCGCCAGCTTGATGCGATCTTCAACGCGAATAAGTCCTCCATCCTCGAGCGTTACCAAGCCGTCGTCGAGGAGCAGCAGCGCATGGATCTCCTCTGCAAGCGCATGCCACTCGACGAGGCCAGCGTCTTCAGCGAGATTGATCGCCTTGCCGCGGCGCGCGCCGAACTCGAAAAGGCGAACGCCCATCTCCTGCTCACCCTCCGCCAGGGTCTGGACGCAAAACAAATCGAACGCCTCAAATCCATCAAATAAATCCTCAACCCCGACCAACGGGAGGACCAAGCGAAGCGATCACATGTCCCGAAGGGAACCGCCCCGCGCCTAGCGGGCCCGTCCGGCAGGACAAGCCGGATTCTCCCCTTCCTGTAACCCCGTTTTCCGCACTCCCGTCTGACAGTGTGTGTTGACCGCAAGCACTCCGGCTCGCTAGCTGGTATCGTCTGTCCTGCGTGCAACCACAAGGAGATCCACGTGTTCGCCCAGACTTTCACCAAGACCTGCATAGCCCTTTGCCTGGCCGCCGCCTGCACTCAATCCCTCCACGCGCAGGCAGTCAAAACCGCCAGCCGCACCGGCGATCTCCAGGTCGGCGGCAGTTTCGATCTCGCGAAGCCCGACTACACCGACCTCACCTTCAAAGGCTTCGGCGCCTACGCCACCTTTGACTTCCGCTATCACTGGGGCATTGACGGCGAGTTCCACCAGGTCGACGATCCCAACCAGACCCAGGGCATCTACGAGCGCACCTACGAGATCGGCCCGCGCTACGTCCTGCACTATGGCCGCTTCGCCCCTTACGCGAAGATCATGTACGGTCGCGGCGTCTTCAACTTCCCGCCCACCGTCTCCGATCCCACCGGCGGAGCCGCCGCCAACCTTGCCTACAACATCTTCACCGGCGGCATCGGCACAGACTACCACCTCCGCCCCTCGATCAATCTCCGCGCCGACTATGAGTTCCAGGACTGGCATGGCTTCCCGCCCACTGGCCTCACCCCGCGCGTCCTCACCCTCGGCGTCGCCTACCACTTCCACTAAAGCGCCCTACGCGGGCAGCGGTCACTTCGTGACATGTGATCGCTTCGCGCGGTCCGACCGATGGTCGGCACAGTCTTCTACTGCGACCATCGGGAGCACCACCGCGAAGCGGATCGAAAGTCACGAAGTGACCGCCCCGCGCGCAGCGGGCCCGTCCGGCAGGACATGCCTTTAGAAAGCGTGTAACAACAACCCAAACTCAGAAGGGGCCTGAATGCGCAAGCATTCAGGCCCCTTCTGAGTTTGGGTTCGTTCCCTAAGGAGCTTACTTCGCCGTCACCGTCAGCGTGTACGTTGCGGAGTGTACAAGCTGCCCATCCGTCGCCGTCACCGTATACGTATACGTCCCCGCCGTTGTCGGATCCGTATTCAGCCCCGGCTTCTTATCCCCGCATCCAATGCTCGCCCCGCCAACCACCAGCAGCACAAGCACCGCCAGCAGCCGTGGCAGCATCACCCGCTTCCGCATCCCTACCACCAGCCCAGCCGTGCTCAGCAGCACCGCCAGCACCAGCCACGGATGCCCTCCGCCCATGCCGCCCGTATACCCAATCACCGTATACTCCGACGTCGTCGTGATCACCAGCGACAGCACCTGAACCGCGTCGATCACCCCGGAAGTCGCCGAAGGCGTACACGTCGACCCCGCCGCCGTCGTCGCACAGCTCACCGTGATATTCGCGTTGAACCCACCCTCCGGCGTAATCGTCACCTTCGGCGTCACACTCAGCCCGGCAATCACCGTACCCGACGTCGGCGCGATCGTAATTGTGAAGTCCACGCCATTGCCCGTCAGCGCCACTGTCACCACCGCCGTTCCGCCGCTCAGGATCGACAGCGTCCCCGTCCGCGTGCCCGTCGCAGTTGGCGTAAACACCACCGACACTGTGCAGCTTCCACCTGCCGCCAGCGTCGTGCCACACGTCGTCGTCTCCGCGTAGTCCCCCGTCACCGTCACGCCCGAGATCGCCGTCGCCACCGTCGTATTATTCGTAATCGTCACCGTCTGCGCCGCCGACGAGAACCCCACATCCACATTCCCAAAGCTCAGCGTCGAAGCCGAGGCCGAGATCGCCGAAACCCCCACGCCCGTCAGCGTTGCCATCAGCGTCGGGTCCGAAGTCGAGTCGTTCGTCACCGTCAGCGTGCCCGTCCGCGTCCCCAGCGCCGTCGGCGTAAATGTCACCGTCACCGTGCAGGTCGCGCCCTCCGCCAGCGTCGTACACGTATTCGCCGTCACGGCGTAGTCACTCGCATTTGTCCCACTGATCGCCGCGCCCGATACCGTCACCGTCGACGTAAACGTCGTCGTATTCGTGATCGTCACCGTCTGCGATGCGGAACTCCCCAAATTCACCGACCCGAAGTTCAATGCGGTCGAAGAGATCGAAGCCGTCGTCGGCACCGGCGGAATCGTGAACGCCACCACAAACCCATCATGCGTCGTCAGCCCAGCAGCAGTCGTCGAGTCATTCGTATTGATCCCCGCAAAGTCCGCCGTAAAGTGCGGTTGCGTCACCGTCGACACATAGCTCGCCAGCGAAGCGCTCGCCGTCGACGAGTCACTCACCGTCGCGCTCGCCAGAATATGTTCGAACGACTCCGCGTTCCCGCGATCGAGATAGTTGTACCGCTCGTCCGCATCCACCGACGTTGTAAAGTCCGTCAGCGCGCCCGTCGTACTTGTCGCCTGATAGAGCGTCACCGCCGTCGCCGCCGCAGGCGATCCCGACACCACGCCCAGCACATCGACATACCCATCGCTGTACTCGAACGCATTGAAGTTTCCGGCCACAATCACGTTGTCCCCAGCCGTCTGATAGCTCTGCACAAGAGCGCTCAGATCCGCCGCCTGCGCCGCCCGATGCGCCCGCACATCCGCGCCCAGCGTTGCATCGCCGATGTTATCCCGCACCGTCATATGCACGTTGATCACGGTCACCGGATAGTTCTTACCCGTCCGCACAAACTCCGCCTGCAACACCAGCGGCGGCCGCTCCCACAACGTCGCCGACCCACCCGCCGCCGTCGTATACGTCGCACTCGCTTCCACCTGCATCACCGAGTCCGTCAGCACCGTCGCGCTATTGATCAGAAATCCCGTATTCAAACTCGCCGTATCGTTGCCCGTCGTCAGATGCGGCACATACGTTTTCCCGCCCAGCGTATTCACCGCCGACGCCACATCCGTCAACGTCGAAAGATCCTTCAGCTCCTGCACTGCGAGAATGTCCGGCTCGCCCAGTGAGTTCACAATCGCATTCGCCGCCTTCGTCAGCCGCGTCGCATACGCGGTCGCCGAGATCGCCACCGCTCCACTGCTGTTCGACGTCGTGTTGTAAAACCGATCGAGATCGAGCGTTCCCACATGGAAGTGCGTCGAGTCCGCCGCAGCCGAAGTCGTCGCCGCCACCGTCCCGCTCACCAGGCACGTCGTGCTCTTGAAGATCAGCAGCCGCGCATAGCCCAGCGTGTAATCCACCAGCCCGATGCCCTTCGTCGCCCCCGTCGTAATCCCCGATGGCACCGTGCAATTGATCGCCTGCCCCACCGTAATGTCCACCGGGGTCCCACCAAACGTCGCCGTATCGATC
>Ga0302314_10018829_pt1 | contig 11498 bp, 10 predicted proteins | sample III_Palsa_N2_3_FD_200533 | JGI IMG/M metagenome (GOLD analysis project Ga0302314, IMG submission 200533) | Peat permafrost microbial communities from Stordalen Mire near Abisko, Sweden - III_Palsa_N2_3 | ecosystem: Environmental > Terrestrial > Soil > Palsa > Peat permafrost | place: Sweden... | reverse complement strand
GCGGACTCAGGCGCTGAAAGCCCCCCTCAGTCGCTTCGCGCCAGCTCCCCCAACGGGGGAGCAACTAGGCCGGTGCGGTCACAAATGTTTCGACCACCCCTCAGCGCAAATCAGGGCCAAATCGGATATTGTCGCGCTCCAGGCCCTTGGCGACTACGTCGAAGCCGCCGACCTTGATCATCCATTCCAGGCGGTGGTCACGGTATTCGCGCTTGAACAGGCCCTGTTCGACCAGCTTGGCGACCTCGGCCATGCCCGGCGCGCCGCCGGCCAGCATGTCGGTGATGTCCTTGACCGTGGCGGCGACGCTGGGGCGCCGGTTGACCCGTTCCATCCAGGCCGCCAGCCGGCTGCTCGCCGGCGCATGGTGGCCGTGGCCGCGCGAGCCGTTCAGGTACGGGACCACCGCGATGTCGCCCCAACCGAAAGCCTCCCCGTTAAACCATTGGCGATCACCCAGCTGGCGCTCCAGCCACGCGAAATAGCCCTGGGTCTGCGCCGCGGCGCGCTTCTCGATCGTCTCGGCCAGCTCGCCCGTCGCCCGCTTGAAGGCGCGCACCTCGCCCAGGCCCCAGTTGATCGCTTCGAAATGGGTGTCCATCACCTCTTCCAGCATGCGCACGCGGGCGCGCTCGGCCGGGGACTTGGGCAGCAGGGCGGGCGTCGGCCATTTGTCCTCGATATATTCGAGGATGATGGTGGAATCGAACAGCTTGACCTCGCCGTCGATCAGCGCCGGCACCTCGGCGCGCGGATTAGCCTCGACGAACTCTCCGGCCGCGCCGCCCGCGCCGATGCTCTGGGGCAGGGGCGCATCGAACGCCTGGCCCTTTTCGCGCAGAGCGATCTTGACCTTCTGGGCGTAGGGAGAAAACGGGTGGTCATAGAGCCTGAGCATTGGATCGTCCCTTCCATGTGCGGTTTCGGATGGGGTGAGCCCCTCACCCGACGCCGATTTTCCTCATCGCCTTCTCGAACAGCCCCAGCGTCGCCGCGTGCAGATAGTCTCCCGTCTCCTTCGGCGCGCGGCCGGCGCAGGCGCGGGCGTAGGTGCCTTCCAGGATGCAGCCGATCTTGTAGCAGGCTAGGACCTCGTACCAGTTGGCCGTCGATGCATCGCGGCCGGTGCATTCGGCATAACGCGCGATCAATTCGGCGCGGGTGGGGAAACCAGACCATGGCTTGACCGGGCCAATGTCAGCGCCGTCCTCGGGCCAATGGGATAGCAGCCCGCCCAGGTCGACCATCGGCTCGCCGATCGTGACCAGTTCCCAGTCGACCATGGCGACCAGATCGGCGCTGTCCCGCGAGAACAGTACGTTGGCGAAGTGGAAATCGCCATGGATCAGGCCTGGGCGGAAATCGGCTGGCCGGTTGTCGTCCAGCCAGCGGCCGATCCGGTCCACGCCGGGCAGGCCGGCGAGCCCCGGCCAGCCCGGATGTTCGGCATAACTCTCCAGCTGGGCGCGCCAGCGGGGGACCTGCCGTTCGAGGAACCCCTCAGGCTTGCCGAAGGTCGAAAGGCCCTTGGCGACATAGTCGACCCCGGCCAGCGCGGCGATGGCGTCGACCATCTCCAGGCCCATCCGGTGGCGGATCGCCGGGTCGCCGGCGTGCAACTCCGGCATCTCGTCGCGCGGCGTGAACCCCTCGATCGGCTCCATCAGGTAGAAGGCCGCGCCGATCACGCCCTCATCCGGGCACGCCGCGATCAGGCCGGGATGGCGTACGTCCGTGCCGGCCAGCGCCGCCAGCACGCGGGCCTCGCGACGCATGGTCTCGTTGGAATTGGCGCGCAGGTGCTTGGGCGGACGGCGCAGCACATAGGGCCGGTCGGCGCGCTCGAAGCGCAGCAGGATGTTCTGAGTTCCACCGCCCAGCAGGCGCGGCGCCGCGATCTGCCCCTCCCCCAGGCCCTGAGCGTCCATCCAGGCGGCCAAGCGGCCCAGCGAAACCAGCCCCTCCCAGTCCTGATCGCCGCCGGGCGCGGCTGCCTTGCCGAGTTCGGTCATGCGACGCTCCACACCCACGTCATCCCGGACGGCCTGCAAGGCCGAGCCGGGACCCAGGGGCCAGAGCCGCCGCCCCTGGGTCCCGGCTCTCCGCTTCGCTGCGGCCGGGATGACGAGCGTGTGGAGGTTTCCGCTCCCCTCACAGCGATTTCTCCACCGCGCGCAGCTGTTCGCGCAACACGTTCTTCAGCGTCTTGCCGTTGGCGTTCTTTGGCAGCTCTTCGGTGCGGACGTCGATCAGCACCGGCGTCTTGTGCGCGGGCAGCAGCTTGGCCACGTGAGCGCGCAGCTCCTGCGCCGTAGCGATGGCGCCCTCGCGCAGGCGCACGGCCGCGCCCACCTCCTCACCCAGCACCCGGTGCGGCAGGCCGACCACCGCGGCGTCGATCACGGCCGGATGGGCGTAGAGGGCGTCCTCGATCTCGACGCAATAGATGTTCTCGCCGCCCCGGATCAGCATGTCCTTGATCCGGTCCAGGACATAGACGAAACCCTCCTCGTCGATTCGGCCCACATCGCCGGTATGGTACCAGCCGTCAACGAAGGCCGCCGCGGTGGCCTCGGGCTTGTTCCAATAGCCTTCGACCACATTCGGACCATAAACGCAGATCTCCCCCACCCCGCCGGGCGGCAGGGTGTTGTCCTCGGCGCCCACGATCTTGATGTCGTCCACCGGCGGCGGCAGACCGACGCTGTCGGGCTTGCGCAGATAGTCCTCTCCGGCATTGGCGGTGGCCACCGAGGTGGTTTCGGTGGCGCCATAACCCTGGCCCGGCCAGAAGTTCGGGAACAGCTGGCGCACCCGCTGGGTCAGCTCCGGCGCAGCGGCCGCGCCGCCATAGCCCATGCCCTCCAGGGACGAGGTGTCCCGCGTCGCGAAGTCGGGACATTCCAACAATTGCCAGATCATGGTCGGCACGCCGGTCAGGCCGCTGATCTTTTCCCGCTCGATCAGCTCCAGCGCCTTGGACGGCGACCAGCGATGCATCAGGACCATCTTGACCCCGCCGGCCATGGCCGGGATCAGCACCGAGTGCGAGCCGGTGACATGGAACAGCGGCACCGGCAGCAGCATGGAGCGCTGGAGCAGGTTCGGGTCCGGCGCGGGCGGCGGCGCGCCAGTGCGGCGCACGACGGCCCGCGAGGCGCTGAAACCCAGGCTGATCAGGTTGGAGATGGCGTTGCGGTGGGTGCCAAGGGCGCCCTTGGGCCGGCCGGTGGTGCCGGAGGTGTAGAGGATGGTCGCGTCGTCGTCGCTCTCGACACCATTGTCCGGCGCGGGCCGGTCCGGCAGCGAGCCATAGGATGAGGCCGACCCGATCAGCACCTCCAAAAGGACGGCCTCGCCCAGCTCCCCGCGCGGCGTGCGCACGGCGATGACGCCCGCTAGGTCCAGGTCCGGCATGAACGGCTGCAACCGCTGCAGCCGCTCGGCGTCGACGAACGCGACCTTGGCGCCGGAATCGGTGATCCCATAGGCCAGGTCGTCGCCCGTGCCCCAGCCGTTCAGCGGCGTCACCACCGCGCCGATGGCGATCCCGGCCCAGAAGGCGATCGACCATTCCGGCAGATTGCGCATGGCCACGGCGATCCGATCGCCCTTCTTCACCCCATAGCGATCCGTCAAGACGTGAGCCAAGGCGCTGACAGCGCGGTAGTGCGCCTCGAAACTCAGTCGTTCGTCCTGATAGACGATGAAGTCGCGGGTCCCCCACGCCCGGCTGGCCTCCAAAATAGCGCGCAGATGCGGCGGGGCGTTCACATAGGTCCGTGTCGGACGGCCTCGGATGTCCAGGGTCCGCATCTCATAGGCCATGCCGGGCGCGGTTAGGATGCGATAGGCCTCTGCTAGGCTGACGGCGGGAAAGCCCGGCATGGCGGTTTCGGTCACGGCTTTCACTCCCTGGGCTGGTGTACGCGCCCCAGCGCCCGCCCGTTGATCGGACGGCGCGCAATTCCAGTACATGTTACGATAATCCGCCGGTCAACCGCCTGGCGATGGTTGTCGGGACAAAGGGTTGCCGGTACGCAAGGCTGTCGCGCCGCGCTAGCGCCGCCGCGATGCGAAGGGGGGGCCGTGAGCAGACGCGAAGAGGCCAAGGAGGAGCGTCGCCAGCGGATCATCACCGCCGCCCGCGACCTGATCCGCGAGACCGGCGACGCGGGTCTTTCCATGCGCGCCATCGCCGCGCGAGCCAATGTCAGCCTGTCCACGCCCTACAACCTGTTCGGCTCCAAGCGCGCCATCGTGGTGGCGGTATTGGAGGACATCCGCGAATTCCATGAGCGCTTCGCCAAGCTGAGATCGGCCAGCGCGGTCGAGCGCATCTTCCAGGCGCTGGCCATGTCGATCCGCTTCTATGTCGAGGACCCGGACTTCTACCGCACCCTTTGGACCGGGGTGTTCGATATGAGCGGCAAGGAGGTGCGCGCGGCCCTGGCGCGGCCGGAGCGCGACGCCTTCTGGCTGGCCCTGGTGAACGCCGCGGCCGAGGAAGGCGCGCTGGAGCCCCAGATCGACACCGCCCTTTTGCTGAGCGATCTGGACCTGACCTTTGGGGCGGTGATGCTGAACTGGGTGCTGGGATCGCTGACGACCGAAGAACTGGCGAGCGCCGCCGGCTATGGCTACGCCCTGACCCTGCGCGGCGCGGCGACGCCGGGGTGGCGGGACCGGCTGGCCCAAAAGGTCGGGGACTATCAAGACCAGATGCAGAAGCTGCGCAGGCGCGCCGCCGCCGCTTGAGCCCATTTGTATTGCGGTCTTGACTGACCCGGCGGAAGATCGGCCAGCCTCATCATGGCCGTGTATGCAGGCCGTCAAGAAGAGAGCCGCTCCCATGACAGTGCTCCTCGACGAACCTTCGATCGCCCAGCGCATCCTGGACCACATCGACCAGCGGACCACCGATGTCTGCCTGGAAAGCTGGCGCGAACCGGTGGCCCATTATCGCTCGGAAAACCGGTTCCAGGCTGAGCTGACCCAGGTGTTCCGTAAGACCCCGACGCCGTTCTGCCCCTCCGCGGCGTTGCCAAAGGTCGGATCGTTCGTCGCCCGCGACGCGGCGATGACTCCGATCCTGGCGGTGCGCGGCGGCGATGGAACCGTTCGCGCCTTTCGCAACGCCTGCCGTCATCGCGGCGCCCAGGTGGCCTGCGGCCAGGGCCGCGAGAAGGCCTTCGTTTGCCCCTATCACGGCTGGACCTACGGCCTGGACGGGGCCCTGCGCCACGTCCCGCACGACTATGGATTTCCGGGGCTGGACAGGCAGACGCATGGCCTGGTCCCGGTCGCGGCCACGGAGCACGGCGGCATGGTGTGGGTCAGCCAGGACATCGAGATGGACTTGGCGAGCGTTCGCGCCGTGCCGGATCTATTGACGCCGGACCTCCAGCTGGTCTCGGTCAATACAACGGAAACCCGGGCCAACTGGAAGATCTCCGCCGACGGTTTCCTCGAGGGCTATCACATCTATCCGACGCACCGGGAAACCTTCTATCCGGTCCAGTTCGACAACCTGAACGTAGTCGAATATTTCGGACGCAACAGCCGCGTGACCTTTCCCTATCGCAACATCCAGAAGCTGCGCGACGTCGAACCGGCGCGGCGGCGGGTTTCGGGGACACTGACCCATGTCTACCACCTGTTCCCCAATGTGATGATCGCCACCTTCCCGCTGCGGACCATCATGGTGGTGCTGGAGCCGGTGTCGGTGGGGGTCACAAACACAGTCACGTACACGATGGCCGCCGCCGATATCCTGGCGAGCGACAAGTCCGGCGTGGAACGCGACACGGGCTTCGTCGACGCCGGCGCCCGCGAGGACCGAGCGGTGGTCGAGTCGATCCAGGCGGGCCTGGCCAGCGGCGCCAATACGGTGTTCGAGTTCGGCCGCTTCGAAGGCGCCAACGCTCACCTGCACCGAAACCTGCGGGCTGTACTCGGGGTCGCCGCGTGAGAGCGCCGATGGCCCGGTCGAGAGGCGTTCGATGACCGCTCGCCGAACCTTAAGCGTCCTGATGATCGCGCTGGGCGTCGCCGCCATCGCGATCGGGCTCTCGATTTTCCTTTGGGGCGCCATCCACACCGCCGCGCTCACCGAGGGCCTGTATGACCGGTTCGCCGGCCCCTCCGCTGCTTCTCCGGAACGCTTCGGTCCGGTGTTTGAGAGCGAGCTGCGGTTCTACGCGCCGTTCTGGATCGTCTATGGCGCTATCTTGATTTCGACCGCGCGCGATTTGTCGCGCCATCTGGGCCGTGTTCCGGCCCTGAGCGCCCTCTTCTTCGCCGGCGGAATCGGCCGGGCCCTGGCCTGGCTTCAGGTCGGGCCGCCGCATCCGGCCTTCATCGGCCTGATGGTCACCGAGCTCACTCTACCGTTGATATTCTTCGCGCTTTGGGCGCTCGCCCGGCGCGGTTAGCGCGTCAATTCGCCTTGATCATTCTGTCATCTTGACCTGCTAGCAAGGCGCCTCGCGCGGCGATCGGGTTCGCGCGGACCGCAATCGCGCGGCCTGCTTGCGCGGAGCGCCCGGCCCACGCCTTCGGGAGTCGGGCCGGGCGCGTGGGGCGCGAACACTTTGACCTTGCCTGACCCAGGGACATCCGCCGCACCTTTGATGCTGGCTTTTTTGATCGCCAGCCGAGGCCGCCGGAGCGAGCGGCCAGGAGGAAGTTCGATGGCCCGACCCCCTCGCGGATTCAAGGTCCGGCTGGAGCCCCAGGACGAATACACCCACGTCCCCGACGCGGCCGCCAACTACAATGAGAGTATGTATTTCAACATGTTCGACGCGGCCCAGAAGGTCGGCGGCTGGTTCCGGATCGGCAATCGGCCCAACGAGGGCTATGCCGAGATATCGGTCTGCCTCTACCTGCCGGGCGGGCGCGTCGGCTTCATGTTCGCCCGGCCCAAGATCGCCGGCAATACCGAGATGAACGCCGGCGGCCTGAAGGTCCAGGTGGTCGAACCGTTCAAGCGCCTGCGCGTCACCTATGAGGGCAAGGTTTTGCTGCTGGACCGGCCCGGCGAGATGGCCCACCCCTCCAAGGCCTTCCGCGACAACCCGCAGCTGCCCTGCACCGTCGAGCTGGACTATGAGGCCGTCTCGCCGATGTTCGGCGGGGAGACGGTCAAGGCTGACGGCTCGGCCCTCGAGATCGATCCGGAAAAGTCCTTCGCCAAGGCGCACTACGAACAGCACATGGCCGCCAAGGGCCGTTTCACCGTCGGCGACGAAACCTTCAAGGTTTCCGGCCACGGCCTGCGCGACAAAAGCTGGGGTCCGCGCCACTGGCAGGCGATCAATTGGTACCGCTGGTGCCCGATGAACTTCGGGCCCGACTTCGCGATGATGATCTCGCTGGTGGCGGGCGACGAAGGCAAGGTCCGCCAAGGCGGCATGGTGCTGAAGGACGGCGCCTATGACCTGATCACCGAGGCGTCGATCGACAGCGACTGGGACGGCGACGGCTATCAGACCGCGCTGCGTTCGCGCATCAAGACCGAGTCCGGCGCGCAATACGAGATCGAGGGCCAGGTGCTGTCGCTGATCCCCCTGCGCAACCGCCGCAAGACCCCTGACGGAAACGAGCTGACCACCCGCATCACCGAAGGCATGACCGAGTACCGCTGCGACGGGAAAATCGGCTACGGCCTGTCGGAATATTTGGACCAGATCGTCGACGGCCGGCCGACGGGAGCGGACCTGCCGGCGGACTGGAAGGCGGGGACTGCGGACTTCACCTAGGCCGCCAACCGTCTGCTGGCCGCGGGCCTTAGCCGGGTCGGCAAGGCCTTGACGCCGCGGATGCCCAGGCGACTGGCCCATTGGATGCGCTCTGGCGGCCCGATATCCAACCTCGGAAAACGGGCGTAGAGGCGTGCGAGCGCGCTTTGCGTTTCGACCCGGGCCAGCTGCATGCCCAGGCAGAAATGGATGCCCGAGCTGAACACCAGGTGCGGGTTGGGGAACCGGTCGAGCCGCAACGCCTCGGGCCCATCGAATTGCGCCGGATCGGCATTGGCCGACGCGACGAACGCCATGATCACGTCCCCGCGATGCAGGTTCGCGCCAAAGAACTCGGCGTCTCGCGACACAAATCGCGCCTTGGTGCTCTGGACCGGCGATGTGAAGCGCGCCAGCTCCTCAACGGCGTGTTCCATGCGCGCCGCGGGGTCTGCCAACAGGAACGCCTTCTGGTCCGGATGCTGTTCGAGGGCGATGATGCTGTCGCCGATCAGATGGGTGGTGGTCTCGAACCCCGCGATCAGCAGCAGGAACACCATCGCCAGCAGCTCGTCCTCGGAGAGCTGGTCGCCGTCGTCCTCGGCCTTGACCAGCTCGCCGATCAGGCCCGGACGCGGGGCGCGCCGGCAAGCCTCGACCTGGCGCCTCAGATAGGCGGTCATCCGGTCGATCACGCCCAGAACCAGGAACAGGTCGAGGGGGCCTTTGATTGAGATGGCGCGGCCTGTCCAGTCGGAGAACTCGGCCCGATCGGCGTCCGGCAGGCCCAGCAAGTCGCAGATCACCTCCAACGGCAGGCGCCGGGCGAAGGCGTTGGCCAGGTCCACCTCGTCCCGCCCTTCGAATCCATCGAGGATCCGGTCGGCGATCTGTTCGATGCGCCCGCGCATCGCCAGGACGTCGTGGCGCGCGAAGGCCCTGTCGACCAGCTTGCGCAGGCGGCGATGGTCCGGCTCGTCCCTCTGCAACATGTTGCTGGCCAGCAGGCGAAGGCCCTTGGGCGCCCACCAGGGCATGCCCGCCGTCCCCTTCTTGCCCGCGTGGCGGCCTTCCTGGACGAACAGCGCGTTGTCCTTGACCATGGCCAGCGTCGCGGCGTGCGTGGTCGTAAGCCACACCTTGCCCAGCATCGGAATCCTGACCGGGATGACCGGCCCGGCGGCCCGCATCGCCGCGAACTGCGGGAACGGGTCGCGCTTGGGGCCGACGCCCGTCAGATCGAATTCCAACGGCCGATCCAGTCGGAGCGCAGAGGGCGCGTCCGCCGCCATGGCTTGGGTCTTCGTCATCTTGACCACCTCGCGGTCTTGCCCGACGCAGAGGGCGCTTTCATATGGCCTCCAGTTGGGCTATATATGACAGACCGGCGGTCGGTCTGCAAGACCGCAGAGATTGGACGAAGACGAAATGCGGGGCGAGAAGCCAGGCGAACCCGGCGCGAAAGTTCGAGTGCTGAAACCGCCGGCCGTGCGTCGCGGCGAGCTGATCGATTGCGCCCAGCGGCTGTTTCTGAGCCAGGGCTACGAGCGGACCACCATCAACGACGTCATCGTCAGGGCCGGCCTGTCGAAGGGCGCCTTCTATCACTACTTCCGGTCCAAGGAGGACTTGCTTGAGGCAATCGCCGCGCGGTTCGCCGAACAAAGCTTGGCCTACGTGGCGGGTCTTCGGGCCGACCGGACCTCGGATGCGCTTTCGAGCCTGAACGTCATGCTCGCCGTCGGGCGTGAGTGGAAGCGTGAGCACATCGGCGAACTGCACGCGATGTTCACCACCCTGCTCAAGCCGGAAAACGCCATGCTCTACCAGCGCATCGTCGAGGCCGTCTTCGCGGTGCTGATCCCGGCCCTGGCCGCGATCATCGAACGCGGCGAACGCGAAGGCGCCTTCGACGCCGGCGACCCGCGCGTCGCCGCGGAGACCTTGCTGTGGCTGAGCAACGGGCGGCGGGCGATCATCGTCGAGGCCCTGGCGAAAGCCGCGAGCGACGCCGGCGCGGCCGTCGACATGGTCGTCCGGCGGCTCCGCGCGGAGGAAGCCATCATGGATCGCATCCTGGGCCTGCCCCCGGGCAGCGTGAAGGTGATCGGCTCGGTCGATGAGTTGACGGGCATGATCGTGAGATGGCGCGAGAGCGGACAAGGCGCGAGAACGTTCGGCGGCGGGCCGCAGGTGTCGGAATCAAATCGCTAGACCATATGTTCGCCTGAGGTAGGGGTGACCCGTCTCACAGTATGCAGGTTATCGAGGGTTGCGCCGGATGGCGGCGCCGAGCCTCATGCATAGGAGACGGGTCGTGGATCAGCTTATCACCTACGTCGGTTTGGATGTTCACAAGGATACGATTGCGGTTGCGCTTGCCGACGGGAGCAAGCGGGGCGAAGTGCGCGAACGGGGGACGATTGCGAACACGCCGACGGCCCTGAAGACTTTGGCGGTCAAGCTGGCGGCGAGTGGGGGCGAGCTGTGTTTCTGCTACGAGGCCGGCCCATGCGGATATGGCATCCAGCGACAGTTGGCGGAGGCGGGCCACGAATGCGTTGTGGTGGCCCCATCCCTAATTCCACGCAAGCCCGGCGACCGGATCAAGACGGACCGGCGAGATGCGATCAATCTCGCCAAGCTGCACCGCGCCGGTGAGCTCACCGCGGTCTGGATTCCAGATGAGGCGCATGAAGCGATCCGCGATCTGGTGCGAGCTCGACAGGCGGCGGTCCGCGCCCTGCGTCGAGCTCGCCAGCAGTTGTCTGGCTTTCTGTTGCGCCATGGCCACCACTATCATCGGCCGGCCTGGACGTTGATGCACCGCCGCTGGCTATCCGGATTGAAGTTCAAGCACGCCGTGCACCACATCGTGTTGGAGGACGCAATCGCGGCCATCGAAGCGGCGACGGCTCGGCGCGACCAACTGGAGGCCCACATTGCGGCGGTGCTGCCGGACTGGTCACTGGCGCCGGTAGTGCGCGCGCTGCAAGCACTACGCGGGGTGGCTCTGGTGGCGGCGGCGACGTTGGTCGCCGAGCTCGGCGACATAACCCGCTTCGATAACCCCCGCCAACTCATGGCCTATTTAGGCCTGGTGCCGTCCGAGCACTCCAGCGGTGGCAAGCGTCGTCAGGGCGGTCTCACCAAGGCTGGGAACGGCGCGGCGCGGCGAACGCTGATCGAGGCCGCGTGGTGCTACCGGTTCCCAGCTCGAATTAGCCGGGACCAACTATTGCGGCAGGAGGGGCTCGCCAAGCCGATCCGCGCCACCGCGTGGAAGGCGCAGGAGCGGCTATGTCGGCGATATCGCAAACTCGCACAGGTCGGAAAGCTGCCGACAGTGGTCACCGCCGCCATCGCCAGGGAACTGGTGGGCTTCGTCTGGGCAATCGCCAAACAGACCCAACTCACCGGCGCCTGACGCCAGCCATATCACCCGCAACCAAACCAAGGAGGTCACCCCTCAAAAGAACGCATCCAAAGCTGGGCAAGGCTGGAGGCACGGTCACGGCCAGGAGAACCCTCGTTTCCACTACCAGCCGGATCTGGTCCGACGCTGGCTTCTAGACAGAGGAAGCTCCGCGACGCATCACCGGTCCGGCGGTAGCCAACCCGCGCATCAGAGCATGATCAATCGTCGTTTTGATGATCGTGCCTCCTGCCGTGTCCGGCAGCGGCTACGCTGAACAGCTTGAAGAACGAGCGAAGAATAATTGTGCCTGCAGCTTGAAATGGCGAACATGAGAGTGG
>Ga0302314_10018828_pt1 | contig 11499 bp, 11 predicted proteins | sample III_Palsa_N2_3_FD_200533 | JGI IMG/M metagenome (GOLD analysis project Ga0302314, IMG submission 200533) | Peat permafrost microbial communities from Stordalen Mire near Abisko, Sweden - III_Palsa_N2_3 | ecosystem: Environmental > Terrestrial > Soil > Palsa > Peat permafrost | place: Sweden... | reverse complement strand
AAGGCCGAGATGAAGCGGGTGCTGACCGACATTCAGGAGGGGCGCTTCGTCCGCGACTGGATGCTTGAGGTCGCCGCGGGCAAGCCAGCGTTCAACGCCATCCGCCGCCGCGACGCCGAACACCCGATCGAGGAAGTCGGCGCACGGCTGCGGGCGATGATGCCGTGGATCACCAAGAACAAGCTGGTGGATCAGGCGCGGAACTGATCCTCTGCCGCAACCCTTCGAAGGTTGCGTCTGGTGATCTGGCTTCGCGCATTCCTTGCGACCTGTCTTGTTGCGGTCAGCTGGCCCGTTGGCGCAGCGCCCAGACGGCCCGACGATTTCACGATCTGCGGGCTGATTTGTTCAGCTCGGGATCTTCAGAGGCTCCAGCGCCAGCTCGGCGTACCCCGGATCGGAGCCTTTAGGGGCTCGGGGGTTACAGTTTACAGAGCTCTCGCCGTAGATGGCTGGGCTCACCCGATGTGGGCGTTCACATTCCGTCGATCCTCGAAGGGACTGGCATCTGTGGAAATCCGGCATCAGGGGCTTCTCCCACAAACGTCTCGCCTCTCTGACGCGGATTGGGACCGGGTGGCCGATCTACTTGGCACCTTACCGTTAAACCTGGCGGCCGATCGCGCCCAGCGACAAGCCGCCGCGCATCCTGCCGACGGTGGGGTCGGCATGCTCACCGTCTGTGCTGGTCCGAGTTATAGACTCGAATCTTTGCGGGCCGGTCGAGCAGTCGAGATTCCGGGGAATTGCCCGGACCTGACGGGTTTCATTTACCGCGAACTGAGATCGATTGCCGAGCACGCCTCTCAAGCAGGTTCTCGGAGCAGCAGTTAAACCAGCACGGCGCTGTTTCACGGGAAGCTGCGCAGCACCATCAGCGGCCCAGTCGGATTCGTACGGGTAACGACGAAATAAGTCATTGCCCGCAGCGTGCCTTCGGTCGCGGCGACGTTGCGTGAGACGATCAGGTCTTCGAGGCCGTCGCCGGTGACGTCGAGGCCGCGGACCAGGATGGTGAAGTCGCCGGTCCAGCCGTCGCCGCGCACCAGATAGTGGAACGTGTCCTTCGGCGTGATCGCGACCTTCTCCAGGTCCGCCGCCGAGCCGCCCTTAGCGGTGACCTTTCGCGCCTGATCCGCGCCGTCCGGCGAAAATTGGAAGTCGAACGCCGGCGGCGCGGTGCGCCAGCCCGCCGCGTCGAGCTTCCAGCCGGCGACGAACGACCGCGCTGCCGGCTTAGCACCGACCACCGCCTTCAGCGCCTCGCATCGGACTGCCTGAACCAGCAGCACCTGCTCGGCGCGGCCATCGATCGCGTCGGACACCTGCTTCGAGACACCGAAGAAGTCGGTGCAGTTGCGCAAGGTCCGCGTGCCGCCCTTCAGTAGCGGCACGCTCAGGGGCGCGGCCCAGGGCGTCCGCAGCGCTTGCGCCGGCGACACCCTGGCGCTCACGCCCAGCTCCGGCGCCAGCGAGACCGCCGCCGAGGCCCGGCAGGCGACGAGCGCCAGGCCAGCGGCGATCCCGAAGGCGAGGGCGGCGCGCATGGTCAGAGGTTCAGCGCCCGGTGCGCCTCCGGGCGGGGCGGAGCGAGGTGGGCGGCTTCGAGGAACTTGTCGCGCGTCCAGGTGTCCCGCGACTTCTGGATGCCGACGCGGTGGCAGTCTCGCGAAGCCGCGGCCCAGTCCTCCTTGGCCACCGACTCGCGCAGCTTGTGGAACTGAAAGAGCCCGTGCTCGCGCCGACCGGCCTGCCGATCGGCGGCGGTCAGCGCGCGGCCCTCGCCCATGTTGTAGACCATGTCGAGCAACGCCAATTGGGCTGGGAGGGGGAACTTGTCCCAGCCGCCGAACAGGTTGCGACAGCGGTCCTCAGCCTTCTCCAGCTCGGCGTTCAAGAGCCGGTCCGCCTCGCCGGGCGCGAGATCGAGGTCGGTCAGATTGCGATAGCTGGCCGCCGGGCGTCCGGCGATCGAGCCTCGCACCTTCAGGAATGCGTCTTGAATTTCGAGCACATTGGCCAGGTCCTGCGTGCCCCGACGCACGAACCTGATCAACTGCGCCGCCGATGGCGTGGGCAGCATCTTGCCGATGCCGACGGTCACGTAGCCGCGGGTGTCGAGGTACATGTGCGGGATCGAGCCCTCGAACGGGCCGGCCAGCAGTTTGCGGTAATCGGGGTCGTATGCGGCGGTGTAACGGGCGTTGCTCGGCTTGTTGGTCGGCGGGCGGCTGACGATGATCATCTTGCCGCCGGCGACCTCGCGCGCCAGCCGCTCGATGACCTCGAGGTCCGACATCATCTGCGCCCGGCCCCAGGTGTAGACCCGCCGCAGCGAGACCATCAGCGTGCTGTCCTCAAGCGCGCGCCGCAGCACGCTCAGCGCCTCGGCGTAGCTGGCCTGGGTCCCGTGAATCTGCCGCTCGTCGGTCGTCGGACGCACGATCAGCGTCGGGCGAGGCATGCTGCGGCGAAGCGGCCGGCGCTTGCGATGCGCGCGATGCACCTCCTGCGGTGTCGCGGCCTGGTCCGCCTGCGGCATCGCCGATCCTTCCCGTACTCGCCGCTTCAGAGCCCCGCGCGACCATGCGGCGCCGGGGCGACGGCGACAAGACGTCCGGTCGGGCGTCTCGCCTTAGCCTCAGTTGTTGCCGCTAAAGATGCTGCCCAGGATGCCGCCGACCACCCCGGCGGCCGCCGCGCTGCCGCCAATGGCGGCCGCGTTGTTGTTGTTCTGGTGGTTGCCCGGCAGGTAGCGCGCGATCTCTTCCGCCAGATTGAGGATCGGCATCGATTGCAGGTGCACTTCGCCCGGCCCGGTCAGGGTGGCGACGAATAGCCCCTCACCGCCAAACAGGATGTTGCTGAAGCCCGGCAGCATCTGGATGTCGAAGGCGACGGTCGGTTCGTGCACGCCGACGTGGCCCGCGTGGACCAGCAGCCGCTCGCCCGCGCCCAACTGCTTCGTGACTACCTCGCCTGAGAGGTCCAGGAACACAACGCCCGGCCCCGTCACCTTCTGCAGGATGAAGCCCGCGCCGCCGAAGAAGCCGGCGCCGATGCGCTGCTGCCAAGCCAACTCGATCGAGACCGACCGCTCGGCGCAGAGGAAGGTCTCCTTGCGGCAGATCAGCGACTGCCCCGCCGCCAGCTGCCGCGCCAGAATCGTACCGGGAAACCGCGGCGCGAACGCAACGTGCCCGCCACGATCGGCGCTGAACTCGGTGATGAAGAAGCTGCCGCCGGTCAGGCTGCGCTGCAGGCCTGCCAGCAGGCCGCCGCCGGTGTGGGTGTTCATCCGCACCCCGTCGGTCATCCAGGCCATCGCCGCGGTCTGGCTGTAGATCGTCTCGCCGGGAGCAAGATCGATGCCCACCGTCTGCATCGTCGTGCCGGAAATCTCGTATTTCATGCCCGGAAACCCCATCTTCGTGACGCCCAGACGCCACCATACCTTTAGTGCAGGCCGGAAACGAGGCCTAGCTGGCGGCCGGATCGAGCAGGGCGGCGATCTTGGTCACCGTGTTCCAGTTGCGCGCGGTGCCGCGCACGCCGAGCCGGCGCTCGATCACTGCATTGGTCAGCTTCGAGTCGCCGACGCCATCTGGGTAGGTGATGAAGAGTTCGCGCCCGACAGCTTCGATCGCTTCGCGGCCCGGAATCCAGGCGCGAAGGCCTTCGAGGCCGATGGCGTCGGGCGCCGCGGTGAGTGGCATCACCATCAGATGGCTCGGATCGTCCTTGGCGGCGTCGGCAAATGGGTTTGCGGCGACGATCTCTGCCCATTGATCGGCGGTGCGGACCAGGAAGTCGGTGTCGAGGTCGAGCCGCGCCTTGGCTTCCCGCTGCAATTCGCCCTCGAGCGCGGCGCCGGTCGCCTTGCTGCGGAACACCAGGTTGCCGCTTTGCAGCAGCGACCGCGGATCCGCGAAACCGAGATCGGCCAGCATCTGTCGCAGGTCGGCCATGGCGACCTTCCCACGTCCGCCGACGTTGACTGCGCGCAGCAAAGCGACGTGAGGGGTCAGAGCCATGGCAGGTCAGCCTCGCCGCGCAGGATCGCTTCCGCCTCCGGCGTGTGCTTGGCGCCGCCGCGCTGATGCAGCACCAGCGCCGGCAGCAGCCGCAGCGGCGCACGGCCGCTGCGGATCGCGCGCACCAACACCCGTCCGGCTGGCTCGTCCGCATGGGGATGAACCGGGCGGATCTGGAACGAGCCGGCCTTGGCGGAGAGCAGCCCCAGCAGGTCGGCCAGGCGGTCGGCGCGATGGATCAGGGTGAGCGTGCCGCCGTCGCGAACGGCGGCGAGCAGATAGCCGGTCCAGGCAGCAAGGCCGTCCTCGGCGATGAAGGCGGCCTGCTTGGCCGGATGCGGCCCGCGGATCGCCGCGCGGCCATCGAAGAACGGCGGATTGCTGAGGCCGGCGTCGAAGCCCCGCTCGCCACGCGGGTCGCCGACATCGCCGGCCACGGCCCCAATACGATCGGCCATGCCGTTAGCAGCGATGTTGGCGCGGGCCAGTTCCAGCGCCGCCGGGTCGCGCTCGACGCCGAGAAAACTCACGCCCGGCCGGCGCGCAGCCGCCGCCAGCATCACCGCGCCAACCCCACAGCCAGCTTCGATGACGCGTTCACCTGGCCCTGCGTCGCAGGCGGCGGCCAGCAGGGCGGCGTCGAGGCCGGCGCGATAGCCCTTGGCCGGCTGGCGCAAGCTCACCCGGCCGCCCAGCACCCGGTCTTCGGTCACAGCCGGCGCCGTTTCGTTCATCGCGCGAGTTCGCAGCCTTGTGCTCGCCTTGACGCTCCCCTATCCCGCACCCATTGTCGCATCGCAACGGCGATCGTCGCGGCGCCTGCTAGGAGCAAGTCTTGGACGCAGTCAAAGCGGCCATCGTCCGGCCGGTCGGCTCCGTCGACCGCCTCGTCCGGCTATCGCGGACGGACATGGACGGTGTCGACGCGCTGATCCTGGAGCGCATGCAAAGCCCGGTGAGCGTGATCCCGCTGCTGGCCGAGCATCTGATCGCCGCTGGCGGCAAGCGACTGCGCCCGCTGCTGACGGTCGGCGCGGCGCGCCTGGCCGGCGGCCGCGGCGACGCGGCGCTGAAGCTCGCCGCGGCGGTCGAGTTCATCCACACCGCAACCCTGTTGCACGACGATGTAGTCGACTCTTCGCAGTTGCGGCGCGGCAGAGTGGCGGCGCACCTGATCTGGGGCGCGCCGTCGAGCGTGCTGGTTGGCGACTTCCTGTTCGCCCGCGCGTTCGAACTGATGGTCGAGACCGGCTCCTTGCAGGCGCTGGAAATCCTGGCCCGCGCCTCCCGCGTGATCGCCGAGGGCGAGGTGCTTCAACTCACCCGCGCCCACGATCTCAAGCTTTCCCAGGCGATCTACCTGGAGATCATCGGCGCCAAGACCGCCGAACTGTTCGCCGCCGCCGCCGAGGCCGGCGCGGTCTCCGCCGGCGCCGATCCGCAGCGCTCGGCCGCCCTGCGCAGCTATGGCCAGAGCCTGGGGCTCGCGTTCCAGCTCGCCGACGACGCGCTAGACTATGTCGGGTCGGCCGAAATCCTGGGCAAGAACGCCGGCGACGACTTCCGTGAGGGCAAGGCGACATTGCCGCTGATCCTCGCCATCTCTCGCACCGGCGCCCGTGAAACGGAGTTCTGGGAGCGCGTGATCGGTCGTAAGGAGCAGACCGAGGCCGACTTCCGCCGCGCCCGCGAACTGGTGATCGGCACCGGCGCGCTCGACGCCACCCTCGATCTGGCCGGCGACTACGCCGACACCGCCAAGAGCGCCCTGAGCTTGTTCCCGCCGAACGAATGGCGCGAGGCGCTGCATTCCCTGGCCGACTTCGCGGTCAGCCGCCGAGCCTGAGCCGCCTGAACCCGATCTTCAGGAAATTATCTAATCGTGTAGGGCGCTTGGTCGCGGTGTCGTCACCAAGCGCAGTCATATATTAGAGCCTCGCGGCAAAGCGTCGGCCGCGCGTCAACATTGCCTCGGAAACCACGCCCACATGTCCACCGCAGGCGCCGACGACGCCCCCTCAGATATCCTCCATCCGCACGCGATCCCGTTCGTGCTCGTGCACCTCTCATGTCTCGCGGCGTTTTGGACCGGCGTGAGCTGGCCGGCGCTTGGCCTCTGCGTCGGGCTCTACTGGCTGCGCATCTTCGCGATCGGCGCGGGCTATCACCGATATTTCTCGCACCGCGCCTTTTCCACCAGCCGCGTGTTCCAGTTCGTGCTGGCGTTCCTGGCCCAGACCACCGCGCAGAACAGCGTGCTCTGGTGGGCGGCGCTGCACCGGCGCCATCACCTCTATTCCGACACGGTTGAGGACACCCATTCCCCCCGCCGCCGCGGCTTCTTCTACGCCCATGTCGGCTGGATCTTCGACGCCAAGCACGCCAAGACCGACATGGTGCGGGTCGCCGATCTGGCGAAGTTTCCGGAACTGGTCTGGCTCGACAAGGTCGAGCTCGCGCCGGCCTTCCTCACCGGGCTGCTGTGCTTCCTGCTGCTCGGTTGGCAGGGCCTGGTGGTCGGGTTCCTGTGGAGTACGGTGCTGGTCTACCACTCCACCTTCTGCATCAATTCGCTGGCGCACGTGCACGGCAGCAAGCGGTTCGTGACCGGCGACGACTCCCGCAACAACTGGTTCCTGGCGCTGATGACCATGGGCGAGGGTTGGCACAACAACCACCACGCCTGCCAGAGCAGTGTGCGCCAGGGCTTTCGCTGGTGGGAGGTGGACGGCACATTCTACATTTTGCGCGGCTTGGCCGCGATCGGAGTGGTGTGGGACCTGAAGTATCCGCCGCAGTCGCTGTTGCGCGGCGAACAGCGCCTGGGCGCGCGGGTGATCGACCGCGCGGCCGAACAGCTGGCCGCGCGCTTCAACGCCGAGCCGATCGCCCGCGCGATCGCCGAGGCGCTGCATGGTCCCGAACTGGTCGCGCTGCAGGAGCGCCTCGCCGCGGCCCAACACCGCGCCAGCGAGGCGCTGGCCGGCGTTCACCTGCCGCAGATGCCGACACGGGACGAAATTCTCGCCGGCGCGAAGGCGATGTACGCCAAGACGCCCTCGATCGACGAAATCGCCGACCGTGCGCACGACATGCTGCTTGCGGCCGTGGGGGCGCGGTTGGCGGCGGCGAGCTAAGTCGCGCTCACGCCGGCAACACTTCTTGGATCATCTCGAAGCCCTCGAATTTCGGGTGTCCGAGATAGATCGGCTTAACGCCGCCCGCGCCCTTGTGCGCATTGCGAAACGCGTCCGAGCGGGTCCAGGCTTCGAAGTCGGCGTGCGAGCGCCAGACGGTGTGGGAGGCATAGAGCGTGTGGTCTTCCGCTGTCGGCCCGCGCAGCAGATGGAACGCCATGAAACCGGGCACGCCGGCCAGATGGCTGTCGCGTCCCAGCCAGACCGCCTCGAACGCCTTCTCCTCGCCCGGTATGACGCTGAACCGGTTCATGGCGATGAACATCACGCGGCCTCCTGATCGAATGGCGGCTGTTCTCGCATGATGGCCGACCGGTCGCCAGGGTTGGTGTCCTGCTCTCACGCCTCCGGAAGGGATAACCTGCGGCGACGAGCCTAGCGCCTACCCCAGGGTGGTCTTTGAGAAATCGGTGCGGTCCGTAGATGCGCCGTCGAACCTTGCGGGATGAGCACGGCCGCCCGGCAATGTCAGCGGTCTGAAGTCGGCGCCGACGAACCGCGCGTGGGACAGCTTCGCATCCTGGAACGAGGCGCCGCGCAGGTCGCAGCCGTCGAAGGTGGCGCTGCGCAGGTCGGCGCCGTCGAACACCGCGCCCTGCAGCGAGCTGCCGGAGAAGTCCATATGGATCGCGCGGACGTTGCGGGCCGAGAGCGCCGTCAGCGTCCGGTCGCGCAAGGCGCCGTGCAGCGGTCGCAGGTCCTCGCCGTCGATTGTGGCGGGCGCGCCGCGCTTGCCGCCGCTCTCGACCCACGACTCCAGCCACTGCAGGCGCTCGCGGATTGCTTCGGCGCGCGCGACCACCGCCGGATCCGGGCCCAATACGCAGCCTTTGAGCTGCTCCGGGCTGAGGTTGAGCCGCTCGATATCGACGCCGTCCAGCACCGTGTCCTTGAAGATCGCATCGACCAGCTTCGCGCCGGTGAAGTCGGCCGCCTCGAGCACGGCGCCGGTGAAGTTGGCGCCCTTCAGGTTGGCGGCGCAGAGCCTCACCCCCCGCATGGCGCAGTTGGTGAAATCGGCGCCGAACCCGCCGGAGCCGAGGCTCTTGGCCGGGTCGGTCCCATGGCGCAGCACGTGCAGCCCGTCGTCCGCAGCGGGGTAGGCGATATAGGCGGCGCGCATGTCCGCCTCGTCCATCACCGCCCCGCTCAGCACCGCGCCGGCGAGCCTGGCGCCGCGCAGGTCGGTGCGGCGCAGGTTGGTCGCGCGCAGATCGCACCCTTCCAGGTTCACGCAGTAAAGCGCGGCGCGCTCGAAGTGGCTGCCGGCGAAGCTCGAACCGGCGAGATTGGCGCCGGTCAGGTCCGCGTCGTTGAGCAGGCGGCGGCGGCAGTCGACCCCGGGCGCGTCGAGGTAGCGCAGGAACGCGCGCCGGCCGCCGTTCGCCCCGCGCAGGAACCGCTCGTGCAGCACCACGGCGAAGTCGATCGTGCGCTGGTCGCCTTGGTGGCGCGCGGCAATGGTCGATGCGGGATCGGGCATCTTTTCAATGGGGAACGCTGCGGCCCCTCGCGACCGGCGGCGAGTGCGCTCAATTGGACCCGGCGCGGTTTAGGAGAGGTTCAGAAACTCAGTTAAACTCTGGAAACCATAGCGTTATTCACCGCTGAAGCTCGAAAACCGGTCGAGCCTAAACGCGGGGTCCGGCTGGAACGCGGGTTCGAGCGCGAGCGACGCCAGGATTTCGCCGATGGCGCTGGCGAACTTGGCGCCGTGGCCGGAGCAGGGCGAGGCGACGATAATGCGAGGGTCGGCGGGCAGGCGATCGACGACGAACTCCTCGCCGCCGTCGGCCCGCACATCGGCCGGCAGGGTGTTGGTGTAGAGGCAGACGTCCCGATCCACGATCGCTCCCGCCGCGCCGGGGATAAACGATTGCAGGGTCGCGTCGACAGGGGCCAACTCGGCGTCGCTGGCCGGCGGGTCCCATGCGTCCGGCTCCGCGCGCGGGCCATGATCGTGCCGGGCCGCCTTGACCCCGCGGCCCTCGAAGTCGGGAAAGCCGTAGATGAAGCCGTGCGGCCCATCGAGCAGGAACACCGGGAACTCGCCGAGCCCCACTTGCTCGGGCCGCGCCGGCTTAAACCAGCCCACTGTCTGCCGGGTGATGGCCAGATGCCGCTTCAAGGCAGGCACGAAATCGCCGAGCCATGGCCCGGCCGCCACGATCGCCTGTCCGGCCAGCACCTCCCGGGTCGCCGTGGTGATCCGGATTCCAGCCGGCGTGGCCTGCAACCGCGCGGCCTCGGCGATGATCCGGCCGCCTGCGCCATCGCGAAACGCCTGCATCGCCGCCTCGGCGAGCAGCACGCCGCCGCTGTCCTGCACCACCACGTCCCAGTCTTCCGGCAAGTGAAAAGCCGGGAAGACAGCGTTGGCTTCGGCGCCCATGCGTGGACCGCCAACCGCGACACCAGCCACGGCCGCCGCGGCGCGCGATTCACGCACCATCGCGCAGCCGGCTGGACCCGCTTCCAGCACCTGACTCGGCAGCAGGATCGTGCGACCGCTCTCGGCCTCCAGCGCGCGCCAGGCCGCGAACGCCTGGTCGCTCAGCGCGGTGTAGGCCGGGCTTTCAAAGTTGAAGCGGCGATAGACCCGGCACGAGCCGTGGGAAGAGCCGCGCGGCGCGCCGACCGGCAGCGGGTCGAAACCAAGGGCGTCCGCGCCGCGCCGCGCCAGCGCGTAGAGTGCGGCGCTGCCCATAAGGCCGAGGCCGATGACGGCGACGTCGCAGGTTCGCACTGTGGTCAGCCCGGCGAGATCATGTTCTCCGGCCGCACCACGGCGTCGAACTCGGCGTCGGTGACATAGCCGCCCCCGACCGCTTCCTCGCGCAGGGTGGTGCCGTTCTTGTGCGCGGTCTTGGCGATCTTGGCGGCGGCATCGTAGCCGATCTTCGGCGCCAGCGCGGTCACCAGCATCAGCGAGCGGTCGAGCGCGGCCTTGATGTTGGCCTCGCGCGGCTCGATGCCGACCACGCAATGCTCGGTGAAGCTCTCGGCGGCGTCGGCCAACAGCCGCACCGACTGCTGCAAGGTATACGCCATCACCGGATTGTAGACGTTGAGCTCGAAATGGCCCGACGCACCGGCGAAGGTCATGGTGGCTTCGTTGCCGAACACGCGGGTGCAGACCATGGTCAGCGCCTCGCACTGGGTTGGATTGACCTTGCCCGGCATGATCGACGAGCCCGGCTCGTTCTCCGGCAGCGACAGCTCGCCCAGGCCCGAGCGGGGGCCAGAGCCCAGAAAGCGGATGTCGTTGGCGATCTTGAACAAGCTGGCGGCCACCGTGTTCAGCGCGCCGTGGGTGAACACCATGGCGTCATGCGCGGCCAGCGCCTCGAACTTGTTCGGCGCCGAGGTGAAGGGCAGGCCGGTGATCTCGGCGATCTTGGCGGCCACCTTCTCGGCGAACCCGACCGGCGCGTTGAGGCCGGTGCCGACCGCCGTGCCGCCCTGCGCCAGTTGCATCAGCATTGGCAGGCTCATTTCGATCCGGGCGAGGCCGTTGGCGACCTGCTGCACATAGCCGGAGAACTCCTGGCCCAATGTCAGCGGCGTGGCGTCCTGGGTGTGGGTGCGGCCGATCTTGATGATGTGCGCCCAGGCCTTCGCCTTGGCGTCGAGTGCGTCGTGCAGCGTCTGCAGCGCCGGGATCAGTCGCTTCACCACCTCTTCGGCGGCGGCGATGTGCATCGCGGTCGGGTAGGTGTCGTTGGACGACTGGCTCATGTTGACGTGGTCGTTCGGGTGCACCGGCGACTTCGAGCCAAGCACCCCGCCCAGCATCTCGATCGCCCGGTTCGAGATCACCTCGTTGGCGTTCATGTTCGACTGGGTGCCCGAGCCGGTCTGCCAGACCGCCAGCGGGAAGTGGGCGTCGAGCTTGCCGTCGATCACCTCCTGAGCGGCGGCCTCGATCGCCTCGCCGATCTTGGGGTCCAGCCGGCCCAACGCGACGTTCACCTCGGCGGCGGCGCGCTTGACGATGCCGAGCGCTCGCACCACCGGCAGCGGCTGCTTCTCCCAGCCGATCTTGAAGTTCTGCAGGCTGCGCTGGGTCTGCGCGGCCCAGTAGCGATCGGCGGGAACCTCGATCGGGCCGAAGGTGTCGGTCTCGGTGCGCGTGGCGGACATGCGGTCTCCCTGGGTATGGCGCGGGTCTTAACCCGCTCACCCGAAGTCGTCACCCCAGCCGAGGGCGCCGCAGGCGCACCAAAGTATAACCGCGGAGGTCGCTGAGGGGGCGCGGAGATCGCAGA
>Ga0302314_10018827_pt1 | contig 11499 bp, 10 predicted proteins | sample III_Palsa_N2_3_FD_200533 | JGI IMG/M metagenome (GOLD analysis project Ga0302314, IMG submission 200533) | Peat permafrost microbial communities from Stordalen Mire near Abisko, Sweden - III_Palsa_N2_3 | ecosystem: Environmental > Terrestrial > Soil > Palsa > Peat permafrost | place: Sweden... | reverse complement strand
TCTGCTCTACACCCACCCCAAGGTGATCGAGGTGGCGGTCATCGGTCTTCCCGACGCCGAGCGGGGGGAAATGGTCTGTGCCGTGGTGCAACTGGCCGAGGGAGCAGACGGCCTCGACCTCTCCGAAGTCGTGGCCTTCTGCCGCCAGGCGGGCCTGATGACCCAGAAGATCCCCGAGCGGGTCGAGATCCGGACCGAATGGCCGCGCGCCGGAACGGGGAAGATCGTGAAGAAGACCCTCCGCGACGAGTACGGCCGATGAGCCGGCGGTCCCCCATCCTCGATACGCTCCCCCGCCCCGTCCAAGACTCGCCCTACCAGGTCGTGTTCGTGTGCACGGGGAACATCTGCCGGTCCCCCATGGCCGAGGTGGTCACGAGAGCCGAGGCCGACGGCACGACCCTGGGCGACGGCACGGCGCTGGGCGATCGGCTCCGTGTCAGCAGCGCCGGCACGGGACCGTGGCACGAGGGTCAGCCGATGGACCCGCGCACGGCCGCCGCGCTCCGGCGGGCCGGCTACCCCGATCATCCGCATGTCGCCCACCAGATCTCGGTCCCCGGGCTCGGTCAGAGCGACCTGATCGTGGCCTTGGACCGGCGCCACCAGCAGACGCTCCGCAGCCTCGGTTCCAATCCGGATCGCCTGTTCCTCCTGCGCTCGTTCGACCCGTCCGCCGGCGCCGCCTCCGACGTACCTGATCCGTTCTACGGCGACGATGCCGAGTTCGACGCTTGCCTGGCCATGATCGCCGAGGGCTGCCGGGGGCTGGTGAGCGAGCTCGCCTCTTTTTGGCGGGACCTGCCTTCTCCCTGAGCACGGCGGGTGTGTGTGCCATAGTGCCCGACGTGGTCTCACGCCGGGTACGACGCAGACGCCGTCAGTTTGCGACCGGCGGGGTGGTCATCCTCCTCTTCCTGATCTACCTCGCCTTCTTCTCGGGTGGAGGATCCAAGCCGAAGCCGCCGCCGGCGCGGCACCATGCCGTGTCGCATGTGTCGTTCCCGGCCCATTCCCCGCTCAACCCTGATTGGCGGGGAAATGGCAAGCCCGTCACCCTGGCCTTCGGTGGAGACGTGCACTTCGAGGGGGCGGTCGGTGCCCGTTTGACGGAGGACCCGGCGACCGCTCTGGGCGACACCGTGGGCCAGCTCCTCGCGGGCGGCCAGGTGCGCATGGTGAACCTCGAAAGTTCGCTCACCGACGGGACGTGCCCACAACAACAGGACAAGCCGTTCATCTTCTTCACGCCGCCCACGGCGCTGACCGCGCTCAAGAACGCCAGCGTCACCGTGATCTCGCAGGCCAACGACCATGGTCTCGACTGTGGACAGGCCGGATTGGCCCAGGGGCTGGCGGCGGCGAAGGCGGCCTCGTTCCCCATGGTGGGCATCGGGAGCAATGCCGCGCAGTCCTTCGCCCCCTATCGGGCCACGGTCAGCGGTCAGCGCATCACCATCATTGCGGCGACCCAAGTGATCGCGGCCAACCTCGTCAGCACCTGGACGGCCACGTCGAGTCAGGGAGGCGTGGCCTCCGCGTTGAATCCCACCAAGCTGGTGCGGGCCGTCCAGGCGGCACGGCGCACCTCGGACACCGTGGTCGTCTATCTGCACTGGGGCACCGAGACCGTCGCCTGCCCGAACCCGCAACAAGAGCCGTTGGCCGAACAACTGGTCAAGGCGGGCGCCGACATCGTGGTCGGCACCGGAGCCCACGTGCTGCTCGGCGGCGGCTATCTCGGGGAGGCCTACGTCGATTACGGGCTCGGTAACTTCGCCTTCTACGACGACACCGCGCCCGAAACCGACAGTGGGTCGCTTCTCGTGACGGCGGTGGGACGGCACATAGTCTCGGCCACGTTCCGCCCCGCCACCATCGTCGCCGGGCTCCCGCAACCCCTATCGGGAACCCCGGCCGCCACGGCCCTGCAGAGCTGGGACGCCGCTCGCAGTTGCACCAACTTGTCGGCCACCCCGACCATCAGCCAAGCCTCCGCCAGGGGGGAAACGAAACCGTTCGTCGTCCCGGCCACGACAACGACGACCGCGCCCGCAACGGCGACGACGACGACCACGACGACGACCGGGGCGACCACCACCACAACCACGACAAAGAAGGGCAAGTCGTCGAAGTCCTCCAAGTCGACCAAGTCGACCAAGTCGACCAAGTCGACCACCACCACAACCGCCCCCACCGCAACCACGCAGCCGACCGACAACGCCGGGTAGGACGACCCCCGTGCACGGCGTGGCGCGGACGAGTGGCTAAAGTCCGCAAGACAGTGGAGGTGGCCATGGACGAAGGACGCCCAATCTCATACCTGGCTCTTACGGTGGGCACGCCGGTGCTCAGCTCGACCGGGGTCCAGTTCGGCAAGGTCGAACATGTGCTGCAGGTGCCCGAGCTCGACGTGTTTGACGGGATCGCGGTCTCCACCAAACACGGTCACCGCTTCGTGGATCGTGACCAGATAACCGACATCACCACAACGTTGGTGCGTTGCGCCATCACGAACGCCGAGGCGGAGTCGTTGCCGGCGCCGAAGGGGGCCCTCGTCCTCCATCCCGATACGGCGCATGACGAGGGGCCGTCTCTGACGGCTCGCTGGGGTCGCCTCTTCGGTCGGGAGCACTGGAAGGAACTGGAGTAGGCCGCATGGAGACCCCGGTGCCCAGCGGACCCATGCCGGCCGCCTTTCTGGGTCACGGCAGTCCGATGAACGCGCTGGACCACAATGGCTACACGCAGACATGGCGGGCTTTCGGATCCTCGCTCCCCCGGCCAACTGCCATCGTCGTCATCTCCGCGCACTGGTACATCAACGCGTCGGCCGTGACGGCGATGGCCCGTCCGAAGACGATCCACGACTTCTACGGCTTCCCTGACGCGCTCTTCGCCGTGCAGTACCCCGCTCCGGGCGACCCCGACCTGGCCGGCGAGATCACCGAGATCGTCAAGCCCACCTGGATCGGACTCGATCACGACAGCTGGGGAATCGATCATGGGACCTGGTCGGTGCTCGTGCACGCCTTCCCCGATGCCGACATTCCCGTCTTGCAGCTGTCCATCAACGCCGAGAAGTCGTTCGAATATCACTTCGAGCTTGGCGCGAAGCTCGCACCGCTCCGGGACCGGGGTGTGGCGATCATCGGCAGTGGGAATGTGGTGCACAACCTCGGCCGCATCGATGCAGGCCAACCCGAGGCCGGGTTCGGCTGGGCCCGTCGGTTCAACGAGGCCGCCCGTGAGCGCATGACGTCGTCGCCCGCCGATGTCGTCGGGTTACGCGATCATCCCGACTTTCACGACGCCGTGCCGACGTCGGAGCACTTCATCCCGCTCTTGTACGTGGCGGGCTTGGCCGAGGCGGCAGGGTCGGCGACCGATGTCCTCGTGGACGGCTACACCTACGGATCGTTGTCCATGGCCGCCTATGGACTGGACGCCCCCGGCACGAGGCGGACGATTTCGCCGGGTGCCGCGGCGCCCCTGCCCAGTCCCGACGTGGTGCCACCCGACGACACCAACACATAGCTTTCGATTCCGAAGTCCCCGGCCCTGTCACTCGGTGAAGAAACGCGGCAGATGATGTCGGTTCGCCGCCAGGATGGCGTCGGCCAGCTCTGCGGCGAGCGGGTACTGACCCACCAGCGGGTTGGCGAGGAGAGCGCGCACGACATCGTCGCGGCTCCCCGAACACGACGCCTTGACGGCCAGTTGCTCGTAGGCCTTGGCGTGCTGGACCAGGCCCAGCATCTCGGGTGGGAGGGGTCGCTGCGGTAGCGGGTGGGCGCCGGTGGCGTCCACCACGGCCCGGGTCTCGATCACGGCATCGTCGGGCAGGCCCGGGATGGCGCCATCGTTGCGCATGTCGACGACCTGCACATCTCCCGTGTCGGCATGGAGCGAAGCCATCAGCCGCACCGCCGCGAGCGAATAGAACGCGCCACCCCGGAAAGAGAGCCCGGCGGGCTTCGTCACCAGCTCGGGATCCCGGTATTCGCGGAGAAGCGTGCTCTCGAGCTCGGCCACCACATCGGCGCGGGGGCGGTACCCGGGGACGGACTGGAGCTGCACCTCGGCATCGTGTTGGTAGTAGTAGTGCACGTAGTACGACGGGAGCGCCGCCAGCAGATGGAGCGCCTCGACCGGGACGCCGCTCTCGAGTCCGAGCTCGGGACCGAAGCGGTCAAAGAGCTCGGGTAAGCGGTCGTGGCTCTCCCCCCGCAGGCGCGCAGAGCGGATCCAGGTCAGGTGATTCAGCCCCACGTGTTCGATCTCGACGCTGTCAGGATCCACCGCCAAGTAGTGCCCGAGCCGGCGCTGGGCCCAGATGGCCACATTGCACAGGCCCACGGCGCGATGCCCTTCGTTCAGAAGGGCTTGGGTGACGATGCCGACGGGGTTGGTGAAGTCGACGAACCAGGCGCCGGGATTGCCCCGTTGCGCAGTTTGTTCAGCCAGCTCCAAAACGGTGGGGACGGTGCGCAATGCCTTGGCCAGTCCCCCCGCCCCCGTTGTCTCCTGGCCGAGGCAGCCGTAACCGACCGGGAGCGTCTCATCCACATGGCGTGCCGCCTGCCCACCGATGCGCAACTGGACGACGACGAAGTCGGCGCCTTCCAGAGCGGCGTGCGGGTCCGCCGTGGTTGAAAAACTTCCGCCCCATCCGCGATGGCGCAGGATGCGCTCGGAGAGTCCGCCGACCGCGTCGCGACGCTCCTCATTCGGATCGAGCAACACGAGGTCGTCAACGACCATCCGGTCTTCTTGGTCGCACAGGCCGTCGACGAGCTCGGGGGTGTACGTGCTCCCGCCGCCGACGACCGCAACCTTGATCCCCACGCTTGGCAACGTACTATCCGATGATGACCAACAGCGCAGAGCCGGCCGTGTTGGCCCTCGATGGCGGCAGCTCGAAAACGGATGCCGTGCTCGTTGCGGCTGACGGCACCCTGTTGGGTCGATCGAGGGTGGGGCCGAGCAATCATCAGTTGGTGGGGGTCGACGGCGCGCTGGACAACCTTGGCGCCGCCATCGCCGCAGTGACCACGGACGCCGGCATCAGCGACCCACCGTTCCCCCTGTGCGAGCTCGGCGTCTACTGCCTGGCCGGAATCGATCTCCCCATTGACGAGACCCATCTGGCACCGGCGATCGCGCTCCGGGGATGGACGCGTTCGGACATGCTGCGCAACGACACCTTTGCCGTGTCGCGAGCCGGCACGACCTCGACCTGGGGTATCGGCGTTGTCTGCGGAACGGGACTCAACTGCGCCGGGGTCGGTCCCGATGGGAGATCGGTTCGCTTTCCCGCATTGGCCGAGCTGTCGGGAGACTTCGCCCCCGGGGGCTCATGGCTGGGTGTGCGGGCGCTCGGGCTGGCCCTGCGCGCCACCGACGGCCGGGGCGTGCCGACGCTCCTGAGCAGGCGGGTGCCGGACCACTTCGCGGAAGCCGACGCCGAAGCCGTCCTGACCGGTGTCTACACCGGCGTCATCCCGTACGGCCGGCTGTTCGAACTGGCGCAGGTTCTCCTGGACGCGGCAGCGGACGGCGATGGGCCGGCGCGGGAGGCGGCGGACATCCTGGCCGACGAGGTGGTCGCCTTTGCCGGGGCAGCAATCACCCGGCTCGGAGTGGCAGACACCGATGTCGAGGTGGTTCTGGGTGGAGGGGTGTTCGAAACCGAGGACGCCGGGTTCCATGCCCGGGTCGCCCGGGGTATCGGCGCGGTGGCATCCCGGGCTCGTTTGTCGCGTCTCGACGCCCCTCCGGTACTGGGCGCCGCCCTGCTTGGTCTCGACGCCATCGGGGCCGACGATCGCGCCAAGAAGCGTCTCCGCTCCGCCCTCGCCAACGCATGAGCGCTCCGGTCCTCGGGAGCTGGTGGCCTACGACGAATCGACGCTGCCCACCGCCGCAACCGATGCCCGGCGCGGGAGCGCATCTGCGACCATCCGTTCGTCGTCGGCCATCAGCGCGCTGGCCAACTCCTTGACCATGTCGATCACCTCGGGATGCTCCCGAGGATTCCATCCCTCCAACAACTCGGTGAGGCCACTCCGGCGGGCCTCGGTGAGACGCTCGATGGCGGCCGTCCCGGCGGGTGTCAAGGCAAGGTCATGGTCGTCCCCCCGCCGCACCTCGGCGACCATGCCGGCCGCCACGAGCCCCCGCAGGGCCGGCTCGATGATCGTGCTTGCCACCTTCAACCGCTCGGCTACTTCATGCACGGTGCACGCGGGTCGATCCGCCAACCGGTAGAGAAGCCAGCAGGACTGAGGCGGCAGGTCGATGCCGGCGCGCTGCGCCAATGTCTCATAGAGCTGCACGCGGTTCTCACGACTGGCGAATCGCTCCAGGGCCAACTGGATCTCTTGGAGGGACGACCGTGACTCGCCCATGCCGGCGACCTCGCCCAGGTCGACTGTGGCGACGGTCTTGCGCAACGGGACCTCTGGCAGGAGCCAGCTGAGCACGAAGGCGAAGGCCGATATGGGGACCGCCACCAGGAACACGGTTTGCACAGATGATGTGATCGACTCGATGACCTTCTCGTACACCGCAGGGAACAGATGCTGCAGCTGGTGCAGGGCCGTCGGATCCAGCGCCCCCAGCGTGACCTTGTTCGAGGCGTTCTTCGGAAAGGCGGCGACGACCGGCCTCAACTTGGTGGCCAGCACGTTGGCGTAGATGGCACCGAAGACAGCCGTGCCGAACGAACCGCCGATCATGCGGAAGAAGGTGGCGTTCGACGTCGCCACGCCCAGGTCTTCGTACGAGACCGCGTTCTGCACGGCGACGACCAGGACCTGCATGATGAGTCCGAGCCCGCAACCGAACACGAACATGTACGCCGCCACGACCCAGGCACCCGTGTGTATCCCGATGAGCGACATCAGGTAGGCGCCGATGGTCATGAGGGCGGTTCCGATGATCGGGAACACCCGGTAGCGACCCCAACGGGTGACCAACCGCCCGGACACGATGGCCGAACCGAGCAATCCACCCATGAGCGGGAACAGGCGCAGGCCGGACAAGGTTGGGCTGACGTTCTTCACGTCCTGCAAGAAGAGGGGTAGGAACGTCAGCGCACCGAACATGGCGAATCCCATGACGAAGCCGATCGAGCTGGCCGCCGTGAAGACCCGCTCCCTGAACAGCTTGAGGGGGATCACGGGCTCCTTGGCCCGATGCTCTATCAGAATGAAGACAAGGGTCAGCGCGATGCCCCCTGCGAGCAGAGCCACGCTGTTGTCAGAACCCCAACTCCACGAGATGCCGCCGAGACTGGCAAAGAGGATGAGGAGCGTGGCTGCACCGGAAAGCGTGAAGGAACCGAGGTAGTCAATCGAGTGGCGCACGCGCCGCAACGTCCCCGGGAGTACTGCGCCCGTGACGAAGAAGGCGAGGACGCCGAGAGGCAGATTGATATAGAAGACCCATCGCCACGAGAGGTACGTAACGCAGAGTCCGCCGATGAGCGGGCCAATGACCGTGGCCACACCGAACATGGCGCCGAAGAGCCCCATGTAGCGACCCCGGTCGCGGGGTGAGACGACGTCGGCGATGATCGTCTGCGCCCCGACGACAAGACCACCTCCGCCCAAGCCCTGCACCGCTCGGAACAAGATCAACTCGGTCATGGTGTGGCTGAAACCGGAAAGCGCCGAACCGACCACGAAGATGACGATGGCCCCCTGGAAGAAGAACTTCCTTCCGTACTGGTCCCCCAGTTTTCCCCACAACGGCGTGGAGACGGTCGACGACAAGAGATACGCCGTCACGACCCAAGCCAAGTGCGAGCCGCCGTGAAGGTCGCCCACAATGGTCGGCAACGCGGTGGAGACGATGGTTTGATCCAACGCCGCCAGCAGCATCCCCAGCAAGAGCGCGCCGAGGATGATCCAGAGCCGGCGCTTGGTTATCTGCTCCCCCATCGGGGGCGCCGCCACGGTCACGCTTGTCTCCTTCGGTCAGCCTCCACGCCACCGTAGGACGAAATAGGTTGCTGCTGTGCAATCTTGGCAGGCCGGGGCGCCTATGACGGCTCGCAGCACAGTCGTGATCCCCCGGTGAGGGGTGACGGGTCGCCGCCGCCGCCGTGGCATCCGATGGCGTGGGCCGACGCACTGACCCAGTTCGGCCGCACCGAGGTTGCAAGCGGCATCGTGCTGGTCGTGGCGTTGGTCGCTTCACTGGTATGGGCCAACACCGATCCCCACGGCTATGTCGCGGTATGGGCGCACCAGTTGGTCAGCGGTCACGAGCCGCTTCCACGCCGCCTGCACAGCGTGACCGGCCTCGTCGACAACGGACTCATGACGATCTTCTTCCTCGCCGTGGGCCTCGAGATCGGCCGCGAGGTTGCCGAAGGTTCGTTGCGCGACCGACGGAACGCTCTCCTGCCGGTCCTGGCCGCTGTGGGTGGGATGGCCGGCGCGGCGCTGGTATACCTTGCCGCCACAGCCCTGGCACATCCTCGGGTCGATGCGGCAAAAGGTTGGGGAATACCCATGGCCACCGATGTGGCATTCACCCTCGGCGCCATCGCACTGCTCGGTCGCCGTGTGCCGAGGCCACTCAGGGTCTTCGTGCTCGCCCTCGCCGTGGCCGACGACGTCGGCTCCGTCGTGATCCTGGCACTGGTGTCTTCCACCACGATCCACCTGCTCTGGCTGACCGCCGCCCTGGCCACGCTCGGTACCGTGTTGATCCTGCGGCGGCGTGTCCGTCACCGCTGGTGGCCCTACGTCGTGGTCATGCTCTGTGCGTGGTACCTCTTCGTCCGCGCCGGTGTGGAACCCACGCTGGCCGGAGCCTTCGTGGGGATCATGGTTCCGGTTGCGGGCGGGGCGCGGGCGGGGCGCTCGATCGAAGCGCCCGTGCACGCGGTGTCGAGCTACGTCGTGCTGCCCCTTTTCGTCGTGGCCAACGCGGGCGTCGTCGTGAGCGGGGCCGTATTCCGTTCTTCGGCGGCCGTCTCGGTGATCGCGGCCGTCGTTGCGGCCCGCATCGTGGGAAAAATGCTGGGGATCACCCTGACCGTTGCACTGGTGGTGCGGCTCGGGATGTGCGGCCTCCCCGAGCGGACGACGTGGCGACACATCGTCGGGGTCAGCTTGCTGTGCGGGATGGGGATCACCGTGCCCCTGCTCTTTGCGCACGCGGTGTTCGGCGGGGCCTCCGTTCTCTTCTCGGGTGCCCAGATCGGCCTGGTCATAGGCACGGTGGGTAGCGCCGTGCTGGGTGCCGCCGTGCTGCTCGCACCCCGCCGCCCTCCTCGTCCGATGCCTGAGGTCGCAGCGGCGGTCGCCGCCCGCGCTACGGTCCCGTCCGCGTCGGGAGTTGGGTCGGCGCCCCCGGCGACATTCGAACGGAAAGAAGGCAGACCAGCATGCGAACCCGATTGACCGAACTGCTCGGCATTGAGCACCCCGTCATGCTGGCGGGCATGGGGGGCGTGTCGTATTCCGCACTCGTCTCCGCCGTCTCGGAGGCCGGCGGATTCGGCTGCCTCGGAGCGTCGACGATGGGCAACGCCGCCATGGTGGCCGAGATCGCGGCCGTGCGATCGGCGACGGAGAGGCCGTTCGGGGTCGACCTGCTCACCGCGATGCCGGGCGGCATGAGCGAACAGGTGCAACTCATCATCGAGGGCGGCGCCACCGCCTTCGTGGCTGGCCTCGGGGTGCCGTCCGAGGTCGTCGAGCAGTGCCACCGAAACAACGTGATCGTCGTGAGCATGTGCGGCAAGGTCGAACACGCCGTGCGCGCTGTCGAGGCCGGCTGCGACCTCGTGGTGGCGCAGGGAACCGAGGCGGGTGGTCACACCGGTCAAGTGGCGTCCTTTCCGTTGATCCCCCAGATCGTCGACGCGGTCGGTGACCGGGTGCCGGTCGTGGCGGCCGGTGGGATTTTCGACGGTCGTGGACTCGCGGCCGCCCTCGCTCTCGGCGCGGACGGGATATGGGTCGGTACCCGATTCATCGCCACACCGGAGGCGAGGGGCGTCCTCGGCTACAAGGAGAAGCTCCTCGCCAGCCGCGAGGACCAGACGACTGTCAGCCGCGCCTATTCGGGAAAGACCATGCGCGTCGTCCGTAACGGCTACACCGATCATTTCGAGGCCCATCCCGATGAACTCAAGAAGTTCCCCGAGCAACTTGGGGTCGCCTACGGCTCCGGTGTGATGCACCTGGGAGGGGACTCCTTTACCGAAGGGGTCGACGTGGACAAGGAGTGTTACCCGGCCGGACAAGGCGTCGGCGCCATCCACGAACTCGTCCCGGCGGCCGACCTGGTGCGGCGTTTCGTGGCCGAGGCCGAGGCAGTTCTGGACCGCCTATCCGACGTCCGGTAGCCCCACCGGGCACGACACGCCCGTCCCGCCCAGACCAAGACCATGTGACCTGCCTGTGCTTGGGCTCCCCGCGTCCCAAACGCGGTGCGCTACCAAACTGCGCCGCAGCCCGTAAAGGGGGGGTCTACGGAGGTCGCAGGGCCACCGTCGTGACACCTGAGACGTATCCTCTTGACCGAACCACCGAACGCCAATCGCCAGGGACGTGCACCGAATGCGACGGACCCGCGACTATCTACTCCACTGCGTTGAAGGTCGAAGAGTCGACGACACCCATCATCAGGCAGGTTGGAATCGCGTGTTCGACGCCCGGCTGTCGCAACTTCCGCGAGGACTGACCTGCGCCCGCATGAACACCCCGTGAACTCGGAGCCGAGACCATTGCATACAGCCGTCTCCCGCCTCATGGTGGACATAGGGCCACCCTGGCGGCTGAGTCCCCCCTCCCAGCCTCAGGGTGCGCCCGGACGTTCGCCGTGCTCCCGCATCCGGCCCTGAACAGCGGCCCCCCTCAACCATCACACCGATTGAAGTCGTGGGATCGTAGCCTCCTGGCTTGATGGTGGTCCTCTTCAACAGGCAGGTCGACGGCACCGCAATCTGCGACACCTGCGGGCATCTTTACGTGCTCCATGAGAGAAAGACCCCATTCGATCCTCCGGTCTGCGGGTGGATGACCTGTCCCGAAGAGGGCTGTCAGTGCTGGAAGACCTGGTCGATAGACCAGAGCTGCGCGGCCGAGGACACCGAAGAGATGATCGCCAAGTGGGAAGCCGAGACGGGGATTCCAGCGCGCTGAGGGGTCCGTGGTGTCGCCATCGGCCAGCAAGGCGATCCATAACCCTGACGTAGAGGTTTAGGGTCCGGGCCTATCCCCCATCCTCCCCATCCGCGGGGCCAATCTGCGATGACTACGTCTCGGCTCGGGACGCTCGGTCGGTGACTCGTCTACGAACAAGTCGCACGCCTCACAGTGCTGGCACGGCCCGGTGCCGTCTTCGCCTTCGTGCTCTTGGCGCGGACACGCACACCAGCTGTGCGATGAAAAGAGCCCCATTGCTCCTCCCAGGACGTCGAGCGGGTCGCAGTAGCGAGTCCGGCACCACGTTTGTCATCCCAGTACGCGGGGC
>Ga0302314_10018826_pt1 | contig 11499 bp, 10 predicted proteins | sample III_Palsa_N2_3_FD_200533 | JGI IMG/M metagenome (GOLD analysis project Ga0302314, IMG submission 200533) | Peat permafrost microbial communities from Stordalen Mire near Abisko, Sweden - III_Palsa_N2_3 | ecosystem: Environmental > Terrestrial > Soil > Palsa > Peat permafrost | place: Sweden... | reverse complement strand
TGATCCGCTTATTCCGATTATCGACGCTCATCATCACCTGCGAATCAGACCGGTCCAGCGGTACATGCTGGAGGAGTATTTGGCGGACGCTCAGACGGGACATCGGATCGTCGCGTCCGTTTATGTCGAATCGCGATCTTTCGTGCGGCCTCATGGGCCTGAGGCACTGCGTCCTTTGGGCGAGGTGGAGTTCGCCAATGGCGTTGGCGCCATGGGCTTGAGCGGATTCTTCGGACCGCTCCAGGTGTGCGCGGCGATTGTCGGCTACGCTGACTTTCGGCTCGGCGATGCGATCGCAGAGTTCTTCGACAAGGCCCTGCAGGTGGCGCCTCTGCGCTTTCGCGGCGTGCGGCAGGTCACCATGGAACCGCCGACTGAGGCGCTTTACCGGCTATTTCCACATCCACCGCCGCGCGGCATCATGCAGAGCCCTGGCTTCGACAAGGCCTTTGCCCATCTAGCCCCCCGTGCGCTTTCTTTCGACGCCGCGGTGTTTAACCACCAACTGGCGGACGTGGTAACTTTGGCCGACAAGTTTCCGGATACCACCATCATCCTGAACCATATGGGCACGGTGCTTGCCATGGATTTAGGCGAGCAGGAACGTCGAGAGACGTTCAAACAATGGGGAATATCGCTGCGCGAGCTAGGACGTCGCCCGAACGTGTATTGCAAAATCGGCGGTCTCGGCGTGCCTTTTTGGGACTTGGGCTTTATCGCTCGCGAGGGGCCAGCCACCTACCTAGAGTTAGCCGATGCCTGGAGACCTCATGTCGAAACGGCAATCGAGGCATTCGGTGCCCGGCGGTGCATAATGGAAAGCAATTTCCCGCCCGATGGCGAGTCGTGCGGCTATGTACCGCTTTGGAATGCGATGAAGCATATCGTGGCCTCTGCCTCCGCAGAAGATAAGTTCGCCCTCTTCCACGGAACGGCCGCCAAGGTCTATCGAATCGAATGGTCCTGAACAGCCAAAGGCGCGATAAGGCAGCGTTATACCCTTCATCGCGGCTATCCGCGACACGCTTCGCGAAGAGCATATGCTAGGCCGAATTGATGCCACGTCATGCCTTCCTTGTTTTAGACAAGGGCGTAGACGGCTCGAACGCATCGATGGCGGTCCATTCCTGCGGTTTCTCGGACCGTTGCCAGCGCAAAGAGCTGCTCGGTCACTAGCAAGGCGGTAACACTATGTACGACGTAAGAACACAATGATTCATTCGCAATTAGCGAGAGCTCGCGCTACGCACCGACGGGCGCAATCCAACGGCCACCGCCTTGCATCGCCTCTTTAAATGATTCCCAACGGCTCAACGTCTGGCTCCTCCACACCGGCCCTATTGCCAGGCGGGGCGAACCCGCTGCTGGCGCGAGGTGGCCCTATGTCCGTAAAGGAGGCTTCAATGGATGTTGAGGTCGACACCACTCGCGTGATCAGAAAAGTCGCGAGTGCCGCGATGGTCGCTACCACTATTGAATGGTATGACTTCTTCATCTACGGCACTGCCGCCGCGCTTGCATTTCCCGCCGTGTTTTTCTCGAGCCATTTGTCGCATTTGATGGCGCAGCTCTTTACGTTTGCTACGTTTGCTGTCGGATTCGCAGTGCGTCCGATCGGCGCCATTGTTTTTGGCCAGTACGGCGACCGGGTAGGGCGCAAAAAAGCACTTGTCGTGGCGCTGGTCACCATGGCAAGCGCAACCACGCTAATCGGCCTACTCCCGAGTTACGCCGCGACCGGAGTCTTCGCGCCGATGGCGCTCATTGCACTGCGATGTGTTCAAGGATTCGCGCTGGGCGGGCAATGGGGCGGCGCAACCTTATTGATTGCCGAGACGGCACCGAAAAAGCGACGGGGTTTTTATGGCAGCTTCGGGCAGGCGGGCGCGGGGACAGGAACCATCCTGTCGAATTTGGTGTTTCTGCTCGCCAGCGCGGCACTGTCGCAGGGTGACTTCATTGCGTGGGGATGGCGGATCCCCTTCGTTCTGAGCATTGTGATGATCCCCATCGCCCTGTATATCCACCTACGCATTGAAGACACCCCCGCCTTCCGGCGTCTGGCGCACCTCAAAGAGGAGATCGGATCACGGGCACGCCTTAAAACGGCGCCGACCGCATCCCAGCCAGGACCAAAGTCGCCCGTGCTACAGGTTTTCCACCGCTATCCCCGGCAGCTGGCACTGGCCGCGGGGACGCTGGTTGGCATTCAGGTAGCAACCTATATCATGAATGTGTTCGCCGTCGCTTACGCCACGAATCCGACTGGCCTTAACATCTCACGCAACATCCTGCTGGGCGGCATCCTGGTCGGAGCGCTCACGCTGGTCATTGGAATTTTCATCGGCGGCACGGCGTCTGACCGCTTTGGAAGGCGAGCGCTGATCATGCTGGGGGGAGCCCTCCTGGGCGTTTGGGCGTTTGCGTTTTTCCCCTTGATTGAAACTCGCTCCACTCTCTGCATCATGGCCGCCATAGGCGTCGGCATGCTCTTCGACGGACTGGTCAATGGACCGCAGGCCGCCTTTTTTGCCGAACTTTTCCGCACCGAGGTTCGCTATTCCGGGGTTTCGCTGGCGTATCAAGGTGGGGCCATCTTCGGCGGCGGGATCGCCCCCATGATTGCCACCGCGTTATATTCGCATTTCGGGACCACCGTTGCCGTCTCCGTCTACGTTGCGTTCTGCTGTCTGATTACGGTTGTCTCAGCGTTTTTATCCAGTGACAACTATGGACGCGATCTGAGCTGATGATGCAAATACACTTGCGCAGGGTGGGAGGATGCTGGTCTTGGCGGCCTCCTCATGCTGCCCCATTTTATTGAGACAGGAATGAGCGACATGAACGACCCGTATGACTTCGTTCCCCAATTAAAGCGTCTGCGAGACGATGTGCTTTACGGGGACGTGTGGGAGCAACCGGAGCTATCGAAGCGCGACCGAAGTCTCATCACTTGCGCGATTCTTGCCGCACTGTATCGAACGACGGAACTGGAGCACCATATGAAACACGCCATCGCCAACGGCGTCACCGCCGATGAACTGCGCGGGCTCGCCACCCACACGGCGTTTTATGCCGGATGGCCCTGCGGGCTGAACGCGGGACGCGCGGCATCCGACGCCCTGACCGAGGCCAATAAGTAGCAGCCCATGTGTAATGCCCGACTGCGCCGCTTTGCAATCGATGACGCCGACGTCCCGCTCATCAACGATCGTTAGTATGAGCAAGACGCTCTACGAGAGAATCTGGGAGGCCCATTCCATTCTCGAGGGAGAAGACGGCCAAACGCTATTGCACGTTGGCCGCCATATCGCGCACGACGGCTCGTATCATGCATTTGAGTTCTTGCGACAGCGCGGCCTACGGGTACGGCGACCGGACCAAATGTTTGCAACGCCGGACCATGGCGTATCATCCAGCAGCCATGAGCTCGCGGCAATCACCGATCCCGAACAACGTCGCGTGGTCGAATTACTCGAGAAAAACACTCAAGAGTATGGCATCGTTCATTTCGCGCTGAACGATTCGCGCCAAGGGATTGTCCACGTGGTAGGGCCCGAGCAGGGAATTACCCAGCCGGGCTTGCTCATGGCCTGCGGCGACTCGCACACCTCGACCCACGGAGCGTTGGGCGCGCTTGCGTTCGGCATGGGCGCGAGCGACATCCTGCACGTCATGGCGACACAAGCCATTTGGCAGCGCCGATCGAAGACCATGCGCATTGCGGTGGAGGGCATACTCCCGCTCGGTGTCACGGCTAAGGACGTGATCCTCGCCATCATCGCAAAAATTGGCGCTAATGGCGCTGTCGGGCATGTTATTGAGTTCACGGGTTCGACCATTCGGTCGATGTCTATCGAGGAGCGCCTGACAGTGTGCAACATGGCCATTGAGGCGGGGGCCCGCGCAGGCATGGTGAGCCCCGATGACACGACCTACCGTTATTTGAATGGGCGTCCTTTTGCCCCTAAAGGCGCACAATGGGATAAAGCGCTCGCCTATTGGCATACCCTCCCCTCTGACGCCGATGCCGTGTATGACACGGAGGTCGCGCTTGATGCGGCCGTTCTATCCCCCATGGTCACGTGGGGAAACAGCCCCGAAGACGCTCTGCCGATTGACGGCAAGGTACCCGATCCCGCCGCCGAGACCAACATTGAACGGCGAGCGTATTTACTGAGGACGCTTGACTATATGGGTTTGACTCCTGGCATGCCGCTGTCTGGTCTTGTCGTCGATCAGGTGTTCATCGGATCTTGCGCCAACGCGCGTATTGAGGACTTAAGAGCAGCCGCAGTCGTCGCGCGGCGGGGACGCGCGGTAGTGCCCACTCTGGTAGTCCCCGGGTCAACGCAGGTGAAGTTAGCAGCGGAGGCAGAAGGGTTAGACCGGGTGTTTCGCGAGGCTGGCTTCTTGTGGGCCGAATCAAGTTGCTCGATGTGCGTCGGAATGAACGGCGATCTGGTCGGGGCCGGCAAGCGTTGCGCCTCCACGTCGAACCGCAATTTCGTCGGGCGGCAAGGCAAGGGCAGTCGAACGCACCTCATGAGTCCTGCGATGGCCGCCGCCGCGGCCCTTACGGGTCACATCACCGACGTCCGCAAGTGAAACACTTGACGATGGAGCCGTTTAACACCCTCACCGGCATTGCGGCGCCGCTCGATCGTCCCAATGTGGACACCGATCAGCTAATGCCCGCTCGGTATATGCGAAAGCCCCGTGAAGGCGGCTTTCAAACGTTCTTATTTCGCGATCTGCGTTTCGATGATTCGGGAAATGAGATTCCCGATTTCGTGCTGAATCAGGAACCATATCGGCAGGCGCGCATCCTGGTCGCGGACCGAAATTTCGGCGGCGGGTCGAGCCGAGAGCAGGCCGCCTGGAGCCTGTCGGATTTCGGCATTCGTTGCGTCGTCGCCGCGGACTTCGGCGACATCTTTTATCTAAACGCCCTGAAATGCGGCCTGCTTCCGGTGCGGCTCAGCATCGACATTTGCCTTATCCTGCGCCGACAATTGCATGCCCATCCCGGCTTTAAGATGACGGTGGATCTGCCGCAGCAGAGAGTCCAGGCGCCGGACGGTCAGTATTACTCTTTCAGCATCGATCCGTTTCATAAGCGCCGGCTTTTGGAAGGCTTGGACGATATCGGTTTTACGCTCACCCACGAGACCGCCATGAGCGCGTTCGAACAGGGATACCGGCAACGGTTTGACTGGCTTTTCGACTACGAACGCTAACCAAGTCGCTTCTTTGTTCTGTTCATCGGGCTGCTCTTCTAGTAATCCGCCCGAACTAACTCCGCTGCTTTATGGCCGATCATGATGCTTGGCGCATTGGTGTTGCCTGCGGTTACCGTCGGCATAATGGAGGCGTCCGCAACTCGCAAACCTGCGATTCCGCGGACGCGCAAATGCGCATCCACAACTGACATCTCATCGGTACCCATTTTACAGCTACCCGCGGGATGAAATGCGCAATGCCCCTCGCGCTTCATGTAGTCGAGTAATTGCTCGTCTGTGACTCGTTCTGCGCCCGGAGTAATCTCGGATAGCACCCGCGAGGCGAGCGGCTCGGTCGCAAATATCTGTCGCAGTTTGCGAATGCCGGCGAGCATCACTCGAATGTCATCAGCGTGCTCGAGGAAATTCGGCTGAAATCGCGGCGCATCCAACGGGTCCGCCGAGCGCAACGTGACCCGCCCCCGAGAGGCGGGACGGGTGCTGTACACCGAGGCGCCCACGGCGTCGATCGGATCGACGCGCACCTGCCCGGCGGGGAGGTGCGTAAATGTCATTGGACGGAAGCTGATCTCTAAATCCGAATAATCGATTTGCGGCGAGCTTTTGACGAACGCGCCCGCCATGGACGACGGCAAGGCGAGATACCCGCCTCGTGTCATCAGATAGCGGACGCCCTCCGCGTACATCCGCCAGCCGTTCAAGGCCCGATTGTACGAGCTCTCGGGCGTCACAGCTGCTTGGATACGGGCAACGAAATGATCTTGAAGGTTGCATCCCACCCCGGGGAGATGGTGTAGCGCATCAATGCCATGGCGTCGCAGTTCGGTGCCATCGCCGATCCCGGAGAGCATGAGGACCTGCGGCGAATTCAACGCTCCCGCGCAGAGAATCACCTCGCGTTTGGCGGCGAACACACGCTGTGTGTTGTCTTGCAGCATCTCAATCCCGATAGCGCGCCGATCTTGCATCAAAATGCGTTTGACATGGGCGCCCGATTCAATAACCAGATTGGATCGGTGCCGCACCGGCTTGAGAAATGCATCGTAGCTCGATTGACGCAGACCATTTCGAATATTGGCTTGAAGAAAGCCCACCGCCTCCGTCTCTTCGCCATTGAAGGAGTCGATTGCCGGTATGCCGATGCGTCGGGCAGATTCGATGAAGTCGGTCGCGGTGGGGTGTTTGATTGCCGAATCGCTCACGGCAAGTTCACCGCGCGTTCCCTGCAGGGATCCGGCGGACGCGCCGTAATTTTCGATACGAATAAAATGCGGCAGCACGTCTTCCCACGCCCAGCCGACATTGCCAAGGCTCGCCCAATGGTTGAAATCGCTGCGATTGCCGCGCACATACACGAGACCGTTAATCGCGCTACTACCTCCGAGAGCTTTGCCGCGAGGCCAGTACAGGACGCGACCTCGCAGCGTCGGAACGGGCTCGGTGAAGTAGCCCCAGTTATAGCGCGGATTCTTAAATAGTTTCGCCATACCGGCGGGGGTCTGGATCCAAAATCCACGCGCTGGTGGACCCGCCTCGACGACGAGCACCCTGAGCGAGGGATCGTCTGACAGACGTCGCGCGAGTGCGCACCCTGCCGATCCGGCGCCCACCACAATGTAGTCGAATGTCGTCTCAGCGTCGCTTGGCATTACACCGCACCATTCTAGTCACACCGCGCACACGCCCATGAGATGTTAAGGGCCCCCGGGGGGGCGTGATTCCTGCCCACGGCGCCCCCACTCCCCCGCCGCCGGTAGGGCTTCTTGGACGGGCAGTATAAAGGCCCCACAGCGACCACTAACGTCTGGATTTTGAGGGATATAACCTCGCGTTATCGTCGATTGGATCGGATGGCGTGCTAAATGCCCGCTGAGATGCCCTTCGTCGCATAATGAGGCATCGTGGCGCCCGCGGTGGCTGTATCGGATACCTCAGGCGCCCTACCAACATGACATCTGCAGGGAGTCGACTCTTTTTGGCTGTTTGCATATTTTTTTTTGAACCCCGTAGCGACATTCAAGCGTCGAGACTCGCGCGCATCCGATGAGGCATGAACACATGGCAGCCGCCAACAATGCGATGACTTCTTCCATTCCGAATGTGCCCGGTTACCGGGAGGCGATTAATTGGATTGCCTCAGGGCCGAAGCGCCTGCTGATTGGAGGTCGCTGGCTTGATGCGCAGTCGGGTGCGACCCGAGGCACCATCAATCCCGCCACGGAGGAACACCTCACCCTCGTGGCCGAGGCGGGTACCGCGGACGTGAATGCTGCGGTTCTGGCCGCGCGGAAGGCTTTCGAGGCACCTTCGTGGAATGGCATCTCGCCGCACGTCCGCACCAACTTGCTCCTCAAAATAGCTGATGCGGTCGAGCGCCATACCGACGAACTGGCGGTGCTCGATACCTTGGACATGGGCGCGCCGCTTGCGTTGAATCGGGCGCGCGCAGCGCAGACAGTGGAGCTGTTCCGCTATTTCGCCGGTTGGCCGACCAAGATCTACGGCACCACCAATCCCACGGACAATGCGCGTTTTATCTACATGTTGCGCGAACCGATGGGTGTCTGTGCGCTCATCAATGCATGGAATGTTCCCCTAGTTACAGCGGCCATGAAGCTTGCTCCCTCGATAGCGTGCGGCAACGCAGTCATCCTGAAGCCGGCGGAACTCACGCCACTTTCGACCATTCGACTGGCTGAGCTCATCGAAGAGGTGGGGTTGCCACCGGGCGTGATGAATATTGTCCTCGGCGCGGGGACGGTCGTTGGCGCCGCCATGGCGGCGCATCCGGGAATCGACAAAATCGCCTTTACGGGATCTACTGCGGTCGGTCGCCATATCCTGCAGGCCTCCGCAGGGAACATGAAGAAGGTCACGCTCGAACTCGGGGGCAAATCACCCAACATTATCTTTCAAGACGCCGACCTTGACTCTGCCCTTCCGGCCGCCGCTATGACGCTCTGCAGAAATTCGGGGCAAATCTGCTCTGCAGGCACTCGATTGCTGGTGCACGAGAGTTTGCACGATGAAGTCGCCGGGCGCGTCGCCGAGCTCGCCGGTGGCTATAAGGTCGGCTCGCCTTTTGATACCGACACTCAACTGGGACCGCTGATTTCGGCGCAGCAGATGGCCCGTGTATTGTCCTATGTTGAGGCCGGCAAAGAGGCCGGAGCGCAACTCAGTCTCGGTGGCGCCCGGATCGGCGAGGCCGGTTACTTCATACAACCGACGATCTTCAGCCGCGTTTCGAACGACATGCGGATCGCGCGCGAGGAGATTTTCGGCCCGGTGCTCTCCATCATTCCGTTCAAGGATGAGAAAGACGCGATCACACTCGCCAATGACACAGAGTATGGTCTCGCCTCGGCTGTTTGGACGCGGGATGTGAGCCGCGCGCATCGCCTGGCCCGCGCTCTTAAGACAGGACGAGTTTGGATCAATACCTACGCCGAAACCGATGCCGTCATGTCGATGGGCGGATATAAGCAGTCGGGCTACGGACGCGAGAACGGGGCCGAGGTCATCGAGGCCTTTACGCAATCGAAATCGGTGTACATGCGCGTGTGACAATACGGATGAGTGTAGATCCCGAGCACGGCTGGCACTAGTGCTAAGAAAAAGGGGGCGTTATGGATCCTAGAAAACTTTTGTATCTTGCATCGGTCGTCGAGCACGGGAGCTTCAAAAAAGCCGCTAAGCAGCTGCTAATCTCGCAGCCGGCGTTATCCACCTCGATGGATCGCCTCGAGAAGAGCTTGGGAGGCAAGCTGTTCAAGCGCGGTCATGCCGGAATTAGTCCGACCGCGCTAGGCGAACTACTTTACACGCACGCCAGACTCATCCGCGATGAGATCGATTTAGCGGAACACCGCATTTGGACGACGACAGCGAAGGCGTGCTGACCTTCGGCGTGGTTCCAACCCTTGCCACCAGCGTTGTACCCACCGCCATTCTGCGTTGGCGGGAAGCGTACCCGACGCACCGCCTGAGGGTCGTAGATAAAGTGCACATCGAATTGCTGACCGGCCTCATTCGCGGCGATTTCGACTTCATCATCGGACGGACTGACACCTATGATTTCTTGGATGGCATCAAGCGGCGCGTGCTATTTCGGGATCGCTTGTACGTCATGGGACGGCCGGCACATCCTGTATTTCAACTTGACCCACCGACCTGGGCCGAGCTCGCGAGATTTCCGTGGATCTTACCGATTGTCGGCAACCAACGGACTTTGCTTGAGAACCTGTTGACCTCAGAGGGAGTCGCTCTCCCGCAGCAACTCACCGAATGCGATTCAATTGATTTCATCAAATCGATTGTCGCTGACAGCGATCACTTGGCCCTGTTGCCCATGCATACCGTTACCGACGAGTTGAAGGCGGGCAAGATTCAAGCACTCGAACTCAGTGTTCAACAGTTAAATAGAGACATTGCCGTCATATTTCGGGAAAGAGCGCCGCTCGATGCGGCGAGCCGCGATCTGGTCGCGCACATTGAGGCCGTGGGTGCGAGTGTCGGTCGCGGGCAGATTCCGCCCCGTGTGGACCTTCGTCCGCCCGCCGGCAATGTGCGGCCCTTCGTGCGAGGCAGCGGATAAGCTGCCTACGCCGCCCTTAAAATTGTGGCAGCACTATGCGCAGCAACTCGCTCTCTGCGATGGCCTTCACCGGGAAAGGTCCGTCACCCGGGATGAATTCCAGCGCGGTATGGGGACCGTATTCGCGCCCCTTGACCAGGATGCGGCCCTTTGCAAGAAACAGCAGCTCGATGGAGATTTGCAGTCCTCCTTCGAATGTGGAATTCGGTTCTATACGCACAAAGCCAATGCGGGTGTTTCGCTCTGTGAACGACCCTAGCCATTTCACGGAAGTGCCGGAGGTCGAACCGGGCATCCAGGCAAAGGCCGCTGGGTTCATGATAATGGGGGACGTATATCGAGGTGCTGCCAACGTCAGTGGCTTGCCCGTTGCTTCTTCGAAACACGCGGCGGAGCCGTCTTTCGTTTGCGCTTCGCCATTGGCATCCACATAGGTGTACATGCCGCCCTTGAACGTGCCCTTCTTGGCGAGAGCGGCATTGGCCGCTTCGCGCTGCGCGACGCTCAAGTATCCGGCACCGCTGGCGCCTCCGGTCTGGAACCCCATCACGAGCAAGCCTTCGGGCCTTGCTTGCGGGCCGTAGTGAACGCTCTCGGGGAAGTAACCAACCCAGCCTTGCGGCAGGACCTTTTCGCCTTCATACGGATAGTCGCCATCCAGGACGAAGCGGATTTGATCGAAATTGTGTCGATGGCGCGGTGTCATCCACCCGCCGGCGCCGGCACGACCTACGGTCAACACGTAATTGTTGGGCGAGCCATCTTGACCGACCAGGAGAAACGTATTCTCCAGAACGCCGTCGCGCATGCTGCCGACGACCCCAGCGTCCGCTGATGCGACATCAGATATTCTCATACTTACTCTCCGGCCTTGATGGTTGGCTCAGCCTATGAGGAAGCATCATAGTGATTGCCAGGACCGCTAATCCACTGTTAACCCAAATGGGATATAACCAGGCATTATCGGGAGGCAATTCACTCACTCGCTGCTCAATCTGCTGGTAGGCACGTCGACCCGATACGGCGCATACTGCTCCTGCCCGCCCTGCACTGCAGCGTCCAAGTCGGCGTCGTGAAACACGATGATCGGCACGTTGGCCGCCCAGTCCATGGACGTTTTTTGATGGCATTGCCCAGTTCCAACAGCACGCGGCCGACTTCCACCGACCCGGTGAATGACCGTGCGCGGACGACGATAGGGACCGCTACAGCCGGCGAGCGATATAAGACAAGCTTATATACTGTGTGTCACTGAGCGGCGGCCTCGCACACAGGCGCACTGGTAGGTGTGTATATTGCTAACGAACCGAAGGGTCGCGGTGGCGCGCTCATAAGACAGTGCAATTAGCTCGCTGAGTCCTGGGTTACAACTGCAAGGTGGTCAAGTAGAGATGGCATTGCCAGACGGCCGTTTACGCAATAATGTGAAAGACAAGCTCACGCGTGGTGAAACGGTGTATTCAATGACCGTTCGGCTCGTGCGGGGCGTCGAAATTGCGGGCATTGCGCGAGCCGCTGGTTTTGACTCGATCTATATCGACCTGGAACACTGCGGCTTCTCGCTTGAGACGGTGGGCCAGATTTCTATCGCGAGTCTCGGCATTGGCATCGCGCCGTTCGTGCGGGTACCGAGTCCGGATGGACATTTTATTACCCGAG
>Ga0302314_10018825_pt1 | contig 11500 bp, 9 predicted proteins | sample III_Palsa_N2_3_FD_200533 | JGI IMG/M metagenome (GOLD analysis project Ga0302314, IMG submission 200533) | Peat permafrost microbial communities from Stordalen Mire near Abisko, Sweden - III_Palsa_N2_3 | ecosystem: Environmental > Terrestrial > Soil > Palsa > Peat permafrost | place: Sweden... | reverse complement strand
GGCCTGCAAATTGGCCATGCGCAGCAGTGAGCAATCGCCGAAAGGCGTGAACGGATTGAGCACATTGTTGGTCGAGATCGAGCAGTTCACGCCGTATTCTGCCAACAAGTTTGCATCCGCCAGGCCGCGTCGGACGGAATGGTCTTGATCCCGCCCCATCGTGAACAGGTCCGTCGCCGGAAGTACCGTCACGGCCACTCCGGCGTCCGCGATGCGTCGCGCCAGGGCCCGCAGCTCCGCCGGGGGTAGCGTCGAGTATTTGCATCCGTGTCCGACCGCGACGCGACCGCCCAGCCTATATTGCTCCGTCAGGTCGCAGACGAGATGAATGTCCATCGCCTCCGGCGAGTTGCCGGAATCGAGATGCATGTCGATATCCACATCGAACTCGCGGGCAAGTTCGAACACACGATGGATTTGCCCGGCATGATCCGGATCATAATTCGGTGCCGCGCCGATCACCTTGGCGCCACGCTTTAGCGCCTCCTTCAGCAGCGCGTCTGTTCGTGGATTGTTGGTCAGCCCCTCCTGTGGGAATGCGCATACCTCGATATCGATCGCCCAAGCATAGTCGCGGCGCAGCGCTTCTATCGCCTCGAAGCTGCGCAGTTCCACGCCGGCATCGAGCTCCAGGTGTGCGCGCATCCGTGTGGCGCCGTGTTTTATGCATTTCTCCAATGTGCGGCTGGCACGCGCGTAAACGTCCTGTTCGGTGAACGTCGACTTGACCGCGGCAACGCGTGCGACGGCGTTGGCCTGACGGTCGGTTTCCGGGGCGCAGCGATCAAGGATGCAGGATTTGTCGAGATGGATGTGGGTCTCCACGAACCCACCGCATACCAGCAGACCGGCGGCATCATACTCCGCTGCCGTCGCTTGCAGATGTGGTTCGAGCGCAACGATGCGGCCATCGGCAACGCCGATATCGACCGGTGGCATCTCCGGCTCGTGGGCCAACCGGGCATTGCGCAGGATCAGGTCCATGTGCGAGCTACTTCAGAGCCCGATTCCACATCGCGAACATCTTCTTCCAGGTTTCCTCCGCCGCAAGGGTGTCGTAGACCGCGCGCTCGGGAAAGCAGAAGCCATGATGGGTGCCGGGGAATACATGCACCTCATGTTTCGCTCCAGACTTGTCCAGCGCCGCCTTCAGCGCCGGGATGACATTGTCGGGCACCGACTGGTCGTGCTCGGCGAACGCGTAATACAACTCGCCCTTGATCTCATTCACCAATAGATGCGGTGAGTCGGCTTTGTCGGTGACGACGCCGACGCCGTACAACGATGCGGCGGCGGCCATACGATGCGGAAACTTCGCTGCCACCGTGGTGATATATTGCCCGCTCATGCAATATCCGGCACAGCCGACTTTGCCAGGCGTGACGTTGTCCAGCGCGTCGAAACAGGCCAGAAGTGCGGCGGTATCGTCGACCACGCGCGTGTTGGTTAGATGATTCATCGATGCCCGGATCACTGCCGACATACCGTCGTCGCGCCGCGGAATATCGAATCGGACCGTACCAAGCCGATAATACATGTCAGGTAGCAAGCAGACATAGCCATGTTTGGCTATGCGTCTCGTCATGTTGCGCAGTTCCTCGCGGATCCCTGGTGCATCCATGTAGAAAATGATCCCGGGATACGATCCGGGACCGTCCGGCGCCGCCAAGAACGTGGGCATCACGCCGTGCTTGGTGGTGACGATTATCTCTCGCTCAATCATGGTGGCAGCCCCCTTCGTTCGATGTGACGCCGATACCGACGGTCAACACGCCCGTTGGCATCTTTCGAGCCGGCGCGGGGAAAAATCCATGCCGCCCCTGGGTCACGACAATGTCCTTGGCCATCGTCCCGCGACAGTATGAGACATGCGGGCTAGCGCCGGTCACCGGGGCCCTGTTGTCGCGTAGTTGCAGATCCATACTCTTCGGCCCTTACCGTCCCTTGAACACCGGCTTGCGCTTCTCGATGAAGGCGCGTCGCGCCTCCTGCGCGTCTTCGGTCTTCGACAGGAATACCGTGACGCCCTGTTCAAAGCGATATCCGTCGCGCGCGGGCATGTGCATCGTGGTGTTCATCGACTGCTTGGCGTAGCGCATGCCGATCGGGCTTTTGGATGCGATCTCCTCAGCCAGTTTTATCGCTTCCGGCATCAACTGCTCCAGTGGCACGCAGCACTCGACCGCGCCGGTGCGGTATAGCTCGGCCGCGGGCACGCGCCACCCGGTGTAGAACATGCGCCGTGCTCGTGAGTGGCCGAAGAGTGTCTGCAGCATCGCGGCTCCGCCGGCGAGGCCAACATCGATCTCGGGCATGCCGAACTGCGCGTTGTCGGCACACAGGATGATGTCGCAAGCCGCCACCAGCCCGGCGCCGGCGCCCAGTGCAGGTCCGTTCACCGCGGCGATCACCGGCTTGGCGCATTCGTGGATCGCGTTGAAGCATTCGCGCGCACCGCGGTTGAACTTCCAGTATTCGCCGGGCACCTCGGGGTTCGGCCGCTCCTTCATGTCGGCGCCAGCGGAGAACATTTTCCCGGTACCGGTCAGGATCGCCACCCGCACGTCATCTCGATCGGTCAGGGAATCGAATAGCCCGATCATCTCCTCGCGGAACGCGTGGTTCTGCGCGTTCACTGGCGGGCGGTCCATGACCAACGTAGCGACGAAGTTCTCGACGGTCAGCTTAACGGCCCCGGCCATGCGCATGCCCCCTGCTCGGCGATTCTTGTTGCGGATGATAGGCAGGTTTACGCTAGGTGGCGAGTTCCTGGCAGGCAAGGAAGCGCGGGTGTCCATCTTCGATCATGATCTCGATCGCACGGCGGCGAACCACGTGCCGCTCTCGCCCGTCTCGTTTCTGATCCGAGCCGCGCATGTCTACGGGCCGCGCGTCGCAGTGATCCATGGCGAGCGGCGTATCACCTACGCGCAATTCCTCGACCGCTCGCGCCGGTTGGCTTCGGCATTGTCGCGCGCAGGCGTCGGCAAGGGCGACACCGTGGCGATCATGGCCCCCAACGTGCCGGAAATGCTGGAGGCGCATAACGGCGTGCCGATGCTGGGCGCCGTGTTGTGCCCAATCAATTTCCGTCTCGATGCGGATTCTGTTGCCTTCATCCTGCGGCATTCGGAAGCCAAGGTGTTGCTGACCGATCGCGAGTACAGCCCGGTGATCGCGAGAGCGCTTGCGGTGCTCGATCGCAGGCCACTGGTCGTCGACATCGACGATGTGCTGGCGGGCGGCGGCGAACGCCTTGGCGTGACGGATTATGAGACGTTTATCGCCGACGCTGACCCAGCGTTTCCCGCGCGCCTGCCGGAGGACGAATGGCAGGCCATCTCGTTGAACTACACATCGGGCACGACGGGCAATCCAAAGGGCGTCGTATTGCACCATCGCGGCGCTTATCTGAACGCCTGCGCCAACGCACTGACCTTCGGGCTGTCCCCGCGTAGTGTGTATTTATGGACACTGCCGATGTTCCATTGCGATGGTTGGACGTATACCTGGGCGGTAACTTTGGCCGGCGGTGTGCACGTCTGCCTGCGCCGGGTCAATCCGGGACCGGTCTTTGCCGCAATAGCCGACCACGGCGTCACACATATGTGTGGTGCGCCCGTAGTGCTGAGCATGCTGATCCACGCGCCTGAAGCTGCGCGTCGTAGCTTTCCGCAAACAGTCCAGATTGCAACAGGCGGTGCCGCACCGCCGTCGGCGGTCATCACCCAAATGGAAGCGATGGGCTTTGCCGTTACACACCTTTACGGACTTACCGAAAGCTTTGGTCCCTCGACCGTATGCATGTGGCAGCCGGAGCTCGACGCGATGGAGATGGGCGCCAGATCCATCTTCATGGCGCGCCAGGGTGTCAACACGCCGATGCTTGAGGAGGCGACGGTGCGCGATCCCGCGACGCTGGCGCCGGTGCCTGCCGATGGCGTAACGATGGGCGAACTGATGCTACGCGGCAACACCGTGATGATGGGCTATCTAAAGAATCCGGTGGCGACGGAGGAGGTTTTCGCCGGCGGCTGGTTTCATACCGGCGATCTCGCGGTGCAACATTCGGACGGCTATGTTGAGATCAAGGACCGCGCCAAGGACATCATCATCTCGGGTGGCGAGAACATCAGCTCGCTGGAGATCGAGGAGGTGCTATACAAGCATCCGGCGGTCATGGAAGCTGCTGTTGTTGCGCAGCCGGATGAGCGATGGGGTGAGACGCCGCACGCGTTTATCACATTGAAGCCGGGTGTGTTGACCGTGACAGCGGCCGATATCATCGCTTGGTGTCGCGCGCACCTAGCCCATTACAAATGCCCGCGCCACGTGACCTTTGCCCTGCTGCCGAAGACTTCGACCGGAAAGATCCAGAAGTTCGAGCTGAGGGAAAAGGCGCGGGCCGACGTGCGGTAGAATGGGGCGCCGTCCATCCAGCACCGGCTGCGCCATTCGGCCGCGCCGCGCGAAACGATCGGCAGAATGCTCTGCGCTTTTTCGACGCTACGCGGGCATAGCCTATTCTGCCGCAGCCCTCTGCACCGGTATGTCTGTTGAATACTTCAGGTGCACTGGCGCGTTTGCCTCCCACGGGTCTTTTAGACCCAGTGTCTTGCCATGTTCGCGCACTGCCGGCATCACCTCTTTCACCAGCAACTCGATGCAGCGGCGGCGGTCCTCCTTTGGCACAGTACCGTCGTTTCCCCAGATACCCATTATGCCCGGCCGCGTGTGCTCGATCAGCGTCTTCAACTGTGGGATCACCGTGTCCGGCGTGCCGGCGATAATCATCGTGCTTTCGATCTGATCCTCGAACGTCGGATTGCCGCGCGGGTTCTTGGCTCGCCCTACCGCGAACTCAACAAACGCGCGGCGACCGGATGGCGAGAAATAGCCGGACGGGTTGGCCCACACCGGGTGTGCCAGGCCGGTAAACTCACCCTGCATCCACATAAATTGCCGTGCGTTGCGCAGCGCCTTCTCCATCGTGTCCTGCACGTGCACACGGATCAGGTAACCGAAATTCTCCGGCCCAGCGGTGTAGCCAACCTCGGCCGCTGCCTTCGAATACGTATCCCAGATCACCTTGGTCGCATCGATCGCCGTGTTTAATGCGATATAGGGATAGCGCTGTTGCGCGGTCCAGATAACGGTCTCCTTCGATAGAACACCGGGTATCCACACGCGGGGATACGGCTTCTGTAGCGGCACTGCCCACGGGTTCACGACACGATGCTGATAATGCGTGCCCTCCCAGCGGAACGGACCGGGCACCGTCCAGGTCTTCTGGATCAGGTCGTGTGCCTCGATGAAGCGCTCACGATTAAATGCAGGGTTCACGCCGGACGCCAGTTGCTCCTGCCCGCCTCCTCGCACGAAGCCCGAGACCAGTCGACCCTTCGAGACCATGTCGATCATCGCCAGCTCTTCTGCGAGCCGGATCGGATTCTCCGCCAGTGGCAGAGGGTTGCCCAGCAGCACGATCTTCGCCCGTTTGGTTACTGCGGCGAGGATCGAGGCAAAAACGTTGCACTTCGCCTGCATGCAGAACGGCGCGTTATGGTGCTCATTCAGCATAATGCCGTCGACGCCCCACTCATCCGCGAGGATATATTCCTCCAGATATTCGTTGTAGAGGCGACTCCCCTCCACCGGATCGAAGTTCGAGTTGGAGAAGGTCAGTGCCGTTGCGCCGTAGCGCAGTCCTTCCTGGGCGTCGTAGGCGCCCATCGGCTGCTCGGTGAAGTACATCAGATGCATGGAGGCCTCCCTCTATGGGGTGTGACGACGATCAGTTCGCGTTGACGAATGCGGTGACGAGCCCGGCCAACTCATCAGGCTTTTCCATGTCAACCAAATGTCCGCAGCCGGGTACGATCTCGAGCCGCGCGGATGGCAGGGCGCGGGCATAGGCATCAGCCGCGCTGCGCGGCACAATCCGATCGTCGTCGCCCCACACAACCAGGGCGGGCGTCTGCACCCCGCCCAATAGATGCGGCAGGCCCTGGCTATACATGTAGGGCTTCCACGCGGTGCGGAAGCACATCTCCCGCGCGATGTCCCAGGCTTCGAGTTGGTCGGTGCTGACGTTGCCGTAAGTCCGCTCGAATGCTGCCGGATCGTGGAATCCGGCTCGCGTATAATCGGTATACGAAACGATCGCCTGGTCGGCGATCTCGCCCTCCGGCGGCTTGATCCCTGCCGCGCCCACCAACACCAGGCGAGAGAACGCGGTCGGCGCCAGGCTCGCCATCTCCGCGGCAATCCAGCCGCCGAAGCCCAGCCCTACCAGCGACACACCGCGCACGCCGAGTGCGGCCAAGAGCCATTGGTGCATCGCCGCAATATCACGCGGATTGCGCAACCATTGCGGCCGTTCCGACTGCCCCCAGCCCGGATGGTGCGGTATCAGAACATCAAAGTTCTCCGCCAGCATGTCATAGAACGGCAGTCGATCGAGGGTGCCGATGTCGTGATGCAGCACCAGCAGCGTCGGGCCGCTACCGCCACGCGAGACATGTATCTTGGTACCGGCGATCGCAGCCGAACTGTCAGTCCAGACGACGTTCGTCATCCGTTTCCCCTTCCACCTATCCCATCGGGTCGGAAGGATACTCATCAGTATCCTGGCTTGTCCAATCGTCTCCTGAGAGGCCGATACGTCGTGACCTAGACGACGTCGTGGGGGCGCAAGCGGCACAGTGCGGCGTCCATATCATTCTCTATCTGCAACGTCGCGTGACCGATGCCAAAGCGATGCCGCAGTTCGTCGTTCAGCTGGTGCAGTCGGCGCTCACTGCCATCTGCATCGTCGCACACCAGATGCGCGGTCAGCGCGATTTCGGTGGTCGACAGGCCCCAGATATGCAGGTCATGCACCTCGATCACGCCCGGCAGGGCGGCCAGAAAGTCATGCACGTCGGTCCGCGCGATGTCACCGGGTACCGCGTCCATAGCTAGGTCAATGGAGTCACGCAACAAACCCCAGGTCCCCATCGCGATCACGATGGCGATCACCAGGCCGGCTGCTGGATCTAGCCACTGCCACCCGGTGGCGCGGGTGGCGAGCGCGGCGATCACCACTCCGGCCGAAACGGCGGCGTCGGCAGTCAGATGCACAAACTGGGCCCGAATATTCAGGTCGCCCTCGCGGCCGCGTAGGAACAGTAGGGCGGAGCCGCCGTTGATCAGGATGCCGGTCGCCGCGACTGCCATGACAGTGACCTCGGCCACTGGCTCGGGGGCCAACAGGCGGTGGATCGCCTCTAGCGCGATAGCGCCGACACTTATCAACAGGACCATGGCGTTGGTCAGGGACGCCAATACCGAGCTGCGGCCCCAACCATAGGTCCGCCGCGCACTCGGCGGCTGTCGCCCCAACCATGCCGCGCCCCAGGCCAGCAGCAGTGCGAGCACATCGCCGAGGTTGTGCGCGGCATCGGAAAGCAGCGCCATCGAGTTGGCGGCGAGGCCGAATACCACCTCAGCGATCACGAACCCGCCATTCAGCGCCACGCCGATCGCAAAGGCCCGATCTAGGTGCGCGGGCGCGTGGGAATGACCATGCGACTGTCCGCCGTGGGAATGATGGCCGTGCGCGTGATGGAGATCCGGCATGCGAGCCCACCCGATGCTGACCTGACAAACCCTACTGTGGACCGTGCGGCCAACCGCTCACAAGCGCGAACAGCGAGGTGCCCAATGTCGTCCAAGGTTGCCAAGAATCAGGGTTTCGGTCAGGAACCCGTCATGGACACGTTGCAAGCCATCATTATCGCTATCCTGCAGGGCGCCACCGAATTGTTTCCCGTCAGCAGCCTCGGTCATGCCGTTGTGCTGCCTGCGCTCCTGCATTGGAACATTGACCAGCGTGCGCCGGCCTTCCTGCCGTTCCTGGTCATGCTGCATCTCGGCACCGCCACTGCGCTGCTGGCGTATTTCTGGCGCGACTGGTGGGCGCTGGTGATCGGCATCCTCGGCCTCACCGACGCCCATCAGGCGCGGGAGAGCCGGCGCGTCTTCCTGTTGATCGTGATCGCCACGATGCCCGCGGTGATCGTCGGGTTCGTGTTGGAACATCTCTTCCGCAGCTTGTTCGGTGCGCCTATCGTCGCGGCAACGTTCCTGGTCGTTAACGGTGGGCTGCTGCTGTTTGGTGAGCGTTTGCGCGCTCACACCCATCGTCCGCTCTCCGGCCTGACCATGTTCGACGCGTTAATCATCGGCGGTTGGCAATGTACTGCCCTGATTCCTGGGATTTCGCGCTCTGGCGCCACCATCGTCGGCGGCTTGCTACGCGGCATCGACCATGAAGCGGCAGCGCATTTCTCCTTCCTGATCGCAACGCCAATCATCTTGGGCGCCACGGTGCTGGAGGTACCGAAGCTACTGCACGCCAGCATCCCGCACGGCACTTTCGGTGTGGCCGCTCTGGCCGCTGTCGTCGCCGGAGTGACCGCCTTCGCCAGCACCGCATTTTTGATGCGCTATTTCCGCAACCACGACGCCTTGGCGCTCAACCCGTTTGCGTACTATTGCCTCGTCATCGGCGCCGGGAGCCTGGCGCTGCTGCTGCTTGTCCGCTGAGCTCGGCACCGGCCGCGCGATCGAGTTGCAACGAGATGAGTGGGGCCAAGCCGGATATCGCCGCTACCACGAGGAACGCCAGCGTGAAATCGCCGAGCAGGGGTTCCGTGCGGCCATGGATCGCCAGTGAAGCTGCCAGCGCCGAGGCAGACACCGCGATACCGAGCGTCAGGGACATCTGCTGGAAGGTGGTGTAGAAGCTGGTCGCCACGCTCATTCGCGCCCGCGGCACGTCAGCGTAGGCGATCGTGTTGTAGGCCATGAATTGCAGCGACTGGAAGAAGCCGCTGGTCACCAACAAGGTGTAGATGAGCGGTTGCGGCCAGGAAGGTCGGATCATCGCGATCATTGCCACCAGCGCCACAGCGACAGTACCCACCCAAATCAGCACGGTGCGAAAGCCCAACCGGCGCAGCAATGCGGGCGCGGTCACGCGCATCATCAAGGAGCCTATGGAACTCGCGAAAGTGATCAGCCCGCTCTGCGCCGCCGACATCCCGAACCCGAGTTGCAGCATCATCGGTAGTAGAAACGGCTGCGCGCCAGCGCTTATGCGCGACAATGAACCGCAGACGACAGACAGGCGGAACGTGGCGATGCGCATGATGCGGAAATCCAGCACTGGCTGGGCGCAGTGCCGGGCGTGCCACGCGTATAGCCCTCCGGATGCCACCCCTGCGGCGATCAAACCCAGACCGATCCACACGCCGACGCCGCGGCTGAGCATCTCGATCCCGAACAGGAGACAGGCCAGCGCGGTGCCAGACAGCACCAGCCCGCGCACGTCGAAGCGGGCGGGCGATGGGTCGCGCATCTCCTCGATGAACAGGCTACACAGTACGATGCCGAGCACACCTATCGGGACGTTGATGTAGAAGATCCAGTGCCACGAGAGATAGGTGACGATGAAGCCGCCGACCGGCGGGCCCAGGATCGGACCGATGGTGGCCGGAATCATCAGCCAGGCCATCGCGCGGACCAACTCGGCTTTCGACACGGCGCGCAGCAGCACCAACCGCCCGACTGGAGACATCAGCGCACCGCCAGTGCCTTGCAGCATGCGAGCCACCACCAGAAAACCCAGGCTTTGTGCCTGCGCACAGGCGATCGAGCCTACTGTGAACAACGCGATCGCGCCGCGGAACACGGTGCGGGAACCGAAACGGTCAGCCAGACGCCCGCTGGCGGGAATGAACATCGCCAGTGTCAGCAGGTAGGAGGTCAATGCGATGTTCATGTGCAGCGGATCGGCGTTGAAGCTGCGCGCCATGGTGGGCAGCGCCGTCGCCAGCACGGTGCCGTCGAGCTGCTCCATGAACATCGCGCTGGCGACGATCAACGAGACGACGCGTGTGCTGGCGCGGGGCGGCGCGATCGGGGGGCGTTCAGTTGATTCGAGCATCGGCCGAACATCGCCGGTGATCGGCGTCGGCGGAAGATGGTTCGGCGCATGGCCGCCCATTGGACGGCGCGGACGGGATCACAGGCCCTCGATCTCTACCTCGTCGCCATGCAGCTTGAGACGTGCCCCCCACTGCGTGCTGCGCTCGATAATGTCGCCTAGCTCCGCGGCTTCGTCGGCGAGTGCGCAGGGAACGGTCTGATTGCGGTCGTTGCGGCGGACGAAGCGGAATCGTACGCGGGTGACGCCGGTGCCGGTAATGGAGGCGCTTGGCATCATGCCAATCCAGTCGCCATGCCGACGTCCACCGTGGCCGGTGTGGAAGGAGAAGCTGCCCAGACCATAGAAAATGGCGCGCCCCTTGTAGATTTCGACCGGTAGCGAATAGTGCGGGCCGTGGCCGATCACCAGGTTGGCACCGGCGTCGATCGCGGCATGCGCAATTTCGCGCATATAGGCCATCACCTCCTTGTGCAGCCCCCAGTGGCAGGAAGCGACCACGACGTCGGCGTTCGCGCGCAGTGCTGCGATGTCGTCGGTGAAGCTCCGCAGGTAGTTGGGGTCGGTCCAGGTGATGATGTCCGGCGGCACACCGGGCCGGTTGGGCGGCGGCATCTCTGGACGAGTCTTATACATCGGTACTTGATAGGCGGTGTGCGCGCGGAGTACTGCAATACCGGGGTCATGCGGGCCGGCCTCATGATTGGTCGGCCAATATACTGCGCTGCGCTGCAGGAAACCGAAGCGGAGGCCGGCGCGCTCGACGATCGCCGGCGCGCGGGCGGCAAGCAGATCGGCGCCGGCGCCCGTGTGCGGGATGCCAAGCGCGTCGAGCCGGGCGATGGATCCCAGGATCGGTGCCTCGCCGTAGTTGACGTTGTTGGCGATGCCGACCGCGGCAATTCCGGCGCGGCGCAGAGTCTCTCCACCGGCGAATGGATCGGCGTAAAACCCTTCCGTGTGGAAGGTCTGGGCGGCCGCAGGCTGATATAGGCAGCATTCAAGGTTGCTGAAAATCAGTGCCGCGTCGGCGAATAGCGGCGCCACGAGGGCGAATGGCACAGTGGGATCATCGACGTTCATCAGATTGACATCGCCCGTCAGGATCATGTGCGCAGGCATGGCGTACCCCCCTGACGTTGGAGCCTAGGTGGCAGGCCGCGCATTGCCAACCGACAGGGCCGCATCGCAGTCTCCCATGCAGCGACCACGCAGGGGGGATAAATGGATCAGCCGGAACGCGCGACCGGTCCACTTGCCGGCATTCGGGTGATCGACGTCACGACCGTCGTGCTCGGTCCGTATGCGACGCAGACGCTGGGTGACCTCGGCGCCGATGTCATCAAGATCGAAACGAAAGACGGTGACAGCACCCGCCATATCGGGCCCGGCCGTGGTAAGGGCATGGCGGCCTACTTTGCGACGCTGAACCGCAACAAGCGCAGTGTCATGCTGGACCTGAAAAAGCCGGCCGCACGGCAAGCGTTGCTGCGGCTGGTCGAGACCGCC
>Ga0302314_10018824_pt1 | contig 11500 bp, 9 predicted proteins | sample III_Palsa_N2_3_FD_200533 | JGI IMG/M metagenome (GOLD analysis project Ga0302314, IMG submission 200533) | Peat permafrost microbial communities from Stordalen Mire near Abisko, Sweden - III_Palsa_N2_3 | ecosystem: Environmental > Terrestrial > Soil > Palsa > Peat permafrost | place: Sweden... | reverse complement strand
CAGAAGATGCTGCGATTCATGTCGTAGCGACGAGACGCTTCGCCAAACCGTCATTGCGGGCGCAGCGAAGCAATCCACACTTTCTTTGCGGTCATGGATTGCTTCGCTGCGCTCGCAATGACGAGAACAAAAAAACTCCGGGGGGACACGCGTGACGGATACATTCGATTTCGTGGTGGTGGGCGCGGGCTCCGGCGGCTGCGCGGTGGCAAGCCGGCTCTCGGAGGATCCGCAAACCTCGGTCGCGCTGCTGGATGCGGGCGGCAGCAACGACAATTGGGTGGTCACGACGCCGGGCGCGCTGGTGCTGATGGTCGCCGGCAAGCTCAACAACTGGGCGTTCGATACCGTGCCACAGCCGGGTCTCAATGGCCGGATCGGCTATCAGCCGCGCGGCAAGGGGCTTGGCGGCTCCTCCGCGATCAACGCGATGGTTTATATCCGCGGCCACCGCAGCGACTACGATCAATGGGCCGCGCTCGGCAATCCGGGCTGGTCCTATGCCGACGTGCTGCCCTACTTCAAGCGCTCGGAAGACAATGCGGAATTTGACGGCGACTATCACGGCAAAGGCGGCCCGCTCGCGGTCAATGCCTTGCGCTCGGGAAATCCGATCCAGCAGACCTTTCTGCAGGCCGCGCGGGAGGCGCAGTTCCGGGTTCGCGAGGACTTCAATGGCGAGGAGCAGGAAGGCCTCGGCATCTATCAGGTGACGCAGAACAACGGCGATCGCTGGAGCGCCGCCCGCGGTTACATTCATCCGTTCATGGCGACGCGATCGAACCTCCGGGTCGAAACCGGGGCGCACGCCACCCGCATCCTGTTCGAGGGCAAGCGCGCGGTCGGCGTCGAATACCGGCAGGGTAAGGAGCTGAAGCAGATCCGCGCCCGCCGCGAAGTCATCGTCTCTTCCGGCGCCTTCCAGACCCCGCATTTGCTGATGCTGTCCGGCGTCGGCGACAGCGCGGCCCTTGCCAAGCACGGCATCGAAAGCGTCCATCATTTGCCGGGCGTCGGACAAAATTTGCAGGACCATCCGGATTTCATTTTCGCCTACACCTCGGACGATCCGAACTTTACCGGCATCTCGTTTGGCGGCATTGCGCGGATTTTTCGCGCGATCGGACAATATAGACGCGAACGCCGCGGGCCGATGACGTCCAATTTCGCCGAGTGCGGCGGCTTCCTGAAAACCCGACCCGAACTCGGGGTGCCCGATATCCAGTTGCATTTCGGGATGGCCATGGTCGACGACCACGGCCGCAAACGCCATTGGGGAAGCGGCTTCTCCTGCCACGTCTGCCTGCTGCGGCCGAAGAGCCGCGGCAGCGTTACGTTGAAAAATGCCGACCCGATGCAGGCACCGCTGATCGATCCGAATTTCCTCGGCGAGGTAGAAGATCTGGAAGCGATGGTCGCGGGCTTCAAGACCACGCGACGTCTGATGGAGACGCCGGCGCTGCGCGCGCTGCAGAAAAAGGACATGTTCACGTCAGGCATCGACACCGACGACGACATCCGCGCCCTGCTGCGAGCCCGGGTCGATACCGTCTATCACCCGGTCGGCTCCTGCAAGATGGGCGCGGACGATCCGATGGCTGTGGTCGATCCGACGCTGAAAGTCCATGGCCTGGAAGGCCTGCGCGTGGTCGATGCGTCGATCATGCCGACCTTGATCGGCGGCAACACCAATGCGCCGACCATCATGATCGGCGAAAAGGCCGCGGACATGATCAAGGCGGAGATGCGGGCGAACTGATCTATTTTCTCCGTCATGCCCGGGCAGAAGCGCGAAGCGCGTCTTCGCGCTAGACGTCCCGAGCATCCACGTCTTTACGGCGCAGCAGCAAGCAAGACGTAGATGGCCCGGACAAGCCCGGCCATGACAGCAAAAACTGTTCTCCGCCACGCCTATCCGAATGCGGTTGCCTGTCTCGCCAACTCGCCGGTAACCCCTCGATCAATGCGCCGCCGTGCGGGTTCTGCCCGCTGCTATGCATTTCGGGCGGCAGGGAGCCCCTACTCAGGGCCATCCGACTTGGCTAGTATGGCGCCATCGCATTTGCAAAAACGCTTGCAAAAATCATCTGACGTCAAGGGAGTGAGACTGTGGATCTTGGGATCAAAGGCCGCCGCGCCATCGTATGCGCATCCAGCAAGGGTTTGGGACGCGCCTGCGCGATCGCGCTGGCCGCGGAGGGCGTGGATGTCACATTGACCGCGCGGGGCGCTGAGGCGCTGGCAAAGACCGCCGCGGAAATCCGTAAATTGAGCCCTGGCGTCACGGTGACGGAAGTGGTCGGCGATATCACCACGCCGGCCGGCCGCGAGGCCGCGCTGAAGGCGTGTCCCGATCCGGATATCCTGATCAACAACGCCGGCGGCCCGCCGCCCGGCGATTTCCGCAACTGGACCCGCGACGACTGGATCAAGGCGATCGACGCCAACATGCTGACGCCGATCGAACTGATCAAGGCAACGGTGGACGGCATGATGGCACGCAAGTTCGGCCGCATCGTCAACATCACCTCCGCCGCGGTGAAGGCGCCGATCGAGGTGCTGGGCTTGTCGAACGGCGCGCGCTCCGGCCTCACCGGCTTTGTCGCCGGCATTGCGCGCAAGACGGTGATCAACAACGTCACCATCAACGGCCTGTTGCCGGGCCCGTTCGACACCGATCGCCTGCGCGGCGCCGTCGCCAAGGCCGAAGCCGAGAAGCGCGGCGTGACCGTTGATCAGATGATCGCCGAGCGCGGCAAGACCAACCCTGCGGGCCGCGTCGGTGACCCCGAGGAATTCGGGCTCGCTTGCGCGTTTCTCTGCGGGGCCAAGGCCGGCTTCATCACCGGCCAGAACATCCTGCTCGACGGCGGCGCCTACCCAGGCACGATGTAAGTGAAGGCCGTCTGGTACGAGCGGACGGGCGCGGCGCCCACGGTATTGACCGTGGGCGAGACGCCGACGCCTGTTGCAGGTCCCGGCGAAGTTCGCGTGCGGCTGGAGGCCTCCGGGGTCAATCCCGCCGATGTCGGCCGCCGTGCCGGAAGCTATCGCGCGATGGAATTTCCGCGCGTGATTCCCAACAGTGACGGCGCCGGAATTATCGACCAGACCGGCGACGGCGTCACGCGGCTCAGCGTTGGCCAGCGCGTCTGGCTGTTCAACGGCCAGCGCAACGGCCGCGCCTTCGGCACCGCGGCCGAGTACATCACCCTGGCCGAAGATCTGGTGACGCCGCTGCCCGAAGAGCTTTCCTTCGCCGCGGGCGCCACGCTCGGAATTCCCTGCATGACGGCGTGGTGCAGCCTGTTCGGCGACGGGCCGATCACCGGCCAGACCGTTCTGGTCACCGGCGGCGCCGGCGCGGTCGGACACTATGCGGTGCAACTGGCGAAATGGGGTGGCGCCCGCGTGATCGCGACCGTCAGCTCGCCGGCCAAGGACATGGAGGCACGCCTCGCAGGCGCCGATCTCGTCGTCAATTACCGGACCGAGGACGTCGTCGCCAAGGTGATGGCGTTTACCGAAACCCGTGGTGTCGATCGCGTCGTCGACGTCGATTTCGGCGGCAATCTCGCCACCACGCTGAAGATCATGGCGATGAATTCGACCATCGCGGTCTATGCCACCAACGGCAATCGCACACCGATGATTGCGATGCGCGACTTGATGGAAAAATGCATCGCGCTGCGCACCCTGGTGCTGTATGCGCTGCCGCCGGAGCTTCTGGCCGCAGCCCAGGCCGATATCTCGAAATGGCTGGCGGGCGGCCCGCGCATCCACAATATCGCCGCGCAATTCGCGCTCTCGGACACCGCGCAGGCGCACTTGGCGGTGGAAAAAGGCGACAAGCTCGGCACCGTCATTGTCGACTGCGCGCGTTAACGCGGTTCGAACGATGCAAACGATCCGAGATAGGATTTCGGTCGCGGCAGCGCATAGGCTCCGATCTTTGAGGTCTTGAGGCCCAGCGCGCCGAAGGCTTCCGCCAGCTTGACGGCGCTCGCGACCCCATCGAGCACCGGCAGACCATGGCGCTGCGACAGACGTGCGGCCAAATCGGCCATGCCGGCGCACCCCAGAACGATCGCTTCGGCCCGGTCCTCTTGTTTGGCGAGCTCGATTTCCGCACCGATCCGCGCGGCTGCATCCGACGCGGGATCGTCGAGCGACAGCACCGGTACCTCGCACGCTCGCACCTTGGCGCAGCGACCGGCCAACCCGTATTTCAGCAGATTGTTCTCGATGGCCGCGATGGAGCGCGAGAGCGTCGTCACGACCGAGAAGCGATGGCCCAGCATCGAGGCCAGATGAAACGCCGCCTCGCCGATACCGATGACGGGCACCGGAGAAATACATCGCGCCGCCTCGAGACCCGTGTCATCGAAACAGGCAATGATGTGGGCGGAAACCCCTGAGACGTCGCCCTTGGCGATTTCGGCCAGTAGCCCAGGCACCGAAAACGCCTCGTCATAATAGCCTTCGATCGAGACCGGCCCGTCCGGCGGATTAACTACGATGATCTCGGTTCCCGCGGCTGCCACAGCGCGTCCCGCCCGGCCGATCTTCTCGGTCATGGCCGCGGTGCTGTTGGGGTTGACGATGAGAATGCGCATGAAGGCGATTCTACACCATTCCCTTGCCCGCGTCAGATCCATGGCGTCGCTGCCGCGCCTGCAGCACGAGAATAACGACCAGTGCCGCGAAAATGACGAGGAAGGATACGCCGCTGGTCAATGTTCCAAGCGCATAGATGTCCGGCTTGGTCACGGTCGTCGTCAGGCCTTGCAATTCAAGCGGCAAAGTATTGACGGATCCGATGGCCTGGCTCGAACGCGCGAGTTCGTCCCACGACAACGTAAAGCCGAACAGGCCGATACCCACGACAGACGGCAGTATGATCGGCAGCACGACGTGGCGAAATGTCTGCCAGGGCGTGGCGCCTAGATCGCGCGCCGCCTCTTCAAGCCGACCATCGAACCGGTTGAAGATGGCAAACATGATCAAAAGCCCGAACGGCAGGGTCCAGGTCAGATGCGCGCCGAGGCCTGAGGTAAAGAGTCCCATCGCGGTGGTCCAGTTTTCCGCGCCGCTCTTGATGATGAAGTCGTCGAGCAACCGGAATTCCAGCGCGATGCCGAGCGAGGTGATGATCGACGGCATGATCAGGCTCGCAATGGCCACATAAAACAGGAAGGTCGCGCCACGGAAGGATTTGCGGAAGGCCATGCCGGCCGAAACCGAAAGCACGACCGTCAGCACCATGACAACCAGGCCGAGTTCGAGTGATCGCTTGAAAGCCGCGCCGATGTCGACGATGCCCGACCCCGAGAACACCTTGCCGAACCATACCAGCGAGACGCCATTCATCGGGAAAGTGAGGCCGCCGTCCGGCCCTTGGAACGACAGGATGTAGATCGCGATCATCGGTCCGTAGAGAAACAGCACGTAAGCGGCGAAGAACGCGGCGAGCACATAAAAGGATCGGGACCGCTTCTCGCCCATCTCTAAAGTTCCTTGCGGATATCGACGATCCGCGTCAGCGCGGAAATGATCAGGATCGTGATGCCAAGCAGGATGACGGCATTGGCCGCGGCGGCGGGAAACTGCAAGGCGCTGAGGCGCGTCTCGATGATCTTGCCGGCGGATGCGATTTGTTCGCCGCCCATCACGCCGACGGTGACGAAATCGCCCATCACGATGGTGATTACGAAGATCGAACCGATCACGATTCCCGGCTTGGCCAGCGGAATGATGATGTTCACGAGGGTCTGCCAGCCGGTGGCCCCGGCGTCATAGGCGGCCTCGATCAGCCGCCTGTCGATCCGGATCATCGAATTGAAGATCGGCACCACCATGAAGAAGGTGAAGAGGTGAACCAGGGCCAGCACGACGGAAAATTCGGAGAACAGCAGCCATTCGACCGGTTGCTGGATCAGCCCCATGCCCTCAAGGCCCTTGTTGACCAGTCCGTTGCGGCCGAGCAACGGAATCCACGCGATCATGCGGATCACATTCGAGGTCCAGAACGGAATGGTGCAAAGCAAAGTGAGCACGATCTGCCAGGTCTTGGATCGCACGTGGAACGCGAGAAAATACGACACCGTGAAGCCGATCAGCAGCGTTAGGCTCCAGGTCAGCAGGCACAATTTCAATGTCTTCAGGTAGGTTTTCAGGATTGTGCACAGATCCGGCAGCCCGGCGATGCATCCCTCGAATGTATCGGTATAGCCGCGCATACTGAAGGCGGGGATCATTTCATATTCATTGTAGTCCCACGCGCTGACAATCGTCACGAACAGCAACGGCAACAGGAAAAACAACGTGAAGATCAGCATCATCGGCGCGGCCTGAAGCCACGCAACCAAGGACTTACGGTCTTGAACCATGAAAAGGCCGATCTCTATCAAATCGGAGCATGACTTGCCGGGCGCATCGGCCCGGCAAGTCCCGAGATCGCATCAAGCGGCGATGAATTCATTCCACTTGCGCACCATGTAATCGTTCTCGTCCATGACGGCGTTCCAGCAGGCGACGGCGCCCATGCGGTCGTCATAGGAACCTCCGTCACGTTTGGCGCCGGCCTTCTCGAGGATGGTGCCGTCCGGCGCCTTGATATCGCCGATGGCGGCCTTGCCCTCCATCCAGTAGCCCCATTCGTCAGCCGTCATGTTGGCCTTGGCGGTGGAAAGAACAGCCGAATAGTAGCCCTGGCGATTGAGATAGGCGCCGGCCCAGCCCGAAAGATACCAATTCACGAATTCATAGGCCCAGTCGAGCTTCGGACCCGAAGCCGCCTTCGATACGCAGAATCCCGATGCCCACGAGCGATAGCCTTCCTTGAGCGGCTGGAAGGTGCAGGCGATTCCCATCGAGCGCACTTTGGTGACCGCGGGCGACCACATCGACTGGATGACGGTTTCGCCGGACGCCATCAGGTTGACGGATTCGTTGAAATCCTTCCAGAACGCGCGGAACTGGCCGGCCTGCTTGGCTTCGGTCATGATCTTTATGGTGAGATCAATCTCGGCCTTCGTCATGTTACCCTTGTCGGCATACTTATGCTGGCCGGTGGCTTCGACCACCATCGCGGCATCCATGATACCGATCGAGGGGATGTTCAGGATCGAGGCCTTGCCCTTGAATTCGGGATTGAGCAATTCGCTCCAGGACATAATCGGCCGCTTGATCAGATCCGGCCGGATGCCGAGCGTATCGGCGTTGTAGACCGTCGGAATCAGCGTCACGAATTCGGTCGGTGTCGTCGAGAACTTCTTGGAGTTCGCACCCTCCAGATAAAGCACCTTCCAGGGCGCGGTGCCCTGATCGCCGATCTTCTTTCCGTTGGGCAACTGCCCCTTGGTGAAGACCGGGGTGATATTGTCGAACTCCTTGATCTTCTTGGCATCAAGCGCAAAGATATTGCCGGAGGGTACCAGCTTCTTCAGCGTGAAATATTCCGTATCGAGCACATCGAACGAATTTGGCTGGGTGATAACGCGCTTGGTCACGTCGTCGGTCGTCGCCGTGATGTACTCGATCTTGATGCCGGTATCTTCCAGGCACTTCTTCGAGATCTCATCGCCCTCGTTCACCGCGGTCCCGAGATAACGCAACACTTTCGGCTCGGCTGAGTGCACATAAGGGAAACCGGTAATGGCACCCGAACCCGCTGCGAGACCCACCGCTCCAGCGGTGCCCTTCAGCAAGGCGCGACGGCTGACGCCACTGTTTGATTTCGAAGGATTGCTCATGATCATCTCCTTGGGGGTCAAGCCGCCTTGTCAGACGACGGGATGGTTACAGAACTGCTGGCATTCAGGGGGCTCGCCTGCGCCGGATCCCAGGTGGCGACAACACGCTCGCCAACGGAGTAGTTGGTCGCGTCGAATTGACTTTCAGTGAGTTGGGCCGAGATATCGGTCCCGCTTTCGGCGGCGATCGCGATGCGGATATAGGTCCCCTGGTATTCGATCTCACTGACGGTGCCGGCGATCGACGGACCATGGACGGCTTCGCCCGGCCTTCTCAGGTTGAGACGATCATCGCGAACCGCAAAGATCTCGTTGCCGATGACGATGACATTGTGGCCGCCGATGAATTTCGCCGTGAACGCGGTTCGGGGATGGTTGAAGAGTTCTCGCGGCGAACCCTGCTGTTCAATCCGGCCGTTATTCATCAGAACCACAATGTCGGCCAGCGCCATCGCCTCGTCCTGGCCGTGCGTGACATGGATGAAGGAAATCCCGAGCTCGCGCTGCAGTTTCTTGAGTTCGGCTCGCATCCTTAGCCGCAAAAACGGATCGAGCGCCGAAAGCGGCTCGTCCAGCAACAGTATCTGGGGCGAGGTAATCAGGGCGCGTGCAAGCGCCACGCGCTGTTGCTGGCCACCGGAAAGCTGTCCGGGCAATCGCGCCGAATAAGCCTGCATATCGACTAGTTCCAGCAACTTTCCGGCCTCGGCATGACGCTCGGCTTTGGCGACGCCTTTCATTTTCAGGGCAAAGGCAACGTTGTCGATGACGGACAGATGCGGGAACAAGGCGTAGGACTGGAACATCATCGCCGTGCTTCGCTGAGCGGGCGGCAGGTCCGTCACATTCTTCGGTCCGACAATGATGTCGCCGGATGTCGCGGATTCATGACCGGCGATCATGCGCAGCGTGGATGTCTTGCCGCAGCCGGAAGGCCCGAGCAGGCAACAATAGGAGCCCGCTGGTATCTTGAGGTCGATAGCGTCCACGGCGGTCACGGTGCCGTACTTCTTGGTCAGTTTCACCAGTTCTAGCGCCGCCTTGATCGTCATCTGCACCAATCCGCAATGCCTTCCGAGCGCCCGGGGAACGCCTGGCAACCCGTCGCGAAACAGATGCAACAGATGTGCCAAAAAATGCGCCAGACGATCCAAAAAAGGAGCTCGTCAATGCCGATTAGTTGAAGGCGATGCGCCGCTGCAATCCATGTGAGCTGTGATCAAGGGCCGGCCTTCACCGCCGCGCGCTTATTCGTTGACTTGGATGTTTGAGGCGATGTTGAAAAGCTGCCGCTGCATCGCAGCACCCTCGTTTTGCATGCCCGTCAACGCGCCAGAGCGCGGGCTGATCCATTGCGCGAGGCGCCGGAAACCAGCATCTTCCGCCCCAACGAGCCAAGCTTCAGGGAAGACACCGGATGCACTGGAATGTCGGCAGGGTCAGGATCACCAAGATCGTCGAGTTGGAGACGGTCGGCAGCACGCGATTTATCCTGCCGCTCGCCAGCAACGAGGAAATCCAGCGGCTGCCCTGGCTGATTCCGCATTTCGCCACCGAAGAAGGCCGTCTCAAAATGTCGATCCATTCGCTGGTGATCGAGACGCCCACACGCCGGATCGTGGTCGATACCGGGCTCGGCAATGACAAGGAAGGCCGCAAGGTGCCGACCTGGAATAACCGCAAGGATCCATTCCTCGATACGCTGACCGCGGCAGGCTTTGCACCCGACAGCATCGACACCGTGCTCTGCACCCATCTGCACGTCGATCATGTCGGCTGGAACACCAGACTGGAGGCCGGCAAATGGGTGCCGACTTTTGTCAATGCCCGCTATGTGTTCGGCAAGACCGAATATGAACACTGGCGCGATCACAGCGACGAGGACGACAAGCAGGCGGTATTTAACGATTCCGTGAAGCCGATCGTCGATGCCGGCAAGGCCGACCTGGTCGCCGGCGATGCCCGGATCTGCGACGAGATCACCCTGATATCGACGCCCGGCCACAGCCCGGGCCATGTCAGCCTTCACATCACGTCGGACGGCGAACAGGGCTTGCTGACCGGCGATGTCGCCCACCATCCCTGCCAGATGGCGCATCTCGACTGGTCGTCGACCGCCGATTCCGATCCGGTTCAATCCGCCGTGACACGGCGCGAATTGTTCTCGCGCTTCGCCGACACCCCGACCCTGGTGATCGGCGGCCATTTCAACGCCGGCCGCATCCAGCGCGACGGCAGCGCCTTCAAATACGTCGTTTTGGGCAGTTGAATTTCGTCCCGCCCTGTTCCATGAAGCATCGAAAGTAACGAAAACCCTCGAAGGGAGTGATTAAAATGAAGCTTGTACGATACGGGGCCCTTGGCCAGGAAAAGCCCGGCCTGATCGATAAATCGGGTCAATTGCGCGACTTGTCCGCGCATGTGAAGGACCTCAACGGCGAGGCCTATGCACCGGCCTCGCTGGCCAAGCTCGCCGGCCTCGACGCCTCCAAGCTTCCTGCCGTCGACGGCAAGCCGCGGATCGGCGCACCGGTCACCGGCATCTCGAAATTCGTCGCGATCGGGCTGAACTACGTCGACCATGCCAAAGAAACCGGCAATCCGATCCCGGCAGAGCCGATCTTCTTCCTGAAGGCCAACACCGCGCTCAGCGGCCCGTACGACAATGTCGAAAAGCCGCGCGGCTCGACCAAGCTCGACTGGGAAGTCGAAATTGCTGCCATCATCGGCACCCGCGCCAAATATGTCAGCGAAGCCGACGCGCTCAATCATGTCGCCGGCTACTGCGTCTGCAACGACGTCTCCGAGCGCAACTTCCAGATCGAGCGTTTGGGCCAATGGACCAAGGGCAAGTCGCATGACACCTTCGGCCCGCTCGGCCCATGGCTTGTGACCAAGGACGAGGTCGCCGACGTGCAGAAGCTGTCGCTGTGGCTCGACGTCAACGGCAAGCGCTGCCAGACCGGATCGACCTCGACCATGATCTTCACGATGGCGAAGTGCATTTCCTATGTCTCGCAGTTCATGACCCTGCTGCCCGGCGACATCGTCACCACGGGGACGCCTCCCGGCGTCGGCACCGGCATGAAGCCGCCGAAATACCTCAACGTCGGCGACGTCGTCACGCTCGGCATCGAAGGTCTCGGCGAACAGCGCCAGCAGATCATCGAGGCTTAAGCTACCGCCGTCATCCTGAGGAGCGCGCCTCGGCGCGCGTCTCGAAGGATGTGCCACAACGCACCGTCATCCTTCGAGGCTCGCGAAACGCTCGCACCTCAGGATGACGGGCGCTCCTTCGCTGAAAGGACATTCGCCATGAAACTCACCTTCTCCCAGGCCTCGCCGTTCGCCCGCAAAGTGCGCATTGCCGCGATCGAGCTTGGGCTGATCGATAAAATCGAATTCGTGCCGGCAACCGTGGCGCCGGGCCAGCCCAACGAGGAATATTCGCTGATCAATCCGGTGAAGAAACTGCCGGCGCTGATCCTCGACAATGGCGATGTGGTGCTGGATTCCTACGTCATCGTCGAATATCTCGACGAACTCGCCGGTGGCGGCAGACTGATCCCGGCGTCCGGTCCGACGCGCTGGAAGGTGAAAAGCGACCACTCGTTGCTGCAGGGTATGCTGGATTCGATGCTGCTCTGCCGTTACGAGCGGATGGTGCGGCCGCAGGGCCTGCAGTGGCAGGCCTGGTCCGACGATCACTGGAACCGGGCCTGGAAGGGCATGGCGCGCTTCGAAAA
>Ga0302314_10018816_pt1 | contig 11503 bp, 11 predicted proteins | sample III_Palsa_N2_3_FD_200533 | JGI IMG/M metagenome (GOLD analysis project Ga0302314, IMG submission 200533) | Peat permafrost microbial communities from Stordalen Mire near Abisko, Sweden - III_Palsa_N2_3 | ecosystem: Environmental > Terrestrial > Soil > Palsa > Peat permafrost | place: Sweden... | reverse complement strand
CGGCGACCGGGGAGTTCAGGTACTCCACGACCATGTCACCCGCGCGCAGCGCCTCCGCCACGCTCCCGAAACCACCGCTCCCGAAACCACCGCTCCCGAAACCACCGCTCCCGAAACCACCGCTCCCGAAACCACCGCTCCCGAAACCACCGCTCGCGAAGCCCGGGTCATCGGGCGTGCCGTCCGCCGTGCACATCCCGAACCACCTCCCCTCGGGGTGTCGTTCCCCGGGCGCCAGCTGCCTGTCCGAGGCACGGCCGCCCGGTCCTGCCGCTCACCTTCCGTCACCTCCAGACTACCCGTTCCATCCATGTATTTCAATACGTGCTACCAAGATCGTTTATTCGATTTGTTAGTTCAGGCTGTTCACGGGTTGTAGGCGGCGTTGATGGTGGACACGGGGATGACGAAGTGCATCCCGTCCGCGGAGGCCATCTCTCCGCCGCCCCAGGCTTGGGCCAAAGGCAGCGGTGTGTGAAAGTCGACAAGCCGGACGTTGGCCGCGGCGTGGTGGCCGAGCGCAAGTAGTTGTGCCCGACCCAGTTCAACCCGCTCCCTGCTCAGCGGCGGGTAGTTCTCGTCCACGACGGGGGTCAGGCCCACGTTGCACGATTCGGAGACCAACAGGGCTGACAGCGACTCCGGCGGGTGTACCGCGCGGGTGTCGGTGCCGCTGATGTAGGTGTATTCGTCGAGAAATCCGGTCCACCCGGGTACTTCCGGGGCAGGTCGGCGATCTCCACCTCTGGGAGGAGCCGTTCCACCTCGCCGCGCAGGGCGACCAGGGATGCGGGTTCAACCTCTGCGTCCAGCGGGGTGACCACGATCTCATCGCGGCGCTGCCACCGGCGGCGTGTGCACGGTGCCGGTCACCGGCACGGGCGGCCGGTCAGCGGCCTGCCAGATCCGGACCGCCAGCAGGATCATCGCGGCCGCGAACGGCAGCATGAACAGCACGACAATGGGGCCGTAGGATCCCATTCCTTCGGCGAGTTCGAGGCCCACGTGAACAAGACCGCCAGCCAGCGCGGCACGGCGCGGCTGCGCCACAGCGCGAACCCCATCACCACCGGCGCGGCGTACTCACTGACGAAATACAAGTCCACGGCCACCTGGGCGGGCACCGAGCGGAAGCTGGTCACCAGGAACCTGGCCGCCGCGCCCTGGCCCATGTGCGCCGACGCCGCAGCGGCCAGGTTGACCCCGACCAGGACGTTGACGATGGCCCCGGGGTGGCATTATTCATTGACTTCTCCAGTTGCGGAGGCCATCCGGTGGCCTGGGCCAGCTGCTCAGATCCGGCTGTCCCAGTGGTGGTAGTAGGGGCGCACGCGGAAGGCCTTCGCCAGTGCTGACAGCGGCGGGAACATGAGGTTCTGCACCCAGATGGGCGGCGAGGTGACCCGGCTTTCGTGGCGGAAGTGCCAGAAGGTGGCGCCGAGCTGCAGCGGGTTGCGCGGCGCGCCCCTGGGTGTGGTCTTGCCGTCGGCGACCAGGCCGGCGAGCGCCTCGTGGAACTCCTTGGTGTGCAGCGCCGGGCGGAGCTCGACGATGCCTTCGATCTCGCCCGGACCGGGGTTTCCCTCGGAGTGCGGAACACCCGCGGGCACGACGATCGTCTCGCCCGCTCCGGCCACGCGTTTCTGGCCGTTGAGGGTGAAGTGTGCTTGGCCTGCCAGGATGGTGAAGCGCTCTTCCTGGTGGGGGTGGATGTGCTCGGTGATCACGCCGCCGGGGACGCTGCGCCAGTTGAAGCGGACCAGCTGCCCGTGGTTGTCCTCGGCGATGGCGGTGTAGGTGATCCACTCGCCGGTGGCGGGGTTGAAGAAGGGCCGGAACCCGGCCGTGGGACTGTCAGCCTGAGGCATGGTCATCGGGTCTTCGTGCTCGGCCGGGCCAGCCAGAAGGCGGCGAAGGCGGCCTGGATGAACCCGCCGATGCGCCGCACCCGCCTCGACCACGCCACGGTCGGGGTTAGGTCGGCGGCGCTCGCGGCATCGGGCTCAGCTGTGGTGGGGTTCGGCTGGGCTAGCATGGCTCTTCCCGCCTCCGGTGTGGTCGTCACGGCGTGCCCGGCCGAGTCCGGTACCAGGCGACGGTCGCGGCAATTGCATCGGCCAGCGGGGTGCCGGCCGCCCCGAAGGCGGACTGGTACTTGCTGGTGTCCAGGATGAAGGGCTGGTCGAACTCATACGCCATCTCGGCCAGCTCCCGCATCATCGGGTTAACAAGTCCCAGGGCCCGCACAGCCAGCTTGGGCACCGACCGGATGGCGACAGGATGCCCAACCTCGCCGGCCACCAGATCCAGCAGCGCCCGGGTGGTGACGGTCGGCGGGCCGGGCAGGTGCCACACCTGCCCGGCCGCGCGGGCGTCGGTGCCGAGGGTCGCCAGGCCAGCGGCAATGTCGGGAACATAGCTGTAGGTGTGCGGCAGGTCAGGATTGCCGATGAAGTCGGCCCGCCGACCGACGAGGGCGTTGCCGAAGACCCGCTCGCCCAGCGTTGACCCCGAAGTGACACCAGGGCCGAAGAAGTCCGAGGCCCGCCCGATCGCCAAGCGGACCCGGCCGGCCTCAGCGGCGGCCAGCAACTCCGCGGTCATCGCCGCCCGGGTCCGGCCCTTGACGGTCGTCGCGGCCAGCGGGAGATCCTCGGTCATCGGCCTGCCCCCGGTCGGGCCGTAGCCGTACAGGTTCTCCAGCACCACCAGCAGCGCACCGGTGCGCTCGGCGGCGGCCACCACGCCCCGCTGCAGTGGCGGGAAAAGCTCCGGCCACTGGGTGTAAGGAGCGTTGAGGCACTGGTAAATGACCGCGGCGCCCTTCGCCGCATCGCTGGCCGCATCAAGATCGGTCGCGTCCGCCGCTCGCCAGTCGATCCCTTCTGCCATGCCAGCCGCCCTGTGCCGCGACACCACCCGGGCCGTGATGCCCCGATCCGCGAGCAAGGCCGCGAGCACGCGGCCGACCTGCCCCGTGCCGAAAACCACATGCAGCCTGTCGTTATCCGCCAGCGGAACCGGCGCGGCGACGGCCTCGGCGGCACTCATTTCTGGTGAGCTGTCAGGCATCTCAGCAGCCGCCAAGATCAGGCCACGCCCAGCTTGATGTACCGCGGACCGCAGACTGCGCGGCGGCATCGTTACTTCGGTGCTGCGCGATGACGTCGCCTCTCAAGACGGCGTGCGTCGCTGACGGAGAGCAGGCACGGAAAAAGTCAGATGCCGCCATATGTCACCCTCAGCTTGGCTGCGCGCAAGGCGCCACCGAGGTCCAGAGCAGCCGGAAGGAATATCGACTTCATCCTCGCGCTGCATGGACGGGTACACTTTCCCGATTCAGACGCTACGCCCCATCCGCCGGACAGGCAAGGACGCCGGGTGACCTGCGGCCAGGAATCCGGCTGCCGGACGAACATGCCTCGCGGCGCGGGCGACGCGTAACACAAGTATCAAGTCACGTGACGCTCAGGATCCTGTACCGATCCTCGTCACGGGCCCACTTCCGCCGGCGGCTCAGCTGCCGGGCGGGAAGGTGTAGGACGAATGGGGCGGGACATGCGGGCCGACCTCGAGCACGATCTCGGCGTGGGGCGTGAGCGGAACCGCGTCAGGCGTGCCGTGCCACGCGCGGCCGTCGATGAAGATGGCTACCCGGTTGCCCATGGTCGCGCGGAACGACGCGAGCCTCGTCGGGGACAACGGCTCGCCCCAGGACAGGAACAGATCCTCAAGCGAGAGCCGGGAACCGGAGCGCACGAGCACGAGCCCCGTCGGGTCAAGCGTCACAAGCGCGCCGTAGCAGCGGGCACTGATGATCCGGCCGGACAGCACCGTCCACGGGCGCCGCGCACCGATCCCGGCGGGCAGCAGCAGGACCCGGTTGGCCGCGAACACCTCGATGTGCACGCCGGTACGCGGGCCGAGCGATGCTTCGCAGCGGCCGCTGACCGGGCCGGTCACCGGCGGCTGAAAGCGCGGCCCGGTGCCGATAGGCCGCGCCTCGCTCAGCAGCGACCCGGGGATTGGCGAACTTGGCTGGGGACGAGCAGTTGGAAGCGGAGACGAGCCGCACGCCGATGAGACGGCCGCGGCGATGATCAGGACCGCGACGCGTACCGAGCACGCCACGCGCGCTCCAATCCCAGGTGCGGCGATCCCTCGCGCGATCCCGCGCGCGGCGCCGTGCGCCGGATCGCCAACCGCTCTGTTACGCGTTTCGTCGCCTCCGTCTCCCGTGGTATTCGGGGCTCGCCGCGGCTCCGTCGGCGCATGGGCCGACTCGATCAAGCGCATGGCCGACTCGATCATATGAGCCGGGAACTTCAGCGGCCCAAGACGGCACTTGTAGGGCATGAGACATGACGCTTCCCGTGAGGGCGCTACCGCACCGCCGACGGCGGACCGCCCGCCATGGGAGCAGCAGGGCTGGCTGGCGGCGTGACGGCGCTTCGTCGGGTTCTCCTTGCGGCCTTGCTCGCCGTGCTTGCGCTCGGCGCGCTCTCCCCCGCCGCCCGCGCCGACGGCGATCCGGGCAGCGACGTGCTTGTCTACCAGAACCTGTTCGTGGCCGCCGACGCGAACATGTCCATACCGCAGCAGGTGACGCTTGAGGACCTGCTCACCGACGCGGCTCGCGGCGGCTTCCCGATCCGGGTGGCGGTCATCGCCGAGCAAGACGACCTGGGGGCGATCACGGCGCTGTGGGGGAAGCCGACCGCCTACGCCCGGTTCCTTGGCATCGAGCTGTCCCTCGCCTACACCCAGCGGCTGCTTGTCGTCATGCCTGACGGGTTCGGCTTCTACTGGCAGGGCCACCAGACGGCCGCCGCCGATCGGGTGCTTGCCAGGCTCTCCGTCGCCGCGGGAGGGAACGGCCTGGCCACGGCGGCCGAGACCGCCGTGCGGGCGCTCGCCGCCGCCTCGGGCGCCTGGCTCCCGCCACCCGCCGCCAAGGCGGATGGCGGCACCGCTGGCCAGGGGGCCCACGGCGGCGGCAACCCGGCGGCGACCTCGGCGTCGTCCGGTGCCCCTGTGCCGCTCATCGTGGGCATCCTGCTCGCCGCCCTGGCCGCGGGGGCCGTCGGCGTCTGGCTCGCGCGGCGCGCCGGGCTCCGGCCGCCGAGGTTGCCGCGGATGCTTGCGATGCCACAGATACAGCGGCTGCAGCGACTACCCAGGCTGCTCAGGCTGCCCGCGCGATCAGCGGAGCGGGCACAGCGAGAGCCGCGTCTGGCCATCCCGGGCAGCTGGCTGGCGGCCGGGTTCGTTGGCGTGGCGGCCGTGCTGATCGTCTTGCATGCGGTGGTACAGCCGGCGGCCAGCGCGGCGCAGGGCAGCGTGACACCGAGCGCGGCGCTGGCGAGCAACTCCGACCTTGATCCTGGAACGGCACTGTCGGGCGTCGCGCCCGGTTTCACCCTCACCGACCAGTTCGGCCAGCCGGTGTCGCTCAGCTCCTACCGCGGGAAGGTGGTGATCCTGGCGTTCAACGACTCGGAGTGCACCACCGTCTGCCCGCTGACCACGGCCGCGATGGTCGACGCCAAGGCGCTGCTCGGCGCGGCAGGCGCCCAGGTTCAGCTGCTCGGCATCGACGCCAACCCGAAGGCGACCGCGGTCGACGACGTGCTCTCCTATTCGGAACTGCACGGAATGCTCTACCAGTGGCGCTACCTCACCGGGTCGCTGCCGCAACTGCGGAGCGTCTGGAAGGCCTACAGCGTCGGCGTGGACATCAGCCAGAACCAGATCGACCACGAGCCCGTGATATTCGTGATCAACCAGCAAGGCCGGCTCGCGAAGCTCTACCTCACCCAGCTCGCCTACTCCGCCGTCGCACAGCTCGGGCAGCTCCTCGCGGACGAGGTCGCTGGCCTGCTCCCCGGCCATCCGCCGGTGCGCTCGCACCTGTCCTACGCTCAGGTCAGCCCCATCCTCCCGGCCACGGCGAGCACGCTGCCCGGGGCAGGCGGCGGATACGTCACCCTCGGACCTGGCGAGCCTGGCAAGGCTCGGCTCTACCTGTTCTTCGCGACCTGGGACCAGGAGATCACCAGCCTCGGCGGCCAGCTCGACGCGCTCAACGCGTACCAGTCCGCCGCCGGCGCCGCCGGTCTTCCCGAGCTGACCGCGATCGACGAGGGCAGCGTCGAGCCGTCGGCGTCTGCGCTGCCGGATTTCCTGGCCGGCCTGCGGCAGCCGCTCTCCTACCCGGTCGCGATCGACGGCAGCGGGCGGGTGGCTGACGGCTACGGGGTCGAGGGCGAGCCCTGGCTCGTGCTCGCCTCGCCCGACGGCAACGCCATCTGGTCCTGGGAGGTGTCCACCTCTGGCTGGCTCTCCCGCGCCGGCCTCGACCGGCACCTACGCGCCGCGCTCGCCGGCGCGGCGAAGTCCGTCGGCTAGTCGTAGCAACGGTCCGTTACGCAAGACCACACAAGACCACAGCAGAGATCAATGTGATTGCTCCGAGAGGAAATACCCTATGTCCACGTTGGCCCGGCTGCGCGATCCGCTTAGGCGCACCGCGCCGATCGCCATGGTCGTCCTGGTGGCGCTGCTTTCCGCCGGATGCGCAAGCGCTGGCACGACCGCCTCGACCGCCGCGAAGCAGACCACGTCAACGTCGGCCACCCAAGGCACCAGCGGTACCGGCGGCATGAGCGGCATGGCCATGACGGCCAGCCCCGCCGCCACCGCGGCGGGCGCGTCGGCCGGCGGGATCAATCCCGTGCCGACGCAGGTCCTCGGCACGGCGATCTGGCAGGGGATGAAGATCACCGCGCAGGCGATGACGGCGGTGCCGTTCCTGATCTACAACGGCACGAGCATGCAGGAGGTCAAGCCGCCCAAGAACGTCAGCTTCCACCTGATGGTGATGCTCAACGACGCGCAGACCGACGTGGTGATCCCGTACGCGAGCGTCTGGGCAACCATCACCGAGGGGTCGAAGACCCCCTTCGACGAGAGCCTCTGGCCCATGATCTCCCGCTATATGGGGCCGCACTACGGCAACGACGTCGTCCTCCCCGGGGACGGCACCTACAAGCTGTCACTGCTTGTCTCGCCCCCGGTGTCGGCCCGCCACCTCGAGTACCAGGACGTGTGGCTGACGCCGCACCGGGTGAGCTTCACCTTCCACTGGAAGCCGGCGTCATGACGGGAGCGCGCATGGGTACTCAGCGGCTTGCCTGGCTCACCAGGCGCCGGCTCATCCTCGGCGCCGGCGCCATCGGCGTCGCCGTTGGCGCGGGTACCGCGGTCGGCGACGGCATCAGCCGCGCGCTCGGCGGCGGGCAGGCCGGCGGGGCCGCGGTACCCGACGTGCCGCTCGGCCCGCAGCCCGCCGGCCTGCCCACGAGCCAGCACGCGTGGACCGCGTTCCTCGCGCGTGACCTCCAGGGCAACTCGATACCGCCGCAGTTCGACCGGCTGCTGTTCTTCGACGTCAACGGCGCTCCCACGGCCGCGCATGCGCGGGTGCTCGAGGCCGCGCTGCGCACACTCGAGCGCACCTTCCAGTGGCAGTCGTCCGGGCTGCTTTTCACCGTCGGCTGGGGATCCGCGTACTTCCGTGACGTGCTTGGCGTCTCCTCGCCCGTACCGCAAGCGAGAGCGCTCTCGGACTTCGAGCAGCCCGCGATCGACGACTACCACCTCTGCCTGCACATCGCCTCCGACGACGAGCCGCGGCTCGCCGCGGTGGAGGCCGCCCTCACCCGCGGCACGCCCATCCCCTACTACACCGACGCCGCCGAGCCGCTCGACATCTCCACCGCCCTGCGCCTGCGGGAGACGCGGACCGGGTTCGTCGGCACCGGCCTGCCCGCCGAGCGCCAGGACACCGGCGGGATCCCGGCCGGCCAGCCGGTCCCCGGGGACGCGCCGCTGTTCATGGGATTCAAGTCGGCCTTGCGCCGCAACCAGGCCACCGAGGACGACGTGACGATCCCCGACGGCCCGTTCGCGGGCGGCACCACGATGCACGCCAGCTACCTGCGGCTGCGGCTCGACACCTGGTACGGGCAGCTGTCGCAGCGCGAGCGCATAAGCCGCATGTACGCACCGCAGGTCACACCGGAACAGGTGGCCGCGTTCACCACCGACGCGGAGAGCGACCCCGGCCTGCTCCGGCAGGCGATCTCCCGCTACGGCGTGATCGGGCACGCCCAGACCGCGGCCTGTGCCCGTCGCGGCGGCAAGCCGATCATCTTGCGCCGCGACTTCGACACCACCGACGACGGCCAGGCGGGCCTGCACTTCGTATCCCTCCAGCGCACCATCGATGACTTCGTCACCACGCGTACCGCGATGAACGCCACCAGTGCGCAGCTGCAGAACCCGTCGATTACCGACACCGTGAACAACGGCATCAACGAGTTCATCTTCGTCCTCAAGCGCGGCAACTACGTGCTACCCCTCCGTAGCCAGCGGTCGTTCCCGTTGCTGCCCGGCCGGGCGAGCGCCCTCGCCTAACCGACGGCGTCGGCCGGCGCCCCGGCGGTGATATAGGTCCTGGTTTATGCCGGTGGCGTAGTGGTCCGGTCGAGCACGACCTCGGCGATCATCCCGAGTGTTGCCCAGTCCACGAGCCGATTTTCGCGTATCTGGCCGAAGGTGGTGATCTCGGTCCAGGTTTGCTCGGTGCCGTCAGCCGCCCCGTGTGGCGCAGACTGGGTTGCGCGTAGCCGCGCGAGTTCGGCGCCGGTGATCTCGGCGGCAAACAGGTGGGCATGGTGGGCGGATACCGTGGCGGCGAGTTGGCGGCTGCCATGCGCCCGGATCCGTCGGGCGTCGATTGCGAGCCCTGTCTCCTCTTCGGCCTCCCTGACAGCTTGATCAAGGGCGTCGGCTTCGGCGGTTCCTGAGCCGCCGGGTAGCTCATGCACGAGGCCGTCAGGAGTAGAAGCTGGACTGCGGAATTCGCGCACGAGCACGATGGCCGTGTCGTCGATGGTGGCGCCGCGCTGATAGAGGGCTAGTGCGGAGATATCGGGCCGGGAGATGACGACCTCATTGGTTTTGACCCGGTCCTCGCCCCGCACGTATACGCGGACATGCAACGCCCAGTACAGCAGGAATCGCTTGTTCTGCCCGGCGCTGAATGTCCACACCAGCCGTGCGCCGAGAAGCGTGTTTCCTGCGGAGGTCTGGGCTGCATACCAGCGCTGAAAGCTATCGGTCTTCCATACGGGCAGCGGAACCTCGCGCTCGCCGGCGGCGCGGCGCGCTCCAGAGCCGATCTTGTCAAGGGCTGCAGTAACCATGCCTGCGAGCGTGGTCGCGGTGGACATTGCGTGGCGGCTAGCGTACTTGAGCAGGTAGCGGCTCTGCCGCAGATGTGACGGTGTGCCGTGGACGACCCGCTGGCTGTCGTTCCATGCCGCCAGGTTCGTAGACATCAAGCGCGGGTCCGCGCCTTCTGGCCACCAGAACATCGCGACATCGGCAACATCAACCGCGTGGCCATACCAGTCGATCAGCTCGCCGTCGTCGTCATCGCGGGCGCCGCTGCTCGGTTCCGCAAGGAGCACCACGAGCCGCCCGTCGCCCGCCCATCGCTCTCGAAGCAACGCGATGACCTCAGACTGCCATGGCGAGCCCGAGGCACTTGGGCCTGGCGTGGGCTCTCCGATGAATATGCAGGCGTCCCAGAACGCCGGTGGCTGCTGGCCGGCATATACCGTGATGACCTCGCCCGCCATTGCGGCTTCCTCCAGTACTGTAGATCACCCGAAGAAGATCTTGTCCGCACACTACGCTGAGCACCCGCGCCAAGCTGCGCCTTCGGTGGCCGGGTGCGGCGTCGTCAGCCTGCCGCTCGCGGGCGGCATCGGCGGAACAGCGCACGTCTCAGCACGCCGACCCGGCAGTTGTCCCGACCTTGGAATTCCCAGCCATGATAAGATATATGCCGAACAAACGCGGAGCTCAAATAGCTGCCGCAGCGGTAATAGGTGCGATCGCCGGTCTCCTGGTATTCACCATTGCCCAGGTAACGGGCCGAAATTTGTATATCATAGTCGGTGGCGTCGCCGGTGCGGTCAGACCGTCGAACATCTGGCAGTCACCATGCTCAATCACGAACTGCGGCCACTCCTGTCTAAGTGGCACCCGCGGTTGCGTGAGTTCGAGAAGGCGCACCCTAATGGCCCAGAATCTGCTTGGGCTGACAACATGACCTGCCGCAGTGAACTGCGCCAGGTCCAGGCCCACCTGATCGGCTTTGCTCTCGGATTCGCGCGCCTGGCCGGAGTCCGCGACGCTGAGCTAGCGATCGTCCCAGCTAGCCCGCCGACGCCGTAACGCGAAGTACTGACCAGGCGCGGTGCACCGCGAAACCGGCGTAGCCGAAGACGTGGAGCCGCGGCCACTTGGGTTGCGTACGTTAATGTGCGTATGATCTGATGGATAGGGTTCTCGTCGTCTGCCAGTGTGGTGAGTGATGGGAGACGCGGGTGGCGGAAGTCTCCGGGTACAACGCTTTTATTTCCTATAGCCATAAGCATGACGCTGTACTCGGAACTGCGCTACAGCACGATCTTGAGCACTTCGCGAAGCCCTGGTACAGAATGCGAGCGCTAAGGGTATTCCGAGACACAACTAATCTTAGTGCCAATCCAGCGCTGTGGCCGTCAATCGAGGCCGGGCTGGAATCGTCGGAATGGTTCATTCTGCTCGCTTCGGCGGATGCGGCGGAGTCTGAGTGGGTGGAGCGCGAGGTGCGATGGTGGCTGGATCATCGCTCCCTGGATCGGCTGCTCGTCGCCCGAGCCAGCCCCGACTTGGTGTGGGACGAGCGGGCCCAGGACTGGGCTGCTGATGCTCCGGTGCCGCAGGCGTTGCGCGGCGCGCTCACCGGCCAGCCACGCTGGGCTGACCTGAGTGATATCCATCTTGATGGCGGCAAGCCCATGATCCCGGCCGATCGTGTTGCTGACCTGGCCGCCCCAATCCTCGGCAAGGATAAGGACCGGCTCGTCGGCGAGCATCGACGCCAGCACCGGCGTGCGATGCGTCTCGCCGGAGGCGCAATAACGATGCTGGCCATATTGACTGCACTCGCCGTCACAGCCAGCTTCATCGCCGAAGGTCAGCGCGACGCTGCGAACGGGGAACGCGATGCTGCGATCCAGGAACGCAATGCTGCGATCCGGGAACGCAACCAGGCAATCGCGAACCAGGTCGACCTCGAGGTCGGCCAGCTGACCGCCACCGACCCGTCGCTCGCCGCCCGGCTTGACGTCGTCGCCAACCAGTTCAGCCCCACGCCTGACAGCGAAACAGAGTTGCTTAATACCACCAGCACCCTGCTGTCCAGGTCATTGACCGGCCCCACGGACGTTGTCACCTCGGTGGCGTTCAGCCCAAACGGGCGAACCCTCGCCGCCGGCAGCGGCGACCACAAGGTCTGGCTGTGGAACCTCACCGACCCGGCCCACCCCGGCCCACTCGGCCAACCCCTGACCGGCCCCACCGACTATGTCAACTCGGTGGCGTT
>Ga0302314_10018814_pt1 | contig 11503 bp, 11 predicted proteins | sample III_Palsa_N2_3_FD_200533 | JGI IMG/M metagenome (GOLD analysis project Ga0302314, IMG submission 200533) | Peat permafrost microbial communities from Stordalen Mire near Abisko, Sweden - III_Palsa_N2_3 | ecosystem: Environmental > Terrestrial > Soil > Palsa > Peat permafrost | place: Sweden... | reverse complement strand
ACGAGAAGGTCTACATCGACCTGAGCTTCTACGACCTGCTGCGCACCAAGCTCGGCGCGCCGGGCGATTTCGCCCAGGCCTACGTGATCGCGCACGAGGTGGGCCACCACGTGCAGAAGCTGCTGGGTATCTCCGACAAGGTGGACGCCGCGCGCCGCAATGCCAGCGACGTGCGCTCCAACGCGCTGTCGGTCCGGCTCGAGCTGCAGGCCGACTGCTTCGCCGGCATCTGGGCCAACAAGGCGCAGGCCACCAGGCAGATCATCGAGGCCGGCGACATCGACGAGGCGCTGAATGCCGCCTCGCAGATCGGCGACGACACCTTGCAGCGCAAGGCCAGCGGCACCGTGCAGCCCGAGACCTTCACGCACGGCAGCAGCGCGCAACGCGTGCACTGGTTCAAGCAGGGCTTCGAGACGGGCCAGATCGAGCAGTGCGACACCTTCAAGGCCGGCTCGCCCTGAGCTGATCAGGTCTCGGGCGGCTCCGCCAGCTGGCAGCAATTGCGGCCGCCATCCTTGGCTCGATAAAGCGCCTCGTCGGCGCGCTTGAGCCAGCTCGAGCCCGTCTCGTTGGCCGCCAGGCGGGCGATGCCGATGCTCAGCGTGACCGGCACCGGGCACTGGTGGCGATCGGCCACCTGCAGCGCCTCCACGCGCAGGCGCAGGCGTTCCGCGAGCTCGGTGGCCTCGCCCGCGCGCGTCGCGGGCAGCACGATCAGGAATTCCTCGCCGCCCCAGCGCGCCACGGTGTCGGCGTCGCGCGTGCTTGCGCGCAACGCGCTCGCGACGGCCACCAGCACCTGGTCGCCCATCGCGTGGCCCCAGCCGTCGTTGATCCGCTTGAAGTGGTCGAGGTCGGCCAGCAGGATCACCGGGGCCAGATCCAGCCGGCAGTCGCGCGCGAGCTGGTCTAGCAACGCCAGCGTGAGGCGGCGGTTGGCCAGGCCGGTCAGCGGATCGGTGGCTGCCAGCAGGTTCAGCCGCGTGGCCTGCTCGCCCTGCATGGTCACGACGTGCTTGAGCCACAGCAGGCCGGTGAGGCACACCACCAGCACCGAGTGCGAGATCAGCGTGTTGATCATCAGCGAGCGATCCTGAACCGCGTAGTTGGTGCCGGCCGTGCTGCGCAGAACGGTGCACAGGCCGAAGAAGGCGAGGATGGCGGCGGCGGCCACGATGGCCTGGCGCGTCTCGAGCATGAAGAACGCCATCGCGTAGCAGAGCGGCAGCCAGTTCAGCAGCGTCAGCGCGTTGTAGTTGCCCAGCACCGGCGCGGCCAACTGCATCTGGCTCCACAGGTCCAGCAGCAGCACGAAGGTGATGCACAGGAAGCCGATCCAGCGCACGTGCCCGAGCATGCGCGGCCGCCGCCACAGCGCGACGAAGCTGGCGCTGAAGACCAGCACCATCGCCGGATAGCCGAAGCGGTTGAACGGATCGATCGTGGCGTCGGCCACTTCCATGTGCCAGATCGTCAGGACGGCCAGCACGCCCGCGCCGAACATCAGCAGCACGACGCGGCGCATCAGCCGGTCGATGTGCTGGGTGGCGCTGTAGACGATGTCGCTGTTCTGGACCATGGCCTTTCGGGTCTGGCTCGACGGCTCGAGCCTCCGCCCGGCCGCGTGATGTTCTGGCGTACGGGGCCATTTTGCGCGCGCCGGTCGAGCTTGCGGGTCTGCTGGGGGCGTCACCCCCATGATGGCGGCCGCCTGTCCAGGTTGCGCAACGGCGTGGCCGAATGAGCGCCCAATGTGTCACGCGAGCGCCGGTTTTCGCGTAGCCTTGCGGGTTGCGCCCGCATCCCACCGGGCGCCTTCCAACAGGAGCCCTGGTTTGCTCGGTTACTTCGAAAGACTTGTCGATCCCTATCCGGAAGGCGAGCCGCTGCCGCCTCCCAAGGGTGTCTTCCCGTTCATCTGGGCCTGCTCCACCGGCGTGCGCCGCTTCGTGCTGGGCATGACGATCCTGACGGCCATCATCGGCGCGTTCGAGGCCTTGCTGTTTGCCGTGATGGGCCATGTCGTGGACTGGCTGAGCCACGTCGAGCCCACGCATCTGTGGGTGCAGGAGCGCGGCAAGCTGCTGTTGCTGGCGACCGTGCTGGCGCTGAGCCCGCTGCTGGTGATGGTGCAGGCGGCGCTGAAGTACCAGACGCTGTTCGGCAACTTCCCGATGCGGCTGCGCTGGAACTTCCACCGCATGATGCTCGCGCAGAGCATGAGCTTCTACCAGGACGAGTTCGCCGGCCGCGTCGCGGCCAAGGTGATGCAGACCGCGCTGGGCGTGCGCGACGTCATCACCACGATCACCGACATCCTCGTGTTCGTGGTGATCTACTTCGTCACGATGATCGCCGTCGTCGGTGGCTTCGACCTGTGGCTGCTCGGGCCGTTCCTCGGCTGGCTGGTGCTGTATGCCTGCGCGCTGCGCTACTTCGTGCCGCGCCTGGGCAAGGTGGGCGCGCTGCAGGCCGATGCCCGCTCGCTGATGACGGGGCGCATCACCGATGCGTACACCAACATCTCCACGGTCAAGCTGTTCTCGCACGCGCGGCGCGAGGCGAGCTATGCGCGCCAGGCGATGCAGGAGTTCATGGCCACGGCGTACCGGCAGGCGCGCTTCATCACGGGCATCGAGATCGTGAACCACGTGCTGAGCATGCTGCTGATCATCAGCACCGCGGGCGTCACGCTGTGGCTGTGGATGCATGGCAAGGTGGGCGTCGGCGCCGTGGCCGCGTCCACGGCACTGGCGTTGCGCCTGAACGGCATCTCGCACTGGATCATGTGGGAGATGGCCTCGCTGTTCGAGAACATCGGCACCGTCACCGACGGCATGAACACGCTGTCGCGGCCGCACGCCATCGTCGACGCACCCGGCGCCGCCGAGCTGCAGGTGCCGCGCGGCGAGGTGCGCTTCGACGATGTCGGCTTCGCGTACGGGGGCACGCGCCCGGTCATCGAGCACTTCTCGCTCACGATCAAGCCAGGCGAGAAGATCGGCCTGGTCGGCCGCTCGGGCGCCGGCAAGTCGACGCTGGTCAACCTGCTGCTGCGCTTCTACGACGTCGAATCGGGCCAGTTGCTGATCGACGGCCAGGACGTGTCCACGGTCACGCAGAACAGCCTGCGTGCCCACGTCGGCATGGTGACGCAGGACACCTCGCTGCTGCACCGCTCCGTGCGCGACAACATCCTCTACGGCCGCCCCGATGCCACCGAGGCCGAGATGATCGCCTCGGCCGGCCGGGCCGAGGCCCAGGAGTTCATCGCCACGCTGGCCGACGCCAAGGGCCGCAAGGGCTACGACGCCCACGTGGGCGAGCGCGGCGTCAAGCTGTCGGGCGGCCAGCGTCAGCGCATCGCGATCGCGCGCGTGATGCTCAAGGACGCGCCCATCCTGCTGCTGGACGAGGCCACCAGCGCGCTCGATTCCGAGGTGGAAGCGGCGATCCAGGCCAGCCTCTACAGCCTGATGCAGGGCAAGACCGTGATTGCCATCGCCCATCGCCTGTCGACGATCGCGGCGATGGATCGCCTGGTCGTCCTCGACAAGGGCCGCATCGTCGAAGAGGGCGACCACCGGTCGTTGCTGGCCCGCGGCGGCCTCTACGCGCGCCTGTGGGCGCACCAGAGCGGCGGCTTCCTGGGCGAGGAGACCGACGAGGAGGCGTCGCCGAAGCGCGCCGATGTGCTGGTGACGGAGCCCGACGACGGCGAGTGAGCCGGCCGGGCAGCGTAGATCTTCAGCGTTCCGGCGGCACGCCTTTCAGCCGGGCGGCTGCCAGCGCCGCGAACGCCAGTGCAATCATGGATGCGACGCAGGTGATGCGCAGCCCCGGCCCGATGCGCGCCGCGCCGCCCTGCGCCAGCGCGCCGAACACGGCGACGCCGATGGCGCCGGCCGCCTGGCGCGCGGTGTTGAGGATGGCGGCGGCCAGCGACGAGCGGCTCTTGTCGACGGCCGACAGCACCGTGGTGGTCATCGCCGGCACCGCGAGGCCCATGCCGGTGGGAATCAGCAGGAAACCGAGGGCCATGAACGCGAAGCTGTCGGTGGTCGACGCCAGCGCCAGCACGCCGAAGCCCAGCAGGTCGATCAGCGCGCCGACGATCATCGGCTTGCGCGTGCCGAAGCGCGTGATGATGCGGCCGCTGAGCACGTTCGACAGGAAGAAGCCGGCCGTCAACGGCAGGAACGCGAGGCCGGCCTCGATCGGCGTGTAGTGGCGCGCGGTCTGCAGGAACAGCGCGATCACGAAGATCGCGCCGTAGTAGGTGCCGTTGACCACGGCGCCGAAGAACACCGCACCGCGGAAATCGCGCAGCGCGAACAGGTCGGCGGCGATCACTGGCGCGGCCGCGCGTCGTTCGACGACCACCAGCGCGCCGCCCAGCACGAGCGTCACCACGCCACCCGCCCAGATGCGCGGGTCGGCGATGCCCCAGGTGCGGGACTCGATCAGCGTGGCGATCAGCGCGGCCAGCAGCAGTGTCGCGAGCAATTGGCCGGCGATGTCCAGCGGCGGCCTGTCCTGGCCGGTCGGGGTCTCGTCCAGGCGCCACGACAGCCAGAATCCCAGCGCGCACAAGGGCACGTTGACCCAGAAGATGGCCGGCCAGCCGACGCCCGACACCAGCAGCCCGCCGAGCACCGGCCCCAGCGCGATCGAGATCGAGCCGGCCGCCGTCCAGTAGCCGATGCCGCGCGCCCGCGCCGCCGCGTCGTGGGCCAGCGCGTGATTGAGCAACGCCAGCGAGTTGGGCAACATCACCGCCGCGCCGAAGCCTTGCACCGCGCGCGCCGCGTCGAGCGCGCCCGCGGTCGGCGCCAGTGCGCAGCCCATCGAGGCCAGCGCGAAGATGGCCATGCCCCACTGGAACGCCCGCCGCGCGCCGAAGCGGTCGCCGAGCGCGCCGGCCGACAGCATGAACGCGGCGAACGCGACGGTGTAGGCGTCGACGACCCACTGCAGCCCGTCGACGCCTGTGCCCAGCGTGTGCGCCATCGCCGGCAGCGCGACGTTGACGATCGTGACGTCGAGCTGGCCGACGACGAAGGCCATGCTGGTGGCGAGCACGACGAGGGCGAACGACGGCGCGCGGGCGGGGGAGATGTCCTTGGTCATGCCCCGATCCTAGCGGCGAGACGGCGTGGACGCTTCGTCGCCGGGCGAAGCGTCGCACTGCCGACGCTTGTGCATGTCAACGGCTGCTGACAAAATCGTCCTATCGCGTCACAGCCCCTCGCCTCCGGATGACCTCACGCCAGAAGATCGATCTTGCAATCGCCTCGCTACCCGCGGCGCCCAAGCCCGCGCGCAACGCCGGCGACACCCGTGCACGCATCCTCGCGGCGGCGCGCGTGCGTTTCTCGGTCGACGCCTACGAGAACGTCGGCACGCGCGACATCGCCGCCGATGCCGGTGTCGATGCCGCGTTGGTGAACCGCTACTTCGGCGGCAAGGAGAAGCTGTTCGACGAGGCCATCCAGGACGCGTTCGCGATCAAGGATCACTTCGACGGCCTCGACATGAGCCTCTTCGGCGAGGTCATCACCACGCTCGTGATGGAGGGCAGCGAGGAGCGGCGCGAATCGAGATTCGATGCGCTGGGCATGCTGCTGCGCGCCTCGGGCAGCCCGGCCACGCAGGAGCGCGTGTCGGCGCGCTTCCATGCCGAGTTCGTCGAGCCGCTCGCGCGCCTGCTGCACGGGCGTGATGCTGACCTGCGCGCGGCGCTGATCGCGTCGTACCTGATCGGCCTGGCGACGATGAAGCACGCCCTGGGCTCGCCGCTGCTGGGTGCGGCGGCGCAGCGCAAGGCGGTTGCCACCGTGGGCGCGGCAATCCAGGCCTGCGTGAACGGAAACTAGAGCGCGGACAGTCCGGTCAGCGCTGCGTGCTGCAGCAGCATGATGGTCTTGCCGTCCTGGATCTCGCCGCTGGCGATCATCGACATTGCCTGCGCGAGCGGCATCTCCAGCACCTCGATGTCCTCGCCCTCGCCGGCGTCGCCGCCGCCCGCGGAGCGCCGGTCGGCGGCGTCGTACGCGGCCACGAAGAAGTGCAGCTTCTCGGTAACCGAACCGGGGCTCATGTAGGCCTCGAACACCTTGCGTGGCGCCGTCGCCGCGTAACCGGTTTCCTCGGCCACCTCGCGCCGGATCGCCGCCTCGGCGTCGTCGCCATCGAGCAGGCCGGCGCAGGCCTCGATCAGCAGTCCGTCGGCGCAGCCGTTGACGTAGGCCGGAAAGCGGAACTGGCGCGTGAGGATGACCGTGGCGCGCGCAGCGTTGAACAGCAGCAGCACCGCGCCATTGCCGCGGTCATAGGTCTCGCGGCTGACAACCTGCGTGCGGCCGTCGCGCCGCGTCGCTTCGAACGTGGTCTTGCGCAGCAGGAACCAGTCGTTGGCTAGCACGCGCTCCTCGACGATGCGAATGCGGTCGTTGCCGACGAAGGGACGTGGATCGGTGTTGATCGATGGCATGGCATGATTGCGTAGTTTCGTGCAGTATCGTGCAAACGCTAACCATCGGCAAATCCATGCTCACCACCCAACGCAAGAAGCTTCTGCTCGCCCGCCTCGCCGCCGAGGGCCAGCTCGTGGCCAAGGCGCTTGCGCTGGAGCTGGGAACGTCCGAGGACACGATCCGGCGCGACCTGCGCGAGCTCGCCGCGGAAGGCAAGCTGCAGCGCGTGCATGGCGGCGCGCTGCCGGCGTCGGCCGCGATGGGCGACCTCCAGGTGCGCGAACAGGTCTCGACGGCCGACAAGCTGGCGTTGGGGCGCTTCGGGGCGTCGCTGATCCAGCCGGGCCAGCTCGTGATCCTCGATGGCGGCACCACCGCGATGCAGGTCGCGCGCCACCTGGCGCCGGGTCTGCGCGCGACGATCGTCACGCACAGCCCCACCGTGGCGGTGGAGCTGGCGCTGCATCCGGGCATCGAGATCCTGATGCTGGGCGGCAAGCTGTTCCGCCACTCGATGGTCAACGTCGGTGCCAGCGTGATCGATGCCGCGTCGCGCCTGCGCGCCGACCTGTTCTTCCTGGGCGTGACCGGCGTGCATCCCGACGCGGGGCTCAGCACGGGCGACGCAGAGGAGGCCGCGGTCAAGCGCGCGCTGCACGAACGCGCGGCGGAGACCGTGGTGCTGGCGTCGCCCGAGAAGCTGATGGCGGCGTCGCCGTTCGTCGTCGCGCCGCTCTCCGCCGTGAGCCTGCTGGCCGTCGCGCGCGCGACGCCGGGGCGCGTCACGCGCGCGTTGCGCGCTAGGGGCGTGACGGTTCAGAAGGTTTGACGTCGGGCGGAACTGGCTGCGAAATTCGGCTGACGAGATGGCATGGCACCGAGGTCTCATGTCAGCTGCCGTTCAGAAATGAATTCGCAACGGGGCCGTCCGTTGACCAAGCAAGTTGGTGCGCTAAGGGGTATTGAGGGTCAAAGAGCGGCATTGCCCTTCTCTCAGTAGACTTGGCCCTATCGCCAATGGGTTCGACACACCCCTGACGTCATCTCGAACTGCTCGTCTGAACTTTTCTCGAAAGGTACACACTTGATGAACGATCAACTGCTGATCGATGAAGCGCGCTACTGCTCCTTCGGCGACACCGTGCACTACGTCAATCCGCCAAAGGTCTTTACGGCGTGCGACGGCAGCTACATGTTCGACGCCGATGGGGTGCCCTACCTCGATCTGCAGATGTGGTATTCCGCGGTCAACTTCGGCTACAAGAACAAGCGCCTCGAAGCGGTGATGCTTCGCCAGTTGGAGACGCTGCCGCAGATCGCGAGCCAGTACCTGCATCCGACGAAGATCGAGCTGGCGAAATGGATCGCTCAAGACGCGGAGAGGAAGTGGGGACGTCCGGGCCGTGTCCACTTCAACGTGGGCGGGGCACAAGCGATCGAGGATTCGTTGAAGCTGGTTCGCAATGCGTGCGGCGGCAAGAGTCTGATGTTCGCCTTCGAGGGGGGGTATCACGGCCGCACCCTGGGCGCATCGAGCATCACATCCAGCTATCGCTATCGGCGCCGGTTCGGCCACTTCGGCGAGCGCGCCCAGTTCATCCCTTTCCCGTATCCGTTTCGTCGCCCCAAGGGCATGACGGCGGAGGAATACTCGGATCACATCGTGAGGGAGTTCGCGCGAAAGTTCGAGAACGAATATCACGCGGTGTGGGATCCGAAGACGCGCCAATGCGAATTCGCGGCGTTCTACGTCGAGCCCATCCAAGGAACGGGCGGCTACGTCATCCCGCCCGCAAATTTTCACAGAGGCCTCAAGAAGGTGCTCGACGAGCACGGCATCCTGATGGTGGTCGACGAGATCCAGATGGGGTTCTGGCGTACAGGAACGCTCTGGTCGATCGAGAACTTCGGCGTGCAGCCGGATGTGCTTGTCTTCGCCAAGGCACTCACGAACGGACTCAACGCGTTGTCGGGGCTGTGGGCTCGCGAGGAGTTGATCAACCCCGAGGTGTTTCCTCCCGGCTCGACGCATTCGACCTTCGCGTCGAATCCGTTGGGTACCGCCCTCGGGCTGGAGGTGCTCAAGATGACTTCCGAGATCGACTATGGCAAGCAGGTGCGCGAGAGCGGCGCCTATTTCCTCGACGGACTTCGCGACCTGCAGAAACGCCACAAGGAAATAGGCGATGTCGACGGCCTGGGCCTGGCCTTGCGCGCCGAGATCTGCACCGAAGACGGATTCACGCCGAATCGCGCTCTGTTGGACAAGATGGTCGACATCGGCCTGTCCGGCGATCTCGACTTCGAGGGCCACAAGGCTGGCCTGGTGCTCGACGTCGGCGGCTACTACAAGAACGTCATCACGTTCGCGCCGTCGCTGGAGATCTCCCGGAGTGAAACCGACCAGGCCATGGTGCTTCTGGAGCAACTGCTGGTTCGTGCGAAGGCGAGTTGAGCCCGGCCGGCGCCGGGCTGTACGTCGTCAAGCCGGAGCGCGGCGCCCAGCCTCGATTGAACTCGCCGCGGCTGGCGCGTTGGCGATGCGTCGCACGAAATCGATCACGCGCTCGGTCAGCAGACGCCGGTCGCTGTCGATGGTGACCATGTGGTAGCTGTTTTCCAGCAACAGGCGCTCCACCGGGCCCTGCACCTGCTTCGACACCAGATCGGCGTTCGCAAGACTCGACACATCGTCCTCGGTGGCGTGGACCACCAGGCAAGGCGCACACACGGCACTCAGGCGTCGTCGAACATGCTTGCTCAAGTCGTGCATCTCGATGATCGAGTACCAAGGCGTGCCGGACAGGCCTGCGGCGCCGCTGTCTCCGCCCTGCATCTGGGCGAGGACGTATTTGCGCAGGCCTTTGTTGCGGATGCCGTACGGCGGACGCTCCAGGAATATCCGGCGGCGGCCTATTCCCAGGGCACGCACAGGCTTGAGCAAGAACGCCAGCCGCGTGAAGATCGGCATGCTCCAGCCGTCGTGCCAGAACGACGTGGACAGGGCCCCCACGCCGTCCACCAGCTCAGGTCTGGTAGCGGCCAGTTCCAGCGACAACACCGCGCCCATGGACAGCCCCAGCACCACGAGCCGGTCCACGCGAGCGCGAAGCCGCTGCGCGGCGGCATGGACGCTCTCGGTCCAGTCCTGCCAGTGAGTGGCGACCAGATCGTCCAGGCTCCCGCAATGGCCCGCCAACTGGACACCATGTACTTCGAACCCAGCGCCCTGAAGCGAGCGTCCGAGTTGTCGCATCTCGTTGGGTGTGCCCGCCAATCCGTGTACCAGGAGCACGCCAGTGCGGCCGTTGGCGCCCTGGCCGGCCAGGTCGAATTCACGCGACGGGATCGGTGGATTGGTCGATGCTCTCATGCGGACACGCGCGACCGGTCGACCGTCCTCACCATCAGCGCGAGCGCCTCCTCGAAATTTCCGAAGGCCGCATGCGCGATCCCATGGTGAACACAGTGATCGATCAGCTTGGACTTCGCCAGCACGAAATCGGCCTTCTTTGCGACACAGAAATCGGAGCGTCCGTCGCCCACGAACAAGACCTTGCGCGACTTCGCGGTGTGGCGGGCCAGCAGCTCGCATTTGCAGGTTCCGCAGGCACTGACGCACGTCGCGATGGCGTTAGGGGAGGTCAAGCGCCAGCGACGCTCGTCGAGCTGGACGAGGTGGTTCGCGCGCACCGAGAGCCCCTCCAAACGGTGCAACGTCAGGACGCGATGGATCGCGCGGTCGATGCCATCGCTGACGACCTGCAGCGCGATGCCGAGACGCTTGGCGGCCGTCACGAACGCGTCGAAATGCGGGTCGATCGCCACGCCGGTGAGGAAGTCGTCCAGTTCGGCGCTGCTCATGTCCAGCAGCGCCACCTGACGCTTCATGCACTCTCCAGACCCAATCCGGCCGGCTTCCCATTCGGCCTCGATATCGCGCCATTCCGGCCGTGCGAACCGTTCGAGCAAGGTGTCCGTCACGTCTTCGACGCTGATGGTGCCATCGAAGTCGCATTGAATCACCCAGCCGCTGTCGTTCGTGCCAGGAGGCAGGGGTACCACGGGATAGCTCATCGAATCTCGCTCCGGATTGGGCTCTCGATCATTGCACCACAATCGGTTGCCGCGCTCCTCGTCCGCGGAAAGCGACCTCACGGCCGCATCCGCTCCGGGCTACGGGGCCGTGCCGGGATGCGCCGCGGACTGACGACCCGACCGATCCGTGTGTGGGATCATCGCCGTCGATCATGTCAAAAGAGACTCCAGCCAGTTCGCGCATCGGGCGTCACGTCATCGTCGTCCTGGCGATCGCCATCGGGCTCGACACGCTCGGTCAGTTGCTGTGGAAGCTCGCCGCAACTCGCCTACCCGCGACCCTGTCTCCGGACGCGCTGCTGCATTCCATCGCGCGCGATCCGCTCCCGCTGCTGGTGATAGGCGTGTTCCTTCTCCAGTTGATCAACTGGCTGCTGGTGCTGGAGCGCGTCGACCTGAGCTATGCCCAGCCCTTGACGGCCCTCAGCTACGTGTCGGTGTGCCTGCTTTCTGCCTGGCTCTTCGGCGAGCGCTTGGACGTCCACAAGGGTCTTGGCGTGTTATTGGTGCTGATGGGTGTCGCCCTGGTCAGTGTCGACCCGGCGCGAAGCGAGGCGCCATGAGCGCGAGGGTGATCGGCATGCTGCTCGTGCTGGTGTGCACGGCCGTCGAAGGCCTGGCGCAGATCTGCCTGAAGCAATCGAGCCGGCAGCCGGTGCGGCGCGTGCGCTGGATCGGCGCGGGTGTCGCGCTGTTCGTGGTCGAGGCGCTGCTCTATACCGCGGCCCTGCAGCGGCTCGACGTCAGCCTGGCGTACTCGCTGGGTGCCATGAGCTTCGTGGCGGTGGCACTCGGGGCAGCCTGGTTGCTCGGCGAAGCGCTGCCGATGACGCGGCGGCTTGGCATCGCTTGCATCGTCGCCGGCTGCGCCGTGCTGGCCACCGGCGGATGAGCGGATCGCACTTCAAGGTCGCCTGGGTCGATCG
>Ga0302314_10018812_pt1 | contig 11504 bp, 6 predicted proteins | sample III_Palsa_N2_3_FD_200533 | JGI IMG/M metagenome (GOLD analysis project Ga0302314, IMG submission 200533) | Peat permafrost microbial communities from Stordalen Mire near Abisko, Sweden - III_Palsa_N2_3 | ecosystem: Environmental > Terrestrial > Soil > Palsa > Peat permafrost | place: Sweden... | reverse complement strand
GTGGGGTAGGCGCGGTGGCTCGAACCCACCCGGCGCGGTGGCTCAAACCCACCCAAGCAGAGCTTGGATGGGGCACCCGGCTCGGTGGCTCGAACTCACCCAAGCAGAGCTTGAGTGGGGCACCCGGCTTGGTGGCTCGAACCCACCCAAGCAGAGCTTGGATGGGGCACCCGGCTCAGTGGCTCGAACCCACCCAAGCAGAGCTTGAGTGGGGCACCCGGCCAGCAAGCTGACAGGGAACGATTCCGACCTGGGCTGGTATATGTCGCGCTTTCAGCGCTTGGGTTGGTGGCTACTTCAGGGTTTCTTCGGTGGCGGGGCCGTCGAGGACGCCGTTGAAAAGGTATTTGAAGGTGGAGTGGGGTTGGCCGCGGAAGGTGACTTCGGGGCCGTAGAGGACGACCTTGCCCTTGCCCAGGGGAGCTTCGGCGATGGCCGTGGTGTGGTTAATGTACTTCGCGCCCCAAGCCCAGCCGCTGGCGAGGAGGTCGTCGTCGTCGTACCAGGCGACGGTGCGCACGCCCTTGAGGTCGGCGTCGGGCTGGAGGGTGAAGCTGGGGCTGGAGTCGAAGTCGACGACCAGCTTCGAGGGCACGCCGTAGCCGATGGGGTCCATGGTGTTGGAGTGGGCTTTGAGCAGCGATCCGGGGATGTAGAAGCGATCGGCGGGCACGGGCTGGAGCTGGTTCTTGACCATCTCCATGGGTGCGTTGGTGACCGGCAGCTTGAGGTACTCGGCGATGGCGGTGGAGCCGCCGATGGCGAGGATGGTGCCGCCGTCGTTGACGAAGGCGGAGAGCTGCGGGATGGTTTTGGTGGCGGTGATGTTGCCCATCCAGGAGCGGAACTCTTCGGGGACGTCTTCGGGCTTCATGGCCGCGCGGCCGAAGCCGCCACCGCCGCCGCCGCCGAAGCCGCGGGCGTTGGGGGCGCGGATGGAGCCGTCGGCGAAGACGATGACGTCATATTTGGAGTGCAGGTCGCCGGCGTCGAGGCCCTGGGGATAGACGACGGTGAAGGGGAATTCGAACTGCTCGAAGAGCCAGCGAATCCAGCCTGAAGGCATGGAGCCGCCGTACTGGTCGACCAGCGCGAGGCGGGTGGGATGGAGCTGGATGGCCGCTCCAGTGGGGGCTTGCGCGACGGCGAAGGCGTTGATGCCGAGGGTCCTGGTTGCGGTATCGAGCACCTGCTGCGTGGCGGCGGAGTAGGGCAGCCAGAGCGCGCCTGGAGGGAGCTGCTTGTCGCCGGCTGCGGTTGCGGCCTTGAGCCAGTAGACGGGCAGGTTGGCTTTGAGCAGGCGGTTGGTTAGGGTGTAGGCGTCGTTGTACTCGTGGCTGACGAGATAGCCGGCGGGGGTTCCGCTGGCTCCGGCGATGGTTCCGGGGACAGGCTTGGCGAGGTCGGTCTTGATGACCTCGAAGGGGCCGGTGAAGGCGTCGAGCTGGCGATCGAAGTGGACGCCCATCTGGAAGGCGAGGGTCCAGCCGGTGGTGTCGTAGGGGCGATTCGGCGGTCCGCCGGGGTAGGGGAAGTCGTTGGGGTGGTCCTGCGGCTCGAACATGTCGAGCACCTGCGGGCGGAAGGCCTGCGCGGCGAAGACGACGTAGGATCCGGCGGGATAGTGTTTGCCGTTGACGTCGAAGGCGGCGGTTGCCTGCTGGACTTCGACGCCAACCTTCATCAGGCTGTTGACGAACTTGGTTGCGGTGGGGAAGTCGGGCTGGTCGGCGGGAACGATGTATCCGCGGGGATCGCGGAGGGCGGGGTCGTGGAGGACCGTGGTGTAGAGCTCCGCCGGGATTTCTCCGCCGCGAACACCGCCGTTGGCAGCGTCGGGTGAGAGTGGGCCGCCGGCGGTGACGTGCACGCCAGCTTTTTCGGCGGCAGCTTTCAGGTCGTCGATGCGCTTGGGGGTGGTGGTCCAGGAGTCCTTGTTACCGGCGTCGACGGATTTCTTGCCCATCAGATAGATGTTGTAGAGCAGGTGGGTGCGCTCGCGGGAGGCGTAGTCGAGGACGGCGCGGTTGTTGGTCTGCTCGTAGGCGATGGACTGGGCGTAGTGCCACATCTGGGGCGCGATGGGATACACCAGATCATTACGCGGGAGCTGCTGATCGGCGACCAGGGGCAGTGGCTGCGGGGTGGGGTCGCCGATGATTTCGGTCAGCAGGCCGATCTGGTTGCGGAAGTAGGAGGTGGTGCGCAGGCTGCCGTTGAACCAGGTGGAGTAGGAGGTTCCGTTGCGCGAGATGGAGCCGGGCTTGTCCTCTTCGACGAGGCGCTCGTGCATGGCGGTGCCGACGGCCTCGATGCCGAGGACGAGGAGCGGGTCGTAGTGGTAGCTGTTGGGGTCGCGGAAGGGCGGCATGAAGACGACCGTTCCGGCGGGACCGGCCTGGTGGTGGTTGTAGACGATTTCGGGGTACCAGACGCGGCCGAGGATGCGGTTGACGTTGGTGGTTTCGGGCATGTTGCTGGCGAAGAAGTCGCGGTTGTCGTCGTGGCCGATGTACTTCTGCCAGAGGCGCGGGACGCCGTCCATGGAGCGCTTCATGGGGTCGGAGTTGCGCATGTACCAGTTGGAGACGAGCTCCATGCCGTCGGGATTGGCGAAGGTGCAGAGGATGATGTCGTCGTCGAGGAGGCGCAGGGTTTCGGGGTCGGTTTTGGAGTTGAGCTGGTAGATGGTTTCGACGAGCTGCTGGGCGCCGACGGTCTCTGAGGCGTGGAGTCCGCCGTCGATCCAGACGATGGCGCGGCCTTCCTCGGCGAGGGCGTGGGCCTGGTCGTCGGTGAGGCCCTCGGCCTGGGCGAGCTTGACGTTGATCTCGCGGAAGTGGTCGAGGCTCTTCATGTTTTTGGGCGAGCTGATGATGGCCATGTACTGGCGGCGGCCCTCGGCGGTGGGGCCGATGTCGACGAGCTGCATGCGGTCGGACTCTTTGGCGAGCTTCTGGAGGTACTCGGTCTCCTGGGTGTAGTTGACGAGCTGGTAGTCGTCGCCGATGTTGTGGCCGAACTGCTGGAGGGGGGTGGTGATGACGCGGGGCTTCTGGGCGTGGGCTTGCGCGGTTGGGACGAGGGCAAGCAGGAGTGCGGAGAGCGCTGCGACCAGACAGAGAACGGGGAGTTGGAATCGGAGTCGGCGGATAAGCACGGATGGATCTCCTTCAGAAGTTGGGCCCAAAGGCCTTTCGGTGAAGATAGCCCGGGAAGCGTGAGGGGAATAGCCCGAGACGGAGGAAGCAAGGTATGGGGGGACAGTAGGGAGACGGGGAACGGCGTGGTTAAGTTTCGCAGGCCCGCGGGATTTGCAGCCGGAGGATCGACTATGATCTGGTGACATGGGGGAGGCGGCCAGCCGTCCCTGGTGGAGGGTAGCGGGTATGGGAACAATCGCGGTTCAGCACGAATTGTTTTCCTGCGGCGTTCAACTGGATGAGGCGCATATCGGCTTCATGCGAGAGACGGCGAGTGAGACGACCCTGCCGGTTCTGCGCGAGTGCATGGAGGCAGATGGGTATCTGCTGCTGCGGGGATTGCTTGATCCGGACAAGGTGCTGGCGGCGCGCCGTCGCGTGCTGGAACAGTTGGTGGAACAACTGGATCCGGCGAAGCCCATGATGGACGGAGTTCCCCGCCCCGGGACGAAGCTGTACTTTCAGCCGGAACTTGCGCAGAAGAACAATCCCGAGCTGCAGGAGCTGCTTTACGACGAGCAGGGAGAGCTGATGCAGTTCTTCGGGCGCTTTCTGGGTGGGGCGGTTCGGCATTTCGACTTCACCTGGCTGCGCTGCATCACTCCCGGGCCAGGGACTCCGTCCCACTGCGACATTGTGTATATGGGCCGCGGGACTCGGCAGCTTTACACGGCGTGGGTTCCGCTGGGGCGAGCGGACTTTGAGACGGGCGGCCTGATGGTGCTGGAGGGGAGCCATAGGAACGAGAGGCTGCAACGGACGTACGGCTCGCGCGACGTGGACAGCTACTGCGAGAACCGTGCCACCGACAAGGCGCTGACCTCGAATGGCTACAACGGGTTTCTGTCGGAGGATTCGAACAAGGTTCGCAAGCTGGGCAACCGCTGGCTGGTGGCCGAGTATGAGCCCGGGGATGCGGTGGTGTTCTGCATGGACCTGGTGCATGGGGGCCTGGACAATCGATCGAAACGGCTGCGGCTGTCGTCGGACTCGCGGTACCAGCTGGCGAGTGAGCCGGTGGATGAACGCTGGGTGGGCGAGAATCCTGCGGGCCATGGAAGCGCAGGCAAACGGGGCCGCATCTGTTGAAAGCCGGAAAGCGGCTGCGGATCGGGATCGCGCTGGGGAACTTTATCGATCTGCCGGAGAGCTCTTCGGGGTGGCGGGCGAGTGAGCGCGAATCCTACGATGCGGTGGCCCGAGCGGGATACGGAGCGGTGCAGGGAGGATCGCGGGAACGCTGCGCGGAAGCGGGTCTGCGGCTGATTGGAAACGGGGTGGTTGCTACTGCGAGTGCGGCGATGGAATTTGCGCGGCACTGGAAGGATGTGGGCGCGGAGGCGGCGACGTGCATCGCGGGCTTCGGGTATGAGTCCGATGCGGAGGCCGACGAGATTGCTTATGCCGTTTGCGAGGCATCGGAGCAGACCGGCTTGCCGCTTTATCTGGAGACGCACCGCGGTTCCATCACGCAGGACGCGTGGAGGACGGTGCAGATGTTAGGGCGCGTGCCTTCGCTGCTGCTCAATGGGGATTTTTCGCATTGGTTTACCGGGCAGGAGATGGCGTATGGCGACTTCGATCGACGGTTGGCGTTCCTCGCTCCTGTGTTTGAACGCACGTGCTTTTTGCATGGGCGGATTGGGAATCGTTGCTGTCTTCAGGTGCCGGTGAACGATGGGGAGGATGAGCTGGTTCGGCCGTTCGAACAGATGTGGACGGCGGTGACGCGGGCGTTCGTCGATCGGGTGGATGGGCCTTCGGATCTGTGGTTCTGTCCTGAGCTGCTGGGGACGGAGTACCAGTATGCGCGGGTGTTTGCGGGCCGTGAAGAGACGGACCGGTGGGAACAGGCTGGCGTGCTGGTGGGGGTGGCGAGGAGATGCGCTGAGGCTGCCGGGCTTTCGACGGAATGACGACGTAGAGAGGCGGTAGGCCCCATGGTCGACGCGATCCCACCCAAGCAGAGCTTGGATGGGGCACCCGCAATAATTGCGATGGGAGGTCGCCTTCACCGAATTCGCTTCCATGTGAGGTGCGCGTGCCAAGCAGCCGAATCAGCGTCAAGCGATAAACTGTCCCCAGAAAGCTGGAACGCACGCGTCTGATTCTGACCTACCCAGTTGGTCAGCCAAGCGCCCTGGATGATGCGTGATGATGCCGGCTTTGGCATCAATGGTGTACGTGCCCCAGTAACCGATGTAGTCCCTCCAGGCCAAAGCGGCTTCCTCATCGGTCGCGTGTAGCGGGTCATCGCTTGCGAAGGCCGTCATCTCGGGACGCATCAATTGGGCCGACATTTGGCCGTTCGCCTCATAGATGATTCGACCGACAGGGTGTGGTCCAAACGGTGTCGTGATCGTTCCCGAAGGCTTCAGGCGAAGTTCGTATGAGCTAAGGCTCCAGGCTCCGACGATACGATCGCGATCCTGCGTGGCGTGAGTCTGCTTGACCTGTCCAGGTGCAAGCAAAGCGAGCGCGAGCCAAGCGCGTGCGAATTTCATTGGCCGATTGTAACGTGCATTATGCAGGTTAGAGCAATGCCCCCCACGAGGGTTATGGTTCGTCGGCCATTCGCAAGTAATCACGTCGGGCTTCTCGGTTGGCGCAAGATCGCCAATGCACTTGCCGACTCCGTCAGCTAACGATGATCGGCTTCTTATTTTACGAACTGAGCCTTATGACGGCCTTCCGCACGTTGATCGATGCCGGGATAGTGCCTTCCGCCGGTTCGGACTTCAGTCCCGGGCCGTTCTCACTCTTGATGGCTTCAAGGCATGGTGACGCGCACGGGGTGGAATGGAGGGACCTGGGGCGCGAACCAGCGGATAAGCATGGACGAGGCGCTGAGGGTCAACACGATCAATGGCGCCTACAACTCGTGTGAGGAAGCGATCAAGGGATCCAGCGGAGCTTGGATGGGGCACCCGGCTCAGGGCAGGCGACGGGCACCCGGCGATCCCACCCAAGCGGAGCTTGGATGGGGCACCCGATATTGGTGGCGGCGGGGGGGGTTATTCGGGGAGGAGGACGGATTCCTTGCGGGGGATGCGGGCCAGGTCGGACTCGGGGATGCCGAGGTGCTGGTTGACCAGGCGGGTGGGGGTGTGGGCGAGCCATTCGGCGAGGGAGATGTCCTCGTAGAAGGGCGTGGGGAAGACTTCGATGAAGACGAGGTCGGAGTCGCCGGTGTTCTCTATATAGTGGGGGGCGGATTTTTCGATGTAGCCGACGTCGCCGGCTTCGAAGTCCATGGTGCGGGCGCGGGCTCCGGCGGCGAAGATGGTCATGCGGCCATGGCCTTTGACGTAGTACTGCCACTCATCCTCGTTGGGATGCCAGTGGAGTTCGCGCAGGCCTCCGGGTTTGAGGGTGACGATGGCGGCGGCGATATTGGTTGCGGGCCAGTTTTTGCGGTCGACGATCCGGACCTCGCCGCCCTTGGTGACCTTGGTAGGTTGCATGGTCGAGGCCTCGAAATCGAAGGAGTTGGGCACGGTGCCAGTGCCGGCGGCGGCCTGGGCCTGCTCCTCGGCGAGTGGGCGCGGCAGGTCGCGGGCGAAGATGAAGAGCTCCTTGTGGGGGACGGTGGCGAAGGTGGATGCGGGGAGGTTGAAGTTTTTGCTGAGGACTTCGGGTGGGGTGTGGGCGAGCCAGTCGGTGAGCAGGAAGGTTTCGAACTCGTTGAAGTTGCCGTCGTCGAAGACGAGCAGGAATTCGGCGCCGTCGGGACCGAGGCCCTGGATGGAGTGGGGGATGCCGCCGGGGAAGATCCAGAGGTCGCCGGCGTTGATGTCGCTGATGTGGCTGCGGCCCTGGGTGTCGACGGCGGTGATGCGGGCGGAGCCGTAGAGCATGAGGGCCCACTCCGCGCCGACGTGCCAGTGGAGTTCGCGGACGCCGCCGGCGATGAGGCGCATCTGGACGCCGGCCATTTTTTTGGAGACAGGCAGGTCGCGGACGGTGACCTGGCGGGTCCAGCCGCCGGGTTCCTGGCGCTTGTGGGAGAGCGAGAAGGAGTATTTGAAGGGGGGCTGACCGCCGGCATCGGTTGCGGGTGACCAGACGGAGCTGGGATTTTCGGCGTCGAGCGGGGAGTTGAGTGGGGCGGGTTGGGATTCGTCCGGGAGACGGTGGTCGGGGGAGCGGATGGGTTCCTGCTGGGCGTGGGCGGCCTGGAGGCCGGCGGCGGCGAGCGCGGCGGAGGTGGCGCCGAGGAATTTGCGGCGGGTGAGGGGCTGGCTGTCGGACATGTCGGTGACTCCTGTTTTTCCATTATGGGGGTGGGAGGGGGTGAAAAGGCGAATCACGGAGGAGTTGGGGTGGGGCAGCTGAGGCGGACCCACCCAAGCAGAGCTTGGATGGGGCACCCGCTTTGAGCTAAAGCGCACAAAGGTCGATGCGGAATGGGTATAGGCTCGATCCACGACGCATGTTCGGACAGGGAGAAGCCGGGACGCACTGGCCGACGATGCACTTCGGGGTGGAAAACAGGCTCTGCAATGAGTCGGCTTGCCGTTGACCTGGAGTTGTGGGAGATTCGAAACGTAGCGCACTTATTTGGAGCGGACCCGGTATTGACTATCTTCGACCCACCCAGAAACGACGAATTGCCAAGGCGTGAGACGGTTCCAGCGGAGTTTGCGCAGTTTGCCGCGGAGAGTTTGTTCAATCTATCTCCGGACGCGATTCTAGTGACGGATGCTGGGGGGATTCTTCGCGCGGTGAACGCGCGGACGGCGGAGCTGTTCGGCTATTTGCCGGATGAGTTGATCGGGCAGCCGGTGGAGGTGCTGGTTCCGGAGCGCTTCCGCGGGCGGCATCCTGCGCATCGCGAGAACTACCAGGCGCACCCGCGGACGCGGCAGATGGGTGCGGCGATGAACCTGTTCGCACTGCGCAAGGACGGCAGCGAGTTCCCGGTGGACATCATGCTGAAGCCGACGGACACGGTCTTCGGGCCGATGGTGCTGAGCTTTGTGCGGGATGTGACGGAGCAGCGGGCGGCGACCGAGGCGTTGCGGCTGAACGACCTGCAACTGCGGTCGATTGTTGAGAGCGTGCGGGATTACGCGCTGTACCTGATCGATCCGGATGGGTACGTGATGACGTGGAACCCGGGCGGCGAGCGGATCAAGGGGTATACAGCGGACGAGATTCTGGGCAAGCATTTTTCGCGGTTCTTTGGGCAGGAGGATCTGGACCGGGGACGGCCGGCGGAGCTGCTGCGGCTGGCGGCGGTGCGGGGGCGGATCGAAGAGCAGGCCTGGCGGATTCGCAAGGACGGGTCGAGATTCTGGGCGGACGTGATGATTGCGGTCATTCGCGACGCGGCGGGCGAGGTTACGGGTTACGCGAAGGTGACGCGGGACCTGACCGATCGCAAGCGGGCGGAAGAGGCGATGATGCTTCAGCTCTCGACCGCGATGCTGGCGAACATGGATGTGAGGAAGCTGCTGGGTGCGATTTCGGCGAGCATACGGGAGCTGGTGCCGCACGATGCGGCGACGCTGGCGCTGTACGATCCGGTGAAGAAAGAGCTGGTGGCGCAGTTTCTGAGCGCGGACAGCGACGAGACGCAGCGGCGGGAGGTGCATCTTTCGCTGGAGGGATCGCCGGCGGGGCAGGCTTTTCGGACGCGGGAGCCGGTGGTGGTGCAGCGGATGCAGGAGTCGGGATATGCGCCGGAGGGGCTGCAACATTTGACCGGGATTGGAATGCAGTCGGGGGTATGGGCTCCGCTGATCCATCGCGGCGAAGTGATTGGGACGATGACGATCGCGAGTCAGTTCGATTCGGCGTTTGGGCAGCGCGAGGTGGACGTGCTGGTGGAGATGGCCGACCAGGTGGCGATGGCGGTGAACAACGCGGTGGCGTTCCGGCAGATTCACGAGCTGCGTGACCGGCTGGGTCAGGAGAAACAGTATCTCGAGGAAGAGATCAACCTGGAGCGGCAGTTCGACGATGTGGTGGGCGAGAGCCGGGGGCTGCGGCGGGTGCTGAGCGAGATTGAGACGGTGGCTCCGACCGACGCGACGGTGCTGATCCAGGGCGAGACGGGGACGGGAAAAGAACTGCTGGCGCGGGCGATTCATCGGCTGAGCCCGAGGAGCGAGCGGACGTTCATCAAAATTAATTGCGCGGCGATTCCGGCGGGGCTGATCGAGAGCGAGTTGTTTGGCCACGAGAAGGGCGCGTTTACCGGTGCGATTGCGCGGAAGATTGGAAGGCTGGAGCTGGCGCACGAGGGGACGCTGTTTCTGGACGAGGTGGGCGAACTGCCGCTGGACCTGCAGCCGAAGCTGCTGCGTGCGCTGCAGGAGCGGGAGATTGAACGGCTGGGCGGGACGCGACCGATCGCGGTGAATGTACGGCTGATTGCTGCGACCAACCGCGACCTGGCGCAGATGGTTGCGGAGAAGTCGTTTCGCAGCGACCTATATTATCGGCTGAAGGTGTTCCCGGTGTTTTCGCCGCCGCTGCGGGAGCGGGCGGGAGATATTCCGATCCTGGTGCGGCATTTTGTGGAGACGCACAGCCGGCGGATGGGCAAGAAGATCGAGAGCATTCCGGAAGCTACTATGGCGGCGCTGGCGCGGTGGAAGTGGCCGGGAAATATCCGCGAGCTCGAAAATTTTCTGGAGCGGGCAGTGATCCTGACGCGCGGGCCGGTGCTGTTTGTGCCGCTGGCGGAGCTGGAAGACCAGGACGAGCAGGCGGGCGAAGTCGATCTGGAGAGTCCGACGCTGCAGGAGGCTGAGCGGGAGCATATTCTGCGGGCGCTGCACGAGGCGGACTGGCAGATTGGCGGGCCGGACGGGGCGGCGGCAAGGCTAGGGCTGAAACGGACGACGTTGAACTCGAAGATGAAGAAGCTGGGGATTGAGCGCGGGGATAGTAAGTAGTTTCAGTAAGCTGAATGGGCATGCGGCAGCTGTCGCTGGCCGCACGAAAATCCTCGGATAGATTGTGATAGACTCGTCTTCTGCAACACTTGAATGCTCGTTTCGTTTACACGATTGCGGGCGATGCGCGTCTTGGGATGGATGTCTCCGGTAAGGCCCTGAAAATCATCTAACTTGATTTTTATTAGACCGTCATACTCATTACATATCTTTCCTTGACCATCACATTTCATGCCACGGGGTCATCGTGTTCGTTGCGACCTGAACAGTCGCACGCTCGCCGCGATAGCTCTTTCACGTAAGCGCACTCACTGGTCCGGAACATCGTGGCCAGTGCAACACAATCCCTGACGATGTGGAGATCGGTAGCCATCTGCTATCGGACCCAGCAACCCTTGATGTATTTTTTTGCATTTCTATGCCGACGGTTGATTTGACTCAGTGCGCCCACTGGTCCGGCCACGAATGCAATTTTGGATGGAAATGAAACGAATGGCGAATGTCCATGCCACCTGACTCCAGGTGAGTGAGCATGAACACTCCGCTTCTTGGTGGATTTCCATCCCTGGAGAATTCATGAATGTGTTCAGGGTGCAATCGCTGTTGAGGTTTTTCCGCCTCCGTCTCTTACCGGCTTCGATCCTAGCTTTGCTTGGTTTCGCCGTGGCCCCGACCCATGCCTCGGCACAGTCGGATGTGCAGACGACGACGGTGTCGATCTCAAGCGCCGTGCAGGCAGCGGGCATCGATCGTCCCGGCATCAATCTTGGCGGTCTTACGGCTTACGGCCCACAGCAACTCTTCAAATCTCTGAACTACGGTAGCGGCGGCACCATGCCTGGCTTCTATTGGGGCAGCACCTTTCAGTGCAGTTCAGGCACGACGACCTCGTGGTCCAACACCATCACCGATGCGAATGGCTACGCGGCAAATTGGTGGGTAGGCGCCACGTTTGTCGCCATCAACGCAGCCACTGGCACGAGCTACGGCTCAGGCACCATCACCGCATCCACGGCAAATACAGGCGGCACGGGGATCAGCTTCACGCTTTCTCCGGCCATCAGTTCGGCTTGCAACCCTGCGCAGAACGATGTGCTGATGGTGCGATTGACGGGCGGCACCAACTTGTTGACGCCCAATCAATTCAACGGCGGAATCTGCCCCAGCGCGACGTGGAATACAAACGACACGTCCCCGGCCTCGAGCAATACGCAGCAAAGTCTGCAAATGCCGAGCGGCTGCGTGACCTCTTTCGCAATGGATCAGGTGCTGCGCGACGCTACGAACCCGAACCCGGTGCTGGCCTCGCAGTGGGCGCCCTCGATCAACATCAACGGGTCGTATACCGCGACGTTCAAAGCAAAGTGCGCGGTCCTCGGATGCAGCATTGCCTATG
>Ga0302314_10018811_pt1 | contig 11504 bp, 11 predicted proteins | sample III_Palsa_N2_3_FD_200533 | JGI IMG/M metagenome (GOLD analysis project Ga0302314, IMG submission 200533) | Peat permafrost microbial communities from Stordalen Mire near Abisko, Sweden - III_Palsa_N2_3 | ecosystem: Environmental > Terrestrial > Soil > Palsa > Peat permafrost | place: Sweden... | reverse complement strand
TACGCCCGGGGTCGCTCGGTGCGGCAGTGCCTCGGCACGGTGCTCAACGAGACCTTCGAACACCACGGCTTCTGCGTCCGCGACCTCGACCTGATCGAGGCACAGGACGCCGAGTAGGGATGGAGACGCCGATCCCCTCGGCTCCAGGCTTGGCGCGCAGGCGAGCCACCATCGCCCGGGACAGGTCAATGCCGTGAACCGGAACACCCCGCCGGGCAAGTGGCAACGCGATGCGTCCCGTCCCGACGCCCAGCTCCAGTGCCCTCCCGTTGCCCGCCAACTCCGCGAGGAAGTCCACGGTTTGCCCAATGGCGTCACCCTGGAACTCGGAGCCCGAGGACTCGTCGTACCGCTCTGCTTCACGCTCGCCGAAGTGTCCGTCCGCATCCGTCATCAGCGGACCGAACCTTGGCGGCAGCCGACGGTGCTGACATTTTCGGAGCGGTCACGGCCCCCACCGGGAAGCCGGCGACCACCGGTTCGTGACGCCGCGAGTCGGCCCGCCCGGCAGGCGCACGGCCCGGCCGCACATGGGGCGGCCGGGCCGTCAGCGGCGCGGAGTTCGCGTCACGGTGCGAGCTGCCTGGTCCAGGAGATGGGGTAGGTGGCCGTTACCTTGCCGCTGCAGGTCCTCGTGTACACGGCCGGGCGGCCCGCCGTGTAGGTGATGGTGGCCTCGGTGTAGCGGAGCTCGCCGGGGTGGCCCTTGACCGCAGCGCTGCCCAGAACCTCCACCACGACGGGGTAGTAGTGGATGTGGCCGTGGGCGCAGTAGGGAATGCAGTCATTCTCCCTCTCGGTCCCGTAGGCGCTGGCCAGCTGCGGCGTCCAGCTGGTCCAATGCAGGCCCATCAGCCCGATGCCGTCGTCCGCGCAGGTCAGCACGATCGCCCCCGGCTTGACCTGCGCCCTGCCGGAGCAGTCGGGCACGACGTGTTGCGGAGCGGATGCGGTAGCGGGCGCGGCCGCAGTCGCGCCGCGCGTCACGGTCGCCGCGCCGGCCGCCCCGGGCAGTCCCAGGCCCAGCCCGACCGCGACCGCGATCGTCGCGGCTGCCCCCATCGCGACCGATCTCGAGCGTCCCCAGTGCACGTTCATGTAATGCCCCCCTGTGTCCAGTTGCTGCATCTGACGGACCAGAAGACGCCGCACGTGCCGCTGCGGTTGCGCAGTCTTTCAACAGCCCTGCGACCGCTCGGCAACCGCACCCTGGGTGCAGCCAACCCCGAGCCCGCTGTGCTGGACGGGCTCGACCGCGCCACCGACGCCCTGCGCGGCCTCGGACACCGGGTCACCGACGACGACACCGACCTCCCGGCCGGCCTCCAGTTGCGCCAACTCATCGCCCCGCACCACCGCGACGACCACCTCCTCGCGGTCGCGGCCACCCTGGAGGACAAGAACAAGATCGTCAAGCCCGCCGTGGCCACTGCAGAGCTCTACTTCACCACGCAGGCTTGGTAGACGTCCTGGCGGCCGGCCCGTACCTGGAGGCCCTGCACCGGCACGTAAATGACGTTCGCGCAGATGATGACCGGCCGCCACGAGTGCGGGTGGGCCGACTGCGTCCATGGGGTGGCGATACTGCCCAGATCCGGTGCCTCGGGGCCGGGGCGTCGCCTTACTGCCAGCGCTGGTAGGAGCCGCTGTTGTCGTGGCTCATGTACACGCGGCCGTTGAGGTTGGAGTCCAGGAGGAGGCCGGTGGCCTTGTTGGTGAGCTTCCAGCCCTCGCTGTAGTGGACCTCGTACCAGCGCTGGTTGTTGCCACCGTTGCAGCTGAGCGCGTAGACGCTGCCGGCGGTGCCGTTGGCGCCGGGGGTGTTGTTGCTGTCCAGGCACTGGCGGGTGGCGGTGTTCGTCTCGGTCCAGGTGCCGTCGCCGTTGCTGGAGTCGCTCCAGTTGGTGTAGACGTCGGAGGGTATGCCGGCGCTGATGTCGCGGGTGCCGATCGCCGAGCCGTTGGTGTTGGCGGCGACCTGGGCGAGGTACATGCTGGTGGCCGCGTTCTTCCAGGTGACCACGGAGGTCGTGGCGTCGGCGGTGCTGGTCACGCCGACCACAACGGTGGCGGCCGCGATCAGACAAAGCGCGGTCTTGGCAATGATTTTCAACTGACGTGCCGTTCGTCTTTCGAATCTTCGCCGATTCAGTTCGGGCACAATGAAACATACTTGCATACAATCGGTCAATGCACGGAACGGTAACGGCCGAATTGATGTCGCGTCAGTGGTTCCGTCGACACTCCAGGGGGCCGGAGTGTCTGACTCCAGCCATAAAAGGATCTTGTTATGATCAGCTGGATCGCTCGCCAGCAACCGAGGGAACCCCCATGAACCCTGCGTTCACCAGGCCATTCCCGCAGGCGGCCAAGCGGTCGGCAGGTCAGGACCCCTCGGCCTGGGGGGCGCGGAGCGGCCCTCTGGCCGAGGGCGCCGCCAGCTTCTTCGGCGTCCTCTATATGACGCTTTCCGTGCTGCACGACCGCCAGTTGCATTCCGGCGGATTCGACCTCGGAATCTTCGAGCAAGCCATCAAGGCCTATTCCCGGGGAAGAGCTCCCATCGTTCCACTGAAAGGCCCGGGAGCCAATATCCTCGGCGACCACTTCAGCCCGATCCTGGCTCTCCTCGCACCGGTCTACCGCATCTTCCCCGGCACGTTCACGCTCCTGGCCGCGCAGTCGCTGCTGGCGGCGCTCTCACTGGTGCCGCTCACCTGCTGGGCCCACGCCGCATGCGGACCCAAGGCCGCCTGGTGGACCGCGATCGGCCTGGGCTGCTCATGGGGACTGGCCGAGATGGTGCACTTCGACTTCCACGAAGTGGCCTTCGCCGTACCGCTGCTGGCCTTCGCCCTGACCGCCGCCGGCCAGGAGCGCTGGCGCGCCGCCGCCCTCTGGTCCCTGCCCCTGCTCCTGGTCAAGGAGGACCTCGGCGCTACCGTCGCCGTACTGGGCTGCTACATCGCCTGGAAGGGGCCCCGCCGAACCGGAATCCCCCTGGCCCTGCTCGGCTGCGCCGCCAGCGCCCTGGAAGTCCTGGTCCTGATCCCCGCGGCCAACAGCAACCACACCTTCTCCTACGCCTCCCAGATCAGCGCCGGTCACAGCCCCTGGGCTGCCGCGGCAGCGCTCCTCTGGCCCCCCGTCAAGTGGCTGACCTGCCTCATGGTGCTGGCCCCCACCGGCTTCCTGGCCCTGCGCTCCCCCCTGCTCCTGCTCGCCGCCCCCACCCTGGCCTGGCGCTTCACCGCCGACAACCCCGCCTACTGGGGCACGCACTACCACTACAGCGCCGTGCTCATGCCCATCGTCTTCGCCGCAGCCGTCCACACCCTCGCCGGCCACCGCCGCCCCTCCGCGCGCACCGTGCGCGCGGCTGCCGCCCTCGGACTGGCCTTCACCGCCGCCACCGTCGCCGTGTACCCCCTCCATGAGGTCCTGCTGCCCAAGACCTGGGCCCTGACAGCCCAAGACACCGATGCGCGCCGACTGCTGGACATGGTTCCCGACGGCGTACAGATCGCCGCCTCCAACCACTTGGCGGCTCAACTGGTTGCCCGGACCACCGTCACCGAGGCATGCCCGTACACCGACGCCCGCCAGGCCACCGCACCCGAGTGGGTCATCTACGACACCACCGACCCCACCAGCGCAAGTTGCCCCCTGTCCCGTCTCGCCGACACGATCGGGCAGCATCCCCTCGACGGCTACGAGGTGCTGGCGCGCAGTGACGGTATCAGCCTCCTGCGGCGTATCCGACCTTGCCCGCGACCGCCTGCGGTATCCCGTGCACCCTGCCCCGATCGACAAATTCTGTGCACCGCTCCGGAACGTCCCGCCACGGCGCTCCCGTGCGAGTCCGCCACCGGATCCCGTCGATCAGCTACCGACGGGAGTACATCGCGGGTCGCCCCGGCCTCACGCCCACGGGCAGCAACGGTGCCAGCACGGCCCACTGTTCGTTCGCCAGATCTCCACGTCCCACGACAAGATCATCGCAGACCTTGATCCACTTTAAACAGACCCTAGCATGACCTCATGACCTTGGATCTGTTTGCAGGCGTCCCCGTCCGCGACTACGCCGCAGCAGCGGCCTGGTACGAGCTCCTCCTCGGCGCCCCGCCGGCATTCCTGCCGAACGACACGGAGGCGGTGTGGGAACTCGCCGACCATCGGTACTTGTACATCGTCGTGCGGCCCGAGCACGCCGGGCACGCCCTGCACACGGTCTTCGTCAGCGACTTCGACGCCCGCATCACCCAGATCGCCGAGCGGGGCCTGGAGCCGGCCCAGCGCGAGACCTACGCCAACGGTGTCCGCAAGGCCACCTTCCGCGACCCGGACGGCAATGCGATCGGGTTCGGCGGCGCCGCACCCGCCTGACGACACCTCCGGCTGGTGGCCCCTCGCATGGACGCTGTCCGTGGATCCTGCCGCGACCTGCTGCCCTGCGGGGTCGGCCCAGAAGCCCGCAGGGCCGACCGAAGCCGGCCCGGCCGGACTCTGACCGCCCGACCGCCCGACCGCCGGGTTCGGCGCATCAGGGCGGCAGCGCTCATCAGCGCTTCAGGAACCGCAGGTAGAACGCCGCGAACACCAGGACGATGCCGACGTTCGCCAGCAACCGCTCCCAGAACTGCTGTCGGAAGAACAGCACATCCACGCCAACCACGACAGCCACCAACGCGAGCACGTAGAGCACGACGACTGCCTGTCTTCCCATCCCCCCTTTCTACTACACGCGGTTGCCCTGGGAGCGGAACGCACGCATCCTCGGTGACGGCCGACCCCACAAAGCCGCCCTCGGTCGCATGGAATGGGACTACCTCGGGTCATCGGTCTGCCAGGGGCAGCGGAACTTTCCGGGCCGCAGGCGCCATGCTTCGAGAGCGCCTGTCGGTTCCGCTTCGTCGGCGGCGATCGCGGAACTGGTCAGGACGGCCCCGATGTCGTGGTCGTCGAATCCGTGGATGCGCTCTGCGTCGTAGTCCCAGGCAGCCAGCCCAGGGCGTCGGCCGGCCCGGCGGCCCGGCCCGTGGCGGCGCCCACTCGGAACATGTGGTCGTCGACCGCGCGACCTCGCGGGGCCGCCAGTCCCAGCACGGCCTCAATCGGTGAGGCCGTGCTGGGCGTGTGCGCTGTCGTCGTCTCGTTCGCGGACTCGTCGGTCATCCCACGATCATGCCGCGCCGGGCGTCGGCCGGTGGCCGACCGCTCGGCGCAGGTCTGCCGTGAGTCGGCCTCATGACCAGGTCGCGGCATGGGAGAAGTCGGAGACGAGTACGGGCTCCAAGGCGCGGGAAGTCCCGGAACCGGAAGACCCGCCTCCAGGCCGGGGCCAAATCACCTGGGACCGGACATACATGACCTGGCATCAAATACTTCGCAATTGCTGCATGACATTGGGAAACCAATGCGGGTATTCCCCCGTAAATGCGACTGTGGGCCTGTTGTGAAAATCCCAAGGGCTGTGTAAGCATTCCGTCGCCCAAGTCGCCACTTGGGCCCCGGCGGTCACAAGCCGTTTGTCACCCTTTGGGACGGTGCGCCTCGGATCCACTGTGACGCGTTTGCCGCCGTTCGCGAACGATGTGGCGGCCCCAGGGGGCTGCCGCAGAACCGAGTGGGGGAACGAATGAAGTCCATGCGAGGTATGACTCGTACGCGGCGCCTGCGAATAGCGGCGCTGCTGGGCACGATCGGCGTGTTCGCGAGCGTTGGGGCCGCACCGCCTGCAGGGGCCGCATCCGGGGCGAAAGCGCCTTCGGCGCCGAACTCCAGCTGCTACCCGAGCGGCGGCTCCTTCCACTGCTACGCGATCGGGTGGGACAACACCCACGGTCCCTACGACGGGATCGGGGTGACCCGCAACGACATCAACATCTCCGGGATAGCTGCGGGTTCGAACTGCGCCGGGGTCCCGGGAAGCGGCTGGAGCATCAGCGGCGGCGTGGCCTACCAGTCGCAGTGGATCACCCTTGCCGGCGCCCAGGGACAGGACTGGGAGGAGCTCGGCACCGGGCACCGCTGCGACTACGAGAACTTCTGGTACTGGGGCTACGGACTGAACGGGGCCTGGTACCCGCTCGGCACCGAGAACCAGAGCTACATCGGCCCCAACGCCCAGCACCGGTTCAGCATCTACCGGACCGGCAACACCTGGCACTACGAGATAGACAACACCGTCATGGGCGCCACGGCCGACTGGGGGACGACGACCGGCACCAGCATCCAGTTCGGCCTGGAGAGTTGGGACGCCGGCGCGAGCACCACCGGTCAGCCGTACTCCGACATCAGCTACCTGAGTTCCGGAACCAGCCACGCCATCAGCGGCCGCCAGGGCACAACCATCGACCCGTGGATGTGCGGACAGTGGAGCTCGGACACCGAGTGGTGGGCCGGCGAAGGCGCGGGCTGCGGATACAAGTCCTCCTCGGTCGCCACCTCCGCCGACGCCCAGGCCGCTCCTGCTCCGGCCGCCGCCGCGCAGGCCGCCCTCCCGCTGAGCGGAACGGCGCGAATCGGCGGCGGACTGACCAGCAGTCAGCTGGTCACCAGCTGCGGGACCAACGCCCGAACGGCGACCGACCAGTGGGGGCAGGCCACCTCGGTCCTCAGGGCCTACGGCAGCTCGGCGAAGTCGGTCACGGACTGGAAGACCCGCTACCTGGGCAAGACCGGCAAGACGCTCGACTCCAGCCAGGTCGACGCGGCCGGCCCGGTCGCGGTGTGCGTGATCGCCGGTGACTACAAGATCCCCACCCCGCCGCCGGCCCAGGGCTCCACCACGCCCACCCCCACGTTCGACCTGGCCGTGGTGACAGTCGACAGTCACGGCACGGTCAAGCCCTTCGCCTACGGGAATGCCACCACCCTGGCCGGTCTCCTCGGTACGGCACCGGCTCAGTAGCCGTTCACCTCGTTCGGGGCCCGGCAGCTGCCGGGCCCCGCTGCGACCCCACTGCGACCCCACTGCGGGGGCATGGCACCCGCCCCGGACCTTCTCGGCGCGGGTGAGTGCGGCGCCATCGGAAAACCTCTTGCTCCCCGGTCCGGCTGCTTGGTGGAATGCAGGAGTTTCGACGGCAGGGGGGAACAGCTTGGCGGTGTTCGGGTGTGCAGGCTGCGGCGCGGTGCTGACGGCGGCGGTGTCGGAGGTGGCACTGCCGATCCACCTGGCCGACACCCACTGGGAGACGCTGCACCCGCCGTTGCTGGAGGCCGGCACCTACGCCGTCGACCCCGCGCCGGCCGGCCCGCCGTGGCGGCAGTGGGACGGGCTCGGAGTGCGCGAGGCGCCGGAGCAGGGGCTGTTCGCGCCGTTCGGCGCACTGTCCGACGGACCGTCGGACACCGTCCTCCTCGCGCCCGGCGACATGCGTGGCACCGGGCTGATCCTTGAGCGGGCCGGGGGCTACTGCATGGGGATCAACGGCAGCGACGGCCCCAACCTCGCGTGCCTGGCCTGCGATCTGCCGGTTGGAACGAGGATGGACGACTGCGGCTGCTGGCAGGTCGTCCGGCTCGTCCCGCAGGCGGTGGTGCGGCTGCCCGGCCCCCCGGAGCGGCCGGTCATGGACTGGGCGGAGCTGCTCGCCACCGGCGCCCTGCAGCACCGGCTGAGCGAGTACTGGGACATCCCGGCGGGCGTGGCCCTCGCCCAGGTGGTGGTGGCTGCCGGGGGCGCACCGGTCGAGGTGGCGCCCGGGCCGGTCGCGGAGCTCCTCGGCCGGGTACTCGGCGCGCTGCTGCCCGCCGGGGAAGGGGCGAAGCGGCTGGACCTGGCGGGCCCGGGGTACGGCGAGCCGGCCACCGACCTGGCGCTGGTGCCGGTCCATCCGCAGACCGGAGACATGTGGCAGCCGCGTGGCGGGTCGGTGCCGGTGCCGGTGCCCATGGATGCCGCGCTCTGGGCCGAACTCGCCTTCCCGCCGCACCGGACGCGACTGCCGGTGGTCGGCGGACTGCCGGCCGGCGTGGAGCGGGACGACCCGCTCCCGCCGCACCCCTGCTACCCGCGCAGTCCGTCCCGGGAGGCGCTCCGCCACACTCTCGCGCGGATGCCCGCTGTCAGGGAACCGTGGCTGCGGGCGATCTACGACCGGGACTGGTGACCCGTCAGGGGCGTTACGGACCCGGACGATGACGCTCCTGCAGCACTGCTCGGCCCGTTGATCAGCAGGAACGGATCGGCCGCCCCGGCCGCCAGCAGGTACCAGGCGGTTGCACCGATGTGCGGGGCGGCGTAGTAGTCGTCGCCGTCGCAGTCGCTGAGGTTGTCGCCGGAGGCGGCGTCGATTCCCTTGCCGTCCTGGTTGGGTGCGGTGGTCTGCGCCAGTTGGATCGAGTTCAGGTAGCCCTGGGCCTTCGCTGCGTCGCCGGGGGCGTTGCGGACGGCGAGGGCGTCTGCGAGGTGGGCGGTGCCCTCGAACCAGACCTTGCTGCGGTCGCACGCGCCGAAGCTCACCCCGGTGAAGCTGCCGCTGGTGACGGCCAGGTTGGTGATGTCCCAGTCGATGGAGGCGGCATAGGTCGGGTCCTTGAAGGCCAGGTAGCTCCAGGTGTTGACGTCCTCGGGCAGGAATCCCTTGTTGAGGGTGACGCCGCTCTCGTCGGTGCCGACCCAGAACTTCTTCGCGTCGGCGTCCCACATCGCGTGGACGAAGGTCTCGGCGTGGGTCGCGGCGGAGGTCCAGGCGCTGTTGCCGGTCTCCTGGGCCAGCATGCTGAAGAAGGCGTACACGTCGATGTTGTGCTCGGTGGACTTCCACTCGATCTTGCTGCTGCCGTCGTAGCCGCCGGTGTAGCCACCTGCGCCCCGGGTGTCGTACGTCTTGCTCCTGACCCAGTCGGCGACGTCGGTCGCGCCGGTCAGGTAGGAGGTGACGTGGGTCCTGGCGTAGAGCTGGACGAGGGCCTGGCCGACCCAGGCCATGTTGCCGACGTCGCTCGTCGGATCGGTGGCCTTGACCTTGCTCGCACTGGTCAGCGGTGTCGGGGCGTAGGCGGCGCGGATGCGTCCGTCGTGGCTGGAGTCGTGGGCCTGCACATACAGCAGGGCGTTGCCGATGACCTGCGCCCGGGCGATGTCGTCGGCCGTGCCACGGGCCAGCAGCGCGTCCACCACCAGGGCGTCGTCGTAGGTCACCGAATCGGTGAAGGTTCCCATCGCCTTGTCGGCGACGAAGCTCTGCACCAGCCGGGGTTCGGTACCGGTGGCGTACTTGTCCATCATGTTGTCCAGGAAGGTGTAGGCGTTCGCCTCGCTGGACGCCGACACCTCGGTCCCGGCCGTTGCTGCCTTCGCGGGGGTCTGCAGGCCGATGGCGCAGGCTGCGACCAGCGCACTTGCAAGGGCCACACCCAGCGGGCCGCGCAGGCCGGACCTTCGCGCGGATCGGTGTTGGTCCGACATGTTCGCACCTCTTGTTCGGTTCGAGGTTCTGCTCGGGCTACGCCAGTCTCGGGGTGACCTTTTGTCATGTCAAGAAGCCTTACTAGATAACCTTCTGTCAATCCAGTTGGCCTGGAACCGGCTTGGACTTACCATTCGACAGGTGACGAGCCATGCCGACACCTCCCCCGCATCGACCGATCGCCCCCGCGTCGCGCCCAAGCGCGCCCGCGCCCGTCAGGCGATCATGGCGCTGATCTCCCAGCACATGGGCGGCGAGGCGCTGCCGTCGGAGCACGAGCTGTGCGAGCAACTCGGGGTCTCGCGCCCGACCCTGAGGGCCGCCGTCGACGAACTCATCGAGGAGGGCGTGCTCGTCCGGCAGCAGGGCCGCGGCACCTTCACCAGCCCGCGCAAGATCGCCCAACCACTGGCCCCCAGCGCCGGCGTGGCCAACTCGTTCCGCGTGCCGCTGACCGAGGGCCTGTGGCAGAGTCGCACGCTCCACTTCGAACGGAGCAGCGCCGGAGCCCGGTTCGGCAGGGAGCTGCAGGTCGCCCCGAACACGCGGATCGTCTTCGTCGAGCGGCTGCGGATCGTCGACGGGACGCCGTTGGCCGTGGAGCGCCTGCGCATTCCGGACCACTTCGTCCCGGACATCACCGCCGAGGACTTCGAGAGCGGTTCCTTCTACCAGCTCCTGCACTCCCGCTACGGGATCACCATGGCCCGCGCCAAGCAGTCGATCGAGGCCACCGTCACCGACGAGCGGGAGTCCGCCTTCCTGGAGACCCCGCCGTACTCCCCGGCGATGCTGCTGGAGGTCACCACCAGGGACACCGGGAACCGCATCATCGAGTACACCAGGTCCGTCTACCGCGGCGACCGCTACCGCATCGACTCGGAGCTCGTCTTCGACGTCCCGTGAGCGAACCACCGGCCCGGCGCAGCGTCAAGCACCGCAGGGGAAAGCTCACTTGGCGCCACCCACGGTGCGCCGGCCGACCGGGGAGCTTTCGCGAACCAGGTTCTGGTTAGGCATCCTTACAATAAGCTCGGCGCATGATGCGAATGAAGTGGACAGCAGCAGCGACCGGCGTGCTCGCCCTGGCTGCCGGAGTCGGTACGACCGCACTGGCCTCGGCCAACCCGGTGAGACCCGCCACCACGAGAGCGGCCGCCCCGATCAGCCTCAGCAGCTGGGACGGCCTGCTGCTCCCCGTCGACTCGGCCGGTCAGCCCTCCGGCAAGGACGCCGAGGTGCTGAGCCCCGCCCGACTGATCTCGCCCTGGCTGACCCAGGACAGCGGCGGGGCCCTGACCTTCTGGGCGCCCTCGGGGGCGGCCACCACCCCCGGCTCGCTGCACTCGCGCACCGAGCTGGAGTCCGCCGACAAGTACGCCGTGGGCACCGAGAAGCACGTGCTCGACGCCACCCTGCAGGTCCTCCGACTGCCGCAGAGCAACCCCGAGATCTGCGTCGCCCAGCTGCACGCCGGTGGCAGCGGGGGTTCGTCCCCCTTCGTCATGGTCGACTACAAGTCCGGCGAGCTCTACGTCATGGTGGCCTCGGGAACGAGCGCCCCGGCGGACTTCTACACCCTGCTCACCGGCATCCCACTGGACACCTCGTTCTCCTACCGGGTCGCGGACAACGGCAACGGGACGCTGACGCTCTCCGCGGCGTCCGGCAGCCAGAAGCAGTCCTACACGGTCGCCGTTCCGCGTGTCCTGGTCGGCGCCTCCGGGCACTTCTCGGCGGGCGACTACCAACAGGGCACGGTCAGCGAGGGAGCCGACGACGGCGGCCGGGTCCAGTTCACGGCCCTGACGCAGAGCTAGCCGGCGGGGCCCCGGCGCCGGCAGTCCGCTCAGAGCCGTCGGGGCCCGACGCCGTCCCCGGCGAGCGCGTCACCGGGGTTCAGCAGCGCGCACGCCTTCATCGAGAGACATCCGCAGCCGATGCACCCGGTGAGCTCGGCCTCAAGCCGAACGCCGAGTTCTTCGCCGAGATCGGCGCCCCGGGCGGCAGCGCGAGGCTCGGTCCGGTCGGACGGGACCATCCGACCGTGGCGGCACTGCCGTTGCAGGGCGCCACCGCCCCAGC
>Ga0302314_10018810_pt1 | contig 11504 bp, 9 predicted proteins | sample III_Palsa_N2_3_FD_200533 | JGI IMG/M metagenome (GOLD analysis project Ga0302314, IMG submission 200533) | Peat permafrost microbial communities from Stordalen Mire near Abisko, Sweden - III_Palsa_N2_3 | ecosystem: Environmental > Terrestrial > Soil > Palsa > Peat permafrost | place: Sweden... | reverse complement strand
TCAGCGGCTAAAGCCGCGCTGCAAAAGGAGCTCTTACGGCACGGATAAATCCGTGCCCTTAAGCAAAACGGCCTTTTTCAGCTGCGAGAGGCTCCGCTCAGGATGATGGCTTCTGAATCTCCGCGCGGCCTATCTCGGAAGCGGATTTCTCCGCAGCCTTTGAGGCTCGGTGTTGTTCCACGGATTTCTCCGCGTCGGCGGGAGCGCGGTTGAAGAGACAGCGAAGTGAGGTAAGATCGCTGCTAATTCCTGAGGAGAAAACTATGCGTCGATTCGTTGTTTCTTGCGGACCCTTGCTCTCAGTGTTGTTGATGACGATGTTGGGAGTTCAGGGGAGGGCGCAGGCGGGGGCGCTGGAGTTGACGTCCGCGCTGGGAACCAGGCTGTATGCGATGCCGGACGATGACGCCGAGGTGAAGGCCAAGGCGAGTGTGGCCGGTGATGCGAAGAATGTTGCGCTGCTGCTGGCGCTATCGAAGACGCAGGCGGCGCGGCGGCAGTACAAGGAGGCCGTCGCGACCGATACGGCGGCGCTGGCGATTGATCCGAAGAATGCCGATCTGTTGCTGGAGCGGGGGCATCGGGAGCTTGGGCTGCGGCAGTTTGGGGCGGCGCGTGCGGACCTGGAGCAGGCTGCGCAGATCAACTCGGCCATGCCGGATGTGTTCTACCACCTGGCGCTGTCGCACTACTTTGTTGGCGAATTTGCGGAGGCGGCAAAGGCGTTTGCGCGGTGCCGCGAGCTGGCTCCGAATACGGACAGCGTGATCGACGATACGAACTGGCTGTACGCGTCGCTGCGGCGCGCGGGCAAAGATGCAGAGGCCGCGGAGGCGCTGAAGGCGGTGGGGCCGGAGGTGACGGCGAGTGGGCACCCGGCGATCTATCTGCGGCTGGTGCATCTGTACCAAGGCAAGCTGGGGCCCGAGGACAGCCAATCCGCCAAGCCGGCGAAGGGCGATGCGGAGGGAGATCTGATGTTCACGACGACCAGCTATGGGACCGGGAACTGGACCCTGTTTGAGCGGCACGATGTGGCGAAGGCGAAGCAGATGTTTGCGAGCGTGGTGGTGGGTGAGTCGTGGAATGCGTGGGGTTTTATTGGGTCTGAGGCGGAGCTGGCGCGGCTGCGGTAGTGACCTGGGCACACTGCGGGCGGCGTGAGCATGCGGACGGCTTAGCTAGGGGCGGTCCCATTGCCAGTCGCTGAAGTCCTGGCGGAGCTTGCTTTTGAGGAGCTTGCCGGTGGCGGTGTATGGCAGCGCGGCGACGGAGTTTCAAGGGATGCGGTGCGGGCAGTGTCCTAATTTGGATAGCCGTGTCAGAGTGGCTTCGCAGCAGGTTGAATACGCGGATTGGAGGCTTAGTTTTGTTCATCCAATATCGATTCGCCGAATTCATCCACCTTATCGGCTCGATCGAACATGGCGTACAAGAGGGCCGCCGAGTAAACCGCGCACTTACCGTCGTCGAACGTAATGACTACGGCACCGCCCAGCCTTTCTGCGTGCATAAGGTAAGGCGTTAGGTTTTCCATCGTAGGAGTATGGACTCTTGTCCCACGGCAATCTGCCTGCCAAACGACATAGGGCAGACGGCAAATCATGACATATCGCGGCACGGGCGAGTCGATCCAACCATGGCGAGGGCGGCGTTGCGCGAATCGGCGTGTCGGCGGACCGGCGATCCTCTGGGGTGGGTTGGTATGATTGCGGGATTCGAAGACGGTGCGTTGGCGGGAGGTTTCTGTGAGGGACCTGGGTCGATGGCTGGGCATTGCGGTGGCGCTGCTGGCGTTGTCGATGGCGGCGCGAGGCCAGCAGGGCAGCTCGGACGGCGTGAACCAAGGCTCCCCGATGCGACCCCATCCGTTGCAGAACGAAGATAGTGTGCCGACGTTGCACGCGGGCACGCACCTGGTGGTGCTGGATGTGGTGGTGACGGACAAGAAAGGGCACACCGTTCCCGGGTTGACGCGGGAGGACTTCCACATCTTTGAAGATGGACAGCCGCAGGCGGTGAAGTTCTTCGAGGAGCATGCGCCGGTCGATCCCGTGCTGGTTGCGAAGCAGAAGGCGGAGCTGGCTGCCGAGCTGCCGGCGAATACGTTTACCAGCTACGAGACGTTCACCGGCGATCCGGTGACGGTGTTGCTGGTGAACAAGCTGACATCCCTGCCGCCTTACGATATCCAGCCTCTGCGCCAGCAGATCCTCGACGTGATCGATGGTGCGCGGCCGGAGGCTCCGTTTGTGATTTATCAGCTGGACACGAAGCTGCGGCTGGTGCAGCCGGTCACTGCGAATCGCAACCTGTTGCTGGCTGCGGTGAACCAGATGTGGCAGCAGCCTTACTTTGGAGCGTCTCCGGAGGCGCTCGGCGTCGATGCGGGGAAGGCAGTGTCGGATCTGAATACGGCGACGGTGCTGGTGCGGAAGAAGGTGTTTACGGCGGCGATGGACCAGATCGGCGCCAGCTTTGGGCCGGCAATGGGGAGGAAGACGCTCTTCATGTTTACGGGCGGCCTGCGCTGCACGCTGTCCTCGGCGGCGGGCTGCGAAAACGTAACTCCGGATCTGGTGGAGTATCTGTGCGGGGTGATGGACAACCTGGAGCAGGCGCGCCTCTCGCTACACCGCGACTACCCGGCGGGCCCGGTCTATGGCCTTGGGTGCAAGGGCGGGCGGAGCAGTCTGCGCGATGTATACGACACGAACGCGCACTACTATACGTTCTATTACACGCCCGGCAATGGAGACTGGAATGGCAAGTACCGCAAGTTCAAGGTGACGACGGACGACGCCAAACTGCGACTCAACTATCGCGAAGGTTACTATGGCCGGCAGGCGAATGCGCAGACGGGGCATGGAGTGAAGGCTGCCGAGGCTGATCCGCTGGACCTGGTTGCGGGCAAAGTGACGGCTGGAACCAGCCAGGCTGTTGACGTGCCGGCGGGTGAGGCTGAAAAAACGCCGGAAGCCACGAATCCGATGCCGGTGATTTTCACCGTGAAGGTGGAACCGGCGGCCGCAGTGGGAACGGGTCCGCAGGCCATGCCGCCCTCGCCGGGCAATGCGGAGAGCGAAGCCGATCGGAGGTCGGGATATCGCGACTATACGCTGCACTTTTTTGTGTCGGCGGCCGGACTCAGGCTGGTGCGCGAGTTGAAGGCTGGTCAGGATGCAGGGCAGACTCCCTACGTGGCGCGGCTGATGATTGCGGCGGTCAGCTATGTGCACGGCCGTGCGGCGGATGCCAGGACGGTCGAGGTGGCCGCGAATTTTACGGGTCCGGGAGACCCACGCATCGCCAAGGGGGCGATCACGGCGAGCCTTACGGTGCAGGTTCCTGAGAAAGGTCTGCGGCTGCTGCACATTACGGTGCGCGATGTCTTCAGCGGGCAGTTTGTGAGGATGGACATACCGGTGGAGAAGATTGTGCTGCCACAGCCGTAGCCGGTAGCCGTGCGTACGGGCGTTGCTCTACATGATGCGGAAGCGTTCGCGCATGAGGCGCTGGATCAGGTGTTCTCTTTGCGGATTGCGGCGGCGCGGCGCCTGGCGAAGCCGGCCTCCACTTGATCGTGCGGAATGTGGGGCCCAGGGTGGTCGAGGTCATCCTGCAGCTTGGCGCGGAACCATGAGTCGTGGGCTACGGAACATTGGAGTCATTCAGAATTGGAATTCGTTGGTTTCATTGCTCGAGTAGGTCGCCGAATTCGTCGGGGTGCTTCGAGACATAGGCGAACAGCAATTCTGTCAGGTTGTGCGGGTACTGGAAGAACTCGTCATCCAAGTCGCTGAGCTCATCTTCCTGCTCGTCCGAGAATTCAGATGCGGCAGAACTGATTTCTTCAGAAGTGGGAGGCAATCCAGCCGGAAACGCGGCTGCTATCGCGCGCCTGCATATGTCCGCAGTCTTGGGAGCGCCGATCGTCTCAAGCGCTTCTGCTACAAACCCTGCGGTTTCATTGCTGCTGTTGGCGAAATACTGCGAAAAGCCGCCATTGTTTACTTCGGACTCAACTGCCCAGATCGAAGAGAAGACTTTTTGGGGAATGGATTGCGCGCTGAAGTCTTCCTTGCCGAACTTCGTTTGGTCAGACTCGGAGAGAGTGATGAGGATTCCGTTCTTGTCCATGATTTTGGCGCCTCCGCCGTTTCAAGCCTTCCCATTTTAGTCCGGACTCTTATTGCAGACGTCAACGGGCTATCACCGTGCCCAAGGCGTGTGTTTCAACAGCTCGGCCGGCGCGTCTCACATGATGCGGAAGCGTTCGCGCATGAGGCGTTGGAAGCGGGGACGCCAGATGATGTCGTAGGCGAGCTCCTTGCCGGGGAACATGGCGAGGGCGGCTTTGCGCGAGTCGGCGATCATTTGCGAGGCCTCGTCGATGGTGAGGGAGCGGTCCTGGGCGATGGTCTGCATGACCAGGTTCATCATCATCTGCAGGCGGCGGATGAGTTTCTGCTCTGCGGCTTGTTCGGCGGGGGACATCACTGCGGCTTCGGCGTTCGTGGGTACAGCTTCCATTGGCACCTCCGTGCGTACCGTAGAGCCTGACCTCAGCGGGTAAGGCTGCGGGATGAGTTGAGCGATTATGGCACGGGTGAACCCGTGCCCTTAAGCAAAACTCTCCAACGCGATCCTGGTTGGTTCCGGGTGAGCCTCTTCGGCAACTCTAAGGATTGGATGCGGCGGGGAGGGCGGCGATGCGGCCGTCGCGGGAGAGCAGAAAGGTGGTGAGGCCGAAGCGGTCGGTGCGGTAGACGCGGGCATGGGCGCCGGCGAGGCGGTCGATGATCTCGGGGCGGGGATGGCCGAAGGTGTTCTGCGCGCCGACGGAGATGACGGCGTCCTGCGGGGCGGCGAGCGAAAGGAACTCCGGCGTGGTGGACGTGCGGCTGCCGTGGTGGCCGACTTTGAGCAGGGTGTCGGGGCCGAGGCGGGCGGCGGGATTGAGGAGGGACGCGGCGACCATGGCGTGCTCGCTGGGAGCTTCGGCGTCGCCTTCGAGGAGGGTGGACGCCTGGCCGAATTGCATGCGCATGACGAGCGAGTCGTTGTTGATGGGCGGGCCGGGGTTGGCGTAGGCGGGCGTGGGCGCGAGCACGTGGATGGCGACGGTGTCCCAGGCGATGGTGTCGCCCGCGCGGAGATGGCGGACGCGGATGCCGAGCGCGGCGGCTTCGGCGAGCAGCGCGCGGTAGGGCGCGGAGTTGGGATCGACTGCAACCCATAGCTCGCGCGGGCGGAAGTTGCGCAGGACGGCAGGCATGCCGCCCATGTGGTCGGAGTGGGCGTGGGTCAGCGCGACGATATCGAGGCGGCGGAGTTGGCGCGACCAGAGGTAGGGGCTGACGACCTCTTCGCCGATGTCGAAGGCTTCGTTCTCGGAGCCGATGCCGCGGGCGTTTTCGGAGTTGGCGGCGGCGCCGGTAGGGCCTCCCGCGTCGATGAGCATGGCGCGGCCCGCGGGCGAGACGACGAGGATGGAGTCGCCCTGGCCTACATCGATGGCGGTGACTTCGAGCTGATTGGGATGGACGGCGGGCGGGGACGGCCAGAGGGCGATCGCCGCGGCGAGTGGGAGGATGGCGATTGCGCTCCACGCAAGAACGCGCGTGCGGCGGACGGCCCAGCCGCAGAAGGCGATGCAGGCCAGGGCGGCGAAGGCGTGGGCGAGGGTTGGGCCGGGGACGCGGAGGTCGGCGGCCTGCGCGTGGCTGATGCGTTGGATGAGGCCGGTGATCGCGTGCAGCAGGAGCGCGAGACCCGATGCAGGGAGGGCTGCGAGATAAGGGCTAATGAGCGAGGCGAGGAATGTAATGAGGGCGAGCGGCGCGAGGATGGCGACGAGCGGGATGCTGAACATGTTCGCCGGGAGGGCGAAGACGGTGGCTCGGTGGAAGTACATCGCCATGGGGAGCACCATGATGGCTTCGGCGATGAGGCCGATGAGGGCGAGTTCTGCGGCGTAGAGGGTGATGCGGATGAGCGCGGCGGGAACGGTGCGAAGGCGTGGACTGAAGCTATCAGAGAGAGCTTCGCCCCAAAGGCGGAGCATCGTGCGGAACTGCGCGAGGCGCGGCGGGAAGCTGGTGTCGCGCCATGCGTGGTGGAGGTTGCGGGCGGCGCGGGCGTAGGGGAGGAAGCTGCGTTGGGCCAGCGGCATGGCGATGCCGGCGATGGCCACGATGGCGAGGAAGGTCATCTGGAAGCTGGCTTCGAAGAGCGCGCGCGGCGACCCGATGAGGACAGCAAGTGCGGCGGCGCCGAGGGCGTTCAGCGGGTTGCGATCGCGCGTGAGCAGACGGGCTACGAGGAAGACGGCGGTCATTAAGAGAGCGCGCTGAACGGGAACGCCGAAGCCGGTGAGCAGCGCGTAGGCGGAGACGAGGGTGAGGGTGAGAAGCGTTGCGAGCCAGTTGCTCAGGCGCAGGCGGCGGGCGATCCAGAAGACGAGGCCGGCGAGCAGAGCGACGTGCATTCCGGAGACGACGAAGAGGTGGAAGGAGCCGGTGCGCTCGAAGCCGAGGCGGAGGGTGTGGGAGAGGCGGGTGCGGTCGCCGAAGAGCATGGCGTTGAGCATGCCCGCGTCGTCGGGCGTGATGCGGAGGAGTGCGGGCAGGCGACGGTTGGGCGTGGAGCGGACGTAGGCGAGCAGGCGCGCGGCGGCCCAGGACTGCGCGGCGAAGATGCGGCATTCGGCGGTTGCGGAGAGCGGCGCGGCGGTGGAGACGACCTGGAGTTTTGTGGATGCCGCGCTGGCGGTGGCGGCGATGTTCTGGTCGAGCAGGTAGTCGGCGTACTGCCAGGCACCGGGATCGCGGTAACGCTCGGGTGCGCGCAGGCGGAGGGGGAGGGTGACGAGGTCGCCGCAGTGGAGGTTCGGTTGAGGCTGGGTGTTGGAATCGGAATCGGAATCGCGCGGCGCGAAGAGCGTGGTGCGTATGCCGCCGGCGATGGGAACCATGCGCGAGGTGTCGGGAGTGACGTCCTCGATGGCAGTGACGGCGAGGTCGAGGGAGGTGGTGGGCGCGGCGTCGGATTCCTCCTCCCACTGCTCGAAGTCGAAGTCGGAGGTGTCATCGGAATGGGTGCGCGGCGGGAGGGTGCGGATGCGGACGATGCGGCCTGCTACGTTGCGGCTGAGGCCGTCGGCATAGCTGAGCAGCGCGGTCTGCGGGGCAGGTGAGGGCTGGATCTGGGCGGACCACAGGCCGGCGGCGATCCAAAGCGCGAGGACTGCGGCGACGGCGATGCGCAAAGCCCCGCGGAGAGTGAGGAGGGTGAGTGCTACGAGAGCGATGGTGCTGAAGACGAGAAGCAACGTGAGGCGCGGAGTTGCGGGCGGGATTTTGGTGAGGGACTCGCCGAGGGCGAAGCAGAGGGCGGCGGCGAGCAGCGGGGCTCGACGGAAGCGCAGTGGTTCAACATGCGGGAAGCGGGGCCAGAGGCGGCGTTGCCGTGCGTATGCGCTTTCGAGTTCGGGTCTGGGAACACCAGAGGTTTGCCGCAACAGGCTGCCCGTCCTTCACCGCTAATCTTTGCAGATTGAGGCGGCTGTGGACAGCACTTTCTTGCGGAGGCGGTCAGTCGGGATTTGTTGCGGGGTCGGTGGATTCGGCTGGGGGTTTGAAGTAGAGCCAGCGGAGCAGGATGTACCCGATTAGAAAAAGGACCGCGGAACTGAGCAGATACGGGAGCGAGTCCCTGAGCAGCAAGCCGCCGGGACCGCCAGGCTGTATGGCGCGATACTCGCTCCGCGTGACCCAGTCGGTTACTGGCGCGGAAAAGATACTGACGAAATCGAGTATGGCCCACGCAAATAGCCAGCCTAAAGCGAGTGCTCCGATAAAGCTTTCCACTAGGCTTCGTTTCAGTCGATCAAACATGGCTGGTCCTCCTCAGTCTGCGGCAGCAGCTGCTCAAGCTGCGAATCGGCCCTGCGCCATGCACCCAGCGGGAGAGAAGCCAGGCCGATGCGAAGGCGGTGAATGCAGAGATCAAGTTTAAGAATATGCGCGTCAACAGAAGGCGGTCTACAGAGCTGAGCGTGAGAGAGAAATAAGGGACGTCGAGGATTGCGATTGCGGTAAACAGGAAGACGGCGAAACGCTCCAATGGCGTCCAAAGGGCCCGGATCGCCTGCTCGAGCGACCGCAGAAGGAGCGCGGCGATTGCGACCTCAGATATGTGGGAGTCAGCCAGTACTTGGCGAAGAGGGAGTTTCAAACGGAAACCTCGGTTCGATGAAATTGTCTCAGTTTTTGTCGCGACGAGCGACGACTTCTTCGGTTTGAGCAATCAACGTCTTCCCAATTCTGTAATTTCTGTTTATACTGAAATTACAGTTGTTGGAGGAATGGCTATATGACACTATCTAAGGCGGCACGGGAATTCATCCTTCACTGGGGCGAGATGGGCAGTCGCTGGGGCGTGAACCGCACCGTGGCGCAGGTGCATGCGCTGCTATATCTGGCGGTGGAACCGATGACCGCCGAGGATATTGCGGAGACGCTCGAGGTGGCGCGGTCGAACGTGAGCACCAGCCTGCGCGAATTGCAGAACTGGCAACTGGTGCAGTCGGCGCAGCGGATGGGCGACCGCCGCGACTTCTTCACGACCTCGCACGATGTGTGGCAACTTTTTCTCACGGTGATCGAACAGCGCGTGGAACGCGAGATTGAGCCCACCATCGCGGCACTGGGCCGGCTGGCGACGGAGGCACGCGCGGAGAAGCAGCCCGAAGTGACTGCACGCATCGCGGCGATGCAGAGTTTTCTGGAGGAGATGCATGGCTGGTACCGGCAGATGGCGAAGCTGCCGCCGAGTGCCCTGCGCAGCCTGATCGGCCTGGGCGCGGGCGTCACCAAGTGGCTGCCGAGCCCGCGCAAGGCGAAGGGGGAGCGATGATAAATGCAGGCGTCAACGTGATTGCGGAAACCGCGGAGCGGCCGGTCGCCGTCGCCGAGCAGATTGGACTGGAGCAGTATTACAGCGAGGCTGGGCCGGATTACCGGGCGTGGAGCCGCGCGTTCAACATGCACTTCGGCTACTACCGCGCGGGCGCGAATCCGCTGGACCGCGAGGCGATGCTGGAGCAGATGAACGCGGAGGTGCTGGCGCGGCTGCGTGTGGATACGATCGCCAGGCCGCGGCTGCTGGACCTGGGATGCGGTCTGGGGGCAACGCTGCGGAGCTTTGCGCGGCGGCTGCCGCAGGCGCGCCTGCTGGGGTTGACGCGGGTGCCGTGGCAAGTGGAGCAGGCGTGTGCGCTGAACGCGGCGGCAGGCTGCGGCGATGGCGTGCGCATCCTTCAGGGCGACTACGAAGACACCATTTTGCCGCGTGCGGCGTACGACGGCGTGTATGCGGTGGAGAGCAGTTGCCATGCGCATGGCGCGGACAAGGGCGCTCTGCTGGTGGAGGCGCACCGGCTGCTGCGGCCGGGCGGCCGGCTGGTGGTTGCCGACGGATTCCTGGCTGGCGGCAGGTTTGCGAGTGGGTTGCAGCGGCGCATCTATCGCAAGCTGTGCGAGTGCTGGGTGATTGAAGAGCTGGCGCAGCTTGACCTGTTCACAGCGCGGCTGGAGGAACTTGGCTTCGGAGAGATCGCGGTGGAGAATCTGCAGATGCGGGTCGCGCCTTCAGTCGCGCACATTCCGTGGGTGACCCTGAAATTTCTATTGACCGATGTGGTGTTCGGCGAGCGGAAGATGACGCGTGCGCGCTGGAACAATGTGCTGGCGCCGATTTTGCTGCCGCTGGTGAGCGCGCCGCTGGGGCCGATGACGTACTGCATGGTGACGGCTACGAAGCGGTAGGAGCGCGTTTCCGGTATATGCGCTCAGATGGGAAGGTTTGCGGAGTAGACGGTGACGCTCTCGTGGGTGCGGCGGCCGGGATGGGCGGCGGCGTCTTCGGGCGAGAGCGGGACGGCGGTCTCGGAGACTTCGCGCAGAAATGGGAAGCTCTCGAGTACCTGGGTAAAGCGGGGATTCTGAACGTAGAGCAGGTAGGTCTCGCGTGGGCTGACGCGCAGACTCCGCTCGAGGTTGGCCAGCACGCGCTTGAGCACGGGTGCGTTGAAGGGGTGGAACATGAAGAGGACGAGCGGCGTCGAGGGGAAGGCTACGGTAGCGGCGTCGTGGGTGAGCACGGAGATGCGCGCGGCCCAGTCGGGGTTGCGGGCGATGTTGGAGCGGGCGATGGCGCAGAGTTCGGGCACCAGCTCGACGCCGACGATTTGGCGGAAGGGAAACTGCGCGGCAACCATCAGCGCGCGTCCTTTGCCGCAGCCGATGTCCATGAAGGTGAAGTTCTCCGGCTGGATGGGCAGCAGGGCGATGGCCTGTGCGACGGCCGAGGGTGAGATGCCGAAGTAGGCGTTGGTGTAGAGGCTGGACAGCGTGACCTGAGGCAGGTTGCTGGATTGGATGTAGCCGCCGGTGTCGGTACCGTGCTCGAGGTCGAAGGGGTGCGAAATCTCCGCGATGGGGATGGGCGCGGCTACGGGCGGCTTGTGGAAGGCGCGGATCAAGGTGCCGCGGAGGCCGTTTTTTTTGAGCGACGCGCCCAGGCGTTGGCGCGCATGACGGAAGGCGCCGCCCAGGCCGTCGGATTGGAGGGAGGTCATAAAGCGGCGCGCGAGTTGGAAGAGCGGGGCGGGAAGGATCTTCATGCGAGCCGAGCGCCTGGAGCCTGACGACGATTGAACCACAGGGACGGGGCCAGGTGCGGCACAGGCAGGATCATCGCGTCAGCACCGCGACGGTTTCGATGTGGGTGGTCTGGGGGAAGAGGTCGAGCAGGTGGAGCTGGGCTACGGTGTAGCCCGAGGCGGCCAGCGTGGTGAGGTCGGCGGGGAGGGTTTCGGGTGAGCAGGAGACGTAGATGAGGGTGGGCGCGGCGATGCGACCGAGCAGACCGCAGACCTCGGGGCCGGCGCCGGTGCGGGGTGGGTCGAGGACGATCAGGTCGGGACGGTCGCGGTCGACGACGGCGGCGCGGAGGAAGTCGAGCGTGGTGGCTTTGACGGCGTGCACGCTGGGGAGTTTGGTGGAGGCGAGCGCGGTGAAGGAAGGCTCGGCGATCTCGACGGCGGTGACGCGGGCGAAGTGCGGGGCAAGGGCGCGGGTGAAGAGGCCGACGCCGGCGTAGAGGTCCCAGGCGAGACCGCCGGTGCGGGCGGCGGCGATGGCTGGATCGCGAGCGACGAGCGCGAGGAGTTCGGGCAGGAGGAAGCGGTTGACCTGGAAGAAGGCGGCGCGGGGGACCCAGAAGCTGAGTTGACCGTCGCCCGTTGACCGTTGTCCGTTGGGTCCAGCGAAGGAGTACGTGAGGCCGGGCGCGCCCCAGGTGGGGCCGGTGGGGGCGAGCTCGGTGCGGCGGCTGCGCTGGCTCGATGCGATGGGGAGGATGGCGATGCCGGCGCCGGTGACCTCGGGCGCGTGGGTGCGCAGGGTTTCGCAGAGAGCGGTAAAGGACGCGTCGAGCTT
>Ga0302314_10018808_pt1 | contig 11504 bp, 13 predicted proteins | sample III_Palsa_N2_3_FD_200533 | JGI IMG/M metagenome (GOLD analysis project Ga0302314, IMG submission 200533) | Peat permafrost microbial communities from Stordalen Mire near Abisko, Sweden - III_Palsa_N2_3 | ecosystem: Environmental > Terrestrial > Soil > Palsa > Peat permafrost | place: Sweden... | reverse complement strand
AACAGGAAATGTTCGGTCAGATAGAAGATCAGCAGCGCCCGCATGCCGTAGTAGGAGAACCGCTCCCACATCTCGGCGAAGAACAGGATGATCAGGCCGCGGGGATGGCTGCGAAGCTGCAGGATGACCGGGATGCCGGTCGCGACCGTGATGAAGACGCCGAAAACGGTGACGACGTTGAACATAAAGCCCCCAGCTGGTTCGCGGACATGTGATCACGGGGCCGGTACGCGCACAAGCAAGGCCTTTCGCGAGCCGGGCCGGCTTCCTAGATCATGGTGGCGCTGGTGGACCCGACACCGAGGTCGGACGTTCAATGTCTGAGGAGGAACCCGCTATGAAACTGCCCGGACCCGACCATCCCATCACCATCGCCGCCAACCCCAAGCGGGTGCGGGTGCTGTACGAGGGCCATCTGATCGCCGACACGCCCCGCGCCCTGGTGCTGCGTGAGGCCGATTATCCGGCGGTGCTGTACATCCCGCGCGAGGACGCGGCGATGGACTTCCTGGCCCGCACCACCCATTCCAGCCACTGCCCCTACAAGGGCGACGCCTCCTACTACAACATCGTCCGCGATGGCCGCTTCGCCGAGAATGCGGTGTGGAGCTATGAGGAGCCCTATCCGGCCATGGCCGCGATCAAGGACCATCTGGCCTTCTATCCGAACCAGGTCGAGATCGAGGAGGTGGAGATGGAGACGGGCGAGAACATCCGCGACATTGTCGAACACACTGACTCCGGCTCGGGGTCGAGCCAACTTGAACACTGGCAGCCGAACGGGGAGTAGGGGCTGAAACGCAGCCCTGCGGCCGGTGACAGCTTCCCCCACGCGTGGTATGACCTAGTCGTACTCATTTCGGAGGCTGCATCATGGGCGCCGTCAAAAAGCTCAGCATCGCCCTCACGCCAGAGTTTGCAGCTGATATCGATGACGCCATCGCCACCGGTGAGTTCGCCTCCACTAGCGAGGTCATTCGTGATGCCCTGCGAGCGTGGAAGCGAACAAGGGAAGCTCAGAGCGTGGCGGTTGAAGAACTCCGCACGCTATGGCGCGATGGCATCGCGAGCGGCGATGGCGGCGAACTTGACGGTGACGATATCAAGCGGCGCGGCCGAGAGCGTCTGGCCGCTCTGCGCGGGGCGCCCCGCTCTTAGATGGCGCGTGCGCGGCAGACAGCCCGAGCGACGGCTGATCTGGATGACATCTGGCTTTACATAGCCAAAGACAGTGTTTCTGCGGCTGACCGGCTGATCGACCGCATCACGGAGCGATGCCAGGGCCTTGCCGATCATCCACGCCTGGGCGTCGCGCGCCCAGACATTGCGCCAGAAGCGAGAATGCTGACGATCGGCGACTATCTAGTCTTGTATCGCGTCAGCGGCGCCGACGCTGAAGTCGTCCGCGTCGTGCACGGTGCAAGGCGGCTGGAAGCTCTGTTTGATGAGACCTAGTAGGCCGCCGCCTCGAACACCGGCGTGACATCGCCACGCCAGGAGCCGTGGTAGAGGTCGAGCAGGCGCTGGGCCTTGGTCATGCCGGTCTCAACGATTTCGAACAGCTCATTGAGATAGCCGGTCTCGTCGTTCATGCCGCCCGACAGGCGGTTGCGGCGCTTCAGGCCTTCGCGGGCGATGTCCAGGACGTCCTTGGCGATCTCGCGCACGGTGCGGCCCGCGACGGTGGCGCCCAGCGCCAGGCGGGGCGCGTCGTCGCGCAGTTTCGAGCGCTCCTCGATCGTCCAGCTCTTGCACAGGTCCCAGGCGGCGGCCTGGGAGGCGGGGTCGTACAGCAGCCCGATCCACAGGGCGGCCAGGGCGCAGAGCATTTCGCGCGAGCCGGTGTCGGCGCCACGCATCTCCAGATAGGTCTTGAGACGAACCTCCGGGAAGATGGTCGACAGATGATCGGCCCAGTCGTGCAGGTCGGGCTTCTCGCCGGGCAGCACCGGCAGCTCCCCGGCCATGAAGGCGCGGAAGGACTGACCCGAGGCGTCGATATAGCGGCCGTCGCGCTTGACGAAATACATCGGCACATCAAGGGCATAGCGGGCGTAGGTCTCAAACCCGAAGCCGTCCCCGAACACGAAGGGCAGCATGCCGGTGCGGTTGTTGTCTGTGTCGGTCCAGACGTGGGCGCGGCTTGAGAGCAGGCCGCTCGGCTTGCCTTCCACGAACGGCGAATTGGCGAACAGGGCGGTGGCGATGGGCTGCAGCGCCAGGCTCAGGCGGAACTTGGCGACCATGTCCGCCTCGGAGGCGAAATCCAGGTTGGCCTGGACGGTGCAGGTGCGGAACATCATGTCCAGGCCCATGGACCCGACCTTGGGCATGTAGCGGCGCATGATGGCGTAGCGGCCCTTGGGCATGATCGGGACCTGATCCCGCGTCCACAGCGGCGTGTGGCCAAGACCCAGGAAGCCGATGCCCAGCTCGCCGCCGACCTCGGCCACCTCGGCCAGGTGCTGGCCGATTTCCTCGCAAACGTCGTGGACGGTCTCCAGCGGACCGCCGGACAGCTCGAACTGGCCGCCGGGCTCCAGGCTGACACTGGCCCCGCCGCGCTCCAGCGCGATCAAGGTGTGGCCGTGATCGTTGTCCTCGAACACGCCTTTCCAGCCGAAGCGCGTCAAACCTTCCAGGAGGGCCTTGATGCCGCCGAGGCCGGCGTCGTCGGCCTCATAAGCGATCGGCTCGTGCGAGCCGAGGCGGAAGGGGAATTTTTCGTGTTCGGAGCCAATGCGGAAATCCGCCTCCGGCTTTGAGCCGCTCGCCAGGTGGGCGGCGAGGTCTTCGAACGTCAGTGGTCGTCCGTGGTCGCGGGCCTCAGCCATGCAGTCTCCCCAAGCCCGCGGGGCAGTCCCCCCGATCCAGCGCGCTTTCCTATGCTGGCTGGAAGTGGGCGCCAAGCCGGCCAAGCTCAAGGGGCCGTCGAAGGATGGCGCGACGCGCCGATGAATTCGGCTTTTGGCGAGTTTCAAATTTCACCACCAAGCACACCAAGAGCACCAAGTTCATGGCCCTGCGGCGGCGGCGCGATCGAACCCTACGGAAGGACGCTGTCGGCACTCCTGGTCCACCCTTGGTGCTCTTGGTGTGCTTGGTGGTGAATAAGCGGCTTCGTCGCAAACGAACGCCTACCGCCAATCCCCGATCGCCGCCTGCACCAGCGTCAGGGCGCTGATGGCGGCCGTGTCGGCGCGCAGGATGCGCGGGCCGAGGCTGACGGGGACGACAAACGACAGGCTGCGCAGACGCTCGCGCTCTTCAGGCGCGAACCCGCCTTCCGGGCCGATCAGCACGGCGCTGGGCGCCGGATCGCGCAGGGCCTGAAGGATCGGCTTGGCGTTTCCCGCCTCGTCGCAGAACACCAGTCGGCGATCATCTATCCAGGCGTCCAGCAGCCGCTCGAGCTTCATGGGCGCGAAGACCTCCGGCACATCCAGCCGGCCGGTCTGTTCGGCCGCCTCGGTGGCGATGGCCTGCAGCCGCGCCACATTGGTGTGGTCGGCGCCAGTGAACCGCGTCAGCACCAGCCGCACGCGCCGCGCGCCCAGCTCCGCGGCCTTCTCAACGATGGTTTCCAGCCGCGCCCGCTTCACCAGGGCGACGACCAGGTCGAGGTCAGGACTGGATGCCTGCGGTCGCGTCATCTCGTCCAGACGCAGCGCGCAGCCCCGCTTGGTCACCTCGGCCAGGGTCGCCCGCCACTCGCCGTCACGGCCGTTGAACACCAGGACGGTGTCGCCCTGACCCTGCCGCATGACGTTGAGCAGATAGTGGGCCTGCTCCGTCGGCGGACGGATAAGGCCGCTCTCGCCGAGCGCATCTGGAACGAAAAGCCGGATCATGGCCCTTTAGTAGCGCCCCGCCGCATAGTTTGTCAGGGTGGGCCGTCGGAGTTCGCCTATGTCCAAAGAAGCCTACAAGACCCAGCTCGTCGAGTTGCAGGCGGCCCTGGTCCGCTATCAGCAATGGGCGATCGAACACGGCCAGAAGGTGGTGGTGGTGTTCGAGGGCCGCGACGGCGCCGGCAAGGACGGGTCTATCAAGCGGATCACCGAACATCTGGCGCCCCGGAATACGCGTGTCATCGCCCTGCCCAAGCCGTCCAGCCGCGAGGCCAGCGAGTGGTGGTTCCAGCGCTATGTCCGCTATCTGCCGGCCAACGGCGAAATCGTGATCTTCAACCGCTCCTGGTACAACAGAGCCGGGGTCGAGCGGGTGATGCACTTCTCCACCCCCGAAGAGCAGGAGGCCTTCCTGCGCGACGCGCCCACCTTCGAGCGCATGCTGACCGAGGCCGACATCCACATCGTCAAATTCTGGCTCGACATCTCCAAGACCGAGCAGGATCGCCGGCTGGAGGCGCGCCGAAAGGACCCGTTGAAGGCGCTGAAGATCAGCGACATGGACGGCGTGGCCCAGAAGAAGTGGACGGCCTATTCCAACGCCCGGGACGAGATGCTGGTGCGCACCCACACCGCCTACGCTCCCTGGATCATCGTCCACACCGACAAGAAGAAGCACGCCCGGCTGGCGATCATTCGCTATCTGCTGCACGCCCTGGCGCCGGAGAAGATCGTCGAGGGCATCGACCCGCCCGACCCGACCGTGCTGTTCCCGTTCGAGGCCCAGGCGGTCGAGGACGGCCGGCTGGAGAAGTAGCCGCTCACCGGCGCCCGATTGATGATAGGCTTCATCATTGCCCATGATGGAGCCAAGGCCATGAAGGTCTCCCGCAAACAGGTGGCGGAAAACCGCCAGCGGATCGTCGAACAGGCCGCGAAGCTATTTCGCGAACGTGGCGCGGCGGGCGTCGGCGTGGGCGAAATCACCGCGGCGGCGGGACTGACCCACGGCGGCTTCTATCGCCAGTTCGATTCCAAGGACGCCCTGTTCGCCGAGGCCTGTACGGCCGCGCTGCATGACGCCGAGACGGAATTGGCGAACGCGCTTCAACGACCGGAGGGCGTGAAGGCCTTTACCGAGACCTATCTTCGGACCGAGCATGTGAGCGGTCCCAGCCCATGCCCGATCGTGACCCTGGCGTCGGATGTCTCCCGCGCGACCGCCAACGACGGCGCCCCGGCGCAGGCCGCCTATGCCGAAGGGCTACGGGCCTTCCTGGCTGGCGGAAAGGCCATGCAACCGGGCGCGCCAGACTGGAACGCGACGACGGCGGCGCTCGCGGCGGCGATCGGCGCCATGCTGATGGCCAGGGCCGTGGCCCGCGCGGATCCTGACCTCGCTGACGCGATCGTCGCCAGCGTTCGGCCCTAAGGCTTAGCCCGTCGACAAACTCGTCCGCCTGTGTTTGATTATGATGATCATCATTAAATCAGGGCGGGCAAACTTGTGGATGACGGCCAAGAGGTCAGCGCGAGCCCGCGCGCACCGAGGCTGACGTCAATCGACGTCCTGCGCGGCCTCGTCATGGTCATCATGGCGCTGGATCACACCCGGGACCTGTTTTCCAACGCGGCCTTCGACCCCACCGATCTGACGCAGACCACGCCGCTGCTCTTCTTCACGCGCTGGATCACCCACTTTTGCGCGCCGGTCTTTGTGCTGCTCGCGGGGACCAGCGCCTTTCTCTCGCTAACCAGCGGCAAGAGTCGGGGCGAGCTGGCGCGGTTCCTGGTCACCCGCGGCCTGTGGCTGATGCTGCTCGAGGTAGCGGTGGTCACCCCGCTCGGCTGGTCGTTCAACTTCGATTACGGCTTCACACGTCTGCAGGTGATCTGGGTGATCGGTGCGGCCATGGTGGTCCTGGCGGCCCTGGTCCCTGTCGCGCCGAGGCGAGCCATCGGCCTGCTGGGACTGGTCATCATGCTCGGCCACAATGTGTTCGACGGTCCGCACGCCGCCTGGCTGGGCGGCTTCGCCGGCACGTGGAAGCTGCTGCACAATCTGACGCCGCTGCAGCCGTTCCCGCATAAGACCGTCCTGTCGATCTATCCCATCGTCCCCTGGTTTGGGGTGATGGCGCTTGGCTATGGCTGCGTCGGCGAGCTCATGCTGGCGGACCCGCGCCGCCGTGACCGGTTGCTGCTTTTCATCGGCCTGGCGATGATCGCCCTGTTCGTCCTGTTGAGAGCCTCCAACCTCTACGGCGACCCCAGGCCCTGGGGCGCGCAGACGGATTTGGTGAGGACGCTGCTGTCCTTCGTCAACTGCACCAAATATCCGCCGTCGCTGCTCTATCTGTTGATGACGCTGGGTCCCGCCGCCATCGTTCTGGCGTTCGCGGACCGCCTGCCCCGTTTGATCACCGGCGTCCTGACCACCTATGGCCGCACGCCGCTGTTCTACTATCTGCTGCATCTGCCCATCCTGCATGGATTAGCCGTGCTGTTCTCCTATGCCCGCTATGGCCAGGCGCCCTGGCTGTTTCACGACATGATGGCCCAGAAGGGCGCGGTCCATCCGATCCCGCCAGGCTATGGCTACGATCTGTGGGTGGTTTATCTGGTCTGGATCGCCGTGGTCGCGGCCCTCTATCCCGCCTGCCGCTGGTACGCCGGCGTCAAGCGCCGCAGCAAACATCCGCTGCTGAGCTACCTCTGAACACCGTCACCTCGACAGGAGCCCGGCATGACAAGATCAGATTCAATCCGGCGTTTCATGACGGTCACGGCGGGCCTTGTCTGCGCCCTGGCGCTCGTCGCACCGACAGCCGCCCTGGCCCAGACGGCGCCCGCGGCTTCGGCGCCATCGCCTGTGCCGACAACAAAAATCCTGGCGATCGGCCATCTGACGGCCAAGTGGACGCCAGAGGCGAGGCGAGCGGTCATGCCGGCCGAGGTGCGTCTGACGGTGGACCTCTATCTCGCCGGCAAGATCGACCAATGGTACGTCAAGCAGGACCAGACCGGCGTCGTCTTCCTGCTCAATGTCACCGACCTGAAGGAGGCCCACGACCTCTTGGCCAACCTGCCCCTGGGCCAGGCCGGGCTGATGGAGTTCGACCTGATTCCGCTGGGTCCGCTCAATCCGCTTCGCCTGCTAGTCACGCCGCCCGCGCCATAGCACCCCCGAAATTGTGAGACCTGGCGCGGCGCCCAAGCATTTCGGGCCAGCGGCGGGCGTGCAAACATGGCGTCAACAAAAGGGAGTAGCGCCATGGATTACGTTCGCCTGGGAAACACTGGCCTGAAGGTCTCGCGCCTCTGCCTGGGATGCATGACCTATGGCTCGCCGAAGTGGCGGCCTTGGGTTCTGGACGAGGAGCAGAGCCTGCCCTTCTTCAAGGCGGCGATCGAGAAGGGGATCAACTTCTTCGACACCGCGGACGTCTACTCCCAGGGTGAGAGCGAGCGGGTCACCGGCAAGGCGCTGAAGGAATACGCCAAGCGGCACGAGGTGGTGATCGCCACCAAGGTCAACGGGCCCATGGGCGCCGACCCCAACAACCGGGGCCTGTCGCGCAAACACATCCTGGACAGCATCGACCGCAGCCTGCACCGCCTGGGCGTCGACTATGTCGACCTCTATCAGATTCACCGCTTCGACTATGAGACCCCGATCGAGGAGACGCTGGAGGCGCTGAACGACGTCGTCCGCGCCGGCAAGGCCCGCTACATCGGCGCCAGCTCCATGTACGCCTGGCAGTTCGCCAAGATGCTTTCCACCAGCGAAAAGCATGGCTGGACCAAGTTCGTCTCCATGCAGCCGCAGTACAACCTGGTCTACCGCGAGGAAGAGCGGGAGATGCTGCCACTGTGCAAGGCAGAGGGGATCGGGGTCATTCCCTGGTCGCCCCTGGCGCGGGGCTTCCTGGCCGGCGGCCGCGCCAGCCCCGGCGAAGGCAATACCGAACGCGCCCGCACCGACGAGTTCGCGCCGAGGCTCTATTATCGCGAGCCGGATTTCGCCGTGGTCGACGCGGTGGGCGAGATCGCCAAGGCGCGCGGCGTCTCCAATATGCAGATCGCCCTGGCCTGGGTGCTGCGCAACTCGACCATCACCGCCCCGATCATCGGCACGTCAAAGGCTCATCACCTGGACGACGCCGTCAGCGCGTTGTCGATCACGCTTACCGACGACGAGGTGAAGGCGCTGGAGGGGCCGTACAAGCCCAAGCCGGTGCTGGACCACACGTAGGGAGCGACCTCAAACTTTCTCATCCTGAGGTGCTCAGCGCATAGCGCCGAGCACTTCGGGATGAGGAGAATGGGTGGCTGCGGCCCCCTCAAAGGATCAGAGACCGCCGCTCCAAACCTCACCCGTCGCTGTTGTCGTCGTCCCTGGAATAGGACTTGCGGTGATAGCCGCCGTCGCCGCCATCGCCCCGCTTTGCGTATTGATCTTCGCGAGCCTTTTGTTTGTCCCAATAGGCTTGGCCATCATGGGGCTTGAACATGGTGCGCGGAGCGCCGTCCTTGGTGACCACGGCGAAGACATTGCCATGGGCGTCGTACATCAGCTTGTCGCCATTGCTGCGCGTCAGCAGCAGGACGTCCTTGGGCGGCTTGTCGACAAAGGCGTGAGCCTTGGCCACGTAGTCGTCCACGGATTTAGCGTCGAAATCGGCCCCGTCCCGCTGGAAGTGATACTGGGCGCTTTCATCCGCCGCGTATTTGCGGCTGGAGGCCCAGCGCGGCTTGCCGTGCAGCAACACCACCGGGTCCTTGCGGTGGTCTTGCTGGTCATCGGCGCTGTCCGAGCCATAACTGTCGCGGCGTTCGCTGCTGTAGCCGCCCTGGCCATAGTCGTTCTTCGCCACCCGCGCCTGATCGGCGCCGGAGCCCGAACCGCTGGCCTGCTCGCGCGCCGGCTTGGTCGCCGGCCCACCGTCACAGGCGGCCAGGGTCAAGGCCAAGGCGGCCGACCCCATAAGCGCCGCCCATGCGACGCGAGTCCTCAAGATACCCATCCCACAAGCCCTTCTGCCCTAAGTTGTGTGCGAACAAACTAAGAACAGGATGCGGGGTTTGTCCAGACCCTTTTTAACGCTTATGAGCAACCTCAACGGCTGCAAGGGAACTGACCCAGGTGAGCAAATGCGTTCTGCTGATCGTCGGCGGCGGGGTGGCCGCCTATAAGGCGTTGGAACTGACCCGCCTGCTGCGCAAGGCCGGTGTCGGCGTGCGGCCGATCCTGACCCACGCGGCGACCCAGTTCGTCACCCCCCTTTCGCTCTCGGCCCTGGCCGAGGACAAGGTCTATCAGGACCTGTTCTCGCTCACCGACGAGGCCGAGATGGGCCATATCGAGCTGTCGCGCTCGGCCGACCTGGTGGTGGTCGCCCCGGCGACGGCGGATTTGATGGCCAAGGCGGCCAACGGCCTCGCCGACGACCTCGCCTCGACCACCCTGCTGGCCACCGACAAGCCGGTGCTGATGGCGCCGGCGATGAATGTGCGGATGTGGCTGAATGCAGCCACCCAACGGAACCTGAAGACCCTGCAGGGCGATGGCGTGCGCTTCGTCGGCCCTGAGGAAGGCCCGATGGCCTGCGGCGAGTTTGGTCCCGGTCGCCTGGCAGAGCCGCCGGCCATCTTCGAGGCCATCATGCTGGCCCTGGCCGGGGTCTCCGGCTCACCGCTGGCGGGCAAGAAGATTCTGGTCACCGCCGGGCCAACCTCCGAGCCGATCGACCCCGTGCGGGTGCTGACCAACCGCTCCAGCGGCAAGCAGGGCTACGCCATCGCCGGCGCCCTGGCGGAGCTGGGCGCCGAGGTGACCCTGGTCTCCGGCCCCACCGCCCTTTCCGCGCCCGCCGGGGTCAAGCGGGTATGGGTGGAGACCGCGGTGGAGATGCTGGAGGCCTCCAAGGCCGCCCTGCCGACCGATGCGGCGGTCTGTGTCGCGGCGGTGGCCGATTGGCGGGTGGACCAGGTGTTCGGTCTGAAGCTGAAGAAGGGCAAGGACGGCCCGCCGACCCTGACTCTGGTCGAGAACCCCGACATCCTGGCGACCCTGTCCGCCTCCGGCCCCGCGCGGCCGAAGCTGGTGGTGGGGTTCGCCGCCGAGACCGACAATGTCGAAGGCAACGCCAAGGCCAAGCTGGCCCGCAAGGGCTGCGACTGGATCGTCGCCAACGACGTGGCCGACGCCTGGGTGATGGGCGGCGACGAGAATGCGGTGCTGCTGGTGACCAAGGCGGGCGTCGACCGCTGGGAGCGGGCGGCCAAGACGGATGTGGCGCGGCGCCTGGCGCTGAAGATCGCGGAAGCCCTTAAATGAACCCCACCGTCGCCATCCTGCGCCTGCCCCACGCCGAGGGCCTGCCGCTGCCGGCCTATGAGACGGCGGGCGCCGCCGGCATGGATCTGCGCGCGGCCGTTCCCGAGCACGAGCCGATCACCCTGAAACCCGGCGCCCGCCTCGCGGCCCCCACCGGCTTCGCCTATGGCCTGCCGCTCGGCTACGAGGCTCAGGTGCGGCCGCGGTCGGGCCTGGCGCTGAAGAATGGGATCAGCTGCCTGAATTCCCCCGGCACCGTGGACTCCGACTATCGCGGCGAGGTGAAGGTGATCCTGGTCAACCACGGCGAGGAGGACTTCGTCATCCGCCGCGGCGACCGCATCGCCCAGCTGGTGATCGCCCCCGTGGTTCAGGCCGTGTGGGCCGAGGTCGACAGCCTGGATGAGACCGCGCGCGGCGCGGGCGGGTTTGGGTCGACCGGCGGACGGTAGACTCAGCTGCTCATCGTCTGCCGGTATGGATCGGCGGGATAGACGCCGATGATCTCCAGCTTTTCGGAAAAGTAGCCCAGCTCTTCCAGCGCGCGCGCGACGTTGGGATCGTCGGGTCGGCCGTCGACCTCGGAATAGAAGAAGGTCGCGGTGAAGGCGCCGTTCTCCATATAGCTTTCCAGCTTGGTCATGTTGACGCCATTGGTGGCGAACCCGCCCAGCGCCTTGTAGAGGGCGGCGGGAATATTCCGCACCCGGAAGACGAAGCTGGTGACCCAGGGCTGGCCTGGCTGGGCCTTCGGCGGCTTGACCGACTTGGTCATCACCAGAAAGCGGGTGGTGTTGTGCTTCTCGTCCTCGATGTCGCGCATCAGGATGTCGAGGCCGTAGAGATCGGCCGCCAGGGCCGGCGCCACCGCGGCGCGGGTCAGGTCTGGTTTTTCCGCCAGGGCCTTGGCCGCGCCGGCGGTGTCGCCCGCCGCCTCGGTTCGGACCTTCAGCTTGCGCAGCACCTTGCGGCATTGGCCCAGGGCGATGGTCATGCTGGAGACCGTCTTGATATCGCCGATCTTGGCGCCCTTGTTGGCCATCAGCTGGAAGCGGATCGGCTTGAACCGCTCGCCGATGATGGTCAGGCCCGAATGCGGCAGCAGATGATGCACGTCGGCGACGCGGCCGGCGGTGGAATTCTCCACCGCAATCATGCCCAGCTCGCACTCGCCTGACTTCATCACCTCGAAGGCGTCCTCGAAGGTGGGGCAGGGCCGAGGCGTATAGTCCGGAAAATGGGTCAGGCAGGCTTCGTGGCCATTGGCGCCCGGCTCGCCCTGGAAGGCGATCAGCTTGGGCTTACTACTCATA
>Ga0302314_10018805_pt1 | contig 11505 bp, 13 predicted proteins | sample III_Palsa_N2_3_FD_200533 | JGI IMG/M metagenome (GOLD analysis project Ga0302314, IMG submission 200533) | Peat permafrost microbial communities from Stordalen Mire near Abisko, Sweden - III_Palsa_N2_3 | ecosystem: Environmental > Terrestrial > Soil > Palsa > Peat permafrost | place: Sweden... | reverse complement strand
GCGCCCTGTCGCCGCATCATAGCCAACCTCAGTCGCTGGAATCCCCTGGTGCTGCGTCGCCGTATGCAAAACTTCGCGATACTCAGGATGCACCGTCCGCGCCACCACGGCCCCACTCCGCCCGGTCACGCGCACGGCCATCATCACCGCCTCCGCCGCGCCGGTCGACCCGTCATACATCGACGCGTTCGCAATCTCCATCCCGGTCAGCTCGCAGATCATCGTCTGAAACTCGAACATCGCCTGGAGCGTGCCCTGAGCAATCTCCGGCTGATACGGCGTATAGCTGGTCAAAAATTCGCCGCGCTGCACCAGCGAGTCGATAATCACAGGCCGGTAATGCCGGTAAGCTCCCGCCCCCAGAAAGCTCGCAAACAGTTTCGTCGCCGGCTGCTTGGCCAGCTCTTCGGCATTCCCGCTGGCGATATTTCCTGCGAATGCACGAAAGCGGTCCAGCACCTCCGACTCCGAGTGCTGGCGCGGAATATTCAAATCCTCGGTAAGACGATATTCCGCGGGAATTGTCTCGAATAAATCTTCAATCGACGCAACGCCGATAGCTTCAAGCATCTCGGCGCGGTCGGCAGGGGACTTCGGTAGATAGCGCATGAACTCTTTCTCACCCACAACCCCGGGTGGCCCATCTTCGCGACGGCTTCATCGTCGCTAAGGTGGGTTTACAGAATGTCTTAGTGCCCAGTCTCTTCCGCCACAAACTTCTCATACTCGGCGGCGGATAACAGCGCGTTCGCATCGTCAGGATTGCTCAGCGTCAGCTTGATCAGCCAGGTCTCATTCGCGGCGGTATTGATCGTCTCCGGCGCATCGTTCAGGCTCTCATTGATCTCGGTCACCGTGCCGGTCGCGGGCGAATAAAGATCGCTGACGGCCTTCACCGACTCCACCGACCCAAACGTCGACCCAGCCTCGATCTCCTGGCCTACCTTCGGCAGTTCGACGAACACAATGTCGCCCAGCGAGTCCTGCGCATAGTCGGTGATGCCTACAATGCCGGTCTCGCCAACAACCTCCAGCCACTCATGCGACTTCGCGTACTTGTACTTTTCCGGATAGCTCATTCACAGTCTCCAATCACAATTGTAGGCAGCGTCGCAGTGGAAAGCGACCCCGCTAGCTAAGCGGCGCGGTAATCGGCGCAGCCCCAATCTTCGGTCGCCGATAAAACGGCATCGGCACCACTACCGCCTTCACCACCTGCCCTCGGACCTCGACGCCAACCTCAGTCCCAACGTCGGTAAACGCGACCGGCACATAAGCCAGCGCAATATTCTTCTTCAAAAACGGCGAGGGCGACCCGCTAGTGATCTCGCCGATCTTCTCGCCGCTAAGCGTCGTCACCGGATACCCATCGCGCCCGATGCCACGCTCCACCATCTCCAGTGCCACCAGCTTGCGCGCCGGCCCGCCGTCAGCCTGCACCTGTAGCAGCGCCTCGCACCCCACAAAATCCGTACCTTTATCCAGCTTGCAGTACCGAGTCAGATGCGTCTCCAGCACGTTGATGCTGTCTGAAATCTCATGCCCATAGAGCGCCATAGCCGCCTCCAGCCGCAGTGTATTCCGCGCACCCAGCCCGCACGGCATAATGCCGAACTCCTCGCCCGCCGCCAGCACCTCACCCCAAACCCGCGCACTGGTCGGCTCGTCGCTGGGGATATAAATCTCGAACCCATCCTCGCCCGTATACCCAGTCCGCGCGATCAGCACATTGTGGCAGCCGCACACCGTACCCCACGTAAACCAGTAGTTCTTTATCGGCCGCAGGTCCACGCCGGTGAGCTTCTGCAGCGTCGTCTCCGCCTTCGGTCCCTGGATCGCGAGCTGCGTATAGTAGTCCGAAAAATCGTTCACATGTACGCCGGTCATGTTGCCGATCACGCTCCGCACCCACGCCACATCCTTCTCCCGCGTCCCCGCGTTGATCACGATGAGGTAGTCGTTGTCGCCCAGTTTATGCAGCACCACATCGTCGACGAAAGTCCCATTCGGATACAGCATCGCCGAGTAATGCGCCTGCCCAACCGCCAGCTTCGATGCATCGTTCATCAGCAGCTTCTGCACCGCCGCCAGCGAGCTCGGCCCGCGCAGCTGTATATCGCCCATGTGCGACACGTCGAACACGCCGACGCCCGTCCGCACCGCCATGTGTTCGTCGATCAGCCCGCGATACTGCACCGGCATGTCCCAGCCGCCGAAGTCGACCATCCTGGCTTTGTGGCTGAGGTGGGTGCTATGCAGCGCTGTGCGCCGCAACGGCGCTGCGACTAGGGTGCTGGTCAGTTCGCTCATAGAGTGTCCTTCGCTCGCGGCTTCTATACCGACACTTCGAGTCTACTGCGCCGGCGCGCTTGGAGCCGTGACAATCGCCAACTGCGTCGTCAACAAGTCCAGTGCATCGTCAAAGTTCTTATCGTGCGTCTTCTGTAGCGCCGCCTTATCGATCGTCTGGGACAGCGTCCAGAGTGCGTAATGCGTCGGCCGGTCGTAGATCACCAGTTTAAAGACCGGCAGTGCATCTTCCGTGCCGTGCTGTTTGTCTCCGCCATAAGATCCTGTCGGCGCGGAGAGAGTCAAATCCATCACCAGTTCGGCCTCGGCGGGCGAACCCACAATCTCGAACCGCTTGCCGTCTGCCAGCGTCTTGTAAAAGTAGCCATAGGCGCGGTCCTGCGTCCCCGAAAACGGGTGCGGAAATAGACCGGCCTCCGCCCCTCCGTTGGAGATAAAGACCTTGTGCGCCGTCACCAGCAACGCCGGTACCGGTGAGTTGATCCCCTGGGGCCGGTCAGCGCTTTTAGTCACACGCCCGGGTCCCGGAGGCCCAGTGACGATAGGTGCAGATTGTTGCGCCGTTAGCAGCGGCGCTCCCAGAACGACAATACAAACAGCCATCCAGACACCGGTGAACCGCATGGGGATCTTCCTTCAATCAGAATTGTGTTTCTAGAGTCTACAGTTTCTCGCGCCGTCGCGCCCGCACAAAACTACTGACGGCGAAGTACAAGAAGACCAGGAAGACCGCCGTATAGAAATACAGCCGGTGGGCAGCGGGCGTGGCTGGGGAACTTCTAAAGTCAGCCCGCAGCTTCCACACGCCCTCCCCCATAAAGAGCGCAAACAAGGCGAAAAATGTCCCCGTAACCTGTAACCACACCACGCCGGAGGAGTGTTTCAGCTGCGTCCAGAAGCCGGCGAAGGCTCCTCTCGCATGGGTCTTTGCCTGCCTCTTCGCCGCCGCAACATGGCGCGTCATCTCCACAGCCTGGCGCAACACATGTTCCGGCTGCGCGGGCCCCTGCTGCGTGGAAACCTGCTGCGTGGAAACCTGCTGCGTGGAAACCTGCTGCGTGGAGGCTGGCTGGGCTGCCTGTCCCGGCGGGTTCGGATTCGGCGTCGTGGCCGCATCCACCGCGCTCACCAGCGTCTTCGCGGCGTGGCGTGCGCCGTACCCTAATGCGCGACCGAAGCGGACCCTGTCCATGCCACAAGTGTACCGCCGTCCTCGAAACCCAATCGCGACACCGCGCATCCAACGGTTTACGATCTATGTAGCAAAGCTGAAGATTGAGGGGCGGCAAGCGATGAAGAAGCTGGTCTGGCTGGTTGGCGGTCTATGTGCGGCGGCGGCGGGATTTCTGGTCTGGGGACCAAAGCGTGTGCAGCCCGTTGAAGAGCTGGCGCATCGCCTTGAAGATGCCTGGGCAGACCACCACACCGAGGTCTAGGCGAGTTTCCGGCCACCTTTCCTCAGGTCTCCGCAGGTTTTTTTGCGGCCCCGGCGTCATCGGCGTATTGTGACAGTACCGAAGCCGGGAGGTGGCATTGAATCAGCAGGTCAAAGACCTTATCCAGAAGCTTGGCGAAGCGATCCATGAATCGGTCGCTGAATCGGAGTCGATAGCGGGCGTAGTCCGCGAGATCCGCGAACAGGGTTTCGATGTGCTGCTGATGCTGGAGGCGACCATCGGCCTCAACGAAGTCGAGGACGACGAGACCGCCGAAGGCGAGGACGGCAACATCGCTGCTCACGGCCCCTTCACCCGTAACGACCTCACCTTTCTGAAGTCGTTGCGTATCACCACGGAGGAGCACGAGGCCGGCGATGTGGAGCCGGAACCCGGCGCCCCCGAGCCCGGCATCGGAGAGCCGGGCAATAACGACCCCAGCAGTGCCTGAACGGAATCCGCCTCCAAATTTATCGGGCCTGTGCTAGACTCGGGCGTCCCGTGGCACCTCAGTTGCGTCTCACCGGAGGTGCTCAGCGCTTGAAAGAGGTGGATGGATAATGAGAGATACGCTCGGAGTTTTGCTGGCAGGCGGCGCCGGAGAACGGCTTTTCCCCCTTACCCGCGACCGCGCCAAACCAGCAGTGCCCTTTGCCGGACAGTACCGCATCATCGATATAACACTCTCCAACTGCATCAACTCCGATCTGCGCCACGTCTACATCCTCACACAGTACAAGGCGCTCTCGCTCAACCGCCACATCCGTGAGGGCTGGGGTCCGGTCGTCGCCTCGGAACTCGGCGAATTCATCGAGATCCTCCCGCCCATGCAGCGCGTCTCCAAGTCCTGGTACCAGGGCACCGCAGACGCCGTCTTCCAGAACATCTACTCCATCGGCTCGGAAGAGCCCACGCACGTCCTCATTCTCTCCGGCGACCACATCTACAAGATGAACTACGCCCTGATGAAGCAGAAGCATGTCGAGTCAGGCGCCGATGTCACCCTCGCCACGCTTCCGGTAAGCCCCAGCGAGGTCTCACAGTTCGGTGTCGTCGAGGTAGCCAAAAACGGCGAAGTGACCGGCTTCGTCGAAAAACCCAAGGAGACCAAGATTCGCTCGCCCTTCGATCCGGATATGGTCGACGTCTCCATGGGCATCTATCTCTTCAACACCGATGTCCTGATCCCCGAGCTGATGAAGGACGCCGAAGACCCCGCCTCCAAGCATGACTTCGGCCACGATATCCTGCCCAAACTGCTCGGCCGCTTCAAGGTGCATGCCTACAACTTCGTCGACGAAAACAAGCAGCGCGCTCTCTACTGGCGCGATGTCGGAACCCTCGAGGCCTACTACGAGGCCAACATGGACATCGCCGCCGTCGCCCCCACCTTCAATCTCTACGACAAGTCCTGGCCCATGCGCACCCGCCCCTACCAGTACCCGCCCGCCAAGTTCGTCTTCGGCGAACCCGGCCGCACCGGCATGGCCATCAACTCCATCGTCTCCGGCGGTTCTATCGTCTCCGGTTCGGTGGTGCGCAACTCGGTGCTCTCGCAGGATGTGCGTGTGAACAGCTATGCGGATGTCGATTCCAGCGTGATCTTCTCCCACGTCAACGTGGGCCGCCACTGTCGCATCCGTCACGCCATCATCGACCGCGACGTACACATCCCCGACGGCACCGTCATCGGCTACGATCCCGCCGAGGACAAGAAGAACTACTTCGTCACTCCCAGCGGTCTAACCGTTGTCACCCGTGATTACTCTGTCTACGAAAACCCGGTTTCGCCGGACTTCATGCAGGTCTCCGAAGGCTGGTGAAAACAGGTGTCAGGTTTTAGGTGTCAGCAAATAAAAGCGGCTGCGAAGAATCCTTCGCAGCCGCTTCTGTATCGCTCTTCTGAAACCTGCTCTACTGCTTCAACTTCCCCAGCCTGTAAACCAACCCCGCCGAGATCGAGAAATACTCCCTCGTCTCCGTGCCGAAGTGTTCAAAGATCAGGTCAGGCTGCAGCCGCACGGCGACCTTGGGTGAGTAGTTGAAGTCGATACTCCCGCCGGCTGCCGCCCACGGGCTGGTGCGGTTGCTGTAGACGCCCACGAACCCCGTCGTCGGCTCCTGCCCCAGGTTCGGCGGATAGCCGGTGATCGCAGTGTCGAACGTCCCGTGCGTTCCGCCCACCAGCGCCTGAAAGTCGATGCCCGCATAGCGGTTTTTCGGTCCGCGATACTCCAGCCCGCCGCTCACGATGTTCTGGTACACCAGGATGCGATGGAACCCGAAGATGTCTGCCTGCGGCAATACAGGCGTCGTTCCGGCGCCGATGCGGTAGTCGGCGGCCAGCCCCAGGCGATTGCTGGGTATGCCGAAATGGCTGCCCAGCCAGTAGGTCCCCAGAACCTCGCCGCCGCCCATGTCATAGCGTTTGGGCAGGTTCTGGCCGGCCTGGCCGTTCATAAACAGCATCCCGCCATAGATGTCCCAGCGATTGTCATAGCGGGTAATCGAGTTCTGTTCCAACGCCGCCGCGCCGCTCGCGGTGGCCGCCTTGGTGCCCGGCGCGGCGGTGGTATCCTGCGCCTTCGCCTGCATCGTACCCAGACCCACAAGGCAAGTTGCTGCCAGAACAAGCGCCGCGGCCGGTCTGCGCCGGAGGCCCTTGGATGAAGCTGTTTGATTCGTCACCAGATTGATCGTCCTTATTGCGGCGCCGGAGCGCGTGCTTGGCTGTATGCGCGCCCCCGCAGTTGCCGGTGCGTCTCAATAAGGATATAACGTCGCGCCCTTTACCGCCGCCTTCTCTACGCTCTATCCTCCGTACCCTACCCCCGGTCCTTGTGCGACAATAGAGTGCTGCTGGTCCGGTCTCATTCAGAGTGCCGTTTAGAAGGCAGTAGGAGAGTTTTTATGGGCGATCTGCTTCAACCATGGCATCTGGCAATTCTGGCGATAGTGGTGATTGTGCTCTTCGGTGGCCGCAAGCTGCCTGAGCTCGGTAAGGGGCTCGGCGAAGGTCTCCGTGGCTTCAAAGAAGGAATGAAGGGCATCACGGACGCAGCCAAGGAAGACCCCAAGCCCGGCGATACCGCCCACACCGTCACCCCCACCCCCAAACCTGGTGACGACCTCAAGCCCCCCGCCGCCTAAAGCCATTCTGCATCCAACCAACGACGGCCACTTCAGGCCGTCGTTTTCTATTGCTATCCTCGTCCTCGGGAGCGTTCCCCCATGAAGCTCAAGTCGCCCTTTCTCATCCAGCCACACCGTAAGGTGCGCCTGGCAAAGCTATCCACCACCGAGCATCCCGGCTTTCATGGCGAGGACGCCGCCCACATGGTCATGCACAAGCACCGCAAGCAGCTTGACGACCTCCAGGACGTCTTCTACGCCTCCCAGGCCAAGGCACTGCTCATCGTCCTCCAGGGCATGGATACAGCCGGCAAGGACGGCACCATCCGCCACATCTTCTCCGGCATCAACCCCCAGGGCTGCGACGTCGCCTCCTTCAAAGTCCCCACGCCGGTCGAGGCACGCCACTACTTCCTCTGGCGCTGCCAGGTCCAGACCCCCGCCCGCGGCATGATCGAAATCTTCAACCGCTCGCACTATGAGGATGTGCTCGCCCCCCGCGTTCACGGCCAAATCGACACCAAAGAAGCGCGCCGCCGCTTGGACGACATCAACGATTGGGAGCAGTCCCTCGCCGACAACAATGTCGTCCTGCTCAAGTTCTTCCTGCACATCTCCCACGCCGAGCAGACCCGCCGCCTGCAATCCCGCATCGACACCCCGGACAAGCACTGGAAGCTCTCGCCAGCCGACTTCGAGGAGCGCCGCTTCTGGCCGGCTTACATCGACGCCTATGAAGACATCCTCAGCCGCACCAGTCGCAAATATGCGCCTTGGTTCGTCATCCCCTCGGACAACAAGTGGTTCCGCAACGTGGCCATCTCCCAGGTCCTGGTCGACACGATGAAGGGTCTAAAGCTCAAGTACCCCAAGCCCACCTTCGACCCCACCGGCCTCAAGCTCAGCGACGAAACCAGCGACTCCGCCGCCAAGAAAGTCACCGCTCGCGAAAAGAAACAATCTCAGGTTTGAGCTTCTGCGTTGCCTTTTTGTTGTCTTTCCCTTTTTGCTTGTCATCCCCGCAGGGGATCTGCTTCTGCTTTTGCCGTTGTTTGTTTTTCGTCTTCATCCTTGAGCGAAGCGAAGGGCCCCGCATTTGCCTTTGCTTTTGTCGTTGCTTCTAGGTAGGTCCGGGCTTCAGCCCGGACATTGAGCTAGCCAACGAAACAGGGCTTTAGCCCCTGGGGCATGCTCTCTTACTCAGCCGAACTTACTTCAACCTCTTCGGCAACATCGCCCAGCAGAAACCGCGTCACGAGCGGTCCGCAGCGATAAAAAATGATTGCCAGCGGCACTTCCGCAAGAAGCCACAGCAAGGAGTGCGATATCGTTGTCAGCTCCATCCGTCGCGTATAGGAAGAACCTAACGTACCTGGATGAGCCAGAGATGTTGTGGATAACACGATCAAGACTGCGGTTGGAAGCGCAAACAGATTGGTGACAACTCCATATGAAAACCACAGACAAAGAAGGCGGCTGGCGAGCGTGATCGTTTGCTTAGACGACATAATTCCTCCTTGAACCAGCTCACAGTGTAATCATCACCACCGCCACGATCGCCAAAGCCATCCCCACAAACTGCCGCCGCGTAGGCCGCTCATGCAGCCGCCACGCCGCCAGCAGGATCGTCCCTGCCGGATACAGCGATCCCAGCACCGCCGCAACATCCAGCCGTCCCAGCCGAGTCGCCCCCACAAACAGCAGATTGCCCCCGGTATCCAGTACCGCCGCCGACATCGCCCACCCCATCGCCAGCCGCCCCAGCCGCCACGCACTCCGCCGCTCGCTCCCGCCAACCCGCAGCACCAGCAGCATCACGCCGCAGGTCATCAGGCTTCCTGCGCGCGCCAGGGCCGTCGGCATCACCACGCCCAGCGGGTTCGCCATCCTCAGCGCCACAAAATAAATCCCAAATCCCACCCCTGCCAGCACTGCCAGCCCCAGCGTCCCGCGGCCGCCGGTGTTTTCGGGCGAAGGCCCAGCCGCGATCACCCAGATCGCCACCAGCGCCAGCGAAAATCCCGCCAGCTTCAGCACTCCGGGCGTGCCCTCGAGCAGCGTCGACACCACCGCCGGGATCGCCGCCGCCAGCAACCCGCTGATCGCCGCCGAAACCCCCATCTCGCCCCGCGACAACGCAATATAAAACGCCGTCAAAGAGCCCGCAACCGCAACCCCGGCCAGCAGTCCCCACCCCAACGCTGCTCCGTGGGGCAACGGCTCATGGGCCACTAGCACGATCCCGGCCAGTACCGCGAAGCTCGCCAGGTGCGTCAACAGGACGAACCGCAGCGCAGCGCGCGCCGTCCCGCCGGAAGCCTTGACGCCCATGCCTCCTGAAAAGTCGCCACCGCCCCATGCCAGAGCCGCCGCCAGCGCCATCAAGGCGTTGCTATTTAGATTCATGAGGGTCAGGACTACGGCGCAGCCGAAGGCGTTACGTGAGCAGGCGTCGTGGCGGTCGCCGTTGGATAGTAGCCCTTCTCTGCGATGACCGTTAGCCCGTTGCGCAATACGGTTACATCTATGCTGCGGAACTTACCGTCCAGCATGGGCTCATGGCTGTAGTAGCCCACCGTATATTGCGTGCGCACCTCTTCGGTGATCTTCGCAAAGCTCGTCTCGATGCCCTTCTGTCGGTACTCGGAGTCGTACTGCCCTCCCGTAGCGTCCGTCACCTGCGGCAGAATGTCGTCGCGCATGGTCAGCGGCAGGTGCATGCGGTCCAGAAATCCCAATCCCATCACTGCGGAGTTGCCTACCACCGTCGCGTAGATGGAAATCTTGTTGGTCTGGCAGTACTTGATCACCGCCTTCTCCTTCGCGGTGCTGCCGTACTCCTTGCCGTCCGAGATCACATACACAATGCGCCGCCGTCCGGGCGCTGCATGCGCCAGTGACTCAGCAGCAGCCAGGATCGCATCATTCAACGGATGGAACTCCTTCGGAGGATTGAGGTTGATTCCTCCACTCGGATCGGGGTTACCCGATACAAGCGGGCTCGGAGTCTGGTCGTTGTTGGTCACAATCCCCTTCGTCAGCGGTCCGTCGAGCCCCATCACGGGGTCCTGGCCCACAGCCTTAGAGCGATCGATGATGACGCCCAGCCGCGCGCTCTGAGCCGCCAGGAACCCGTAGGGTGAGGTCGAAGTCGGCTGGGTCTGCTCATGCACGCTGCTGTTGTAGGTAAACACCGCAACTTCGTCATACGGCGTGAATGCGCCCTGTAGCGCGCCCAAAGCGTTATTGACCTTCTCCATCGTCTGGAAGTCGATGCTCTGGTCGATCACCAGCGCTACCGAGAGCGGAAATGGGTCGACGGTAAAGTTGGTCATACGCTGCCGTTGTCCATTTTCAGAGATCCACACATCGCGCCACGTCAGGCCCGGCACCAGCTTGCCCTTGGCGTCCTTCACCGTAAAGGGAACTTGGACAAAGTTAACGTTTTGGACGAATTTAAACGGCGTAGCACCTTCTTCCGGCGGTACTCCCTGGTCCGGATCGGCAGCGGCGGGTGCAGGCGACGCAGGCAGGCTCGTCCCCGGCGCCGTTTGATCGGCGTTCGCAACCGTCGCCCCATTGCCGGCGGTCGTGGTGGCAGGCGTCTGCGCCGTGGGAGCACTCGGCAGCGCCGGGCCCACCGGCGTAATCGTATGCAGTTCTGGCAGCGCCTGGGGCCGCGGAGCGTCTGGAATGCCCTGCTGGCTGGCTGCGGCCGGTTGCGCGGATTGGCCGGGCTGCGCGTAGACGCGAACCTCAAAGCCGGCGCCTGCCAGCAACATCGTCAACGCCAAAACTCTCCAACCTGTCGTCTGCTTGCCAAACACCATCCAGTCAACCCTTCTCGCACCATCGTCCCTGCCAAATGCGGAACAACACTGCACTCCTGAGACTACCAGCGCCCGCGTCCATCCGCTATCGCTCGCGTCCACATCTACCGCCTCCTGATAGACGCATCCCGGCATGGTGACGTTGCGCCCCGCAACCTCGCAATCGCCTGAAATCCACCTTTTCCTCCAAACCGCCTCCTCTGTCGCCCAAACTGCCTCATTCGGCGTCTAATACGGATATGCGGTCCGTCTCCCTGCGTCTCTTTCCAGCCCTGTCGGTTGCGCTGCTCCTAACCTGCGCTCCCAGTCTTCGTGCGCAGGACGCGCCTTCGCCCGACGGGCCTCCGCCCATGAGCTCCGCACCCGCCCAGCAGGAGCAGAAAAACCCCGACGCTACCACCCTCAACGTCAACGTCAACCTCGTCGACGTCTACTTCTCCGCACGCGACAATCACGGCTTCATCACCAGCCTCAAGATGGGCGACTGCGGCCTCTTCGAGGAGGGCAAGGAGCAGACCCTCAAGAATTTTACCCAGGAAAAAAATCTCCCCCTCACCATCGGCATCCTGCTCGACACCAGCGGCAGCCAGCAGTACGTCCTCCCGCTCGAGCAGGACTCCGGCGCCCAGTTCCTCAAGGACGTCCTCACCCCCAAGGACGAGGCCTTCCTCATCTCCTTCGACGTCAACGTCGATCTCCTCGCCGACTTCACCAACAACGCCCACGAGCTCAAGCGCGCCATCGACAAGGCCTCCATCAACACCGCCTCCTCCAGCGCCGGCGTCCCCGGAATCGGC
>Ga0302314_10018803_pt1 | contig 11505 bp, 12 predicted proteins | sample III_Palsa_N2_3_FD_200533 | JGI IMG/M metagenome (GOLD analysis project Ga0302314, IMG submission 200533) | Peat permafrost microbial communities from Stordalen Mire near Abisko, Sweden - III_Palsa_N2_3 | ecosystem: Environmental > Terrestrial > Soil > Palsa > Peat permafrost | place: Sweden... | reverse complement strand
GCTTCAGGGTGCGAAACTCCGCTTCCGCTGATGTTCAGGGTTTCGGATGTCGGCCCGGCGCGGTGGATCGACTTGGCGAGAGGGCTGGCGTCCGAAAGCCTGCATTGGAGGAAACCGCGGGCAGCCGCCGCGCTATGGGGATTTAGGGCGTCGACTGGAGGACGAGCGCGCGGAAGGTCTGATCAAGGCCGGCGTCAGGTGGGTGAGACGCGTCGGACTGCGGTCGTCGTGAAGTCTTTCCGGCCTGGTAGGGGCCTGAACCGTGGCCATCAAGAGCTGGCGGTCGACTGAGCGCGCAAGGCTTCTCGCCACGCCGCAGGGGCGCGTTCGTGAGATCAGTCGACCAAGAAGCGGGGGCGGCGCGGAGTTCATGATGTGTCGATCCGTGAGCGGAAGATCGGCCACGTGCGAGGAGCGTGGCCTTGTACGAAGGTCTCGACGATACGCATGCGCCCGCCGCAGCAGGGACAGGGGGGCTCGGCCGTGGCGGATGGAGTGGGTTCTTCCACGGCTCCGGGTGTCGCTTCGATCTCGGGCTCGCCGATCAGGTTTCTGATGCGGGCGATGTTGGCGGCGCGCCGGCCGCTGGCGAGAAGGCCGTAGTGGCGGATGCGGTGGAAACCGCGGGGCAAAACATGGAGGAGGAATCGCCGCAGGAACTCCTCGGCGGGCAGTGTCATGGTCTTGATCCACTCCTTGCCCGTGGCCGTGTCTCTGGCGCGGTAGTCCTTCCATCGGAAGGTGACGCCCTTCTCGTCGAGGTTGATCAGCCGACTGTTGGCGATCGCGACGCGGTGCGTATAGCGGGCGAGATAGGCCAGCACCGCTTCGGGTCCGCCGAACGGGCGCTTGGCGTAGACCACCCACTCGGCTCTTCGAAGCGGGGCGAGATGGGCCTCGAAGGCGTCGGGCTCGGCGAGCGGCGCGAGGTCGTTGAAGAAGGCCAGCCTGCCGGCGACATGCGCCTGTCCGAGCTTCTCCAGGAACAGACGACGGAACAGCCGCGACAGCACGCGGACGGGAAGAAAGAATCCCTTCCGGCAGGCGATCCAACGCTCGCCGTCAGGCGACAGGCCGCCGCCGGGCACGATGCAATGGACATGCGGATGATGGGTAAGCGCCGAGCCCCAGGTGTGCAGCACCGAGGTCAGGCCGATCCGCGCGCCCAGACGCTTCGGATCCGCGGCGATGGTCAGCAGGGTCTCGGCGGCGGTCTTGAACAGGATGTCATAGACCACGGCCTTGTTCTGGAAGGCGATGGCGCCGATCGCCGCCGGCAGGGTGAAGACCACGTGATAGTAGGCGACCGGCAGCAGGTCAGCCTCGCGGTCGGCAAGCCACGCCTGGGCCGCCGCGCCCTGGCACTTCGGGCAATGGCGGTTGCGGCAGGAGTTGTAGGCGACCGCCAGATGGGCGCAGTCATCGCAGCGCGCGACATGGCCGCCCATGACCGCGGTTCGGCAGGCCTCGATGGCCGACATGACCTTGAGCTGGCCCAGGCTCAGGCGGCCTGCGTGGGCGCGGCGGAACGCCTCGCCGTGCCGACGCAGGATATCGGCCACCTCCAGGGATGGCCGCGACATGATGCGCGCGGTTCAGACGAGCGGGGGCGGCTTCAGGAGAGAGAGCGGGCTCTGCACTTCGCCGATCGTCTTGAGCGCCACGCGGGTGTAAATCGCCGTGGTGTCGAGCTTCTTGTGGCCGAGCAGCACTTGGATGACGCGGATGTCGGTGCGGCGTTCGAGAAGGTGGGTGGCGAAGCTGTGTCGCAGGGTGTGCAACGAGACGCGCTTGTCCAGCGCGGCGCTCCTCGCGGCGACATGGCACGCGCGGCTCAACTGGCGTGTGCTGATCGGCTGAGCCGGGTCGCGCCCGGGAAACAGCCAGCCCCGGGGCTTGGCGACGCGCCACCACTGACGCAGGAGGTCCAGCAGGTCGGGCGACAGCATGACGTAACGGTCCTTGCGGCCCTTGCCTTGCTCGACCCGGATCAGCATGCGGCCGCTATCGATGTCGCCAACCTTGAGGTGGACGATCTCCGACGCCCTGAGGCCGCCGCCATAGGCCACGCTGAGCGCGGCCTTGTGCTTGAGACCCGGCGCACAATGAAGCAACAGCGCCACTTCTTCGGGGCTGAGCACGACCGGCAGCCGTTCGGGCGTCCGCACGGTCGCCAGGCGATCGCCGAAATCGCCCCGGCCCAGCGTCGTCTTGAAGAAGAACCTAAGGGCCGACACAGCCATGTTCATCTGCGCCGGCGACGCGCCGAACGAGGCCATATGCAGTTGATAGCGTCGCAGATCCTCCGGCTCGGCGAGGTCCGGCGAGCGGCCCAGAAATACGGCGAAGTCCCGGACCACGCGCACATAGTTGTTCTGCGTCGAGGGGCCGAACTGACGAATGCACATGTCTTCGATCATGCGCCGCCGAAGCGGGCTGACGGGCTCTAAGGTCATGGAAGTCTCCTGTCTGAAGAGGGGCTGAACCCCATGATCTTCAGACAGAACCCGCCAACCGCGACACCCGCGGGCTGTTCACCTGCCCCGCCGCAGCCCACCCCTACCGCGCTAGCGGTTTAGTCCTATGGCGCCGAGCGGCCGCAGCTATTTGCGGCAAGTCTGGCCCATAAGCGGACCGCCCGAGCGTCCGCGGGGCGGGCGCGGACAAGCCTGCCACCCGCGTGCAAATACGGAACGCATCTCAAGCTGGGCGGCGCGGTGCTCCCTGATCGCTCAGTCTCGTTTCCCTTCCAGAGCCGACGTGGTCGGGCGCCCCACACCCGGTTAAGGCTTCGATGCCAGGTCGGCCTTACCCGTGGCCAGATCGACGGGCACGGATACGTGCTCCTGCACGATCGACCAGGCGCCCGCCTGCTTTCGATAGACATCTGTAACCCGCACGGTGAGGTCGACAGCCTTGCCTTTGGGGTCCACGCCCGAGATGTGCTGGATACTGTGGCCGTAGCCAACCATCCCGTCGGTGGACACGACCAAATCCGTGACCTGCATTTTAACGGGTCCGGCGAAGCTCGCCATAAATCCTTTCCAGTCTTCGCGATAGGCCGCTGCGCCTACATATTGCCGAGGCGGAATAACGTCGAAAACGAAGACGTTAGGCGAATAGACCTTCATGACCGCGTCGATGTCCTTGGCGGCGACAGCCTTGGCGAAGCGGGCCTCCAATGCTCGAATTTGCGCGTCGTCGTTCTGCGTAGCCATCGCGGCGAACGGTGTGAGACAGGCGGCCGAGGCGATAACCGCAATAAGCCGGCTAGTGAGCTTGTTCATGAGCATAACCCCTAAGGTGAATGCCGCTCGTCGGCGGCTAGGAATTTATTCTAGCACACCCCAATCCGGTCGACCGCGCGATGGATCTGGTCGGACGGCGGCCTGACGCCACAACACCGGCCGGATAGGGACGCCAGGGTCAACATAGGGTCGATCTTCGCATTCTGGCTGCGGCGGCGAGGGATCAGTTTCTGGAAACACGCCAATTTCCTCTCATGGCGCAACGCCGACCCCGACGCGGACATCCTATCCCACCCGGGCGCGCCCGACCCACTGAGCGAGCCTGGTCGCCGGCCGCGCCGGTTGGAAAGCAGTCTGGCGACTCGTGATACGAAAAACGCTCGACTTTCCACGACCTGGACTCACCCTGCTCGACGACGTGCGGCCGCCGTCCCGGTCCGTGAGGCAAACAGGAGACCTCAATGAACCTGCCCCCCTTCCTCCTCGACCATTGGCTTTCGACCTGGGATTTCGCGCAACCACCGATCGCCTTCAATCTGGCGTCGAGCACGGGGCCGCGGTGGTCGGTGGGTGAGCTTGCCGCGCTCTCGACGGCGGCGCCGGACATCGCCGCGACGGTCCTGGGCTATGCGCCGCCGGAAGGGGGACGGGCTCTGCGCGAGCAGGTCGGTGATTTCCACGGCGTCGATCCCGACGCGGTCGTGATGACGACGGGATCGTCCGAGGCGCTGTCGATCCTCATGTGTCTTCATGCCCGGGACGGCGGCAATGTCGTCGTGCCCGATCCCGGATACCCGGCCTATGGCCCCCTGGCGAACGCGTGGGGACTGGAGGTCCGCCCCTATGTCCTCGAAGCCGGGGCGGGTTTCGAGCAGTGGGCGCAGGCCGTGCTGGCGGCGAGTGATGCGCGGACCGTGGCCGCCATCGTCAACACGCCGCACAATCCGACGGGATCGGTGATGGAGCGCGGTGAGATCGAACGGCTGGCCGGCGGCCTCGGGGCGCGGGGCGTGCCGCTGATCGTGGACGAGGTGTATCATCCGCTCTACTTCGGGGCTCGGCGGGCGTCGGCGGCGGGGCTGGGCAACGTCATCGTGACCAGCGACCTTTCCAAGGCGTTCTCGCTGCCCGGGCTGCGCACCGGCTGGATCGTCGATCATGACCCCGCGCGGCGGGCGAGGATCGTCGACGCCCGAAGCTATTTCACGGTCAGCGGCTCGCCGGTGCTCGAGACGCTGGCGGCCTGCGCCCTGCGCGAACGGCGCGACGTCCTGGGTCGCCTCGACGCGGTCGCCGGCGCCAACCTGGCCTGCCTGGATGATCTGATGGCGAGGGCCGGCGGCACGCTGGCGTGGGTGCGGCCGCGCGGCGGCACGACCTGCTTTCCCTGGTTTGTCGATGGGCGCGACAGCCGGCCGTTCTGCCAGGCGCTGGCCGAAAAAGGCGTGCTGCTCGCGCCCGGCGACTGCTTCGGCCATCCCGCGCACTTCCGGCTCGGGTTCGCCCAGCAGGAAGTGCGGTTCGACGCCGCGCTGGACATACTGGACGATCAGCTTTCGACGATGTGCGGGTAGCGGTCTTTTCGGGGGAAGGACCGCCGTCTGCGGGCCCAGCTGCGGCGCCCAGCTAGGCTCGGTGGCCATACTTGGCGGCCCAGTCCTCGTCGCTCAACGGCATGTAACGCGCGATGTCATGCGCAACGATCTCCGGTGTCTCGCGCCGCTCGAGGGTCCGCTGGTTGAGTTTCGCGGCCTCCGCGACCAGGCCGCGGGCGGCGACCATTGCCGCCGCCGTCTGCATCTGACCCGCCTTCCCCGCCAGGCGCATCAGCGCCCTGATCATCTCACTCACCTCGCACGCCTCGCCCCACGTCAGCGCCTCGCCAACCTCGCTGGCCCGCGCCACGATCTCGGGACGCGCCGCGCGCTCGCGTCCACGTTCCCAGTGCCTCCCATACCCCGCCTCGGTCGACGCCGCGTTCCACGAAACCCCGATGGACAGCGCGCGTGCGAACGTCTCTTCGCGAGGTACGGGGAGTGGGGGCATGGCGGCCTCAAAGTGTGTTTGTAAGATTGCATATTGTAACATAATTCGACCGCTCGTCAAGCGCAAAATGAAATGTCCCTTCTCCCCTCGCGGGAGAAGGTGCCCGAAGGCCGGATGAGGGGCCTCTCCAATTAGCGTAATAAATTTCGCCACTTAGAGTCTATCATCGGCGCGCCCCCTCATCCGTCTGCTTCGCAGCCACCTTCTCCCGCAAGGGGAGAAGGATTTATAATTTGACATAATGAAAACTCCGTGCGATAACCCCGTCCATGCTTCACCGCGCCCTCCTCGACCCGATCCCGCCCGCCGACACGGACGCCGACACCGCCGCGATGGCGGAAACGATCAGCGCCATTGAGCGCGGCGAGCGGCATCTGCGAATGCTGGCGGAGCTGGGCGAGATCGGCATGAGACTGGCCCGGTCGCTCGGCCAATTGGTCGACGCGCGCGTCGAACGGGAACTGAAGGGCGAAGTCGCGCCAGGGCGGAGCGAGGACGCCGCCGCCGCCGTCGACAAGATGGTCCAGACCGTCCGCCGCACGCTCGCCCTGGAGGCCAGGCTCGCCGAAGGCGTGAAGGCCCGCCGCGAGGTTCTGATCACGCAACGCACCGAGCGCCGCGCGGCCCGTTCGGCCGCTCACCAAACCGCCGTGGGCGACGCGATCATCAGCGGCCTGCACGACGCCTGGGCCGCCGACTGTTCAGATACGGAATACAACGACCTGGCCGACCGGCTGCTGGACGACGCCCGCGAATACCTCGTCGACGCCGACGAAATGCGCGGCTACCTCGATCGCCCGGTCGGCGAGACGGTGGGCCGCCTCTGCGCCGCCCTGGGTCTCGATCCCGAAGCCTGCGAGAGCGACGGCGAAGCCTGGCGCGTCCGCCGCCCGCCCCTCAATTTCGAACTGCGGCTGGAAGAAAGGGCGCGGAAGTACCCAGCTCCTTCTCCTCCCTCCCCTTCTGGGGAGGGACAGATCGCGAAGCGATCAGGGTGGGGAAGTGTCGATGAAACCCCCGGACGCTGTTGAGTCGGCGACACTTCCCCACCCTGGATGCTTCGCATCCTGTCCCTCCCCAGAAGGGGAGGGAGGAATACCGCTTCCTTCACATCGACAGCGCGCAGCTCTCGCCGACGGTCGGGCGGGAGACCACGATTTTTGCCAATCCGGGGAACTGGTCGCGCAGGCGGCCCGCGAAGAACAGGCACAGCGCCTCCAGTGTCGGACTTCCCAGGCCGGCGTGGTCGTTCAGCAGCGAATGGTCCAGCTCGCCCGCGGCCGCCTTCAACGCGGCGTCGAGCGTTGCCAAGTCCTCGACCCAGCCGACCGGCCCGGTAGCCGGGCCGCGCAACGTCGCCTCGACCCGGAAGGAATGTCCGTGCAGCCGGGTATACGGCCCCTCCATCGGGCCGCCGGGCAAACGATGGGCGGCGTCGAAGGCGGCGGCCTTCGTGATTTCGAAGATGGGCTGGGTCATGAGCCGGCGGCCTAAATCACGCTTTGAGGCGCGATTCAATCCGCCGGTCGGGAATCAACCAGATCGCGGCGTTGACGGCATAGAGGGCGGCGGCGATCCACGGGCTTACGAAGGCCAGGGCGATGCCGGCTGCGTAGAGGGCGAAGCTGATCATCGTCTTGCGGTCCGATCCGACGGCGTCGGCCAGTTTCGAGCCGGGCCCGTTGACCGCGATGATCGCGCGTTCCAGCCAAAGATAACCGGCGGCCGCCATGGCGAGCACCACCCCATAGGCCGCCGTGGGCAGCGGCGCGATCGAACTCTCGTCGATCCAGCGCAGCACGAAGGGGATCAGGGTTATCCAGAACAGCAGGAACAGATTGGCCCACAGCACCCTGCCGTCCACATGCTCGGTCGCGTGCAGCATGTGGTGGTGGTTGTTCCAGAATATCGCGACGTTGATGTAGCTGAGCACATAGGCCAGGAAGACCGGCGCGCTTTCAGCCAGCGCATGCACGTCGGTTCCGGCCGGAACCTTCATGTCCAGCACCATGATGGTGATCGCCACGGCGATGACGCCGTCGGTGAAAGCTTCCATGCGTCCGGCGTTCATCGCACCCCCCTGGCGCTAAGGCAGGCCCAGATACTTGTGGGTCTGGACACTCAGACGCCATCTGGGATGGGCCAGGCAATAGGCGACGGCCGCTTGCGTCGTCGCCTCGCGATCGGGCCCATCCATCGGCTGAATGAAGAACCGTTCGAAGTCGAGCCCGGCGAAACGCTCGGGATCGACGCCGGCCTGCGGGTAGACCAGCTTCAGTTCCTGGCCGCGCGTCTGCGCCAGGGCGGCGTCCGCCTTGGGACTGACGCAGATCCAGTCGATGCCGGCGGGGGCGGGGAGGGTGCCGTTGGTCTCTACGGCGATGGCGAATCCCTCGCGGTGCAGCGCGTCTATCAGGGGCGGATCGAGCTGCAGCAGCGGCTCGCCGCCCGTGCAGACCACCAGCGCGTTTTCCAGCGGTCCCGTCCATGCGGCTCTCACGGCCGCGGCCAGGGCCTGCGCCGTGGCGAACTTGCCGCCGCCCTCGCCGTTGACGCCGACGAAATCGGTGTCGCAGAAGGTGCAGACCGCGCTGGCCCGGTCCTCTTCCCGCCCCGACCACAGGTTGCAGCCGGCGAACCGGCAGAACACCGCCGCGCGGCCGGCCTGGCCGCCTTCACCCTGCAGGGTCAGGAAGATCTCCTTGACCGAATAGGTCATGGCGCGAGCGAGGCGCGTCCCGCCGCCACCCAGGCGTTCCACCCCTTGGCGCGCAGTTCGCAGGCCGGGCAGTTCCCGCAGCCGGCGCCCCAGTCGTGCATCGGCTCGCGTTGGCCGAGGTAGCAGGTATGGCTGTCCCGGGCGACGATCTCCACCAAGGCTTCACCGCCCAGCCCCATGGCCAGCGCCCAGGTCTCCGCCTTGGTCAGGCGCATCAGTGGGGTTTCGATCGGGAAGGGCCGGTCCATGCCCAGCCGCAGCGCCGTCTCCAGCGCGTCCAGCGTGTCGCGCCGGCAATCGGGGTAGCCGGAGAAATCGGTCTCGCACATGCCGCCGACCAGGACGTCCAGGCCCCTTCGATCCGCCAGCGCCGCCGCATAGGTCAGGAACACCAGGTTGCGGCCCGGGACGAAGGTCGAGGGCAGGCCGCGCGCGGTGACCTCGATGGCCCGCTCGCTGGTCAGGGCCGTATCGCCGATGGCCCCGAAGCCGCGGATGTCGATCACCGCGTCTTCGCCGAGCCGATGCGCCCAGTCGGGAAACGCCGCCGCGAGCGCGTCCCGCACGACGCCGCGCTGGGTAAGCTCGACCGCGTGGCGTTGTCCATAGTCGAAGCCGACGGTCTCCACCCGGTCATGGCGCGCGAGCGCCCAGGCCAGGCAGACGGTGGAATCCTGGCCGCCCGAAAACAGCACCAGCGCGCTTTTGCCTTGTTCGTTCGGGCTTGCCATCAGCGGATCGGATACTCGGGTTTGCGGCCTTCGCGAACTGGCGGCGGTTCGACCGCCACGTGGCGCGGATAGGCCGGGAAGGGACAGCCATGCGCCTCGCCGAGCCCTTTGAGATAACCGCGCCGCACGCTGCCGGCGGTGATCACCTCGACGACCAGCTGGTCGTGCTTCTGGGCGCCGGTGAGCGTCTTCACGAAGCCGGCGAACGGCAGCAGCATCTCCGCGGCGCCGTGCATGAGGGTCAGGGCGACCCCGCGGCGCGTGGTCAGGCTGGGGCTCTGGGGATTGTCCGGCTCGTCGAAATCGCCACCCAGGGCGTCCTTCAACTGCTGGACGTCGGCGACGATGGTCTCGCAGTTCGCCGGATTTGGCGGCGCATAGGGATCGGCCAGGGCCTGCAGCAGGACAGGCGGGATCTTCTGGCGGACCAGGTTGAGGTCGTGCACCGGCGCGGCGGCGGCGTTCATCACATTGGCGCTCCCGGCCTTGTCGGGGCTCACCAGCCGCGGCTCGGTCTGCCCCGCCTGGGGGGGAGGGTATGACGGGGCCGGCTCCTGCGCCAGGCTCCGCGCGCCGGCGGCCGCGGCGAGCACAGCGGCCAGGCCGAAGGCGGGTAACCGGTCACGCATGATCCGCTCCTCTAGCGTCTTACCGCGCCGCGCGCCAACGGCGGCCAATTCACCCGGCCGCAACGCCCGACTTGCGGCGCGGCGCCCCCTTCCACTATGGTCCGCGCCGCTTTGGGCCGGTAGCTCAGTGGTAGAGCCCTCGACTTTTAATCGAGTGGTCGTGGGTTCGAGTCCCACCCGGCCTACCAAAGCGATGGGGGCGAATTTTTGGCGAGAATTTGCGCATGTTCGCGGCCGGCGCGGGTCGGGCGCGCGGACGCGCCGGCTCCGCCGCGCCGTGACTTACGGACCATCCCCGACTAAACACCGCCATTCGGGGCGAATGGAAAGGATCGCGTTGGTTCGAACCGGCTTCGCCTTTGCCGCCACTTGCCTGTTGCTCGCGACAGCCTTGCCGGTTTCAGCCGTCACGGTCGAGCCGAAGGCTGTCGTCATGGGGGACCTGGAGCGCGGTCTGCGAACGGAGCTGGAAACCGCCGTGGGGCAGGCCAAGACCCGCCCCGACAGCCGTATCGAAGCCCGCCGCCGGGCGCGGGAAGCCGCCGCCGACGCGATCGCGCTGCTGCGATCGGAGGGATACTACGACCCTGACGTGACGCCGGATGTCTCCGACGCCGAACCGCCGACCGCGGTTGTGAAGATCGCCCCGGGGCCGCGGTTCAAGATCGACGGCGTCGTCCTCGATTGGGTCGGCCCCGCCCCATCGCCGGAGGTCGCGAAGGCCGCCCTGGCCGCTTTGCGACTCTCCCAGGGCGCGCCCGGGCGCGCGTCCGACGTGCTGGCGGCCGAGGGCAGGGCGGTCGCCCTGCTGGCGGCGAAGGGATATGCCGACGCCGAGGCCAGACCTCGCGAGGTGATCGTCGACCACGCCGACGACACCCTGCGCCCGCACTTCATGATAGCGGCGGGCGATCTGGTCCACCTGGGCCCGATCAGGATCATCGGCAAGGGTCGAACGAAGCCGCAGTGGCTTCGCCGTCTCGTCCCCTGGCGTCCGGGCGCGGTGTACAGCCCCGACAGCGTCGCCAAGCTGGAACGTGTGCTGCTGGACGCCGGGGTGTACGATTCGGTGACGGTGTCGCTGGCGCCGAAGGACCAGGCGGAGAACGGCCTGCGGCCGGTCATCGTCAGCCTGTCGGATCGCAAGCGACGCGCACTTGAAGTGGGCGCCAGCTATTCGACCACCGAGGGATCGGGGATCGATAGCAAGTGGATCCACTACAATGTGCTCGGCCGCGCCGATACGCTGACCCTGACCACGAAGCTCTATGACATCCAGCAGAACCTCGATCTGCAGCTGGACCAGCCCGACTGGCTTCGCGCCGACCAGATCCTGAAAGTGGGGGGCGGCGTGCTGGCCGATCGAACCCCTGCCTACGACGATGGCGACGTGGGCGTTCGTGTGGATGTCGAGCGGCATTTCACCAAGACCAGCTACATTACCGTCGGTGATTCGTTCGATTTCACGCTCATTCGCGATAAAACCGACATCAATGCGCAGGGACTGCCGGTCGGGGTCGACCTGAAGCTGTTCATCGCCACGCTGCTGGGCGAGATCACGCTCGACCGCTCCAACGACCCCCTCGATCCGATCCGCGGCTGGCGGATGGACACGCGGATCGAACCGACCTTCATCACCGGCGACCGCAAGCTGGTCTATCTGAAGACCCAGTCCCAGGTGAGCGGCTACCTGCCGTTCGACGCCGACGGCGTAACGGTGCTCGCCGCGCGGGCGAAGGTCGGCTCCATACTCGGCGGATCGATCCCCGACGTGCCGGCCGACCGGCGCTTCTTCGCCGGCGGCGGCGGCTCGGTGCGGGGCTTCGGCTATCAGGAAGTCGGCCCAAGACTGTCGGAGGAGATCCCCGAGGGCGGCCTGTCGCTGGTCGAGGCGTCGCTGGAGTTGCGGCGAAAGCTCAATCAGCGATGGGGTGTCGTCGCGTTCGTCGACGCCGGTTCGGTCGGCTCCAGCCCAACCCCGACCTTCGGCGAGGTCGGCGTCGGCGCGGGTCTGGGCGTGCGCTACAACCTCGGCTTCGGTCCCCTTCGCCTGGACATCGCCACGCCGCTCAACCCTCGCCAGGGCGACGGTCCGGTGCAGGTCTACATCAGTATCGGCCAGAGTTTCTGAT